>Ga0222717_10000717_pt1 | contig 28393 bp, 32 predicted proteins | sample C33_18DmetaG_FD_165053 | JGI IMG/M metagenome (GOLD analysis project Ga0222717, IMG submission 165053) | Estuarine water microbial communities from San Francisco Bay, California, United States - C33_18D | ecosystem: Environmental > Aquatic > Marine > Unclassified | place: USA: California... | reverse complement strand
GGACAAAATTTTCAAATATCTTACTTTTACCCAAAAAAACTGAGCCGGCGAGAGGACTTGAACCCCCGACCTAGTGATTACAAATCACTTGCTCTACCAACTGAGCTACACCGGCAATGTACCTATGTTAATCGAACACGCACGCGTAGGTAAAAGCGACGAAATATAAGAAGAATTAGCAGGAAAACAAATTATTTCTTTTGATTCAGTTTTTGACCATCTTTTGTATCTTCAACCTGCCAACCAAGATTTTCTATTTTTTGTCTTAATTTATCGGCTTCATTCCATTCAGATTTACTCCTCATTTCCTCTCTCAAAGAAGCGAGATTTTGAATATCTTTAGGTATAGATGTCTTATCTAGAATTGATGTATTAATAGTACTAAAAATTGAATTAAATAAATTAATAAATATTTTTGATTCAATCTTTAAATCTTCAGTCATTGATTCCTTGTCGATATTTTTATTTACTGTATTAATAAAATCAAAAAAAATACCGAGAGCTGCAGGAGTATTTAAATCATCTTTAAGTGCGTCTATAAAGGTTATGTGAAAACTAGTATATTTCTGGTTGCTAGTATCGATTTCATTAAGATTAAAATTACTTACAAATCTATTAATCTTATCAACCATTTTAGATGAATCATCTAGTTTTTTTTCCGAAAAAGATACTTTTGATCTGTAATGAGATGATAGTAAAAACAATCTTAATGTTTCGGGTGAATATTTTTTTAATAAATCAGAAACGTTTAAAGTATTACCTAAAGATTTACTCATTTTTTCGCTATCAAAAATTAAATGTTCCGAATGAAGCCAATAGTTTGCAAACTTAGTTCCTAACAACGCTTCTACTTGCGCAGATTCATTTTCATGATGAGGAAATTTTAAATCAATTCCACCGCAGTGGATATCAATAGAGTCTGCTAGCAGTTTTGTTCCAAGAACAGCGCACTCTGTGTGCCAAGCAGGTCTACCATTTCCCCAATCTGACGGCCATGTAACTTCCCCGTCGGATTCCTTCCACGCTTTCCATAATGCAAAATCATTAGGATGTTTTTTACCAAGCTCATTATCTTCTCTTGATAAATTATCATCATCAATATCTACAAACTTTCCATAATTACTATATGCTTTTGTATTAAAGAAAATATTTCCACCTACATTATAAGCAGCGCCTTTATCTAGAAGTAAAATAATGAAGTCAATCATTTCTGAAACGTGTTCAGATGCTCTTGGATTAAAAGTTGAAGGTAAAATGTTTATAACTTCTGACTGCTCCAGGAAAATACTTTCATACTTTTGTGTAAGCTCTTTAAATCCAACACCTTCATTACTTACTCTTTCAATAATTTTATCATCTATATCAGTAATATTTATCACATTTTTGACAATATATCCATTCTGCAATAATACTCTATTCAGTAGATCATAAAATACAAATGTTCTAAAATTTCCTATATGAGGAGAATTATATACAGTTGGACCACAACCATAAACTAATACTTCTTTGTCAGATAGGGGTTTGAATTCTTCTTTCTTTGAAGTAGTTGAATTATAAAATTGAAGTTTCATTTTTCTATAGACAATTTAATAATTTTATCAATTAAATCTTCAAAAGATAATCCAATTGCTTTTGCCGCCATTGGAAAGAGGCTTGTTTCTGTCATTCCAGGCAGTGTATTTATTTCAAGCAACCAACATTTATTATTTTTATCTAATCTAAAATCTACTCTTGAATAAACCTTACAATTCGACAGTTGATGAATTTTTATAGCGATGTTTTTGATTTCCTCAGATTTTGATTCAGATATATTTGCAGGGCACAAATAATTAGATGCTCCTTTGGTATATTTTGATTTATAATCATATATTCCATCGTTAGGTTTTATCTCAATTATTGGAAGAACTTCATCTCCTAAAATCGAAACAGTAATTTCGCGACCTTCAATAAATTCTTCAATAATAGCATGAGAGTCATACTCAAGAGCAAGGTCTATTGCATCAAAGATTTTATCTTTATCATCAATTACCGAAAAACCAACCGAACTACCCTGCTTGTTAGGCTTGATAACAGACTTTCTGAAATTAAATTTAAAATTATCAAAATTCTTTTTGTCAATTACAGTAAAACATGGTGTTAAAATATTATTATCTTTAGCAAGCCTCTTAGTGAAGCTTTTATCAAAGCAGTTTTTAGAAGAAGACGAGCAAGATCCATTATACTTGATGCTACTCTTATCAAGAATAGCTTGAATTGAACCATCTTCTCCAAATACTCCATGTAACGCTAAAAAAACAAAGTCTAGCTTTTTAAGTTCTGGAAGAATATTATCAATTTTATTAGTAGATAAATGAAATTCGGAAATTTTATATTCTAATTTTTTACAAGCATTAATAACTGCTTTACCGGAATTTATTGACACCTCAGCTTCGGAAGAATTCCCTCCATATATGATACCTATATTGATATTAAATCCTTAGCCGCTTCTAGTAAGTTATTTGATATTAAATGAACCTTGCATTTCGATCTGACTTCATTAAGATAATCTTGACCCATTCCCGTTAATAAAAATATTGTTTTCATATCAAGTCTTTCTCCTACTTGCATATCTACAATAGAATCTCCAATCATTAAACTTTTCGATAAATCAATATTAAAATCATCTTTAGCTTTAACAAACATACCTATACCAGGTTTTCTCATAGAGTCGTAACCTTCGCTATAATTAGTAGAAAAATATATTTTTTTTAGAGGCAGATTTCTATTTTCAAATTCTTTATAAATAAAACTATTTATTTCTTGTAAATTTTCAATATCAATTTTTCCAGAAGATAGACCTGATTGATTGGTGACAATTATAAATTTATCAGTATATTTTTTGAATATTTCTAGTGCTTTAAATGTATAATCAAAAAAATGATAATCAGATAGACTATTTATATAACCATAAGGATCATGACTAATTGTTCCGTCTCTATCTAAAAAAATTGCATCAAACTGCTTATCCATTTTCTCTCCAATCTAAAGTACTCCATGATTCAAAGTTTTTGTCGCTAATGTGAGAAGAAAATTTAGATATATTTTTTATATTAGCCTTAAACATAACAGTATTTTGATCTTTTATTGCAATCGATATAATTCTTTTTAAATCCAAATTATACTCAATAGATGTTACAATGGAATTAAATTCGTAATCAACAAAATATGAATTATTGATTGTTTTTTTTTCAATGATAGTGTAGTTAGAAAAATTGTTAATATTAAATATATCCAAGAATGTACTATCAGTATTCTCAATGATAATAATCTTATCATCAAAATCATATGTTGTAATACTTACGCTATCTATGACTGCAATAGTGCCATCTTCGCTTAACGTATTGAAATATATTTTTTTATCTAATATTGAAAGGGTTGCTTCGCTTACGATGTTATCTTTTTCAATTATTAAGGACAATGATTTACTATCAATACTTTCAATAAATTTAAATATATCATCTTTGATCATATTTTGAGCAAATGATATACTAATTAAAAATATTAAACTATACTTCTTGATCATCTTTAATTGTTTCAAGATAAGATTCATCCACAAGAACTTCGCGTGCTTTACTGCCAGTAAAAGGACCTACAATTTTAAGCCTTTCCATCTCATCTATTAGTCTAGCTGCTCTTGAATAACCTACAGATAATCTTCTCTGAAGCAACGAAATAGATCCTTGCTTACTTACTACTATAATTTCAATAGCTTTTTCAAGTAAATCGTCTTCAATTCCATTCTCATTACCATTTAATGTACTAGTGTTATCTCTCACTGTTTCAAGGACAACTTCTGCTGGTTTAGGCTGCTTAGATATGTACTCAACTAAATCTTCAATCTCTTTCAAAGTAACAAATGCGCCGTGCATCCTAACGGGAGAAGATGAACCGGGTTTTTGATATAACATATCTCCCTTTCCAATCAACTTATCTGCTCCATTGACATCTAAAATTGTTCTTGAATCAATTTTCGTAGCTACTTGAAAAGCTATCCTGGCAGGAAAGTTTGCTTTTATAACGCCTGTTATAACATCTACGGAAGGTCTTTGAGTGGCAATTATTAGATGAATACCTACAGCTCTTGCTAATTGAGCCAACCTGGCTATTGGCGCCTCTACATCTCTTGGGCTGTACATCATTAAATCTGCCAATTCATCAACCATTAAGACAATATATGGCATTAAATCTTTTTTAGATTTTTTCATCATGCTATTGTATTCAGCAATATTTCTTTTACCGCACCCAGCAAGCAAATCGTACCTTGCATCCATTTCTTTTTCTAGAGATCTTAATGCAAGTATAGCATTATCTTTTTTTGTAATTATTGATTCGTCAATACCATCAAACTTTAACAAATAATGGGATTCTAAACCTTTGTATAATGACATTTCCACTTTCTTGGGATCAATAATAACAAATTTTACTTCATCGGGTTTTAATTGATATAAAAGACTTACAATGATAGTATTTAATGAAACAGACTTACCTGAACCTGTTGTTCCAGCAATTAATAAATGGGGCATTTCAACTAAATCAAGAATTGCTATGTCGCCAAGAATGCCTTTACCAATTGCAAGCTTTAATTTAGCGCTTGATTTAAGATATTTTTCAGAGTTAATTACTGATTTTAAGTAAATTGTTTGCGGATTATCATTTGGAATTTCAACTCCTACCAATGAAGTGCCGGGAATTGGCGCTAAAACCCTCACCCTGTCAGCTTCCATTACTCTTGCTATATCATCTGAAAGTTGTACAAATTTATTAACCCTCACACCTTCAGCTGGTTCAATTTCAAATAATGTTATAATTGGGCCAGTTTTGATTGAGCCTGTTTGTCCTTCTACCCCAAAAGTAGATATAGAATTGCGTAAGAAGTCTGCTCTATCTTTCAAATAATCACTACTCAATTCTTCTGATTTGTCTGATATAAATTCTAATAAGTCAGTTGATGGAAACTTCCAATCTTTTTTGATAATAGAGCTTGATCTCTTTTGATCTATATCAACTTCTTTTTCAACAATTCCTTTTTCAATTGATAAATTACTTTCAATTTCATTTTTTTGATTGTCTGGTTTTTCTGGGTTAATATCAGTTTTTGTATCAACCTTAACTTCTTTATTGTCAATATTCACATTATCTACATTATCTTGTTCAATTATTTTTTCAACAAAAGACTCATCCTTAATAATTTTTTCATTCTCATTTTTTTTAATAAGTTCTTTTGACTGTAAGTCAGATTTCCATTTAATTGTTTTTAATTGATTAAGCTTTGATGTCACTAATAAAAGAAAATTTTTAAATAATTCGTAAAGATCTATCTTAAGAAATCCTACAAGCAACAATATCCACAATAGAATAATTAAACTCACAGATCCAATATTTCCTATCCAATCAAACATTAAACTTAATGTTAAGCCGCCAATGAGCCCTGAAAATTCATAAGTCATGCTTGGTGAAAAAGAACTATTCAAAAATAAATTTTGTATTAGTGCGATAGTTACAGATAAATAAAAAAGAATACCAAGTTGATAGCTGATAATTCTAGATAACATGAAACTAAAATTTGAAATCAAATAGTAAGAAACTGTTAATCCAATTATAGGTATAATAAAAGCAGCGTATCCAAAACCTAACTTAATAAGAAAATATCCAACGTAAACTCCAACAATATTAAATGGATTATTGATTGAATTTGAAACTAATGAAGGCTCTTCTGATGAATCGTAACCAATCAAAGCTCCTAATACTAGCAGCGAACAGAAGCTTAATAACCATCCAATAATTTGTATTCTTTTTTTATCCATTACTTTAAATATGTCCCTTCCTTATAAAACGGAAGTTTAATTTTATCCATAACAAAGGTTTTATTGCGAATCTTAACATTAAATTGCTTTAAATCTTTTGCATAAGGCATATCTATATAAGCTAAAGCAATGCCATTCCCCGTACTTGGAGACATTCCACCGCTTGTAATAAATCCAATATTGTTATCATTATCATCAAATATCTTATACTCTGCTCTAGGAATTGCTCTATCAGTTAACACTAATGGTACTAATTTTTTTTCAATATTAATATCTGAAAGGGATTTTGATCCAATAAATCCTGTATCTATCTTTGTAATCCAAGATAAGCCCGCTTCAATAGGATTAGTTGATTCATTAAGTTCGTGGCCATATAAGCAATATCCCATCTCTAACCTCAAAGAATCTCTACACCCCAGACCGACAGGTCGTATATCATGTGACGCAGCTAATAATTCATTCCATAAATCAATAATTTTATTATTTGGTACATATATCTCAAAACCTAATTCACCCGAATAGCCAGTTCGTGCAACAATTATTCCGTCTGCATCCGGCATTAATGTTTCATAATATTTTAATGAATCAATATTTGGATAAAAACTCTTCAATACATCTCTTGACATGGGACCTTGTATTGCTAATAGACTTGTATCCTTTGATATATCTTTTAATGATACTCCCTCAAATAAATGTTCTTGAAGCCAATTAAAAATTTTATCAATATTGGATGCATTAATAACTAACATATAATGGTTTGACAAATGATAGATTAAAAAGTCATCAAGTATCCCACCATTTTCATTACATAATGCAGTATATTGTGCTTTTCCAGGCTTTAAAGCGTCTAAATCATTAATAGTAACTTTTTGCAAAAATTCTTTTGCATTTTCTCCGCTTACAATGAATTCGCCCATATGACTTACATCAAATAAACCAACCTTCGATCTAACATGTTTATGTTCGTCAATAATCCCAGTATACTGTAAAGGCATTAAATAACCTGCAAAAGGAACTAATTTGGCCCCTAATTTTTCATGATAATCATAAAGGGTTGTTTTTAACATATTACTCATCTAATTATATTTAGTATGCTTTTAATAACGTCCTCAATATTCCCTTGAAAACTTTTTTCTTTTGTTAATTGTTTAATTGCTTTATCAATTTGATTCTTTCTATAGCCAAGAGATGTAAGTGCTGTATGTATGTCATCATAGGTAAAATTAATTTTTGATGTATCCAATCCTTCAGTAGTAACTTTATCTTTTGTTATCTTTTCTCTTATATCTAAAATAATTCTTTTAGCAGTTTTAGGACCAATTCCAGGAATTAAACTAAGAGACTTTACGTCTTCCGCTATGATATTTTCTTTAAAATTAGAAACCGAAATATTCGAAAGTAAGTTAATGGCGGTTCTAGGCCCTATACCTGAAACTCCAATTAGTTGTTTAAAAAGGCGTCTTCTTTCGTACTCGAGAAAACCATAAAGTTCCATTAAATCTTCTCTGACGTTCAAGTAAGTTAAAATAGTAATTTCCTGATTTAGTTCAGGGAGTTGTTCATAATCTCTTAAACATATGGAAATATTAAAAACCATACCATTCATATCAATAAAAAGATTTGTAGGTTCTTTTTTTTGTAAAATTCCTGTAATTGAATCAATCATTATAATTTCCTATTTGCTCCGCACCAAGCTACCGCTATGGCATCTGAAATATCCATACTCTTAATAGCTTCGTCTTTAATTTTAAAAATTTTTTTTACCATAAAAGCAACTTGCTCTTTTGAAGCAGACCCATTGCCAACAATAGATTGTTTTATTTCTCTAGGAGAATAATCAATTAAATCTATATTATTCTTTTCTGCTGCAAGCATTATTGATGCTTTTGCCTGACCTAATTTTATAGCAGATTGAACATTTTTACCATAAAAGACGTTCTCAACTACTACTAAATTAGGACAAAAATTTTCTATTAACTTACTGGTTTCTGAGAAAATAGTAAACAATCTAGCTGAAAGGATTTTTCCTTTCTTTGGTCTTACCAAGCCTGATTCAATTAGAGATATATTATTTGAATCTTTTTTCAAGACTGCATAACCAGTATTGGTTAAGCCAGGATCAAATCCAAGAATTATCACGAAGACTGCTCAGCTTTATAATTAGCATACACATTCTGAACGTCCTCTAAATCTTCAAGACTATCAATGAGTTTCTCAATCTTTTCAGCATCAAGCACTGATACTGAGATGAAATCTTTTGGAATAAATGCAATAAATGAAGAGTCAATTTCAATAGCATTTTTTTCAATAATTTCAATTTTTTCATATAAAATACTATGATCAAAAAACAATTTATAGTAACCATCTTCAACCTTAAAATCTTTAGCGTCATTTTCAATTGATATATTAAAAATAGTGTCTTCATCAATTGAAGATCTTTCAACAATAATAATACCCATTCTATTAAAATTCCATGCAACACTTCCAGACTGACCTAGCGAACCTCCAGCTTTTGTTAATACATGTCTTATATCAGCTACTGTTCTATTTTTATTATCAGTTATTGTCTCAATAAAAATTGCAATACCGTTCGGGCCGTAACCTTCGTAAGAAGCTTCTTCATAGCTAACATTATCTAAACTACCAGTTCCTTTCTTAATAGCCTTCTCAATATTTGCATTAGGCATATTGATAGATTTTGCTTTTTTAACAGCTTGACGTAATCTTGCATTCGATTCTAAATCTCCACCAAAAAGTCTTGCAGATATTGTGATCTCTCTTCCGATTGAAGAAAATAATTTTCCTCTTTTTTGATCAAGAGCACCTTTCTTTCTTTTGATTGTTGACCATTTACTATGCCCTGACATCAATAATCCTGCTCTATTAATGTGGGTACAACCCAAGCAGACCTATATCCAAGGTTAATAATTTTTTTTCGATAAGATTCTGCCTTTTTTCTGCTATCAAAATTTCCTATCCTTAACTTATAATTAGGTAATTCAAACTTAATATAAATTTTTTCCTTGATGACTGTTTTAAGTTTTTCCTCTATTAAAACTAAGTCCATTTCATCTTGCGAAATTGCAACTTGTATTCTATAACCCTTAATAGTGTTTATAAGGATAGAATCTTCACTCACCTCTAAATCATCATTATCTTCAAATGAAGGTAAAACAATGTTCGGGAGGTTTGGAGGATTGTCTGCAAAGTCACTTGGTAAGATAAAGTCGCTTTGCGCATAAATATTAGTTGAAATTAATATTATAATTAAGAGTCTCATATTAGTCTAAAGTTCTTATATCTTCTAGTCTTATCCAACCTTTTCTTCCATCGATAGAAGATATTTCTATCCAACTATTAGTAGTTTGTTCAATTTTTACCTTATTACCAGAAAAAAAAGTGGAAATTTTTATATTATCATTAATAAATGGAGCTGAATACAGTTGAGTTTCGTCATTTAAAATAATTCCATAATTACTGTTGTTATCCCAAGAATACTTAATGACAGAACAAGTGGTTCCAAAAAAGAAAATTATTAAAAGAAAATATTGCACTATGAGAATAAATCTTGAAAGTGTTAATCTATGAATTACTGACGAGAAAGACATGAGCAATAAAACAGTTGCGCTAAAAAAAATAAAATCTTGCAGAGTAAAGCTTGCGAAAAAATTATTAATAATATTTAAAATATTCGAATTGGGAACTTCCAAAGTGTTGGCAATCCTTTGCTTTACTAAAAATAAATTATGAACAATATCTTTATCTCTTGGATCAATAATAATTCCCATTTCATACGACCATCTTGCGTTAGCAAAATCGCCTAATTTATAATATGCATTCCCTAAGTTATAGTATAGTTCTGAATTGTATATATTTTGACTAAGAATTTTTTCATAGGAATTTGTTGCAGCTAAATAATTTTTATTATTGTAAGAGTCATTTCCACTTTTGAATAAATCGCTGGGGTCTTGAGAAAATACTATACCCATCATAAGTATCATTATTTTTATTTGCTTACGCATACGTGTTTATCCTAGTTAGTACTTTTATTAATGCTTTCTGAATTAATTTATTTTCTTTTGAAGATATATCTGCATAATTATACTGCAGACATTCTTTTAAAATTGATTCAATAACACGGAGATCTTTTGCATTAATTTTAGTTTTTAATTCATCAACTAAAGATAGATAGTCAATATTAGTTGAAATAATCAAATTTTTATCTTTAAAAAAAGTTCTAATTATTTTAGGGCATTCTGAAAAAAGATCTTCTGCGGACTCAGTTAATTTTATTGCTTTAGGCAGTGCATTATTGTGCTTGAACGATAATGATTGTTTATTGATAAAATTATCTAATGGTTTTATAAGAATTGGTGATAAAAAAATGAATATTGAAATTATAATAAAGAAGAAAGAAGTACTATTATTAGATGAAGATTCTCTATCAACCCACTCACTTCCTTTTAATTTAATATATCGGATATCTTTCTTATCAGATAAATTTTTTGATTTTGATAATGGGTTTAAATAATTGCCTTTATTTACAGTGATATTTTTGGAATTTGTTTTAACAAAATTCCAACTTTCAATTTTTGTATCAAAAAAAGGAATTCGAATAGCATCGATTGTAAAAACACCTTCTTTTCTTGGAATTAAATTGTACTCCCATGTTATTGTTCCAGCTACAGAATCAGCTATATCTCTATCAATTGATATTTCTCCTTCGAAAACATCAAAAGATTCTGGAAAAACTATCATGGGCCTTCCTATATTATTTAAATTTCCCACACCTTTTAACTTTAAATAATATGTTATTGGAGTTCCTATATCAACACTTTGAGAAGATAAAGATGATAAAGCAGAGAATTCTCCAACAGCTCCAGTAAAATCTTTAGGCTCATTATTAATGCTTGAAACATTAATAGTTTTTTGCTCTGAAACAAGTATTCTAGCTTTCGTTCTTTGAGAAAATGTGTCAAAAAAAGGATCATCCCAAAACAATCTTCGAATACCTGGATCTTTCTCTTTTGTTTCTATTTTCATAATCATTGAGCTTAAATCAAAACTACCTTTTGAAAGCGGAAATAGTGCAACCTGGTAAATCTTGATAGATTTGTATTTATACCCATTTATTTCAACATCATTCCATGCATCTGGATTAATCTGCTTACCAGCTGGGTCAAATAACTTTTCTACCCAAAAATCTTTATATTTAGGAAACTCTGTTGATAAAACTTTAGATGCGATTCTCGTAAAAAAGGTATAAGTAATAACAACCTGTTCTCCAATTTTTACATCTAAATCACTTACATCAATTTTTAAAAACATATCACTTGATAGTTCACCGGTTGACTTCTTTGAAACATTCATAGTTATTTTACTAGTAGTATATCTGTTATTTCCAAGGACTAAATCAAGTTGGGGGATTTCAATCTCGCCTATTTTTTTTGCTATCAAAGTCCAAGAAATTGATTTTGAACTACTTTTTTTACCATTAATAAATTTATATTCACTACCAATATTAGGACCCATAACAATTGAAAAATTATCAAGTAATGGAGAAATATCCACCTCTGGGTCTTCGCCTGTTCCATTTATTTTAATTGTATAATTAAACGACTGATCTATATCGATATTCTTATCTACGACAATGGTTTCAATTTGCTGTGCAAACAAAAAAGTGATTAGCATTAAGGGTACTATAATATATTTTTTCACCAATCTTTTCCAGATTCATTATTATAATTTGTTTGCTTTCTCTTCTTATTTACTTTTTCATTCTCTTTTATAGCATTAAGTATATTTTCAGCACTTTGCTTTGATTGAACTTCTTTCTTTTCATTGTTTTGTTGATCAGGTGATTTTGAATTTTGATTATCTTTAGGTCCTTTGTCATTATTTTTTGAATCATTTTTATCTTCTTTATTGCTAGTTTTATCGTCTTGACTTTGATCTTTTTTATCTCTGTCCTTTTCTTTTTCTTTATTCTTATTATTTTCATCTTCATCAGATTTTTCACTATCATTATCTTGTTTTTTTTGCATACTTTTATTCTTATCAATTTCGTTTTTAACAAATTCATAATTTTTTCTCGCATCTACATCATTAGGATTTTTTAATAATGCTTCTCGATAGGCTTCTAGGCTCTCTTGAAGTTTTTGACTTTTATACAAAGTATTACCATAATTATAGCTCAAATCAGAAGAATAACTTAATGAGTCTTTAAAAACTTCTTCAAAAACAGAATTTGCTACTGCGGTACTATCCATTTGTAAGTAAATAGTACCTATATTGTACATTATTTCTTCTTTTGACAGCTCTTCATCATTTAATTTACTTAACTGTTGGTAGTAGTTAAGTGCCGATTCAATATCTCCATTATTATACATTTTAATTCCCATGTCCTGTGAAAACAAAACTGATAAAGACATCATAATTAGTATTATTTTTTTCATATTATCCTTCTTCCTGAAGGTAAAATATATGCAATAAGTAAAAATAGTATTGCAAAAAATAAAGGATACTGATATTTATGATCATAATCTGCAAATTCATAAGAATTTATAATTGTATCTTCGCTATTGTTTATAATATCGTTTATTTCTTCGCTGACCGATTCATTGGTAGCTATTCTGAAAAAATTACCCTTACCTATTTTTGATAATTCTCCAAGAAATGACTCATTTAATTTGCTCATTACTAAGTCACCTTTTTCATCTTTTAAATAAATACCCTCTCTTCGAATATCAGGAATTAAAGACCCTTTAGCACTACCAACACCAATAACATGCATAACAATGTCTTGATTTAAAGATAAACCTACTGTATTTAGCGAGCTAGAGCTATGGTCTTCACCATCCGAGAAAAGCAATATTATTTTTTGCTGAGGACTTTCTTTTTCGAAAGCAAGAATTGAAGTTTCAACAGCTTGCCCTATTGCTGTTCCCTTTGAAGAAATCATGTCTGTGTCAATATTTTTGATAAATAACTTTGCTGCATCATAATCCATTGTTAAAGGCAAATACAAAAAATTTGACCCAGAGAAAACTACAATTCCCAACCTATCACCATCTAAATTATCAATAATTTTAGTGACCTCAAATTTAACTCTATCAATTCTTGAAGGCTTAACATCTTGAGCGTTCATACTTGATGAAACGTCAATTGAGAAAATTATATCAACACCTTTTCTTTCGACAGGCTTAACAGTAGTACCCGTTTTTAAACCTGATATTGAGAAAGATAACATGACTAAAGCAAAAAATCTTAAAATTGCTTTTAACTTCATTGATTGCAAATTTCTTCTTGAAAATAATCTAACGACAAATATTGGATTAAAATTATCGTCACTAAAAATTTTACCAGAACTTCGACGAATCAAACCTGTTATTATAAGAAGCCCTATCATTAGTAAGGAGAAAAATGCTAAATTTAAATTTTCAAATGTCATAAAATTTTTCTAAAATTTACGATTCTAAATAACTCGCTTAGAAAAAGAAGAAAAAATCCTGGCAATAAAAACCATAAATATATTTCTTTATATTCTGAGTAATAGCTTACTATCACTTCAGATTTTTCAAGTTCATTAATTTCAGTATAAATACCTGCTAAGCTTTGCTTATCAATTGCTCTAAAATATTTTCCACCTGTTTCATCTGCAATAGCTCTCAACGATTCTTCGTCAATCTCATTTCTGATATATCTCCCCCCCGGAATTTGTGTAACTGCTTGTCTAGTTCCAGCGCCAATAGTATAAATTCTTATACCATATTCATCAGCAATTTTTGCTGCAGCTAATGGGTCTATAGCTCCAGCATTGTTACTTCCATCAGATAAAAGAACAATTACCTTACTCTTAGAATCACTAACCCTTAAACGATTTATAGCGTTAGCTATAGCGATTCCTATAGCTGTCCCATCATATTTTGGCTCAACAACAGTCACTTCGCTTAACAAATTATTTAAAACACCGTAATCAACCGTTAATGGACATTGAATAAATGTTTCTTTTCCGAAAACTAGAAGTCCAACTCTATCACCTTTTCTATTATCAATGAAGTCTTTGGCTGCCAGCTTGACAGCTTCAAGACGGTTCGGCTTAAAATCTTCCGCAAGCATACTACTACTAGTGTCAAGAACAAGCATAATATCAACTACCTCAATGGTGATATTTTTATCATTTGTAGATATTCTTGGTCTAGCTATTGCAACTATTAAACAGCTAATTGAAAAGATAAATAAAAATTTAAAAAAATTGATCTTTAAAAATCCTAATCTACCAAAGAATGATTTTAAATGTTCAGTATTAGAAACCTGAAATGAAATAGCTTTGTTTGATGAATAAAATCTTTTAAAAAAAGATAACAATACTAGTATAACTAGTAAATATAAAAAATTTGGATGTAAAAATTCCATTTAATACCTATTTAAATAATTCTTCTTTACTCAATGAATGCGCAAAATTGAATAAAGTTTCCTCATTAAAAGAATTACTTACAATCTGAAACCCAATTGGAAGGCCCTCATTTGATTTTCCTGCAGGAATATTAAGAGAGGGTGTTCCAATTAAATTAAAAGGAACGGTAAATATATCAGCTAAATACATTTTTATTGGATCATTTAAATTATTTTTTAAAGGAAAAGCAGTGGTAGTGGTGGTTGGAAGAAACAAACAATCTAAATTAGAGAACAATTTATTATATTCATTCTTTATCACTCTTCTTACCTTTAATGCCTTGGAATAGTATGCATCATAATATCCGGAAGATAAAACATAAGTTCCTGTCATAATTCTTCGTTTAACCTCTACCGAAAAGCCATCGGATCTTGATTCAACATAAACATCATTCAAGTCTTTAGCAGAAGATCTTTTTCCATACCTCATTCCGTCGAACCTAGATAAATTTGAAGATGCTTCAGCCATTGTTAACACATAATAAGTAGATACACAATAATCAAAATATGGGAGTTCAATTTCTACAAGATTTACATTCTGATTTTTTAAATAATTAAGAATTGTATGGTATCTATTAACAATTTCGCTATCAACATTTTTGAGGAGTGAATCTTTTAAAATACCAACATTTTTAGGGAGTTTGTCTTTATTATATTCATCAACTGTTAAGACTTTTTTACTTGATGTTGTTGAATCTAATGGGTCAACTCCGGACATAACATGAAATGCTGAAATTATATTTTTAAGTTTTTTAGAAAGAATTCCTATTGTATCAAAAGATGAAGCATGGGCAACCAATCCATATCGTGAAATCCGACCATAAGTTGGCTTTAAGCCATAAATGCCGCAGAAAGCAGCTGGTTGCCTTATTGATCCACCCGTATCTGAACCAAGTGCAATATCACATAACCCTTCTGCGACTGCAGCAGCTGATCCACCACTTGAACCACCGGCAACTCTTGTCAAATCATGAGGGTTTTTAACTGATCCATATATTGAATGCTCGGATGATGAACCCATTGCAAATTCATCCATATTTGTTTGTCCGGTTATAAGCGCACCATTAGATTCAAGGCGATTTACTACTGTAGCGCTATATGGAGAAATATAAGATTCAAGCATATTTGAAGCGCATGTCAGCGGCTCTCCCTTAATCGCTATATTATCTTTTACTAATATAGTTTTTTCTGATAAGGCACTACTATTATTGGAACCGTCTGAAATCAGCTTTTCAAATCTTGTTCTGATAACAGAGTTGGTTCTACTTTTAGCAATTTTATCTTGCTGTAAAACAAGCTTATCTTTTAAAGCATTAGATGAGGACATCTAATTTATTCTTCAGATTTTTCAGATTTTCTTAATTCTTCTTTCGTATCATCTAATGCTCCACGAAATTCTCTTAAAGATTTAGCAAATCCTCTTGCTAAACCAGGAAGTCTTTTACCGCCAAAAAGCAGTAATAGAATAAGAAAAATAATTACTAACTCACCTGTACCTAAATTGAACATATTAAACCTCTTTTTTTTATCTAAAATATCTTAGCAAATAATATGCAATAGCAAAACCTATTATGCTAGCTATATTAAATCTTAAAATAAAACCAAAATCAATTGCAACTACACCAAAATCTACTAATAATCCACTATCTATAGAACCAAATTTAAAATCAAAACTCGTTAGAAAAAACTGCTTAACGGTACTTCCTTCAGGCAACATAAAACCTAATAGTTGGCCTAAAGTAGTTCCTATCATTACTCCAGAGAGTATCCCTATTCCAATTAAGCTTATACTTCTATTTTTCATTGTTCTCCTAATATTAATTTAACAATTTTTACTTCATTTTCTCTTTGAATTCTAATCTTTATATTATCTCCTGGCCTCGCATCGGTATTAGCTAAAACAAGCTGGAGTTGTTCGTAGCTTTGAATTTTATAACCTTCAATTCCAATAATGATATCGCCTTTATAAAGTGAGCTATTGTCACCAGAACTATCATAATCTACAGAATTGATATAAAGTCCAATCTCTTCATTATCATATCTATATGGAGTTGCATTAATTCCAAAAGAAAATCTTCTATCAATAAAACCTTTTAACTTTAATTCTTCACCAATTTTTTTTGCATAATTTATTGGAATAGCAAATCCTAGGTTTTCAGAGTCATTTCTCACAAAAGTATTTATACCAATAACTTTCCCGGTTGCATCCACTAATGGGCCTCCGCTATTTCCTGGATTCAATGAGGCATCAGTTTGAATCATATTGTTCATTAATCTATTTGTTTGAATATCAATGCCAAAATCTGAATTAATAGCACTTATAATACCTGCTGATGCTATAGGCTGGTAATTAGCTGCTGCAAATAAACTTTTAGGATTTCCAAGTGCAATAACCCATTCACCCGAAATTATTTGATCTGAATCACCAATCTCACAATAATCAAAATTTTCGCCTTCAATTTTCAATAAAGCTAAGTCAGATCTACTATCAACACCGACTATTGAAGCTGGATAATGATCTCCACCAGGAAGTATCACATCAATTTTTATGTTAGTTGTAGCTAAAGAAGGATTTGAAACTTCAGTAACTATATTATGGGCGTTAGTCAGAATATATCCATCTTTACTAATTATAAATCCAGAACCGCTTGATTGAATAGGTTTTAATGATTTTAACCTTCCGGTCCATCTATTGATTTGTGCTATTTCTTGATTTCTATATATACTAACAACCCCAGCACTTGCACTCTCAATAGCTCTAGTTATAGCTGTTTCTTTTGATGAATAAAGAGATAAATTTTCTACTTCGCTTTTATTACAACCAAGTATAATTAAAAAGAGTATTAATATTCTATTCTTCATAAAAAACCTTATTTAAAATTAAACCATAAGCAGGCGCTTTTAATAGAGTTGCATCTTTTACAGGATTATTTAACAGATATAAAAACTCTTTTTTTGTAACCTTCTTTTTCATGCAACCTAACATCGTTCCCACTAAATAACGCACCATATGATGCAAAAATCTATTTCCTTCAATAATATAAAATAATTTGTCATCTTCCAACGTCCATTTTGATTTATATATTTCACAGCATGTGTTTTTTTTATCGATATCATATTTAGAAAATGAAAGGAAATCATGGGTTCCGATTATAATATTTTCAATATCCATTAATCTTTGATAGTCAAAATTTTTAAGATAAAAATGATTCTTGCTTAGTAATGGATTTTGTGATAAGCAGCATTGATATAAATATTGTTTTTTTTGAGCATTGAAGCGAGAGTGAAATTCAGAATCTACTTTTGCAATATCAGCAATACGTATTTCCTCTGGCAATCTAGCATTAATTGCCTTTTTTATTGCCTTTGATGAAAGATTTGTATTTAGGTCGAAGTGTGCAACTTGGCCCAAAGCATGAACTCCAGCATCAGTTCTGCTAGCTCCAGATATTCTTATAAGACTCTTATTATTTAAAAAAGATAATGAATGTTCAATTTTGTCCTGAATTGTATTCAAACTTTTTTGAGATTGAAATCCTGAAAACCCAAAACCATTGTATTGGATTAACATTTTATATCTATTCATAGATATTTACCTGTTTTGTAAAAACTAACCTTTGATTTAATCTTGATTGGAAGATGATTTCCCCCGAAGGGTGAATAATACCAGAAATTCCAGTATTAGCACTTTGAATAATCGGAACTCTTTGCTCTACAGCTCTTAATCTTGCCAAATTAAAGTGTTGGTAAGCCATAAAATCTCCTACGTAAGAATCATTTGTAATTATAAATAGTATCTCAGCTCCATTATTAACCATTTTTTGGACAATTTGAGGGCTACTTGAATCATAACAAATAAGAATAGAAGCTCTCACACCATTTACATCAAATGTTTTGAATTCTGATCCTGGATAAAAACTTCCTATGTCGTCAAATTGGTTCATTTTTGAAATCCATCTCGAAAGGAAGGGTACATATTCAGCAAATGGAACTAAAAATATTTTTTGGTATGTTTCAAACGATCCATCTTGTCTCAATATGATAGAGCTATTAAAATTTTTACTTTCACTTCCAACAGTTTTCTTTTCAGGGATACCTGTAATAAGAGAATTATTTGATAGTTTATTTTTATATCTAAGCCTATCATATGAATTGTTAGCTAAATATGAGGTTACAGCGACCTCCGGCCAAACAATAATATCTGCCTTATCTTGAATTGATTCAGTTAACAATGAATCCATAATTGCTAAATTTCTTAATCTTAAATTAGGATTCCATTTTTCATCAGGGAAAATAGATGGCTGTCCAATTGACACATTAATAGAACTCTTTATAGTCCTATTACTTTGATACTTAATATTTAAATGTCCAAAAAAAATTATTCCAACTAAGGAAAAGATAAAAAACTTCAAGAAAACTAACTTTCTATCAACAAAAAACTTGAAAAGAATGACGTTAAATGAAATTACCATAAACGAGAGTAAGTGACTATCTAAACTAGCCAATTGAATAATTCTTAAATAGTTTGATTGTGTAAGAGATAAATTCATCCAAGGACCAGCTAATGGACCAATATTTCTTAAAATCTCAACAAAGAAAATCCATAAGAAAGGCCTTAAAAAAAGTTCATTTTTTTTTGAAAATAAATGTGCTGATATAATGAATATTATCCAGAAGAAAGTTAAATAAATAGAAAGCGCTAAATATGATAAAACAGCTACAAGTGTTGAAGTACCGGAATTAAAGGCCATCCAATTTAAAATAATTAGATTGCTTATTAAAGCAGCTAAAAAGACAAATAAAACCTTTTTTGATAATTTTTCATTTTCAAGACTATAAAATAATGGAATGAATGCTATCCAAGCAAGAAAACCAAAGCTAAAAGGAGGATATGCAAGACCAACCAACAACCCTGAAATCATAGGTAGGATTACTTTATTGAACTTCATTATTTTTTTCTATCTAGATAAGTTTGGAGAATTATAGAAGCTGCTAATATATCTACCATTTCTTTATTTTTTCCAGTTTTAATATCTTGTTGAATCATAATTTTTTTTGCATACTCACTCGATAATCTTTCATCTTCCAAGTAAATAGTAAATCCATTTTTTTCCATTGTTGTTTTAAATTTATCAATGATTTTTGTCATTTCATTTTCCTTAAAATTCATGTTTAAAGGATAACCGATTACTAGTATTTCTACTCTTTTTTCTATTGTAATTTTTTTTATGGATTTAATTAAATCTTCTTGATTTTTGTAACGTATAACTTCGAGAGGCATTGATATTACGCCTAAAGGATCTGAGATGGCTACACCTACTTTTGATAACCCAAAATCTATTCCAATAATTCTAGACATATGCTATGAATGAATTCTCTCAACTGAATCGACGTTTCTTAATTTTTTAATTGACTTCATTATCATTTTCAACTGTAACAAGTCTTCAATCTTACAAATAATCCAAATATTAGCTACTCCTCCTTCTGTTACATCAGTTTTAACATCAACAATATTTACCTTATTCTTAGATATGATATCTGCAATTTTATTTAATACTCCCGCTGAATCTATGCAACTAATCTGTATCTTTGCTTTAAATGAAATATTCTTTTTTGTATCCCAATTAACAGAAACAATTCTATCACCAGATTCAGATAATGAAGAAAGATTTGTACAGGAAAGTCTATGTACAATTAATCCTCTTCCTCTTGAAATATAACCTATAACATTATCACCTGGGATTGGATTACAGCACTTTCCATAATCAACAACAAGATTTTTAACTCCATCCAAATTAATTCCTTCAAAATCAGATCTAGCAGAATCGATAAATTCTTTATCATGCGACACTTTATCTGGTGTTGTTTTTATTTCTGGAAATAGTTTAGTAACTAAATCTCTAACTGTAGACCCACCTCTACCCAAGTCTGCAGCTAAATCATTATAATTTTTATAACCAATATCTTCAAATTGTTTTTTAAAACTACCAAGCTTATCAAAAATCTTTAATTTTCTTAACCCTTTTTCAAGTAACTGGTTACCTATTTTGACACTTTCTTCATACTCAATCTTTCTAAGATGCTTTGATATCGCATGAGAAGCCTTTGAAGTTTTTACAAATTTCAACCAACCGCTGTTAGGCTTTTGATTCTTATTAGTTTCCATTTCAACAATATCTCCATTATTTAATTTGTAGCTTAAAGGAACTAGCTTTTTATTTACCTTAGCGCGAACACAAGAAAACCCTAATCCACTATGTATTGCAAAAGCAAAATCTAGCGGGGTTGAATCAATAGGAAGCTTTATTAAATCTCCCTTTGGAGTAAAAATAAAAATTTCATCTTCAAACATATCTATTTTTAGGAGCTGTATCATCTCTTCGGGGTCAGAGCTATCACTGCTTAGCATTGCCAGTAAGTCTCTCAACCATGGAACTTGTTCATCAAATGAATCCATCTCAGAATTTCCCTTATAAAGCCAATGCGCTGCTACTCCTACCTCCGCTCTATAATCCATTTCTTTTGTTCTGATTTGTACTTCAGTTAATCGATTGTCTTTTGTCATTACAGTAGTATGAATTGATTGATATCCATTTGTTTTTGGCGTAGCTATGAAGTCTTTAAAACGGTCTTGAACTGGAGGATAAATACTATGAATTACCCCTAATGCTAAATAACATTCTTCAATTTTATCAACTACTATTCTTATTGCGTATAAATCATATATTTCTTCAAATTTTTTACCTCGAATTTCAATTTTTCTATTAATTGATGATATTGATTTATATCTACCTGATATATCTGAATGTATTTTATAAGAGTCTAATTCTTTTTTAACTGGAGCTATTGTTGTTTCTAGTATATTTTTATTTAACTGTGACGAACCTTCAATCTTTTTTTTAATACTATTGTATGACTTTAAATTTAAACACTTAAGTGTAAGATCTTCAAATCTCCATTTAAGATTTGCCATACCTAGCCTGTGAGCTAAAGGAACAAATATTTCTTTTGTTTCTAGAGCAATTTCTTTGCGTTTTTTTGCAGAAAGGTATTCAATAGTCTCCATATTATTCAAACGATCAGCAAACTTAATAATGATAACTCGTAAATCCTTAGCCAACGAAAGGAATAATTTTGTAAAATTTTCAGCTTGCTTATGTTCGTTAGATCTAAATGCTATATGGTCAATTTTTGTAACACCGTCAACAAGAAAAGCTACATCATCTCCAAATTCATTTTCAATATCTTCTAATGTTACATCTGTATCTTCTACTACGTCATGTAATAGAGCACTTACAATAGTTGTATGATCCATATTCCAGTCAAGTAAAATATTTGCCACATCAATACAGTGACTTACATAAGGTAACCCAGACTTTCTTTTTTGCCCTTCATGCATTTTGACAGAAAAATCGAGAGCATTTCTAACAATATTCTTGTTTGTTTCAGATGAGATTCTTTCAATAAGATGTCTGCCTTTTTTAAGAATTAACTGATCATCAGAACTGTCATGCTTTAACGAAGCCATTATTGGCCCATATCATTGGATTCAAAAAAATCAGAATAATTTTCAAATCTCGTATACGCATCAACAAAAGTGGCTCTAACAGTTTTTGTAGGACCATTTCTTTGCTTTGCAACGATAAGAAAAGCCAAACCCTTTTCTTCGTCTTTTTCATTATAAACATAAGGGCGATATAAAAAGATTACTACATCTGCATCCTGCTCAATAGCACCACTTTCTCTAAGATCAGATAACTGAGGTCTTTTATCAGTACGTGACTCAACAGCTCTTGATAGCTGTGAAAGAGCAATAATAGGTATGTCTAATTCTTTTGCGAGAGCTTTTAAAGATTGGGTAATAGATGAAATTTCATATTGTCTATTTTCAGTTTTAGGGCCTTGCATTAACTGTAAGTAGTCAACTACAATTAGTTGAATATCTCTTTCTCTTTTTAACCTTCTGGCTCTTGATCTTAAATCTAAAATTGATAAAGCAGGTGTATCATCAATATATAATGGCGCTTGAGCTAGTTTTCCAGAAGCGATATTAATATTTTTCCATTTTGATGTTGCTAATCTTCCACTTCTTGCTTCTGATTGATCAATTTTAGCTTCAGAAGCTAGCAATCTTGTACCTAATTGGTCACTTGACATTTCAAGACTAAAAATTGCTACAGGAGAATTGTTTTCAAGTGCAGCATTTCTAGCAATTGATAATGCTAGAGCTGTTTTACCCATAGCAGGTCTACCTGCAATAATAATTAAATCACTTTTTTGAAAACCTGAAGTAACTTTATCCAAATCAATAATTCCAGATGGAACACCAATAACTCCACCAGGATTAGCAGCTATTCCTTCAAGTCTTTTCACCGTATCAGCTAAAATAGGCTCAATATGAGAATATATTTTTGTATCTTTTTGTTCAGTTAGGTTGAAAATAGATTGTTCTGCCTCATCCAAAATAGACCCAACTGCATCTCCTTCATCAAAAGCTTTTTTTGAAATCTCATGTGAAGTAGAGATTAAATCGCGTAAAATTCCTTTTTCTTTAACTATTGAAGCATACACTTCAACATTAGCCGATGTTGGAACTTTATCAACCAATCCAGTTAAATAATAAAGACCTCCCACAGATTTCAAAGCTTTTACTTTTTTTAATTCATCAGATACTGAAACTGTATCTATCGGACTATTTTTTGAGGATAATGAAAGCATCGCGTCAAAAATTTTCTTATGTGAATCTTTGTAAAAGAAATGGCTTGACCCCAGAAGAGTAATCGCTCTATTGGTAGCATTTTCATCAATCATCATTGAGCCTAAAACCGCTTCTTCAGCTTCAATAGCCTGCGGTTGAAGATTTAAATCTTTATTTTTGTTATCTGCCATAGCTTTTAATACTTAGTTTTCCACATATTTTCAACACTGTAAAATTGCATCTTAATTAGATTAACACTCTTTTTTACATCTCACAAGCTAATCCTTTAGAAATGAAATTTATTTTTAAAAAGAAATTGTGATTCAAATAGGTATTAAAGGGACCAATTAATAGGGTTTCTTTGTTTACTTTCAAGGTAGGTGTTTGTTTGAGAAAAGTGCTTACAGCCAAAAAATCCATTGTATGCTGAAAGTGGCGATGGGTGAACTGATTTAAGTATATGGTGTTTTTTTTCATCAATAATAGAAGTGAAGGATTGTGCTTGCTTACCCCATAATAAGAATACCACATTTTCTAATTTTTGAGATATTACTTCAATTACTTTTTTAGTAAAAATTTCCCAACCTATATCTTTATGAGAATTTGCTTGATTTGCTTCTACAGTTAAAACTGCATTTAATAATAAAACACCTTGATCTGCCCATGATTGAAGGTTTCCATTTTTTGGAATAGATATTCCTAAATCTTCTTTTAACTCTTTAAATATGTTATTGAGGGATGGAGGAATCTTTGTATCATTTTTAACGCTAAAAGATAATCCGTGAGCTTGACCTTCTCCGTGATATGGGTCTTGCCCAACAATAACAACTTTAACATTATTAAAAGGAGTTGAATCGAAAGCATTGAACATTTTTTTTGGTTCAGGATAAACGGTATTTAACTTGTAAAGGTTGCGTACTTTTTTAGTTAACGAAACCCAGTAAGGCTTGTAAAACTCATGTTCTAATTCATTGTACCACGAATCATGGATCTTAACTGTTTTTTGTTTATTTGACTTAGATATCAGATCAAGGAATATTTCACTTCCAAATAGTTCCTTGTTTTGAGAAAGATACTGTTTTTTTAAAATAGAATTATCAGTCAATTGAATCGTCTGATTTTTTCCAGTCAATTTTTCCATCTAAGAATTCATCAAGAGCAATACTAGTTACTTTACCCTCTTTGTCAAAATCGATATTCTCTCTAACAACAGGCTCGGCAAATATTCCTTCGTCGTCAACAAGTTCTTCATTGTCATTAATCATCTGCTTAACTACTCGGTCTTGCAAAATTTGTTTTGCTCTTTTTGATGATACAAGAACTGCTTCATAGATATCATCAGTTTTTTTTAATAATTTTTTAAAAGATATTGGTTCAACTGCCATTTTTAATCCTTTTTATTAAATGAAATAATCATTTCTTTAATCTTTTCAAACGTGGTCTCGAAATTATCATTAATAAGTATATAGTCAAATTCTTTTTTTAAATTGTCTTCTTCTTGAAATCTACTTAATCTTTTTTCAATTTCAGCATTAGATTCAGTAGATCTATTAATCAATCTAGTTCTAAGCTCTTCTAAATTTGGCGGAGAAAGAAAAATGGAAACTGTATTACGGGGATAGATTTTCTTAAGACTTAAGGCTCCCTTAACATCTAATTCAAGAAAAAGTAATTTATCATTTTCCAGATAACCCTTTAAAGTATGAAAAGGTGTTCCGTATAAATCACCATGAACATTTTCATATTCAAGAAATTCTTTATCATTAATCATTTTTTCAAATTTTTCATTGGATATAAAATCGTAATGTACGCCATCAATTTCGTATTTTCTTTTATTCCTAGTAGTACATGAAACAGAAATATCTATACTTAAATCTCTTGAAAGTAATTCAAGCAATGTTGTTTTTCCGGAACCCGAGGAACCTGATATGATAAAAAAGTTTTTCATAGTATGTTACTTACCTGCTCTCTTAATTTTTCTGCCTGCATTTTCAGGCTAATGGCATGTTTTGCAATTTTCTTATCTAAAAATTTTGATAATATTGTATTTGACTCTCTATTAATTTCTTGCAAGATAAAGTTAATTTTCTTCCCAGACAAATCTTTTGATTTCACAGATAGCATAATTTGATTAAAATGACTTTTTGTTCTATCTATTTCTTCAGTCACATCTAACTTCTCTAATTCTTCTATTTTTGACTCATTTTTTGCTTTTGAGTTGATTTTCTTGTTAATTAATTTTTGATAAATTGAATCAATTCTATCTAAATCTTTTTTTGCTATAGTGATATACTTTACAAATTCTTTTTCTATAGACTTTCCTTCTTTTTCTCGCATATCTAGCACTTGCTTTGTAGCAATTTTTACTGCTTTCAAAACTTTATTATCAAGAGATTTTGGGAGAGTCCTAAAGCTCATCATATCATTATTTTTAAGAAGATGACTATAATTTAAATCTAACTTATAGTCCTTTTCTATTTCCTTATAGGATTTGAGGATACTTTCTAATTTATGCTTATTTAATTTTAATTGATCTTTTGAATCTATTTTAACATTTAAGTTAACAGAGCCTCTCTTAAGTTTATTTTTCAAAAAAGTTCTTATCTTATATTCAGATTCTCCAGATAAATCGAAAGACCTAGTATTAAGCTCAAAATACCTGGAATTAAATGATTTAAGTTCTACATCTATAACAACACTACTATCTTCATAGTGTCCTACTCCAAATCCTGTCATACTTATTAACATTATACCTCTACAGCCTTATTGTTTTCATATAATAAATATAATAAAAAAATTCCTACTGGAAATAATATCGAAAATATAGGGAAAATTAACTTAAAACTATTTAAATCTGCAATTAATCCTCCTAATGCAGCTACAAGCCCTGACACTCCAAACATTAAGAAGAAGTTTATTCCAAATACTAAAGGACGAATTCTTTGATTAGTAATATCTTTTATAATTGAATTAATTAATGGTTGAATAGAATACATAAAAATTGCAAGCAATATTGAAACAACAACTAATGAATAATTACTCAAAAAGTATGTGACGATAAAAAGTGGGCATAACATCATAAGTACAAATGATAAAAGTTTCATTCTGTTATATTTATCTCCAAAAAATCCTGATAAAATTTGTCCAATAATACCAAATATCAATATTCCAGATACTAATAAGTTTGATTTTGCTCCAAGAGCAACCTTAAAAACAGACGGGATAAATGTGTTAAAAACAGTAAAAACTATACCTACAATCAAAGATAAAAAACAGAATATTTTTAACATTCTTAATTGATTTCCTTTTTTAAAATCGAGAGTATTTATTGATTCTCTAGATTTGGATTTTGGTATAACAAAATAAGTTATGGGTGCAATTACAAGATTAAAAATAGCAATCATAAAAAAAGAGAATTGCCAACTATAGTTATTAACTGCAAAATAGCAAAGCAAAGGCCCTATTGAAACTCCTAAACTGCCAAAAATGCCATGAAATGCATTTGCTTTAGATATATTACTATCAAACACTTCTGATATTAGGGTTAATGATACTGGATGATGTATACTAGCAAATAGACCTAAAAAAATATTGAATAACGCAAAACTTTCAATGCTTTGGCAAGCAGATACTAGAAAAGCAGAAATAAAAATTCCTAATTGAGAAAGCATAAGTAACATTTTAGGGCCATACTTATTATATAACAATGACATAGGTAATGAGCCAAGCCCAAAACAAAAACTACTAACACTAAAAATTAAACCTAGAGACGCTTTGGATAGACCATAGAATTCAACTAAATCAATAAACATACTTGGAACTAACATCATTACGATGTGAACTGACATGTGAGATAAACTTAGAACAAGCAGTAAAGTACTATAAATCAATCTTTATTTTTTTTCAGCTAATCTGGCTGCTTTACCAGAAAGTCCTCTTAAATAATAAAGCTTTGCTCTTCTAACCTTATTAACTCTATCTACTTTCATAGATGCAATAACAGGAGAATGCAGAGGGAACACTCTTTCAACCCCAATACCGTCAGACATTTTTCTAATAGTAATAGTTTCTGAAATACCAGAACCTTTGCGGGCAATTACAGTTCCCTTGAAAAGCTGTTGTCTAACTTTTTTACCTTCTCTTACATTAACATTAATAGATAATGTATCTCCAGTTTTAAAATTTGGTATATCTTCTCTTAAATTATCTTTAATCATTTAATTTTTTATACTTTCTCCAAAGATCAGGTCTTCTGTCTTTGGTTATTTCAATTTTTTTCTTTTCTTTCCAATCTTTAATAGATTTGTGATTGCCGGATAATAGCACTTCTGGCACTTTTAATCCATCTATTTCATTAGGCCGCGTAAAATAAGGAGCATCTAGTAAATCGTCAACAAAAGAATCTGTCATAGCAGAATTAATATCATTCAAAACTCCAGGGACTAATCTGGCGATTGAATCAAAAATTATCATGGTAGATAATTCACCATTAGAAATTATAAAATCTCCAATAGATATTTCCAAATCTACATATTTTTCAATAACTCTTTCATCTATACCTTTATAATGACCGCAAATGAAAATTAACGACTTTTCATTGCTCAATTCACTGCTAATATCATGACTTAATTTTTTTCCTCTTGGTGAAGGAAATATAATTACAGGCTTGTCAACAGAAAGATCTATACAGTGATCTATAGCATCAAATAAGGGTTGACACATCATTACCATACCACTTCCTCCCCCATACGGCTCATCGTCTATCTTTTTGTAATTATGTTTGGCAAAATCTCTTAGATTAATTATTTCTACATTTAAAAGATTTTTTTTAATGCCCTGATTAGCGATATTATTCTCAATTAGAATATTAATTGCTTCAGGAAAAGGTGTTATGATAAAAATTTTCATTTATAGTTTAAATTATTCCATTTTTTACTATTTTGCTTTTATTAATTTCGGAAATTTGGAATAAGTTAATCTTCAGAATATTTAATAATAGGATTCCCAAGACAGCAAAACATCTTAATACGTCTAATGTTTCAATTCTTCTATTAAGATTTGTCGGACTTTTAGTCATAAAATCTTTTAACTAAATAGATTTAATATATAATATTTATTTATCTTCTACGGGAGCTTGCTCTTTAGCTTCATCTACTGCTGGATCTTCCGCTACTGGAGCTTCTTCTTTTGCTTCTTCAGCAGGAGATTCTTCTTTAGCTTCTTCAGCTGGAGCTTCTTCTACTACTGGCTCTTCTTCTTTAGCTTCTTCAGCTGGAGCTTCTTCTTTTGCTTCTTCAGCAGGAGCTTCTTCAGCTACTGGCTCTTCTACTGGAGCTTCTTCTTTTGCTTCTTCAGCAGGAGCTTCTTCAGCTACTGGCTCTTCTACTGGAGCTTCTTC
>Ga0222717_10000715_pt1 | contig 28424 bp, 25 predicted proteins | sample C33_18DmetaG_FD_165053 | JGI IMG/M metagenome (GOLD analysis project Ga0222717, IMG submission 165053) | Estuarine water microbial communities from San Francisco Bay, California, United States - C33_18D | ecosystem: Environmental > Aquatic > Marine > Unclassified | place: USA: California... | reverse complement strand
TGCCTTGAACACCGGTTCGTCATCGATGAGAATATGGCGGCGGCGATCTTCCACAAAACAGTGAATCAACTGACGCGGAAAGTGGTGGATTATGGATTGTTGAGGGCACATGAGGACCAAGGACTCATTGAGGAACAGAAGTGATTCGCCCGTTAGAGGATTGAGTTCATGAAAGTGTATCGGGGTGTCTCCGAACATAGCCGCAATATCAATCTGAAACCAGTCCTGTTGGCTGACAGAAAGGTCGCACTGCGAAAGGTGGTCCAAGAATGCTTGAAGCCCGGCTTCTTCGCTGTAACCTTTGGCCCGCATGGTACCTTTGTAGGGTGGCTTCCTTTTGAACCCCCCGAAGTGCTCGTTTTTAATGAAATGAGATGGTTTTTCCGTTTAATGTACATTTCTATGGAAATTATGGCGTATGATGCTTTAATAACCCCATATGACGCCCGTAAAAGGATTCAAATAGGTACTGAATAACCGGAAACCATGCCCCGAATAGCAGAAATTGACCGCGCCATCCTCGCTGAACTTAGGAAAAATGGACGAATGTCCTATGTTGACCTCGCTGCAAAAGTTGAAGCCAGCGAACGAACGGTTCGAACGCACATACGCAACATGGAAGAAAACGGAACAATTCGTGGCTATACCATTCGTGAAGGAGGTGTAGGCCTAACTGCACTGGTTCGAATCAAAGTGGCCCCTGGGTCCGAAATCGGTTCATTTGCTTCGGAAGTCACTGGATGGGATGGAATCGAAATCATCTACGAAGTTTCTGGTGAAGCTGATCTGGTCGCACTTGTCCACGTTGATGACACCATGGCTTTGCGCAAACTGCTGGATAAAATGTGGCTCGCCGCACCTAATGAAATTGCCAGCACAACCACGGAATTGGTTTTAGAGCAATACTGATTATTCTTGTTCGCCCTCGTCCTCATCTTCCGAAGGCTTGGGTGGTGAATAGTCGATCCCGCAGGACCTGCATACCATTTCGTCGTCCCAGTCGCATTGTCGCTTGCATCCAGTCATTGAGCTCACCTCGACTTCCATTTAACCGAACATCCGATGGATTGGGTGATTGGAACATCGGGCACCTTTCCGCTTAACATTGCAGTTATTGCTTCATCTAAATCATGCACCATGACATCGTTTGGGTCGCGTGGGCTGTCGTCCATTCTGCCCTTGTAAACCAATTGATGCTGAGCATTGAACAAGAAAAATTCAGGAGTTCGTTCTGCGCCGTAGGCATGTGCAATATTCTGTGTTGAATCGTGGAGGTAAGCATAGGGCATGCCCTTTTGCGCCCTTTTTTCCATGTTTGCGAATGAATCGTTCTCGTAGACAAGAGGGTCGTTGGAATTGATGCCTACATAGCCGATTCCGTTTTCTTGACAGTGCTCGGCCATGGCATTCATGCGAGAGATGCTCGCTACGACGTACGGGCAATGATTGCACTCAAAAACAACGACAAGTCCGTTCTTGTCGAAGGCTTGCTCCAGAGAAACTTGATTGCTCCCTACTGCCGTATTGGCATTGGCAAGGTGAAAGTCAGGTGGTGCATCGCCAATGTTGAGAGACATATCCCCCGGTGGAAGTTCCTACACAAAATGGCTTGCTTCAAACCGTCAAAGAACAAAGAAGTATGCAGCTGCACCTAAACCTGCCAAAATACCGCCAACAAGGATGATTTTTGATGGGAGTGAGGAGGGTTTTTCGGCATCAAGAGGGGTCGCCTGGGTCGGAAGGTCTGGTACGATTTTGTCTTCAGGGACTGGGTCTGATTGAGCGTCCCAGTATGCTTGCTTTTCTGCCTCGCCTGCTGCGAGTTCTGCCTCAATTCGTGCTTGTTCGGCCAACCGAGCCTGTTCGGCCAGACGCGCCTCTTCAGCAATACGGGCTTCTTCAGCAAGCCGGGCTTCTTCAGCAAGTCGAGCTTCTTCTGCAAGCCGGGCTTCTTCAGCAAGTCGAGCTTCCTCGGCCGATTGCGCTTCTGCTGCCAACCGGGCTTCTTCGGCAAGGCGAGCTTCTTCAGCAATACGGGCTTCTTCAGCAAGTCGGGCTTCTTCAGCAAGTCGGGCTTCTTCCGCTGATTGAGCTTCTGCTGCCAACCGGGCTTCTTCGGCTAACCGGGCTTCTTCGGCCAACCGAGCTTCTTCGGCAAGGCGAGCTTCTTCAGCAAGACGTTCCTCTTCAGCAAGTCGGGCTTCTTCAGCAAGACGCTCCTCTTCAGCAAGGCGCTCCTCTTCGGCTAGCCGGGCTTCTTCAGCAAGGCGCTCCTCTTCGGCAATACGGTCTTCTTCCGCCTTGCGTGCTTCCTCTTCCTTGCGAGCGGCTTCTGCAGCCGCACGTTTTGCTGCTTCGGCCGCAGCAAGTTGTCGGATTCGTTCATTGATGGCATCTGCATTCTTGTTGGTGTAGCGTGTGAGAATGGCTTCTCCCATTTTTGAGAAATCTTCGTCTGAGATGGAATCAACCTGTACTCGAGTTGCGATCAATAAGCGTTCAACATCCTCAATGAGGAACTCGCCTTCATGACTGTTAAGTTCGGTACGAAAGGCTTTGTAAAACTCTCGTTGTTCGAGCGAAATAGCCCCATCTTGGGTCATAAAGTCTTGAAGAGCGGTGAGAATCTCTGTCAAATTTAGTTCTTCAATATCCATCCCAGTCACCTCCCGCAGGAAGATGGGGGTCATCGGGTAGACATCAATGTTCTTCCGCATTCTGCTAGGCGGGTTTTCGCAACAGTGTGGTCCGGGTCGATCGCTAAGACCGCCCGCCAGGCTGCCTCTGCTTCATCCAAGCGCTCCGAATTGTGGAGGAGGGCGGCGATGTGCAAACGTGCATCCAAATGTTGGCCGTCGCATCGAACTGCGGCTTCAAAATCCGAAAGGGCATTGTCAATTTTTGACCATTCAAGGTAAAGAAGTCCGCGTTGGTGCCATGCTGGAGCATGGTCGGGAGAATGTCGTAGGGCTTCATTGAGGGGTGATTCTGCTCGTTCCGGGCGGTCCATGCTCATGTAACACGCAGCGAGTTGAGTGAGGGCATGGGTGTGGTGGGGTGCGGTCTCAAGTACATGACGGAGTTGTTTGCTTGCAGGTTCCCATTCTCCGAGCATCATGTGACCTTCCGCCTTTCGAACTCTGGCTAGAGCAAGCATAGGGGCCATGTCAAGAAGTATTTCTGCGTCATCAAGCACGCTCCTGCCTTCGTTCATTGCCATTGAGACTGAACTGCGATTGAGACGAGCACGAATGTGGGCAGGATCAATGTTCAAGCACTCAGTAAACATTTGGTGAGCCATTTCCAGACGCCCTGTTCGGGCTGCTATATTTCCGCGAACGTAGGCTACGGTCGCACTGGCTCCGTGGACGTCTGCTGCGTCAATGTAACTTGATGCTGCGTTGACATCGTTGGTATCCAAGGCAAGGAGGGCGGATTCGGATGCTACAGATGCATCGTTATCATTCATCAAACGGCGTGCACGGGCAAGGGATTCGCTGGCAACCTCAACATTGCCAAGCATGCGTTGCGTGCGGGCGAGCCCCAACCATCCAACGCCCAATTCACGGTCAAGCGACAAGGCACCGTTAAACGACTTTAATGAAGCATCAAGAAGAACGGTGTCGGTTAGTCCAGTCCCATCGCGGTGCCGGTCGGCGTGGGCGAGATGAAGGCGTCCTTCAACAGCATGAAGCAAGGCGTGGTCGATACCGTTGGGCGTTGATGAAAGCAATTCCTGCGCGTCATCAATTCGGTGATTGAGTAGGAATTTCCCTGCGATCCTAGCCCGAAGTTCTCCGTTCATTGGTTGTGCTTTCAGTGCATCCATCAGCGTTTCTTCAGCAGCGACACCTGACCCCTCTAACTCCAAGAGTTCGGATTTAAGGAAAATCGTATCAACCCCTCCGGCATCCAATGCAACTGCATGTGTTGCGGCCTTCAAGGCGTCACGTTCGTTGCCGTTACCGCCTGCGAGCAAGCGAGCTTTGAGTGCCCATGCTTCACCGCATTGTCGTTCTAACGTCAAACAGCGTTCGTTGGCTTCCAAAGCGAGAGTGAGTTCCCCATCAGCCTCGAGTAAGAGGGCATATGAAAGCCAATCTTCGTGGCGGCTGGGGTCTTCCTCAAGCGCCTGTTCTATCGCATCGAGGGCTTCTGAACGAGCGCCTGCACGGGCGCGGAGTCCAGATAGCAAGGAACGGTCTGCAGCCGTGTCAACTCCAAGCGCTTCAAGACGGCGGACTGCACGTTCTGCTTCTTCATCACCCATTGAGGCAAGGAGATGTGCGTGTGAACGAAGCAATGCTGGGTCGTCGGGTGTGATTTTCATGCGAGCTTCAAGCCAATGGCGCTGCAATGCTTCATCCCCGCGAAGTCGGGCAATGTATTCTAGGCCCTCTACAATACTCGCATGGCCTGGTGAGCGCTGATAAGCAACCCCGAGAGCACTTTCTGCCCATACGTGATGCTGAATGTTAAGTGCTGCAAGTCCGAGGCGATGGGCGGTATCTGAATTCACCCGAAGGTCCCCCATCGTGTGATGATGAGCGTCCAGCAGAGCGAGAAGTCGTCTCAACATGCCTTGATGTGTAGGCGTTAGTGATGAAACCCCCACGGCTTCCACCGATTGATGTTGAACGATACTCTCCAATGCATGACACGTTTCAGAGACATCCATCACTGATTCCAGTGAACCTTCATGCCGATTCAAGAAGGCATGAACGGTAAGGGATGCATCGATTTCTGGGTGGATGGCTCGCAGAGAATCCATGGTCTCTTGCAGCCCATTGACCTGATGGTGGGCGTCTTCTGCGGACCGGTTGAGTTGGTGGAAATGGGTGGCTTGTGATTCCCTAAGAAGTGTTTGCATGTCCAGAAGGCGAATGACCCGTTTACTGGTGGTTAGCATCCAATATCCAACTGCACCAGCAGCACTGAGTGTGGTTAATCCTACAACGACGGCAAAAGCGCTCATTGACCCTCACCCGTCCGATGTGCCTTTATGGTCTGCGGCGAAAAGAGGGGTGAATATGCCCATTTAGAGAGTCTTTAATCGTCCCCGAATTGGACAATTGAAAGGAAATGAGGCTTTTTTGCATTCCACCTTTGCTCACATTCAAAGGCTCCCTGTAACGAAGCAGGTTTGGTGAGGTCAATTGACGGATGAAGGCGAGGAGGGCGTTTGGTATTCTGAGCGTCTTGAATCCCTTGTCCGATTCGGATTTAAGCGAGCGCATGTAGAGGCGTTTCTGCACGAGGATGAGTCCAATGTTGTGGAACGTTTAGCGTGGCTAGAATCTCGGCGCGAGCAGGCATCTCAAATTGAAGGGCGAATCGTTTCATTCAGGGCAGATCATCCAAACCATGATGTAGATTTTTCATTGAGTACACAAGCACTTTCCGACCCTTTTGCTGTAGATGATGCGTTTTCTTCATTTGAGCAGACGATGGCTCGACATGCGCCTTGGGAGCCGGCGTTGGAACGCGGGAAAGTGGCTTGGAATGAATTCGGTTTAGGAAACGACTGGGTTCAGCTCTATCGGCGCCTAGCAAACTTGGATGCGTCGAGCGCTGCATCAGTTCAAATTCTGTACCCCTTATTCGCACAACCAGAGCGTTATGATGAATTGTTTCGCCATTTAGAAATGATCGAAATGGACGAAGACCGTCAGCGTAATGTCATGAGACAGGGGTACGATTCCTTGAAATCGATGGGTTATGACCTCCCCGATATTGAACAACATTCACTGATGGACGCTTTTGGTGTGATTGAAACTTGGCAGGAATTCCATCACCTGAGCGAGCAACTCAAACTGTCGATTGCACAACTCATCACCCCGTTCGATGAGGAAATGAGCCAAGAATTGGAACACCGTCGCTCTTCGCTGACCAGCATCGACCAAACCGTTGAACTCAGTGACATGGAAAAAGAGGTTAGTCGCCTGGGTCAGACATTTGAGGACCGACGATTGGAGGTCTCATCAATCATTCAGGGCTGGAGGGGGCAGGGCATTGTATTCCCTCACGAAGGAGACCTTCATCCGAGTGAGTTGATGGAATGGGAGGCTAATTTAGACTCAATCAAGGATTCAATCACTCAACATTTGGCTTTGGTTGAGCGATGGTATCGCTTTGAGAAATATTGGCCAAGTCGTGTTGAGATGAGTCGGAAATGGGTTGGTCAACTTGAATACAGCGATGATTTACAAGACGCTGTTGACGCTTTAGACCAACTCTGGAAACAATTGGAACTTGACGGCCTGTCGCTGTTGGATCACTTTGAAGGAGCAGGGATGCTCCTTGAAGAGTGGCGGCAAAGACTGTTTGAAGACCCTCTAAGAACCATGGAATTGTTAACACACGAACGCCCAAAATGGGAGAGGGCTATTGCGCTCATTGAAGATTTGGAGGCCCTTGATGTATCGTTTGAAGGCGAGGAGGGAGCGACTGGGCGGGTCCGGTTGTTGCGAGAAACTGAACTCAATGAGGAGTTGATGGATGAATCGGAGCGGTTCGTCAGTGAAAGAGGCCGACGAAACGCCCGCCATCGTGACATGTTGAACAGGGAACTTGCAGACCTGAGAATTGCTGATAAAATCGGTATTGAACGTGACACGTCGGCAATGAGCCTCAATGAGTTTGAAAGTTATGTAGCCTCGTTGCAGCGTTCGGGCTCAACCACGGATTTGGAAACTACGTCTTCACTTCCAACCCGATTTATAGCGCAATTAAACCGTGAAGTTGAGCATCTTCAGCAAACGGGATGGGATGTTGAAGATTGGGTTTTAGCCCTTCCCGGCCAACCAGGAGATGTCGCTCGCCAACTCAATTTAGCGCGGCATCACATCCAGCATCACGAAGTGTTGAGGCGCCGACTTCAGTACCTTCCGTGGAATAAGGACATCAATCGCGCCCTTCAGGTTGAATTGGATCTAAGACGCCCCTCTCGTTTAGCGTCGCTCAGTGAAAAAATCCCAGCGTTATCAGCCCATCTTTCCCAACGAGCAGTGGAAGATGAAACGTTTGCACTCAAATTATGGAAGCCAAAAATGGTCCGCCCAACCTTGGTTCCACTCGCAGAACAGGAGCCGCCCGTTCAAGCACCAGCCGACGCCCTTGAGGATGCTCATGAAGCCATGCTTGAAGCCATGGAGCGTCCTGTTCCAGTGGAAGATCACACGGAACGTTCGGAGACAATACCTCCGGTTTTGCAACAAGCTCCAACGATGATAAGCGATGCTGTGGTCGTTGACGCCCCTTCAGAAAGCAGTCCTACTGAACCCTCCGAGGCCATCGAAGAAAAGTCCGACAGAAATGGAATTGTGATGACTGAGGAACAAATCGCAAACGTGCCTTCAAAGGTTTCGCCTAAGGCTGCGCTCGTTCAACCTCAAGCCGGAAATGTTGAGCAAACTTCTGACGCATTGAATGCCCTGGCACTACTGCTCTCACAACTTGGTTTGACGGATGCTGCGCATTCAACCGAGCATGTCGGCCTTGATGCAATGCCAGATGTACGAAGAGGAATCGCAGGACATGTAAACGTCACACCTCGTGATGTACGTATTGCTCGCTTGCTGCGAATTATGTTGCGGTGTCTGCCCGATGGCACTGATCAAGACGCTCAACGAGCTGATATTTTGACGGTTCTTTCAAATTCGATTAAGCCCCTAAAGAAGTGGATGCGCCATCGGTTAGAATCACGTCATTCGGGGGCAAGTGGGAATTTGTTGAATGACGCTGTTGAACTTGGAACAGCACTCACCCGAATACCAGGCCCTGGTCGCAGTGTCCCGATGCTGCAGGATGAATACGCTCTACCTCACGACCTTTCGGAAATCAAAAAAGAGGCTTTGCGCCTTTATGACGCCATCGTATTGCCTTCTGCAGGCGGCGTTGCAGCCTGATTCAATCCCACAATGGGTCTCGAACCGGTGGACCAACTGGAGAAGTTGGCAGCGGCATTGGGGGCGGTGGGAGTGAATTGAGTGGAACCACTGTTGGGCCAGGCGGTGTTGGTGGTGGCGGAAGCGGTGTGGGAACTGGAGATGCAACTGGTGGCGGCGGAATGATGCCTTGAGGTAGCGTAGCTGGAGGTCCCGCGACCGGAGCCGATTGAAGCAGAGGTGGTGCTGGGGTGAGAGCCGGATGAGGAGGGGATTGCACAATACCTTGTGGCGGTTGTGCGGCATGGGCTGGCTGGACCTTTTCTTGCTCGACCACAACCGGGGCTGGCTGTGCAGGTTGTTTCATGGATTCCACGATAACATCAATGTGTTGAGTGTCCATTTTTCCATCCCGCAGGAAGCCAACAAAAGCCGGTCCGAGAAGGGCTGTACTGTTGTAAATCAAAAACGGGTTTTGCCTCCACCCTGAGAGGTAAAAGTCATGGCGGCCACCGTGGTCAGAAAAGGAGATCCGGTGCAAATCCAATTTTGCCAGAAGTATTCCAGCAAGGCCAGACAAAATGAATGCGCCACCTCCAATCATAGGGAGGTTGGTCGACATCATAAGCCATACAAAGACACCAAACCCAATCGAACCGGCCCAGATGGGCATCAAGCGTTGAAAGATATCGAGGTGTGTGTGAGAGTATCCGGAGATGTGCTCTTTGACGAGGGCCATACGGACATTGAGGCGTCGAACACCGTCCGAATCGTAACGCGATTCAACCATCCTCATCAATTTTTCATCAACAACAAGTGAGGTTGATTGGTGGCCTGATACGTGTTGGCTGAGAGGAAACTCCGTCACACGTTCGCCTTGGAGGGCCAAAATAGGCGCCGCCCGAACAGGAAACGACCATTCTGTTGAGGGTTTGTCGTCTTTGGTGGATGTAGTTTCAGAGTCATTCTCCTCTTGTGTTTCATCGTCATGGGGAGCATCAAGTTGAGGCTCGTCTCCCGGGATTACGTCGTCCGGAGAGGGTTCTGCTTCTTCCTCTTGCGCGGGCCAAGCCGATGCAGTGTCTTCGTCCATAGCCGGCCAAAGCCGAGTTTGCTTTTCAACGAACCGCTTACTCAACGGTGAACTTCAGATAGCCAAATTTTGACGCCTTCTGGAGCCTTGAAATCCTTGCCTTCTTTGGTACCAATCAATGTGGAGGCGGTTGATTGATTGATGTAATCAAGTACCTTTCCAGTCACAGGGCCATTGAATATAACGGCCTCTGCGGCCTCAGATTCGGTCATTGCTGCTTCAAGTTTTGAGGGGCCGATTTGTTCGGAATATGTGCCGTCAGCAAATCGGATCACGGCCTTGTTCTTGCCGATATCCTCTGCCATGTCAAACAACTCCTGAATGTCTGCTGGAGCGAGTTCGACCTCTTCAGCACTGAATTCTTCGTCCATATCTTTGTCCCAATTCTTGTCTTTTTCGCCGCCGAACTTTTCATTGTCTTTGGCTTCCTTGTTATCGAGTTGGTGCTTGAATTTAGCAGCGTCAACCTTCTTTTGAAGGCGCATGGTAACGGTCTTTTGTGGGAGCAATTCCCATTCTTGACCAACAGGTGCTTGAGCAACGTGGTCGACCTTCATCGTATCATAGAGTTGTAGGAATAGCATTTCACCGCCTCGGTCACCATCGATGGCGACTGTGACGCTTTCCTTGCTGTTTGCCAGGTCGATCAATTCTTGCTTGATGTTACCGGATCCGTCAGCGCTGATGGCGTTCTTCAAGCCACAGTTCAACAAGTTGCGAACGTCGTTTCGGCCTTCCACGATAATCAAAGAGCTTGATGATTCAACGTTTGGCCCACAGGTTAGTCCGTGGAATGAGGTTGCAGTTCCGGTCGTGAGAACGGACCGAACTTCTTCAATCACGGTCTTTGATGCAGCTTCTCCAGAGTTGACGAGAGAGAGGAGCAATTCCTTCGCACGGTCAACAACAGCGGTTCTCTTCGTTGCACGAATATCACTGATTTCGACAACTTTGATGATAGAGTTACAGGGTCCGATACGGTCAATTGTTTCCAGCGCACTACCAATGATAGCCGTTTCAACGTTGTCCATGCTGCTTGGAATGGTGATTGTTCCGTGCACTTTTCCGTTCTTTGTTTCCATTTCAACATCAACGTGCCCAATACGAGCGGTTCGTTGCAGTTTTCGAAGTTCAAGTTCATCGCCAAGAAGACCTTCGGTTTGACCCATAATGGCCCCGATAATGTCCTTGCGTTGGACCGTTCCGTTCACTTTAATATCGGCTCGAATTTGATATTTCATAGCCTTGCCTTTTGAATTTCCACCGCCACTGCGGTTGTTGTTGTTTCTTCCCATGAGGATTCCTCTTTCTTACGAACACATGAACCTCGCAAAATCAGCACCAGTCAATCTGTTTGGTGCTGTCATTTGCAGCCATCCTCGGAAGGATGAAGTGAATGTGAACAGATGTCCCAGTAGCCGACCCCTTTTGAATCCTCTCCAAAAACGAAACCTCCTCATTAGGTTTTTGAAACGGATTATTCAAGAGGATGAAGTTCTTGGGTGAACATGTGTCAACGCCAGAGCTCGGGAGTTTGGATGTTTTCCGCTCTACCATTGAGGTCATGCTCATCGATGGCGTTCTTACACGGGAAGAGAAGCGTCTCATCATCAAGCTTGCCAACGTTTTAGAATTAACACCTGACGAGCCAGCTTACATTTACGAAGCCATTCAGACCGATCGTGATTCTCGCCCGGGGCCTTCGGTTTCGCCTGAAAATATGCGCTTGATTTACACAAAGGTATTCGAGGTCGCTATTGTCAATGCCTCGCTATCGCGAGATGAATTTCGCGTCCTTGCCCATCTCCGCTCACAATTTGATATTAACGACGAACAGCATCGGGAAATTGAAGCTGAATTGCGTGAAATGGTCAAGGAAAAATATGAAGATGCTGCCGTCATTGACACCCTAATGAATACCTTGCGGGATTCGGTCGGTATGGTGGGAGACCTCTTTGATACGTTTCGAAAGCGAATCAATGAGGGTGAAACCCGTTGAATCCTCATCTTGACGACTGGTTGGAATCCCAGCCAACTTCATTGTTAAAGTCCAAGCGTAAGATGATGAAGTTTCTCAAACAGGCGTACATGGTTTGCGTTGGTAACTTTGCAAACAAACCGAGAACCGATATCACGGCCCAGGGCGGAACCTTTTCGTTCCATATGGGAAGTCCTTTGCCGGACTTGCGGCAAATCAGCTCCTGGATGCTGACCCATTCACCCAACCAACGAAAACTAGCGAAACTCATCCCATCGCTTTGGAAACGGCATGGGCGGGAAGATGTTTCTATGGCGGGTTTGTTTCTTGCAAATTTGTCAGTAGAAGCCCTCGCACAAGACCCTTGGATGGCGTTTATTCACCTCTTACAAACGCAGGAGCCTTTGTCGGCAGTGCTTGAGGTGGCGGAAGAAATCGTTCGTGGAGGCCACTCTTCCCCAAGCGATGAGTGGTTGGTCGCAGCAAGTGAACAAAGCCCTCACTGGCACCAATACTGTGTTCTTTTTTTATCCCTCAGGAAGGAACAAACTGCTGCATCCCGACGTCTCGTATCAACCGCCCCGAAAGGTGGAGAGTTGTTCGAACGAATTAGGGAACGCCTTCTCGTATCGGAGCATTGATGGACATCTTGTAGGGTGTATTGACCATGACGGAACGGTTCCTTCCAGCGGAAGACCCAGTTCTTGAGAGTGTTTTACGATGGACGGTTGACCGGGATGCACGCGACGTGCGTCGTCTCCTCGAATGGCTGCCAGAGGCTCGTTCAAGTCGAGAAAGAAAGGCACTTCTTGACCGCGTTCGGGGTTTACTTGAAGAATTGGAAGAGGCTTTGAATCGTCTTGACGGCATGCACTGAGGGACCCTCATGTCGTTTACGGTACTACTGTTAGCAGGCGGACAAAGTCAGCGAATGGGACAAGATAAGTCGCAGATGTATGGGGGAATTCCCCGACTAAAGGACGTCGTGTTACGTTGTGGAGCCCATCGCGTCATTGTGCTTTGTGGGGCGGGCGAACGGGCTGACTTTTTTGAGGGCGAAACATGGGCAGATCCATCGCATTGCAACGGCATCCACCAAGTTGTCGAATGGGCTCTCAACCGGATTGATGATGACGTCTTGTTGGTGCCTTGTGATGCATTTCTCTTTGACGAAAAAGCATGCACTGCTTTGTTGGAGCAAGCCCAACTTGGAGGCGTTCCTGTCGATGCAAACGGGCGAAGACAACCTTTGTTCTCGTACATTCCACATTCGTTTGGTCTGCCCTTGAGGATTGATTCAATGCGTAGCATGACGGAATTCTTGCCCACCATTGACACGAAGAACATTGGACAATGTTTCACTAATTTCAATCGTTCTGAGGAACTTGATGAACATCAAGATGAACTTTCCCGGATTCCATGGTAACGAAGCCCTGAGCAATCCAACTCAGAACTCGAGGATAGAGCCGATGCTCCTCAACCTTGACTCGGTTGCTCAGTGAACTTTCATCATCGCTGCTGAGTACCGGAACGGTTTCCTGCGCAAGGACGGCCCCACTGTCCATTCCTTCGTCAACCATGTGAACAGTACAACCCGTTAGCCTCGCCCCGGATGCGAGGACATCTCTGTGGGCGTGGGCCCCGGGAAAATGGGGAAGATAGGAAGGGTGAATATTGACGATGCGCCCACCCCATGATTCAAGGATGTGAGGGGATAGAAGACGCATATAGCCAGAAAGAACCACAAATTCAATGTCATACTGTTGAAGAATTTGCATGATTAAATCTTCATGAGAAGTCCTCGTGTTCTCGGCATCTTTTGGAGGAAGGACAAGTTCAACCTTCACTCCGAGTTTCTTGGCAAGTTGAATTCCTCCTGCTTCCGACCGGTTGGAAATCACAACGGAGGTGGTATGGAAAAGGTCGTGTTGTTGTTGAGCCTTGACCATTGCTTCCATTCCCGAACCGGAGCCGGAGATTAAAACTGCACACCGAAGTGGATTCGCAGCTGTCGCCACTCTTCCGCCAACTGGCGTTCCTGTCATGATTTTCCCAAAACTCCCCTTCATTTGATTACTTCGTTCATATCGGAGGGGTTTTTGAAGGCTCAGCGTGCCGCAAGGTTTGAGGGGTCCCGTGACTGAAATCGCCACGAAGTCTTTTGTTAGAGCCCAGGCTTCACAAGAGATTGCCTCAAAATACGCTCTGTTAGAAGATGCAGAAGTTGTTGCATTGGTGCTGGCCGACCACAAACCAAGTGCGAATGCCTTTATTCGTGGAGTTTGGATTACTGTCGGCAGTTTGTTTGTTGCGTTTGCGGGGATTGGGATCTTCCTTCCTGGCTTCCCAACCACCTCATGGCTCGTAGCAGCTGCTTATTGCTACGGACGTTCGTCCCAGAAGTTGTTTCATTGGCTCATTACCAATCGATACTTTGGAGGTCCTTTGTTGGGATACTACAGATCTGGGAAGGCCCTTCCGTTTCATTCAAAAATAGTGATTTGTGGATTAATCGGGCTTGTTTCTGCCTCTTCCATTTGGCTTGTCACGAAGGCAGGTGACCCTGGGTTTGGCCAAGTCACCATTTCCATTGTTGCTGTACTTGGGATATGGTGGGTTGGATGGCGTGTGCCCACAACTGCCTGATTATTCGATTTGAAGGGAATCGTACAATTTTGCAGCCTTCTTGCCTGCATCAACGAACAACATCGGAAAAATACCGTGAATGATCAGTTGTATTGAGCTCAAACCAAATCTAATTGACAAGCGAAACGCTCTCATAAGGTGTTCAAAGTATGTCATTCCAACGTCGTTTAGATGTCCCAAAATAATTCACCGCTCCACAAATAGTCAATGCCTGAAAAGGCGATGTCCTGTGAATATCATTGCTATGTTGCGGTTATTGGCTTCATCAATGACTTCTTGGTCACGGATTGAACCACCGGGTTGAACCACGACGGCAGCACCTGCTTCTGCAGCTTGCTCGAGTCCATCTTTGAACGGGAAAAATGCATCGGAAGCGAGGACGCAATCCTTGGCTTTGTCGCCGGCACGCCGTGCGGCGATTCGTACGGCCTCAACCCTGCTGGTTTGGCCTGGGCCGATTCCAACGGTCGCGGTTCCTTGTACCATGACAATGGCATTGGACTTCACTTGCTCACAAACGCGTACGGCGAATTTCATGCTATCAATTTGCGACTGAGTGGGTTCTCGGTCAGTGACAGTTTTTGCTTCTGCCCAATCGATGATGGGCGGTTCTTCAGTTTGGACCAGCATTCCTCCCTCAACGGGCTTACGAACAAGGATTCGTTCCAAAGGAGCCAAACGGTCTTGAGGAGATTCAATGGTGAGTAGGCGACGGTTTTTCTTTTCCATCAGAAGAGATTTAGCCTCAGGTGAAAACGCTGGAGCCATAAGGACTTCAACAAAGAGATTTCCAATTGAAGCCGCCGTTTCAGCCTCGACTGGTTCATTGAAGCAGATAATGGATCCGAATGCAGACTCTGGGTCACTCGCCAAGGCCATGTCAAACGCTTCCTTTTGAGTTGCAGCCAATGCTGCGCCGCATGGGTTGTTGTGTTTGACAATAACACATGCATGGGGCGTTTGTGGCCATTCGTCTGTAGATAGGGAACGGCAAAGGCGCAGGGTTGCATCTGCATCTGAATAGTTGTTGTAAGACATTGCTTTGCCGCCTTCAACCAATGCTGTCACCAACGTTGAATGTTGGCCTGCATTCAGTGGGTCGACGTACAAACCAGCGGCCTGATGAGCGTTTTCTCCGTACCTCAGGGTGTGCATGATGTGAGCGGATGAGAGCATGGTCGAAGGAAGGCGTTCGCTTTGTTCGTTAACATCAGAGAAAGCGGCTGGGTCGCCAATGAATCGTTGATGAAGTTCGTTGGCGATTGCAGAATCATACGCAGCAGTGTGTTGAAAGGCCTCAAGAGCGAGTTCTTGGCGCAGGCTCATGTCAACTTCAGTGACGTCTTCAACTGCTCCAATCGCTTTGAGGAGGTCGTGGTATCGCTTTGGATTGGTTGCGATGAGAACATGTTGGTGGTTTTTAGCAGATGCACGAACCATCGTTGGGCCGCCAATGTCAATCATTTCCAGCAAAGGGTTGTCATCCATCGGAGGGTCTTGAGCGGCAGCGGTTGAGAAGGGGTAAAGGTTGCACGCCACCAAGCGAATGGGTGAGTATCCAAGTCGATCAAGTTCTGTACGGTCGTCTTCTTTGTGAAGGCGGGCAAGAAGAGGCCCGTGGATGGCGGGATGGAGGGACTTGACCCTCCCGTCAAAAATTTCAGGATGGTTGGTTAAGTCAGAAACATGAAGAACGCTGAGCCCTGATTCACGGAGCAACTTTGCAGTTCCTCCTGTGGAAACCAATTCAAAACCTAACTCTGCTAGCCCTGTAGCAAATTCAACGATTCCTGTTTTGTCCCACACGCTCAGTAATGCACGGGGTCGGGATGATTCTGTACCGTTCATGCAGGAGTCCCGTTATCGTATTGGCCCCGTCCAATGCTCTTGAACATAGCGCACGACCACATTGGCCCATTTAGAGGTCAGTCCCCACGAGCAGAAATCACCTGGTCGACTCGCAGTAGCCCACAGGCGGTTTCCGTAGCGGCCTCAATTCCATGGAGAAGTGTATCGGTTGGCGCCCATGCACCTTCAACCACTTCAACAGAGCCAGAGGGGCCGATTCCAGCTTGATTGTTTCCGTTACGGTGTGCAGAGCGCAGCGCAAGAAGCGTGTCCAATTGGTCAACTCCCGCATTGGTAGCAAGTGTTGAAGGAATAGATTCAAGCGCTCGTGCAAAGGCTTCCATAGCCAATCTCTGACGACCTGATTCCTGCTCAGCCGCTTCCTTAACCGCAAGGGCAGCAGCCATCTCTACACTCCCGCCTCCACGTACAAGGGCATGGGTTTCCATCACTTGGGCGGTCGAACGAAGGGCATCGTATAAGCCACGAATCGCTTCTTCGGCTGCGACGCCATCGCCGCCTCCAACATCTATGGTAGCAAGTCCAGCAGAATCTCCAAATCTCATGCAAAGCCGTTCCCTGCGGCCGTCCAAGCCCTCACTGGTCTCAATCGTTAGGTGGTCAAAGCTACCAAGGGACGTTGCCGAAAGGTCGTCAAGATGGTCGCACATCGAAGCGCCCGATGCTTGGGCAATGTCCTCAATGCCTGCTCGTTCAAGTCCACCCAGAACGAAACACCCAGCATCGGTGAGTGCATGAAAGATACTGGGTTCAATGGATTCAGCAGAGAAAACGGCGGTGGCGCCGGCATCCAATATTTGCTTCACTTTCTTCTTCAAAATTGCATCCTTGGCATCAACAAAAGCCATCCATTCATCGGCTGTTTCAACCTCTATGTCAGCATCCCTCGAAGATGTTTCATAATCCAGAGGACACGATAGAGCGACCAATGTTCCTGCATCAAGACGACGAGGTAAGCGGTCAAGAATCAATGCCGTGTCCAAAATTAAACCGTCCACAAGGCGCGAATCCTGTAGATTGCCCTGTGTTCTTTTTGACATCCGAATGTCTTCGTAATTCACTCCGTCATCGCTCCGTGATACCGTTTGCAATCCGTCCACTACCAATTCGGCGAGGAATGGCCCGTCTATGTCTGCGGCGGTTCCATTCATCGATGTCTTGGCCACATGGACGAGTTGTTCGCGGGACTTGTCCCATTCTGATGAATTCGATTCTATGGATTGCCGAGTTACTGCTGCGGCTTTGATGTAACCGTCGTTCAAAATCAGTGGATGCAAGCCACGGCCAAGCAGCCGGCCGGCTTCTCTCATGAGTTCACTTGCAAAGATCATACAGCCGGTAACGCCGTCACCGCATGCATGTTCTTGTGCTTCAGCGAGTTGAACAAAGGCTTTTGCTGCAGGATGCTTCACGAGCAATTCTGCAACGATCTTAGCCCCATCATTGGTCACAGCAGTCGTTCCGTTGGTTTTGTAGAGCATCTTGTCCAGGCCTTGGGGGCCAAAGGTTCCGCGCATTAAATCACCAAAGGCTACGGCCGCAGTAACAAGTTTCTGAGTGACGCCGATGCCGCTGGTTACGGTGGTGGTTGGCCGTACAATTGTAACCGGCGCGCGTCCGCTGCCGTCATTGTTTGCTTGAGCCATTAGACCAACCCTGGGGGCTCAACTTTTTGAACCCTTTATCCCTTGATGGTTCACTTTTTCTTGGCAGGTGCTTTCTTAGCAGGTGCTTTCTTAGCGTGCTTGCCAAGTTTGTGTGCTTTTTGTGACTCATTGTGGGACCAGTGGTACGCCATCTTCAACAATTTGAGGTAGTGTTCGTTACCGTCCTTAACCATCTTGTCATGAAGGACATCGTTGGTCATGAAGACGTCGCCCCATAGTTGGGCCGCTGTGCCCTTGTCGCCTTTTGGCATGTCGAAAACTTCCTTGACGGTTGGGTCAAGGTATGCACGCCAAACACGGGCTGGGTTGACCGCCATAGTGACTTCAACGATGATTTCATTTTCGTTGATTCCGGTACCGGTCTGCCATGTATCTTCACCGAGGTCGGCAAGGAACGGGAGACAGAGGTCTTGAATTGAGAGACTCGTCATCGGGTCGGCATTGGTAAGTGCGGCGTAAGCCTCACGCATACGTCCACGGTCTGCCCCTCGGGAGGCCGTCTGGAAGCGAAGTTTGTCAATGGATGTTGGAACCAAGAAGCGAACATCGGTATAGTAGACCAATGGGTTATCATCGGACGAGTTGAAGATGTGCTCAAACGGTGCTGGTCCTGCAGATTCACCAAGGAGGTCAACCGGATATACCGTCTTCAAGGCGTTGGTAGCAACGGATTGGATGATGCGGCGCATCAAGCGTTCTGGTGCTGCGGAAACATCGTTGAAGGTGTCAAGGTATTCTTGCATGTTCAGAATATCATATCCACGAACGGAGAGGATGGAGTGAACGTTTGGCCCAATCATCTTCTCGCCGTCAACTTCAGCTTGGCTGATCCAACGGGAACCCTTGGCAACATCTGATGCGGCAACGAGGTCTGCATAGGCCTTGAAACGTCGAGTTACGCGATTCATGAAATCTGCTTGGTCAAGTTTGGTGAACACGGTTGAGCCGTAGTTGGATTTGAGGGCATGGTCGGCAACTTGGCTGGCGTTAGCACAGGTCAAGAGGTTACCTTGGTCGCTTGGGTACATGATGAGGCGGCGGCGCTTGGCAGCTCCTCCGAGAGTCCCAACTTGTGGGTCGGTCAAGATGTAACCAAGAGTTGCACAGACCTCGAACAGTCGGCTGTACTTGTCTTCGTCGCTGGAGTTTCCAATCCACTCGTCAAGTCCAGGTTCGATGCAATGGAATTCCAGTGGAACCATTTCTGAACCAGCGCCAAATGCTTGGCGAACGGTTGAGGATTGCATCATTCCCATCATGGTGTAAAGAGAAGTTTTTCCGGTGGTCAAGTACACATCCGAAATCCCTTCTTCGCCGAACGAGGAACGACGGTCTGGAAGATTGACGAGGAGGTTGAAGGCGGTTGCTGTTTCACGGTTTCCGTTAACGGCAGGCCAAATCCAAGTGTTTGGTCGCGTCATCAAATAACCCGAAGCATCCTTTCCAAATCCAGCAGGTGAATATCGAATCCATCCCAAGCGGTTGTTGAATGACACGTTACGATGCATCAATGATGGATAGTAGACTCGGTCAAGAGGGTCTGAGTCAGGCACGACACCGCGGTGTCCAAGTCCCCAAAGAATGACTTCCCATTCAGCGAAGTCCTTACCATCCTTAACTCCGAGAAGAAGGTGGTTCTCACTGCGGGTGTCGCCCTCAAGAATCGCCCCGCCCATTCGCTCTTCATCGCCGGTTGAGCAGAAGAAGAAGGTCTGAGTGGTGAACAATTGCTTTGGAGTCCACATGTTTGCGTTGATGACGGTCTTTTGCTTGAGATAATCCGAAATGTTCTCAATTCGACGCTCGAATTTGAAGCGATCCGAGTCAATCCAAGACGAACCAAGAACAAGATTTGTGTTCAACAGTTTAGCCGATGCTGGTCCGATGTAACGGGTTCGTGCATCTGCCCGACTGTGGTCCGAGGCAGGAATTTCTTCCCAAGGACCCTTTCGTGGAATGTATGTCATGAAAGTTGCATCGTCGAATTTGTGCTTTTCTGCGTCTGCAACGACGGCTTCAACTTCATCCATGAGTTTGACATATGTCTCACTCGGTAAGATGCGTTGTGTTGCTTTGAATGTTTTATCTGATACGCTACGATGTTCCCACATTTTTCTTCACCTCAAAATTTCTTCATGTCTTCTTCAGGGGCCTCTTCGGGCTCCTCTTCGACTGTTTCTTCCACTTCAGCTTCTGCCTCAGCTTCTTCTTCGACTGTTTCTTCCACTTCGGCTTCCACTTCGGCTTCCACTTCGGCTTCTGCCTCAGCTTCTTCAGCACCGGATTCTTCTTCAGATTCTTCATCCACGCTTGCGTCAGGATCCAACATCTCAATGACCGTGTCTTCGGCTGTTTCCTTAGCAACTTCTGTTGCTGCGACGGTAGCCGCTTCTTCAGCCTTTGAAATCAATTCTGCTTCATCTACACGACCTGCTGTTGCTTGGTCGAGGATCATAGCGGCGGTAGCGGCCATGGATGAATCAACCATAGGAGCGCCCTTGTAGATGTATTGAACTGCAAGTCCAACCAGGCCAGAAACAGCACCGGAGGCCATAACCCAGCCGCTGTTGTTTCGTTGTGTGTCGGTAGGGTCGATGTTGGTTTCTGTCCCTGTGACCGGTGGGATTTGCATTCCCGTGAAATAGGTGTTAGTTAGGACTTCAATGACGGCCCAAACGGCATACAGAACGAGGACCAAAGAGACCCCGCTCAACCATGAGCGGTTTTCTAGAAGGAAGGCCATGGCCCCGCTTTCGTTGCTTTTTTGTGGACTTTCTTCAACGGACATGATGAATCCTCTATCCTGTAAGCCCCGCTTATCCACTCATAAAGGTGGTCCCAATATTTTTCTTTAACGCCCCCGAAGTGGCCTCTTTTTACCTTGTTCGTCAACGACGGTTTTTCTTGCCCTTGTTCCCGCCTTTTCTGCGAGAATTATCCCAAGCGGATTGGCCTTTTCCTTTGCCCCGTTTGTTGGAATGAAAACTGTTGGGTCGTTCAAGTGTTTCAGGCATTTCATCAAACGACTCAATGCTCAAGCGGATTCCCCCCAGTTCGTCTTGGAGTTGTTTGACGTTCTCTCCGCCTCGGCCAACAAGTGTTGCGATCATGTTCTGCGGCGCATAGACCGTTGCGGCACTTTCGCTGCTGAACTGAACCTGACAGTCTACTCCGACCCACTGGCGTATGTGAGAGGCAATCTGTTCCTTGGCGAGCGCTTTCAAAGGCGACATGCCCTTCTTCGTTCCATCAATCGGCACAACTGCGATTTCAGAGCCAAAAGCAAACATTTCATGCGTGATTTTTCCGCTTGGGAATTCGATTACCTCGATCACCGGGCGAGCAAGTTCCTCCTGCATTCCAGTTGGGGGTTTTACCGTCATCCGCAGTTCGAGGACTTGTTGAATTGCTCCCGCTTCAACGTGGATGATGGTGTCAAGTACTTGGCTAACGAGGCCCAATTCAACCTTTCCAATCAGGCGTTGTATGGCTTCCAATGCTGAATTGGCGTGGGTTACCCCCAACAATCCAACCCCTGCGAGACGGACATCGGAGAAAATCTCGAAATCGCGTGCCCGGCGCACTTCGTCAAAAATGACAAAGTCGGGCCTCACGAGGAAGAGAATCTCTGCTGTTTTTTCCAGGTCGCCTTCCAGTGGAGCATATTGTGTGATGCGATCGGCGAGTTGCAGGTCCCTCGGTGCTTCCATCGTCTTAACCAGTGCGCCAACATCGGTGTCAAGATATTCTGCAATCGCTTGCGCAAGCGTCGTTTTCCCGGAACCTGGACGCCCGCAAATGAACACTCCTCGGTGGTGGTTGCTCAAACGGGTGATGAGGCGTTCATCGAGATTGTAATCGGAAATGCTCAATTTTGCAACCGGCCGAACCACGGTAATTTCCCGGGCGTCAGAAAATGGAGGCCAAGCACATGCAATACGCAGGTCGCCAAGTTGGATCACTCTGCAACCTTTGCGATCAATTTCCAGGAAACAATCGCTGCGGTGTCGGTTGTCTTCGACCAATTCTGCCAGTTCATCACTGAGTGCTTCTACTCGAAGCGTATCCCAATCCGTTCCACTGTCTTCAACCTCGACGAGTTTGAGTTGGCCAATTGTCCCTCGTTTCACTCGGGGTGGGCATTCTGCCTTGAGAAAAACCGTGTGGACGTCGTCTTCCAGAAGGGCCTCCAGGGCGTCGGGTAATGTTGGGTGGTCGCCGAATGTAGCCATAGTACTCGTGTTTAGGCCGTCGGCTTCTGCCTTTGACACTTCGCATGGTAGACCAAACGATACGGCTGTTCAGGAAACAACTGTTTCAGTTGCCGTTTGGTTGGATCATAAAACCCGTAAGCCAGAATGAGCCAACGAAAGCGAGTGACAAAATGTAGGCACCAACTGTTGGAAAGGCCCACATTGAAACTGAAACCTGTGCGAAAATAATAATGCTGGCGACAACGGCAAGCATCTGCCATGGTCCGTTTCCTTGCAGGTTGAGGGTTGACGTCATGACTTCGCGCTCCGATAATCCCCAAATCAACCCGGTAAGGGCGGAAAGAGCGATGAGTGACTGCATGCCTGCAGTGACGGTTCCTTCAAGATACCAAACACCCAGTGAAGCAACCAAAGTTGCGGCAAACATGCGTTGGACGGTTGAGAAAGCAAGTCCCATAGAGACGGGGAAGTGCTGTTGATTCTTGAATACTCGCAACACCTTGTATGGTTTTGGAGCGGTTCAATACTGCTCCAGATCTTGGAACCATTGATTGAGGGCGTGTAGGTCTTGAATGGGGGGATAGACCGTTGGAGTCCTTGATTTCACCTGTTGGAGGAAGTAAACCCATTCGTTGTACAGCGGCGGGAGGGCATTGGTAAGTTCAACTGTTTCCAGCACCCCGAATCGATTGATATGCATCTCTGGTGTGGTTCCGAACGTTAAACTGAGATTTCCCTTGCTGCCTATTAGAGTCAGTTCCCGCAATTCCTCGTCTGCATCCCAGGACACATCGACGAGCAGGCGTTTCTGTCCTGTTCCACCCGCATCGAGGAGCATTCGTTCAAGTTGATGTTCAAAGATATCGGGTGATGATTTCGCAATGTCCTTTAATCCAAAGAAAAGCGATAGGTCAAAGCCGTGAATCGCCAATGTTTTCATCGCATCTGCGCCTTTTGGGCGCCCTCGCTTCGTCCTCCGGCGATAATGGAGCTCTTGCAATGTTCCAATGGCTCCGTCATCCAGTTCTTGTTTCATCGCCTCAACACCTTCATGATGGCGAAGTAAGAAGCCGGTGACGAGCGTTACCTCCGAGGTCAACGAATTGAGGAACTCGGGCTCTTGTTCCAAACGATCGCTCAGCGGCTTCTCAATCAACACTGGGATGTTCCGTTCCAATGCCTTTGAAGCCAGTTCAAGATGGGAGTTGGGCGGCGTGACGACAGCAATACAGTTCACAACTCCAGCATCAAGCATGGCGCCAACGTGGATGAAGGTTGAATCAACTTGTTTTGATAGGTCAGCGAGTTGGTGTGGGTCTCGGTCGCATAATGTGATGTGCTGGACGCGTCCTTCTTTTTTGAGCCGAATGAGGGTCTCGAGGTGACGTTTTCCCCATCGCCCGTGGCCGACCAAACCTACATTCAAATCCATGAAAATTCCTCGTCTTAATGCGTGCTGGTTAACGATAAATCGAATTTAACCGGGGGCCGTTTTCATCTTTGTATCGGACTTCAAATGATTCGGGGCATTTGCCTGGGGGCGTTAGCATTCCTGGGAAAAATTCTGGCCGGTTAAAGACAAAAAGTGCCACAGCCGTTGTCATCGGCTCACCACCGCAGCGGCTACAGAATAAAGGTTGTACGACCGCCATGGTTCCGCGTTGATGTTCATCTTCATGAGGATGGTGCGCTTCAACCGGCTGGCGAGGGGGATTCCCCTTCGCCTTCCTCGTCGCTGGAGGTAGAATCGTCCTCGTTCACAAATACCTCATCTGAGGATTGGCTGTCTTGCAATATTTGTATTCTCGCTGATTCCTCTAACGTAGTGAGGTTGGTAGCTGTAATTCCTGCAGAAGAAATCGCATAGACATAGTCTCCCATGAAAATTGAACGGCGGATGTTGTATTCATTCCACCATCGATTATTTTCGCCCTGGGTATACAGGTCGGAATGGTCAACCGTGCCGTAAACACTGAGGTTGCCCGTGGTTTCATTTACATTGACGAGAATCAGTTTGGAAACGTAATCATACGACCAGTAATAGCGTCCATTCACTTCGTAATCCAAGTAACGGTAGGTCGATAATGGAATCGCAAGGAGTTCCTTTGGAGCCCAATACTGGAATGCTTTGGACTCGTAGGTCGCCTCTGACCACGACCATACATAGTCGCTTTCGTTGCTATTGACAGGGGAGAGCCTGAGTGCCGCATCTCGTGAAGGAGTTGCGGGGTCTGTAATGTTGAACAGGGAGATTTGAGTTCCCGACCAATCAAGCCCAGTGCCGTCTTCATTGGCTGGACCCATTCCAATGGTGAGGAGGTGGTCGCGAGAGAGTGGGTGAATGTAGGTAGAAACTCCGGGGACTTTGAGTTCCCCTAAGATGGTGGGTTGAGTTTCGTCTGAGACGTCGATTACCCAAAGTGGGTCAATTTGTTCAAAGGTTACAATGTAAGCTCGGTCTCCATCAAATCGTGCACTCCAAATGCGTTCGCCGGGAGCGATTCCGTCAACTCGTCCGGCTTCTACGAGAATTTGTTCTTCGGTTTCGGGGTCCATTGAACGCACCAACGTCACGAGTTGTGATGACATGGGTTCTGGATCTTCCATCCACCAGCGCGCCCACTGACCTGCAGTGGTAGCGACGCGTAGAACGCCTTCATACTCTGAGAGGGCGAATTGATTGACGACCGTTCCGTTAACGCGTCCTGAACCGGTGTAGACTGTTGTCTCCCCGCTGATGTCAAACGTGTGGAGGTTGGTCATTTCGTTGGCTTCGTCGTTGCCCCAAAACCACCACCAATCAAAGGCACTTTCGGCCAAGACAAGGAGGTCTTGTGAGGCGTAAACTTGTGGGTAAGTTCCCACAATGTGGTCCACTTCAAAATCGAAGGTATCAGATGTCAGGTCTAAGGAGAAAATACTTGATATCCCACGATTAAATCCTTCCTTGGGGGCGACAAAATCTGCACATTCTCCGTCGGTCATTGAGTGGGTCGTCACGACACCATTGCTGTATTCATACACTTGAGGAAGAAGGTCTTCCAGTGTGAGCGTAGTGAGGGCGTTGCGATTGTTTTCAATCGTATCCCATGCAACTTTCTGACGGATTTCTGTACGCAGTGGGTCCTCATAATCCAAATTCCAATAGCCATTAGGGAGATCGAGCCATGTTTGAAGACCTTGCACATCCATCCATGCATGGCTCACAGTCCGTACCGTCGCGTTAACTTCCCTGGCCGTGATGTATGTCCCTTCAATGTACAACTCGCGTTCAATGTCCGGTTCACTGCGGTTGGCGACGTCATAAACCGTGAATTTCGTAAGGCTTGAGGTCCTCCAATTGCCGTATTCTCCATCCCATCCCATTTCATCAATTACAGGGCTGCTCCGTGAAAGGCTCCACGGGCTGAGGGTTGAAATGACGACCAATTCATCGCCATCCAGCATCATGGCCTGAGGGGTTCCTTCAACGGTTGTGTTTGAAAGGTCAGAGAGTTGACCAAATTCAGGGACACCAAAGATGTGCAACTTTTGACCTTGCAGGTAGTAAATATTGTAGCCGTCGGTTTTGACAAAGTCGGCTTCATCAACACCTTCTTCTTGATTGTTGGTTCCGGAATAATCCTCTCCTTCGACCAACTGTTTTGTGGCCCGAGGTTGGGCTGAGTTGCCGCCATCTGTATCGCTTGCAGAGTCAGCGACCATTTCCATATCGTCCTCCCACATGCCTCCGCCGTAGTAATACTCCTCGGCTGCGGCTTGCAGGAGTTGTATCCGATATTCTTCTTCAATGGAGAATTTCAAAGACTGTTCCAGGTCCTCACAATCATCGTATCCTACCAACTGTGGTGAGCCAATGCTTCGTGCTGGGATTTCAGACCAATTGTCGGGGAGCGTCACCTCTGGGACTTCAACATCTGGTTCAACCATGCCCAAACACCCAGAACATAGAAACAGAGAGATGATGGAGATTGCAAGCGCTTTATGCCTGTTCATAAAACCACTACAATCCAATGGGCTATGAATGAATTGGTAAAGTGATTTTACGCTCAATGGATTTTTTCTCCTTGAACAAGTGATTCGGTTCCTTGTGCAGTGAGACGCCAAGGTGAACGTCGTTTCGGCGTGGTTTTTTCAATGAGATCTGCTTGATTTAAGTGCTTCAGATGATAAGAAATGAGTTGCCTTGAAAGTTCCAAGCGCTTTGCTATCTCGGGATTGGGAAGGCCAAGTTGGCCGGCATCTGAGAGCACTTCAAGTATGGCAAGACGCGAACCTGAGACTATGGATGTAACAGAATTTCTCTGGCTTACGGGAAGATTGGCTGAGGCGTACCTTCTCAACTTACCATCCCTCCAAGAAACAATTTGGTGTTGGGCTTCCAATGTTTGAAGGTGGTGAGCCGTCACCCCGTTGGCCAATCGCAAAGCGTCACGTAGGGCTGAAAAATGAATACCAGTATTGGCTTCAATGTAACCAAGTATTCTGCCTCTGTTCAGTTCATCGTTTCTGGACTTTCTTGCGAGGAGGGGTGTTAAAAGGGCCATTAATAGAGCGATTTTCACTACTTCAAACGCGCCGGCCCCGGCAAAAAGAAGTACGATTATTCCGCCGCCAAACCCAATGAAGAGCCTGCCGTTTTGATTGGATTCTTGATCTTCATCCATTGTTGGCTCATCGGAGTCCTCCAACTTATTATCGCCCGCATCATCACTCTCCGCAAGTGGCGCTGATTCTGGCGAAAATTCATCAGTCTCTTCAACAGTCCCTGACGTTTGATCTTGTCCTTCAAAGGACGCCGCCCCGAAACAAATCAATGCCAAGGCTCCGATAAACAGAATGCGTACCAGCCAACTCCCATTCATACCTCTACATTGACCAAGGGGTCTTCAAGAACTTGGTTCAATGATTTGACAAACTGTCAGAACTCTTTGGTTAAACAGGCAGATATCCGAGATAATATCCAGCACCTGCTGCAATAGAAACTAAGAGAAGGAAAAAGATGCTTCGTTTCTTCCAACTCTTCTTTTTTACTGGAGATGCTGTACTGGCAACGAGAATCTCAGGGAGTGGAAGTTCGGGAAGCAATGCACCGGGCAATGGCAGTGGGAGTTCGGGCAGTAAGGCGCCCTCATCGACCTCTACCTTGACTCGGTCTTCAGGGTAAAGGTCATCCAAATCTTCCAGTCCAGGAGCTTCGGGGATGCGCCCAATGATGTTGTCCCAAGATGCTTCAAGCGTTTCGCTGGAAATTGGTTTTTGCAGCCAGGCAACGGCTCCTGCAGAAAATGCGGCATTACGGGCGAGTTCAGCCATACGACTTGAAGCAACGAAAACAATCCGTTGTTCGCCGCCATGTTCCCGCATTTCCAGCGCTGCAAGATGTCCGTCAAGGGAGGGAAGGTCAAGGGACAGAACGACCAATTCAGGGTCAAGGCGAATGTATTCATCTACTGCTTTATCGCCATCTTCACAAACTTCGATGTTGAAATTCTTGGCCTTGAAGAGGTTGGTGAGGCGCATTGACGCCATCGGATTGTTGTCAACAATGAGGACGGTTGGTGCTGCGTCATCGTTAACATCGGTAACAAGGCCCATAGCAATCAAAGCATCGCACAGAGTTCTTCCACATCAAACAACCGCTATTCTTCTTCCTCAGAGGCTGATGTTGACAAATCTTCAACTGGGCCGTCTTGAGGTTGGTTGAATGTTTCTCTGATGACTTCGCTTTGTGCTTGTTCTTCCTGCCGCTTGCGATGAAGTTGCGGTGCTTTGGTGAAATGCATTTGCAAATCGCTGATCACGGTTCGGAGCATTTGTGTTTCTTGAGTCGTCAAATTACCCTCTGTCTTTTTCTGAAACATTCTCAGAACCTCTATTCCTTCCTTGGCCTCCAGAAGGTTGTAGTGAAAGGCGTGGTCTTGGTCGGGCAAATAGCCCATGTGAAGCATGGTTGAACGTTGTAACATCTGAACGATTTGGAAAAATCGGGCTGAGTCTTCGTCCGCAAACATATCCGCCATGGCCCGACGAGGTGCTGGGGGTTTTTGTCCTCTGCGCTCACTCAAACAATTGGTCCAGTAGCCATTGTGGTTCAAACTGAAGCAAATCATCGTAGCCCTGACCGGTTCCTGCGAAGACAATCGGTCGGCCGGTTGCGTAGGCGATTGAAAGGCCGGCACCGCCCTTTGCATCGGTGTCCATTTTGGTTAGAACTGCTCCATCGAAACGCATGATTTCTTGGAACATCTTAGCTTGCTCAACGGCATCGTTTCCTGCCAGTGAGTCGCCAACAAAGAGCGTGAGGTGGGGATTGGTTACTTTGCGGACTTTGTTAAGTTCGTTCATGAGATTGGTTTTGTTCTGCATTCGCCCGGCTGTATCGACCAAGACAACGTCGATGCCTCGTGCTTTTGCAGAGTCAATGGCGTCGCGTGCAATGGCTGCAGAATCGCCTCCTCGCTGACTTGAGATGCAACGAATACCGAGGTTCTCGCAGTGGGATTCCAATTGTTGGATGGCTCCAGCCCTGAAGGTGTCGCCTGCTGCTGCGATCACACTGATGTTGTTCTTGAGTAGACGTTGGGCGATTTTAGCGGCGGTCGTTGTCTTACCTGTTCCGTTAACACCAACCATCATGATGACAACTGGGGAATCGCCTGCGTCCAGGAACCCTTTGACGGATGCATCAAAATCCCAATATCCTGCTTCTAAAAGTCCATGCAACGCTCGTTTGAGTGCAGCTTCGAGAACCTTTGGCAGTTCGGCACCCTTTCTCAAACGAGAGCCAACAAGTGCTGTGCGGAGGCTGGAGATGAGCGCGTTGGTTGCATGTTGGGATATATCGGATTCAAGAAGAACCCATTCCAACTCTTCAAGGAGGTTGTCCAGAGCCTCGCTTGGTTTGATAATACGGCCCCCTTCTGCGACAACACCGCCTCCAAGTTCAATGTCAAGGACGGTTCCAGCTTCTGTTTCCAGTTTCGCCGTTTTTGAGGACCCTTTTGGAGCCTGTTTGACTTTGACGAGTTGGCGTCCTGTCGTGGTCCGCATCATGGTCAAGTCAACCTT
>Ga0222717_10000714_pt1 | contig 28428 bp, 66 predicted proteins | sample C33_18DmetaG_FD_165053 | JGI IMG/M metagenome (GOLD analysis project Ga0222717, IMG submission 165053) | Estuarine water microbial communities from San Francisco Bay, California, United States - C33_18D | ecosystem: Environmental > Aquatic > Marine > Unclassified | place: USA: California... | reverse complement strand
ACACCGCTAGGCTCAGCCGTAGCAGTATTTACAGAAACGTCCACTCCACCTTCCGAAGATGTGAAAGCTGAGTCTGATTGTGTGAAGCCTTCAGGAGTTGTACTTGTCATATCGATTACATCATAACGTGCACCTAGAAGAAGTGATAGCCCCGAAGCATGTGCAAAGTCTGCCATTACCCCGAAACCCAGGTCAGTATAATCCCCAACATAATATTCGCTATAGTCGCTTCCACTTCGAGTTGCCAGTAGTCTTCTATCAAGAGCCGTTGAAGGCCCCGTCAAGTCACGTCGGCTAAAGTATTCGTTATAATAGTCATCCCCGTGAGTAAACTCAGTTCGTCGAATTGAAGGAGAGATCGAAACAGAAGTCGTCATTGATGAGCCATCAAAGACACGGGACAGAATCAACTGATCCTCTACTACCGATGCGTCATGAAACTGAGAGAAGCCATAAGCATTCTCATTCAGGTTCTCATAGCTTTCGTAGAATAACTTATTCGTCAAAGTCCACTCGCCAAGAGCAACATCAACGTCGAAGTACAGAGTTGCCACTTTATTCTCTAAGGTATCATCCGCAGCAATAAGTGTAGAAGACATGGGCAGAATAGCAGTTCCAACGTTCTCTAGGGCCATATTGGACGAAGAGTAGTCATAACCGAACGAAGCATCTGACAGACCGGCAAGATCAAGGTTCTGCTGGCCAAAGAAGGCATAGAGAGCAAAAGGATTGATATTGCCTGCATAGTACTCATCGTGAGAGATGAAGCCATCGCCGCTAGTATCAAGAGGAGTAGGAGTACCGGTGATATAAGTACCTGTGTCAATGAGGTCTTGAGTCAAACGATTCCAGCCAGCGTTTTGGCTACCCTGATAGTCGTGAAGCATACCACCGAACTGAATTCGTACATTGTCGCTAAAGTCCATATCAAACGATGCTTGAACGAGTGATTGATTCACACCGGGGGCATTTGTGTAGAAGCTACCAGAATGTTCAACTTCTCCATAGAGATAGTAGCCAACAGGCTTTCCACTGATTGCTGCAGGGCCACCAACTTCGGCAGTAAGGACATTACGATCCCAGCTTCCACCAGAGTAGGAAATCTCTCCGATACGCTCTGGAATATAAGAACCTGTCTCTTCGATGCGAGCGGACTTGGGATTGAAGTTGAGGTAACCACCGATCTTACTAGGGCCCATAATAGGGGATGCGGGGCCGCGAACGATATCTACTCGGTCGGAGGCTCCAATCGGGGTTGGATAGTTGCCTGGGTTATCAAGGCGTCGAATACCTCGAAAGTATGTCTCACCGGCAGTACCACGTACGTCGAGTGAGCCTGCTACACCGAAGAACGATTGTGTGAAGGTTCCAGGTGCTAGAACAACGAGTTCGTCGATATCCTGCATATTGAAACGGTCCATCATTTCTTCGGAGATTGTTGAAGCGCTTCGGGGTGTGTCTAGAATAGATTTCTCAAAGCCGAAGACGGATTCTACGCGTTCGCCGGGAAGTGATCCGAGATCTCCTTTGACGACGACTTCTTCCATCTCGGCGAACGATGAACAACTTAGTAGCAATAGCGGGATTGCCTTTCTTAACATAGTAACTCCTTTTATTACAGGCTTTCGCCTTTCTTTGGTTTGTGGGTTTATGTTTGAGGATTTGGGAAAATTCATCTTTTCTCAAGAATGTTATTATAATTGAAAAAATTAAAAATGTCAAGAAGTATTTTTGGTCGTGTTGAGCCGCTTTGTAGGTACAGCTTGTTATAGCACCTTTTTTGCTTATAAAATTCTTAAAGTTGTACGTGAAAGGGGGTTTGCGCGTGACCATTATCACTGGGTCTTATAACCGCCCCCGCCTACCATCATTCATAATGATGTTGCAAAAAGTTGGCACGGTCTATGCTTAAGAGATGCTAGAACTTTTTGTTATAAGCAGGGCGATGGTTATGCTATCACGGTATAAAAAAAGATGCGAATATCCTTTACCGATAGGCTGATATGCTGTAAAATCCATTACATAAACAAGCAATAGAAGGATAGAAAAACATGACAAAATATACACTCTGGAGTGAGGTACAACGCGCTGATTTCTTGCCGAGCGATGGCAAGAGCTATCGCAAGATTGGGCAATACGTTGTTGCCTGTTCATTCGATGCTATCGATGCGGCCGCGGTCGCTGGCTACAATGTCAAGGCAGGCGATAAAATATCGCTGGCTAACGGCTTCGAGATTACGCTATGATGCACGATCTAATCGTTCGCTTCATGCTCGGACTTTTTGGCACGATAATTGCCTTAGCAATTATCATGCCAATTGCAGGGTTACTCCTGCTTAACCTTATACCTTAAGCGCATATCGTTATGCTATTTCGGTATATAAAAAGACTGGACATTTACAGAAAAACCTGTAAAATCCTACCCATGCAATCAAGCATTACACTAAAGGAAACTAAAAATATGTCAAATTATACTCCGGTTATTCTCGCAGAAATGCAATCGCAAGATTCTTTCGATTATGATTCTGCCTCTGCTTTCGCTTCGGCTCACGGCCTCAGCGTTCGCTCGGTTATATCCAAGGTCAAGCACCTTGGTATTTCCTACACGCCCAAGGCTAAAGTCGTTTCAACTGCTGGCCCGCGTATCACCAAAGCTGATTTGGTTGACGCTATCGCCCGCGCTATGGCGCTAGATGTTGAGTCAATTCGCGGCCTTGATAAAGCTGACGCTAAGGCGCTTCGCACTTTGCTTGAGCATATCGCGTGAAGGTTGCGGCCTTCAGCGGTTGGATTGGCGCGGCTTGTATGAGCTGCGCCCCATTCATCATAGACAGCCCAGCGGGTAAGGCGCTGGCAATTGTAGGGCTTGGACTCTTAACGATACAGGCCATTTGCAACCGGACAATAAATCTGGTATGCTTAAACCTCATTTCAATATTAGGATTTTCTTATGCACTTTATATTTGATTTAGATGAAACGGTTATCGATTCAAGCCACCGACAAGGTGAAACGCTAGACGAATGGATAGCATTAAACACTAGGGAAAATATCCTTAAGGATACGCTTTTACCTCTGGCCGACCAGATGAAAGCCGCTTATCACAACGGCGACGTTGTGACGGTTTGCACTAGCAGGGTATTATCTGCTCACGATTTCGAGAGCTTCCGATTGCTCGGTTTGCGCTTCGATAACCTACTGGCTCGCACTTTGCTTGATGGCAATGAAAACCCAGGATCTCTAAAATTGAGATTGTTGCAAGGCATGGCAAAACGCCAAAATATATCTTGGTCGCAATTCTGCCGAACTGCCATTATGTTCGATGATAATTCGGACGTTAAAGAAATCCTAAACAGGAATGGACTCAGATGCTTTTGTCCGGTAAACTACAACTCACGCAATAAAAAGGCCGCTTAATTATGAAACACTTTTATCTTATTGTTGACACGGAAACGACCCGCCGAAATACGGTCGCTGATTTTGGCGCTGTTTTGGTCACTCGCAAGGGCGAAATTGTCGAGCAATTCGGCGCAATGGTTTTGGGCGAATTCGGCAAAAAGCCTCTATTCTTCGACCCTTCCGCCTCTGATTCGGCTTTTTGGTCAGAACAATCTGCCAAGCGCCGCGCTAAGGCTTACGATGCAATGCTAGAATCTGGCCTTCGCTCAATATCCTCACCGGCTCTGATTAATTTATGGCTTGCTGGCATCAACGCCCGATATGCCCCAGTTTTGACGGCTTATAATATCGCTTTTGATTTTGGCAAATGCTCGAATACCGGCATCAATCTCGGGATTTTTTCCCAGCGTTTTTGTCTTATGAAAGCGGCAAAAAAGCACATTGGCACATTGGCGGCCTATCACGATTTTTGCCATGATAATCGCTTTTTGACTCCTGCATTGCGACAGCCTAGCATGACCGCCGACACGATGGCGAAATTCATTCTAGGGCTTGAATTGCAAGACGAGCCGCACACTGCGCTTGAAGATGCGCGGGATTATGAAAACCCGATTCTGCAACGACTGCTGCGAGACTTGACCCGCGCGAAATTATTGGAGGCTGGCAAATGAGAACGAAAATTTTAGCACTTGCTTTTAAACTTTATATTGCCTATTCCATTACCGCCGACTTTCTGTTAATATGTGGCATTATCTACTTAATCATTGGAGCTTAACAATAATGAATCAGATTGAGACTTTACAAGCTGAGTTAAACGAGATTGTCGAAGGGCTAACAGGACCGGTCGCGGTCCTGTTAGAAGGGCGCGACACTGCCGGAAAATCCAGCACGATTCGCGAGGCTACGCATTATCTGCCTATGAATCGCTTTTCTGTTCATTTGAGCAAAAAGCCTAGCAAGCGCACCATGAAAAATTGGCTTTCTTATTGGTCGCATAAAATGCCACGCGGGAATCAGATTGTTTTTTATGACCGTTCTTGGTATTCTCGCGCAATGGTTCAGCGCTTGAATGGCTGGTGCTCACCTAAGCAATACGACAATTTTATCAAATCGCACAAAATCTGGGAACGTGACCAGAATGTCACCATGATAAAAATGTGGCTTTCGATTACTGAAGCTGAACAGCACCGGCGAATAGAAAAGCGCAAAAAGTCGCCATTGACATACTGGAAATTTTCGCCTAATGATGAACGCGCACTTTCCTACTATGACGAGATGACCACGCTTAAAAATGGTTGCATCGATGACGAATGGATCCATGTAGATTACAATAATAAAAAAACTGGTATTGAGAATTTTTTACGAGAATTAATATTCGCATTAGGAGAAAAATAATGAAAAATACGATTGACGTTAGAAGGCTTGCAACTGATAGAGAAATGAAAATCGTTCGGGACAAGCTTAGGGGTTCGGGGTTCTATATGGTATTTTATGTCTACACTTTTATCGTAATATCATTCTGCGCATTATGCCTTATATCGCTGGCCGCCTTCATTCAATACGGATGAGAATCATTCGCATTTGGCCCCATGTTTCACGTGAAACATTCGGCGACCGTCAAAATTCTGACGCGTTAATGGTTTCACGTGAAACATTACAAAAACGCTCTAAGTCCTTGTTTTTACAGGGATTTTTGGCGCGGGGGCGCCAGTGCGAAAGTGAAGTATCTAACCTATGGGTCGTCAGCACGAAAAAATGTGTGTGTTATCAACAGCTTAGTCTCCTATCAGTTTTTTGGCGCGGGCGCGCCCATTATAGTGCCAAAGCGATAGCATGTCAAGAGTTTTTTAGGGTTATCGCATAAATAAATCAATGCGGTAGTCTCCGACAGCGCCAAAGTGTCAAAGTGATAAAGCGATAGCGTAGGCTGCGCCGATTATAGTGCCAAAGTGATGGCATGTCAAGTCTTTTTTACCTCCTCCATGTGAAAAACTTTCTTTGGTCTTCCACCAAGAAAGTTGTTGACATCCCAGCCACGGGCCCGTATAATTACCCCATCAAGACAAACAATAACAAACAATTTGAGGAAAATTATATGACAGCTTACACCGACAAGATGGTATTCGACATGACTTCCACTGGCTCTTTTACTTATGAGACCGCTACGGCTTTTGCCGACCTGCACGGCCTCTCTGTACGCAGTGTGATTTCAAAAGTTAAAAACCTTGGCTTAGCCTACACGCCCAAAGAAGTTGTAAAATCAGCGTCCGGGCCTCGCATTACCAAGGCGGACATTGTGCGACTCATCGCAGACGCTTCAGGCGCAGACCCAGAAGCCCTGGCGGGGTTGGACAAAGCCGATGCTGGCTCACTCCGAGCGCTGCTCGCAGCTCTCCCGAGCTAATCCGAGTTTTAAGCCGAAAAGCCCCGCTTAGGGGCTTTTTTGTGACAAATTTTCGTGAATTAGAGGAAAATTTTACTTGATTTTTGCAGCTTGGCCGCCCGCCCCGGATAAAATTTGTGTAAATTTACTGTAGTCCGGGCAAAAAATAGTTTGACATATTTAACTCTACCCCGTATAATATGTCCATACAAAAAAAGGAAAAGACCAAATGATTATTCACATTATTTTAGACCCAGAGCAAATGGAAGTAGTGTTTATGACGCCTTCAAACGTAGCTTTCAACAAACACATCGCTGGCTTAAGGGATGAAATGATTGCAGATGACATGATTGAAGAAGATGGTGATTATAGTGATGCTGACCTATTAGAAATGTACGGTAACTGGTACTATGATTGTTATAACACTGACCTTTCAGATGGTTGGGAAGAAGGTAATCGATAATGGAAGATAAGGCTTTTAACGAGCTACTGGAGAGTGTAAAAGAGATGGACGATATGATTATGGATGCTAATGAATTAAGATATAGATTTACAAAATTAGCCGAGAGCTATAGCCACTTTTATGTATTAAACGCGCTATTAGCGATGATGACACAAGATCAATTAAAGGAGTATTATGACTATTTCAATCAGCTTCATCCAGGAGTTTACGATGAAGATGGGAACCATATCTAAAGTATTATTATTAACGATTATGTGGGGAGGTATTCTATATGGACTATAAACAGGAATTACAAGTAATGTTTTGGAAAGGTGCAGTTACAGGGTATCTGTTCGGCATCTTTATGCTACTAGCTATTCATAGGGGGTTCTCATGAGTTATTGGAACTATAGAGTAGTAAGTAAGGATGGGTATTTAGGAATACACGAATGCCATTACGATGATGACGGACAAGTAGAGTTCCTAACTGAAAATGCAGTAGATGTTATAGGCGAGGATGTTGAAGAAGTAAAGTGGGTACTACATCACATGGAAGCCAACTTAGCGTTACCAGTTATTGATTATGAAACAATGAAGGAGATCTAGAATGACAAAGATGGAAATAGCAAGAATTACAATCAACATGGTGAGTCAATACTTTGACCTCGATGTGAAGGTGAAGCTCGTTCCATCGCATGACGTTCAACCTGATTATAATGCTTACTGTACAGAGGTCTGTGAAGGTGAGTATGAAATCAATGTAAACCCTAACTTTGTACTTAACTGTGAAGAAGAAGAATGGGTGCAGATTATTGCACACGAGATGGTTCATGTAAAGCAACATGAAAACGATGGGCTTTCGTTAGAAGTGAGAGCCCATTACTTTCGTGGGACTTGGTATGACCCAGAGGACGATTATTGGTTTAATCCCTGGGAGATAGAAGCTAGAGGCTATGAAGCAGCCTTCTGGTCAATGTACGCAAACAATTGGAGTAAATTTGTATGAGTTGTGAAAACAGAGTTTACTATGTCGTGCCTAGTAATGGCTACGATTATAGAGAAGTATCGGTTGCCTGTGGGCGAACGGATTATTATGGTCAACAGAGATTTTGTGGAGACTGTAAAGCTAACCCTGCTGATGTGGAAAACGCAGAAGCAGACAATGCTTGGCTAAAGAGTGCTGGTTGGGGAGAAATGTGAGTAATATGGAACACTTAAAAAAATTTAGTGCAGAGATAAAAGATACATTTAAAGCACGAAAAGTATATGAAGCAAGATGGGTTTGGTATCACACCATTCTAGCGGTAGAGCTTCTAGTCATTATATTTGTGCTGATAGGGATATTGGTGAAAATATAAAAAAATTATTGACAGACAATAAAATTTATGTTATAATTATTTGACACCTTACAGGAGAATATCATGAGTGAAGTGGAAGAGTTGAGAGCCGAGATTGCTAGGCTTAAAGAACAGCAACAAGAAGATAGATTAACGATTGGCTTTGGTAACAAAGGTAATGTAAAAGTCGGTGGCAAAGCGTTAGGTCAGCGGTTTCCTGTAACCTTATATGCCCCGTCATGGCTTAAAGTGCTAGACCAAGCTGATGAAATCCGTCAGTTTATTGAAGACAATAAGGAGCAGCTAGTATGGACGAAGTAGATGCATTCTTTCTAGGTAAAGGGCCGGTGCCTATAGTACCTGAAGTGACAAAAAGAAGGCAGTGGACAGAAGAAACAAGTATGTTTGTGTGTGTTTTAAGAATGAAGAAGTTACAATGGAACAAGATCTCTGAAGCATTAGCCGAGGAGTACCCAGAGTTTGTAGTAAGAAGTAATAATGCTCTGTGGTCTCGATACAATATGTATACGAGCCCTTCTAACCCTCAATTCAGTATAGAAAAGGTAGACGCTAGCATTAAACAAGCAGCCTTAGATAAAAGTAGGAAGTACGTATGAAACCTATTAATAAAAGAGATTTCTTAGACGTATTTGTTATAATTTTATTAATCCTATTAATAGTGGAAGTAGCCTCATGAAAGTATTTTTAGATGTGTCACCTGATGGCAAGCTGTATGGGTTCCCGAAGCAATTGCCTGACGAGTTAATTACAAAGTTTGGTGGAAGCGATTATGGATTGAAGCCCGGCTGGAGAAAGTGGGCAACTGAACAGGGCTATCCTGGGGTTGATGGAAAGAATGTTCAGTGGATGCACTATTATGAACGATGAACAAATGCTCCAAGCGATTGTGCACAAACAGCATAGCGCCTTCGCGCTAAGTGATGAAAGACTAAGAAGATTATTTGTATTACTATTGAAAAAGGTGCGAAAATGAAAATGTATGTAGTTACAAACAACGAAACAGTGAAAGGAGTATATTCAAGCTTTGAGAATGCTCTTAAAATGGCAAAAGCATGGAAAGGAGTACACGACCTAGACTGTAGAATAAGTCCTGCAGAATGTGACCACATTGACTGGGAATCTATCTACAACCATGTAAAAATTAAAGTGCAGAACGGAGAGTGGTAATGTACACACCAGAAGAAGAACAATATCTGCTAGAGGTGTATCAGGCTTCAGAGAATAAGCATGAGATAATTGATATACTTGCAGAAAGCCTAAGAAAGCCCCGTAGATCTATTATTGGAAAGCTGTCCCGCCTCGGGGTTTATGAGAAGAAAGTCTACCTGACAAAACAGGGTGAAAGCCCCGTTACAAAGCAAGAGCTAGTACATAGACTAGCAATAAAAGAGAGTATCGATCTTGATCGTCTCGCGGGGCTTGAGAAAGCTCCAAAATCTGTAATTCAGGCACTTTTAGAATGCTAGAAATGATATGTGTGGCCCTGGCGGTTTACTTCGAAGCAAGAGGAGAAACCGAGCGGGGCCAACGTGCCGTTGCGTCTGTAGTGTGGAATCGCAGAGACGACCCTCGATGGCCCAACCATACCTGTGAAGTAGTAGCAGAGAAAGGTCAGTTTGAAAGCTGGCCTCTCATTAAGTCAGAATTTCCTAGACTCTACGGAGCTGACTACTTAGACCTCCCACCAAATAAAGCTATGAATCTAGCACTCGCCCATGCGTCATATACAGCAGAAGAAAGAACCTCAAAAGCATTCTTTTTCGCCCAAGCGGGGTTTCTAAAGTATAAAGAGCTAGAGATTATAGGCAATCACGTTTTCTATACGACTCACGACTAGAATGGAATTTAAAGCATGAAATTCCACTAGAATAGGGCCGCGCTCCTGATGTAGACTAGGAGAAACTTCCCCTCAACCACAAAACTTCAGAAAAACTTAGGTATAGTCACTTCAGCCTTCTTAGCTTTTTACAGGCAAAAAAAGCCCACTTATAAAAGCAGGCTTATGTGGGATTTGAAGGTTTATTCAACAGAGAGGGGAACTTCGGGAAGAAGTCAGCGAACTAACGCGTCCACGCCTTTAGGGCCTTGCGTACGTCGCTTTCTCTTCCACGTTCCCCTCTAAAGAGGAAGTTTGACTTCGTAAACTTGTATTAATTTTAGCAGATCGGATGAAAAAAGTCAAGATTTATTTTTGGCCAACAGTAAGCGTAACGCAATAGAGTTAATAAAATTTTCTAGATCCCGTTCGTCCTGTTCTACCAAAGCTAAAGCCTTGCGTTTATCGTATATCTTCTCAGCAAACTTCATTACGCATCCATCCACAGTTCAATGCCGTAAGACCAAACTAACCACGTTACAATAACTCCGTAGTCGTTCGTCATCATATCATTGCTGTGGTAAAGTGCGAAACCTGGAATAACGTGGAATAATCCTTCAGCCTCCCAAGTGTTTTGTAGCGATTGTTGAATTTGCATAGCTGTCCCCTTAATTTTCATATATTATACGCCCTCGACATCTCCGTGTCAAGTATTATTTTTACCTGAGTACGCGTTCGCTCCAAAGAACGCCGCAACTAACGCACTAATGGCGATAAAGTAAGTGGGTGCGATATCACCGATGATACCCGCAGCCGTATCAAGCCCGAAGAGGCTAGTACAAAAGATGCCGAAAGGATAAAGTAACATTCCGAAGAGTGCGAACCATGTCATCTTTCTCATGGCATCTCGCTGCGCATCTTCATCTTCGAGTTTCTTTCGTTTAAATTCGAGGTGCATCATAAGCTCTTCATCGCTTACATGACCGTCACCATTTACATCCGCTGGATGATGTTCACTCATTTATTTCTCCTAAGAAAAAGGGCCCGAAGGCCCCGCTGTTTTACTTCTTTTCAGGCTTCGCGTTGAAGAAATTCAATGCTAGTGCATCAATTACTGGCGTTACATAGTTCTGCATAAAGTTGTCGTCAGCTTTCGTAGGCGTTGCCGCACTTACAATACTCGCTGCCGTTACTAGCGTAGTAACAATACTCCAAATCTCCAATAAATTCATACTATCTCCTTATGTAGACCTGCGGTCTACCCCATCCCATTTTTCCGGTGGGAAATAAACCGGACCAATATACTGAAAGTAGGCGTTACCCTCTTTTATGTAGAGTGCCTTCTTACACTGGTATGGTGTACCCTCTTTCAGTCCTGCAAAAGTGTAAGTATTATAATCAACGAAGGCTTCCTCAATAGTCATATACTTGTGCGTATGAATTGTTTCTCCATTGTAGTAAGTGTGCACAACGTATATCATTTAATTTTCCTAATTGTAGTCGTCTTCGGCTATATTCATAATAGCATTCTTGTTAAATAATACTTCCTGCCCGTTTGGCTGCAAGTATCTTATGAACTTAGTACCACTGTTCATTATCCACTCTATGGCTTCTTTCGGTGGCAGTGATACTGCTTCTTCTCCTAATAAAGACCCATATAGTGTATGTCCAGATGTAGTTACTATACGAACTTTCATATAAATATCAACGCAATTAAAGCGCCTATAACTACTCCAAGTATACACACCACTACTAGCTTTTTAATATATCCCATTCAGTTCCCCCTGCTGAGACTACCCCTCTGAACCTCCTGCTGCTGTCGGTTCTAGCTTATCAAAATTAAATGATGCTAGTGGATTATCTAGTACTGCTTGTATTTTCTTATTCAGTCTATCCTCTAGCACATTAATTTTAAGTTCCGTATCTGTTTGTAAACTCTCTCTTTTACTATCAAAGCGTTCATCTGCTCTGTCAATCATAGTTTTCACTTTATCTTCTACTTCTCTATTCTGATCTTCAACCCTATCAACGTTTGCTTCCATACGGTTGAAGTCATCACGTAGGTCATTCTTAATGCTACGTGAGTAATCTATTGCTTCGTCAACAGATGCCTGAGCTGCATCTATTTTCTGCTCTATAATTTTATTGCGATTCTCTATCTCTGTTGTATCAATGTTAGTAACAATTTCTTTCATGTCCATATAGTCAGAGTAGAATTCAAACGCACCCCAACTTGCTCCACCTAATGTAGACAGAGCAGTAAGAACAACCATCATCTTACCGCCCTTAAATGTCATACCCCCAAACTCTACCTCAGCCATCATCTTCCTCGAATTTTAGTGCTCTTAGATTATTTATTTCTTGTTGTAATTTTTGTAGTTCTATTCTCTGTCTTGCTAGCTCCAATTTATAAAGCTGATTACAATCTAATCTAGTTTTCGGTGCATTGAGTGGTATGCTAATTTTCGCATACACTCCAACATCTTTTACTAAACCTTCCTCATCGTAGTCTTCCGAATAGTTCCCTATATTGCTAGTGTAGGGTCCATTCTGATTTAGAACTCCTACTACACCAAACTCTAAATTCACGCTTCCGCCAATCGCCATGGAACACTCGACGTTGCCATTTGTTCTTATTCTATCACTCGCGTAAGACCCCGGAGTGCTAGGTAAGTTTAAATTTAAAGAACTAGAATCTGCCATCGCGTAAGTTGACACTAGCATTAATAGTATGAATCTCATTTAACTTTTGAACAAATCCTAGAAGATATCGATGTCTTTTCACTTCCTGTTACAATCAACTTTGACTTTGAACAGATGTAAACTACTTCTTCTTTGTCCTTCTCCCTTATATAAATGTCAACCTTTTTCTTTTCAAGGTGTTTGAAACGCATAACTTTCTCCTGCATAGCAAAAGGTACTTTCTTCCACTCCGCATTAAAAACACCAAACTCATAATACTCTACATCTTTTCGCATATTGAAAAGGGTCATTGTAGTATATAATACACCCTCAACATAAGAATTCTTCAACTTTGGATAAGTTGGGGTGAATTCGTGGGCACTTATGTACCCACTCATCACCAACAATAAAATTAGATAGCGATGCATTCAGCACTCACTACCGCACGGTATACACCGCCAGGAAATGCCTTACCATAGCCGTAATCTGCTTGTGATTCTGTCTTAAACCATGTGCTACCAGCAACAGTCAAACTGAATTCAGTAACATTATCAAACTCAACTTTTGCCGCGTCATACCCAGACATGCTAGTATCTGATACTTGAGACGTAGCAACATCGCCAGTCCAGTTTACTACATCATTCAGCGTAGGAGCTTCTGAAAATTCCACGGGGTACAAAATTCTAGCTTTGTACATGCTCGCTTGAATTACATCAAATCGAACGACAGGATCAACTCCGCCGTCAGTAGGATCAGTGCTTAACACATCTGCTGTAGGGTTACCAAATACACCTGCGGTATCAGGAGTTACTACACATTTTGAAGCAACGTTCCCCACTACTTCCATCTCCTCTGCTTGCGCACTAAAGGCGCAAAATAGTAAAATAACTAGTTTTTTCATAATAGAGTTCCCCCTCTATACTCTGTCAATCATACTGCGATTGAACCATTTTTTGGTGCAAAAGTTGCTGCGCAAAGTTTACTCGGCGACCATTTGCATTGTCAGGGAGGTTAGAGTCTTTCAGCATCTCTGCATCCGGATACTCTCCTCCCTTTATCTGCACTAGATAACCTCTAGGCAGATAATTCGTTGACACTAATGCGTTATGCAATAGTGTGTCTTGTGCTTCCTGTAGGCCTGCCCCAATAGACAAACCTAACATCTTCTCTAAACTATTCCTTACTTTTTCTTCGGTGTTCTTAGCAAATTTCTCTCGCTCTTTTTCTTCTTCCTCTTCTTTTTGTGCCTTCATGTTCGCTTTGCGGTCCAGTTCTGCTTGAATATACTCCTCACTTGAAGTATCTATTTCAGGCTCTTCAGTTAGTGTGAGCGGGTCAATATAGCCCGGACATTCTGGGTCAGACTGAGGATTATCACAAGGAACATATTGATATGTATAGTAAACCTCTGGGTCTAAAACTGTTCCGAAACCCTCCACTTCTATGGAGCCATCACCCCAAAAATCAATTCCTATTCCACCTACAGGAATTGTTTTATTAATCGTGTTCCCTGGCAAACCTGACCAGTCGTCTGTGTTTCTGAAAATATATCCATCTCCCTGAGCATTTTCATTTTGAACATGAACCAGCATATCATCTTCGGGGTTTTTTTCTGTGGTATATCTATAGATTACATTATTTACGGTCAATCCTGCCGCTTGAGGCAAGATATTAGACATCACCCAATTCAATCCAATACTCGCAGCATTGGTTGTCGTCCCGTATACTTCTTCGCTAGAGTATGAGTAAGAGCAGCAAGCTAACAACACCGGCACTGCCCATGAGTGTCTTAGTACCATCACCGAGTCCTTTTTCTTTTTCTTCCGTCGTTTCGTCAACGGAGGGTTCGAGTTCTTCGTTTACTTTCCACGCTGCTTTTGCTTCATCCCCGATCAAACCTTCAAAAGGACAAGGAGTTCCGGCCATTAGCATTGCGTCAAACACTCTCTCATCCTGACACAATGTAGATACTGCCGCAACTTTCATTCCCATATCGTACAGAGTTTTAGAAAGTTTTAACCGTTCACAGTTTGAGTCAGTTATCTGAGAACCCATAGAGATACCTAAAATCTGCGTCTGAACAGCCCCCGCAACTCCAAAAGTACACAAATCGCTGTTTGAAGTGTTGATAGTAGGCGTAATAGCAGACGCAGGAGGGGCTCTTAAAGTTGTTGATGTGTCTGATTTCGTAGTAACTGTACTATTAGTGGTAGAGTCAGTACGAATAATATTATCATCAATAATCGGGGCTTCTTCCGCTGTAGCTGAAAAAGATACAAACGTAGCTAAAAGTAATACAAGTTTTCTCATGGATAAATTACATCAAAGGTAGAGATTACTTGACTACCGCCTGCATTAGTCGTCTTAGCCCGAATATCAATATCCGTTTTGGGAGCAAGATGAATGGGGACTATGAAGTCTTTACTAATACTGTTTTGATATACACTGATTTCGCTCAAAATACGAAAAGGTTCCCCAGACTTACGGGTGTATACTTCTATAGTGGCATCATCATTTTTACCGACGCTCACTGAATAATTAAGAAGCCACCCATAGTTTCCTGCAGGGATAGTATAAACTGCCATTAAAGTTTGGGCTTTGCCGGGGTCAATTTGAGCAATATTTGTTGCAGTATGGTTTGCTATTATTGTACCAGCATTCTCGGCAGCTCCCGTAAATCTCATACGAAAAACGCGAAGAAAAGTACCTGTAGTAAGTACCGTATTAGGGCTGGCCCCAGTAAGAGTGACAGTTTCTGTCAGAAAATTATAGTCTCCATCTAGGCCTTGAACTTCTACAGTACCGATGTCTCCATTATCATCGCTTTGAATAATTAGTGTAGCCGCTCCAGGTTTCCAAGGATAAAGTCCTCCTGCGCTCCATATACTCTCAAAATCGGTGCCTACAGAAGGATTTGACCCGAATTTATGTACACTGTTCCAGTTATCTATACGCTTATTTGCATGTGAAAGCCCTAAAATTCCTAAATTAGCCGCCATTACCATTTTACCTTATTTGCCCAATATGCTGCGGACAACTTCCCTTTGGCGATGTTGGCTGCATGGCGGGCTTTAAATGAACGACGACGCGAAGCAGCTGCCTTCGATTCACCCGCTTTCTTGGGAGAACCTGAGACACCTTGCTGGCCGAATCGTATTGTTTTTACTTTGCCGCCAGCTTTTGCTACGACAACATGAGATTTTTTGGGGTGCTTGGGAGTTCTTTTTGGTTTATTGAAACCTGAAACTCCAGCTCTTTTAAGGCGGGGATCTTTCTTTCTAACGCTTCTTCGTTTTTTTGCTGCCACTTTTCTTTCCCTTCTTCTTAAACCCTGCTTTCATCAGGGAATAAGCTTTGGGTGAGATAGTAGACTTTTTCTTCGATCTACTAGTACCCTTCTTTTTTCGGCGGTTTATATTTGCATACAATCCACGAGCAGCCATTATTTACGTTTCTTCTTTGATTTCTTTTTCTTCATGAAAGACATTGGTAGCTTTTGCTTACCTTTTTTGGCGGGACGACCTCTTTTTTTACCGTAAGTACCTTTTCCTGCTGGCATGTATAAACTCCATTTATAAAGCTCTGCGCAATTATTGGCGCAATACATTTACCACATTTTGAGCCCACCTTATCAATAAGAAATGGGTCTCTTTCTAAGTCTTTACTGGATATATTGTTACAAATACAAATATACATAAAGACCTCTATAATAGGTGGGGGCGCGTTACGCTTTAAGGCAGAATGCTCACCCCCAGGTGTTCGGTAAGGCGTAGTGCTTTGCTCGTAAAAAGTCTTACCTACTCCACGACAGTTTACCTTACCTTGGAAATAGTGGCCTTTTATTAGCAGGAAAAAAGCCTTAAAACCTACACCCAGATTAGATCCTTTTGATTAACGTGGCGTGCCTACACGGAGATGGTCTACGAGTTCTCTTCTCGGCAGGGTTTATGTTTTAACGTCGTCTCTAGCCTGGAAGACTCGACGTGCCCATAGGAATCGGTACCAGTTTATGGGGCAACGGGGTCATTAGCTCCCCAAGGGCAGTTTGTATCCGCATCGGACTGCCTTCCGAAGAGTCACTTATCGTAGCAACTACGCCGTCTAACTAGGAGGAAGTTAGAATCCTCCACTCACTTACGCCTGAGGGGTATGGGCGATACCTCAATTAACTAGGAGGCATCTCTAGTGGATTTTAAATAAGAATCTCTCTCATTTATGAATACAATTATACCGTTTAATAGGTTTGATGTCAAGAACTATTTTTTCTTAGCTGTCAAAATAGTTGTCATAGTTTGGATAAGGTATATCAAACTCGAAAGTTTCGCCCCTATCATTAGTTACAGTATATATGAAAGTAGCTGTATCAAAACTATCGATTACTACCACAGAGATCGCTCTCTGTTTAGCTTTCTTATACTTGTTAAAATCAATAATATTAGAAGTAGTCTTCATCAGTTCCAAACCCTGCGGAGGCTAATGCGTCTCCGTCCCAATCAAATAAATCAGTGTCTCCGTCACTGTAACCTTCTTCAATACGAATTTCGTTTACAATAACTTGTTGAACTAACTCCCACGCATAATCTGCGCTAATTGAAAGCTGAACAGAAATCTCTGCTGCCATCTCTTCGGGTTCTTCGTCCCACATTGCTAAAACAATGCTCTCTGCTTCCTGGTACAACCTATCCATCATCATACTTGCTTCTCTTTGTAATCCTTTATCGCAGCTTTTATAGCATCTTCTGCTAGTACACTACAATGAATTTTAACAGGTGGGAGTGCAAGTTCATTAGCTAAGTCAGTATTTTTTATCATACCAGCTTCTTCTAAACTCTTACCCTTTACCCACTCACTTAACAGTGAGCTGGAAGCAATAGCGCTTCCACACCCATAAGTTTTAAATTTAGCGTCTAAGATAATATTATCTTTTACGTCTATCTGTAGAACCATTACGTCACCGCACGAAGGCGCACCCACTAAGCCCGTGCCAACAGTCTGGGAATCTTTGTCGAGTTTTCCCACATTCCGAGGGTTTTCGTAGTGATCCATAACCTGTTCGCTATACGACACTTAGTCTTCTCCTTCTCGAAGGTTTAACTCTTTCAAGTATTCGCCTCCCTCTACGGTGGTTTCGTGTGCTCTTTCCCACCTCTTAATATTTTCTCGTATTCCATAGCACATTACAGACTTAACATTACGAAAAGCAAACTCATCCAGCTCTTTCATTTCTTCTCTACTGAGCTGTGCTAACTTTTTATCGTAGTTCAGCTCAATAAATTCAAGGCACACCATAACAAGTCTATCTTGTATATGTCTTTCCTTGGCTCTAAATAGCGGTGTATGGATCACTTACCAATATCCTTAATGTTATCTTTACCGATTACCATGTAACCACCCTTATTATAGGCAATCGCTACGGTATGGTTTCTACTTTCTTTCAGCTTATAAGAAGTATCCGCTGGTGGCTTATACTTCGTCATCGGTGCTGAAGGGTAATACTTATCTTCCCTAGTATTCTTAAACAAAGGCTCGGAAGCGGGGCGAAACACTGGTTCGGTCTTCCGAGTCCTTTTCACACTACGCTTCCTGCCTGAGTAAGAATAGTCAATACTTCCTGAAATTATCATAGTTCTCCCTCTCTTGAAATATAATTATACTGGCAAAGAGGATTTATGTCAAGAATTATTTTCCTGGTGTAGTGCTTTTAACACTTCAACCCACTGTTCTTCTGTAACTCCTGCGTGATGTCCTGGAGCAACCACCTTTTTCCACTTCGGGAGTTCGCCCGACGGGGCTGTATTCACATACCCGTCAGACGTTATCTTGAGTTCCTCTCCTTCACGCCCACGTTCTTCGTTACCGTCTGCATTCAGTTCGGTTAACGCCTGCTGAAGCAGTCTATAGTTCTGATTCGACATGCGCAATTACCATATCAAAAGCTTCTTGTAAGTCATAAAGCTCTTCTTCTGCGGAAGGGTCAGTTCCCTCATTGCAAACCTGTTCTAGTTTCATAGCGACCATTGTTCGCCGTTCAAACAACTCATCAGTAAAATCCTCATTTACAGACATCTCACAAGCCTTGAAAAACTTACGCAGTTTATGTCGTACATCAGAGTCATTCTTACTATCAAAGTCAAAAGAGATAGACTCATCATTATGGTCTCGATCTCTCATACTAAAATTAAAGTTTCTCATAGCGCTACTCCTCGTTTTGCTAGTTCGTTTCGTGCCTTCGCACGGGTTTTCCTTTCACCCCGACGTAAATCAGAGTCAGATTTTGTGCACAGTTCTACAAGCTCTGAAGTTTTCACTCCCGCAATTGGGAATACTTTCTTCGTCTTTACTTTCGTAGCTCGATCCACAACAATTTCATTAGGCTTGAATTTTACTGACATTTTATATTTTTCCTTTGTTTCTTTTAAGATGTGCATATTATATGGGCTAAAGCTTGTTGTGTCAATAACTTTATACCTGTTTGTCTGCCTGTATCTCTAACTCAATTAAGAGTTCTGCGTAATGAATAACTTTTCGCAAGTCATCAATTCCACCCTTATCCCGCCAACGAGTGATATACTTCACGATACAACCTTCAGAGAAAGTAAGTCCATTTTTCTCAGCATACTCCGTAGGTTGAATAGCATACTTCTTATAGTGGTCTCCACCAACTTGTTTCTCCCACGCACTCATACATTCCACTCCTTTTGTTCTTCAATAGCCATTTGACACATTTGTATGTAATCTTTATCAGCTTCATCCAATACAGACCAAAACTTACTTACTTCTAGGGTAAGATCATAGGCCGCTTCTTCATTCTCCAGGTGTTGATTGCTTTCCATCATCTCCTGGAGCTTGTCCATTCTGTGATTGATCTTCTGTTTCAGTCTCATAAGTAGTGGCCTTTTTATAGTATAGAATAATTTCTTTTGTTTCTTTAAAGTATCTGCGTAACTCTTGTAAATTTTCGGACATCTTCTCGTACCCGTCTGGCGTCAGAGCAAATACTACAAACTGTCCATCAAGCATCTTTTCAATCTCTGCTCGTTTCTCCTGATAGTTTTCTTCAGTGATTATCCAGAAGTTAACATCGAGCATGTCTATTTCACGAGGTAGAGGTGGCTGGTAGATACGAATAGGAACTGTTTCTATTTTAGTAATTACAACAGGCTCCGGCATTACGTATGGTGCTGGCATGTCTTTACCACCAAACCAAGAACACCCACTAACAAGTAGTAATGATGCTATACTAATCGTCCTCATTTTCAACCTCCTTTGACTCTTCCTCTATTGTTCTAAAGATACCTGCGGTGGCTTTATTTACTCTTTTTTCAATCATGCCCGGTCTTGCTCTTGCAAGCCTAGTAAGGTTGTGGTCTTTAAATACTTTCATAAAGTTAGACTTCTCGGCTTGTAAAGAGGCTGTTACAGCAGTAAGTTTAGTTACCTGAGCTTGCTGTTCCTCTCTTCGAGCTTCTAGTTCTGCGACCTTCGTCGCATTGTTCTCGGCCGCTACCTGTAATACATTGTTGTTCTCTTTAAGAGTACGATTATTAGCTTCTAACTGAATAACCGCATTCTCTAACTTCGCAACAGTGACTTGGTGATACGCATACGCACCACCAGCAGCTCCGACCACACCTAGAAGAAATATGACTTTAAGATACATTTTCTAGTCGTACCATGAGGCGTTCCGCACGATTCGTCACTTGCTTATGCCAGCGAGAATCTCGTCCTTCGACGGCAGCCTTCGCCCAATCGCCTTCTTCTAGTGCAGCGCAGAAGTTCTTAAACTTTGACAAACGAGGACGCCCCATATTGAACATCATGTTTACCACAATCTCTTGAACTTCTCCCGGAAAGTCATGCCATTTGGGGCCAAAAAGAACTTCGCACTCATCAATAGACGTATCCAAATCCTTTTCAAACGCTTCCCAAACTCGCTCCTCTGATACCGACGTACCCAAGGGCGAACCAAATTCCGAATCGCTCTCAATAACAAGATGACCAACACCAAAAGTAGCCAGGCCAAGATGGTCATTATAGATTTCATACTTGACACCTTCGTCCTCCTTTAGCTGGTTAAATACTTCTTCTCTGTTCATTTATACTCCATTTTTTAATGCTGGACCTTTCTATGTCTTCCCATTCCTTTGCTTCTATATCATAAGCAATTATTTTATCTGATTTGAGACTAACATTTACTTTAAATATAGTTTTCAAAGTATATGTTTTTGTTATCTCTTTCCCGCTGTTTAAACTTTCATACGTTATATCGACATTGCCGTTTCTCAATGCCTCAACAAGTTTCACAAATCCGCTTCCTTTACAAAGATGCCATCAACCATCTTTCCTTTGCGATCTTTAATATCAATCCACGCAGTCTCTAGACAATCCATCATAGAGTATCCATTACGTTCCATAATATTAATAAGTACAACCATAATATCGCCAATGTCATCTTTCATGTCTCTGCCTTTGCACATATTGTCTGACAGTTCCCCACATTCTTGAATCAGCTTACAGAACTGGTCTTTGTCAGTACTGCCATCAATCAAATTTCGGTCTCTGTGCCAGATTCGTATGCGCTCTTGCATAACATCACTATTTCCTCTTGACTCTCCGTTCCAAACATCATTCATAAGTAAGGATTTCCTTGATACATTTCAGGGTGTTTGACAAGCATCATACTGCTTTGCCAGTTAGTATATAACAATCCAGCTAGAATTGCTACAGTTAAAATTGTATTTCTAATACGTTTCATGAGTCTCCCCAGACGTCTCCACCGTTTTGGCAGAGAATCTCTTTGCAGGCTACTGCAATTTCTGAACACTCTTTTTGAGTGCCGTTCCCACCTCGTAGGTCGCAGAAGTGCATCCACGAACGAAGTGTACCAGTCATATATAATCGAGAATGAGTGTTACCCTCGGGCAATACTGCCCTCGCCTGTTCTTTTGCAATACCCATACTTATAGCCCATTTGTAGGCTTCAGTAGATGCATCGATTACTTCTCTCTGTTTAGCGTGCCAAGCAATTTCTAGCCCATCATTATCCGCAGGAATACTATTCTGTCGGTTACGTGGGTCTTGCAGTCTCGCTTCTCTCGTAGAGAAATCTAATGCTTGAGTAGGGTCTGCATAGCGTTGACTAAATTCCTGAAAACTAAAAGAGCGATGCCGCAGAATCTGGCGAGCAATGTCTCTCGTAGTCTCGATTTCAATGCAAGCGCTCGCCATTTCGAATGGGCTGAAGTGTGCTTCTTTTTTAAGGTACTTCAACAATTTCGGGGCGGTTCTCTCATTGTCTTGATTTGCAGGATTACTAACTCTCGCACAATAGGCGATGACTTTCATGGCTTCGGGGGTAATCCAAACTAGGTTTACTTTCATACAATCTCCTCTGATTAAGTGTATATTATATGACGTTGTGGGTTTTATGTCAAGAATTATTTTACCGATGCTACTTCGGGAAAAATAAATCTTGACACAATTTGGTGTAGGTGATATAATATACCCTGAAATTGATACCAGTCTAACTGTGTCTTTTTCAAAATCCGTAAATTAAAACGATTGTTACGCTTCCGAAAGGGGCAAGTTCATCTTTCTTAAAAGGAGAAAACTTATGAATGCAGTAAATCTAGAAAAATTCTTTGTCGGTTTCGACAATTTAATTAACAGCCCGTTATATACTCAACAGGCACCAGAATACCCTCGTTATAACATTGAAAAAGTAGAACATGGCTACGTAGTTGAAGTAGCCGTTCCAGGATGGAACAAAAACCAAATTTCAGTGAACGTTCACAAAAATGTTCTTACCATTAAAGGTGAGAAAAAAGAGAATAACGAAGGTAGAGGCTGGGTGCACAAAGGTATATCAGGAAAAAGTTTCGAGAAGCATCTAAAGCTTGACAATACCTTAGAGGTCTCTTCTGCTTCCATGGAAAACGGAATGTTAACTATAGACCTATCGTATTCGCCCTCTAGTAAGCCCACATCAATACCTATTGGGTAACTTGGAGATTCAATGAAGAACTTCGTAAAAGAAAAGTGGGGTGTACTTGAGGCTGTATTTCAAATTGTAGTGTGCGTAACAGCACCACTAGCATATATGGCTGTAAGCTACGCTTCCGCTTAGAAACGGTAAGCCGGGCAGAAATGTCCGGCTTTTTTATCTATGAAAATACCTTTAAATTATAGAAATAAAACTTTTGTTTTGTTTGCAACGGGGCCCTCACTCACCACAGAGGTCATTGAATTGTTGCGTCCATACAAAGATGAGTTCATTATGATGGGCTGTAATGATTGCTATAAAGTAGTAGACTACCTACACGAACATTATGCCTGTGATGATAAGTGGTGGAGACACCACGGAGAAGCTTTAAGAGAATTGAGGCCTGAGTTGAGTTGTTGGTCACAAGCAGGACAAGAGTTGTGTGATCAATATAATGTTACCCATGTGGACGGAAAACACTTAGAAGGACTAAGTCTAAACTCTAGCTATATCCATTATGGATCTAACTCGGGTTTTCAGAGTTTAAACTTAGCTTTTCTGATGGGCGGAAACAGATTTATTCTAGTAGGATATAACATGAAGCCAGTGGGTGGTCTTACTCACTATTTCGGAGACCACCCAGCAGGCCTAAAAGTGGCTAGCCCCTACGCTCAATTTACCGCTGCGTATAGTAAAATACAACCAACAATAAAAGACCTAATTATTAACTGCACACCCGATAGTGCTTTAACAATGTTTAAATACAAAGACCTGAAGGAGGTGTTAAGTGGACAAAAATGAAACGGAACAGGCCAAATATGTTAGCGCGTACACAATTCCAGCGTATAAAATGGGACACGCCCGAATGGCTAGTGCCTTTAAGTGCATCGATCAAATTTTAGAAAGTGATCCAACTATAAGGACACACCTGGATGTGAGTGCGGGTAGAGGCGAAACGATCCAATATATTAGGGGTAAAGGGGTAGAGAGCAGCGGTACAGAGATAGTACCAGAACTATTAAACTCTAGTGTAGTTTTTGGGTGGAGCCACGACTTACCCTTTGAGGATAAAAGCATTGATTTCATTACTAATTTAGATGCTATGGAACACTACTTGCCTGAGCAAACAGACGAGATCCTAGAAGAGTTTGTACGAGTTGCGACAAAGTATATCTATTTTACTATTAGCAACAACCCCAGCCATCTACCCGACGGCAGAGACTTACATATCAATATCAAAACCTATCCAGAATGGAAGGAAAAACTAGAAGAATATGGTACAGTAGATTGGATGAACCCTAACGAGAATAGAATAAGCGAAAGCTTTCTGCTCACCCTAAAGTGAGAATAGCCGTATACAGAGGCAGTCTTTCTCACCATAAATTCTCTGCTGATAAATTTATAGAGGGATTAAAGAAGCACGGACAAGATTACGAGGTTTGGGACCTTACTACCCGAGGATACTGTGACTTACTAGTAACTTGGGGTTTGAGAAATATCGATAGGTTTGAGGGAATGTATAGTAATTTTCTTCTGATAGAGGCGGCTTATTTACAGCCAAGGATTGATGAAAAAAGCTGGCCTCTTTGGTACTCTTTAGGGTTCAACGGACTAAATGGTAGGGGTACTTATTTAAATGAGGATAAGGACTCTTATAGATTTAATAAACACTTTGATGATGGTAGAGTACGGCCTTACAGGGATGAAGGAGAGTTTATACTTGTTGCAATGCAAGTACCTGGAGACGCTTCTTTAAGACATTATAAAGGTAGTTATGACAGTATAATAAAAGAAATAGAAAAAGCTACTGAAACTCCAGTTAAAGTGCGTCCTCACCCAAAGGGCACATTTAGTATTGAAGATAGAACAAAACTAGTTTCTAATCAAGTACCTCTAGAGAGACAGCTTAATCTAGTAAAAGCTTTAGTAACTATTAATAGTAACTCAGGAGTAGACTCCCTAGTATATGGAGTACCTGTTTTAAACTTAGATCCTGGATCTATGTGTTGGGAGCTAGCAATGAAATCTTACTCAGAGCTAAATAACCCTCCAAAGCCTGATAGAACTCAATGGCTTAATAACTTAGCCTGGTGTCAGTGGCTCCCCGAAGAGGTGGCTGCTGGAGAAGCCTGGGAACATTTAAAACTTATATGTGGGAAAGTAAATGGATATTAAACAAGAAATATTAAAGAAGGCGAGAGCCAATAAAGAAGGAGTCTTTTGGAATGAAAATTTTAGGGACTGCTTCTGGGAATACTGTAAGCATCACGATGTTGGTGTGTGGGATTTTATATGTCTAGTTAACGGAGTGAGTCAGGAGGACCATATAAGTCTTGAAGAGTATGAGGTCAGCATGAACAAGATAGTAGCCTTTAATAAGACATTCAGGGAGTCAAAACAACGAGTAGAGGAAGAACGCTACTACGATTATATGGATTATATGTTAAGGCGCTACAGAGAGGATAGAATGAACACCAAAAGGAAATATTAAACTATGAAACAAACTAACTTAAACTTCCCCAAAGATATTAACCAGCCCCCCTACAACGGGCAGTTCTGGTGTCATATTCGGCAGTCTTTTCAGGGTTGGACTGACCACATTAACTTTTATAAGGCTAAGAAATTGTGATAGAAATTTATGGAAAGATGGATTGCAACTATTGTGTAGAAGCACAGAACGTATGTAAAACCCTCAAGCTAGACTATAAATATTATCACTTGGACGATCACTACACTATTATGGAACTCTGGGAAAAGGTTAAGTTTAAAACCTTTCCTCAGATTTTTGTAGATGATGTATGTATCGGAGGGTTTGACGAACTAATGGAATACACGAATGGAATTAAATAAGCTGAAACAATTAGTAATTACTATGGAAGAATGCGGTGAATTAATTCGTGCTTGCTCCAAAGTGTTAAGACATGGGACTGAAGAGGACCCTAAGTATCTAGAAAATCTTACTGAAGAAATAGCGGATGTTATCGCTATGACACGCATCCTTAGAACATCTTACCATATAGATGGCAGTACCTTAGAAGATTTGGTTCAGAAACGTCTTACTAAAATGAAGCGGCAGGATTATGCGTAAGCTAATAACAATCTGGAAGTTTGCAATCGGTTCTTTTAGCGACGACAAAACAGAGGGCTACGACAATCACGTTATGATATTTCGTAGCATTCTCGTTCTAGTAAACTTTATTACCTGCTTCTTCATAATTGCTAATACACTGCGTCATTGGTAGTTGAGGGCAAAAATAAATCTTGACATTTTTTTCTTCTGCTGTTATAATAATCGAAATTGTGAAAAGAGTGTGTTATGAATTTATTTTATCTTGACGACGACCTTGACCGTTGTGCCGAGTTTCACGTCGATAAACACATTGTAAAAATGCCTTTAGAAGTAGCCCAGATACTTTGTACTTCCGTATGGATTGATGAGTACCTTGGCTTTGTGCCTCGCGCACTTGATAAAAACGAACGAGACTATCTTAACGGCCTAAAGGCCGAAATCAAACATCTTCCACCAGAGGAAAGACCTTTGACGCCCTATTTACCCATGATGTATAATCATCCATGTACGATATGGGCTCGCTCCTCTCTCGATAATCATGAGTGGACTCACTGCTATGGTAATGCTCTTAACGAAGAGTATCGTTACCGTTACGGTAAAGACCATAAGTCTATAGCCCAAGTAGTAAACAACCTACCAGAACCTCAAAGAATGGAGCGTGTGGGTTTTACTACTTTCGGGTTGGCTATGCCAGACGAACTAAAAGATTATGACGACCCAGTAGAATCTTATCGACGCTACTACCACCTTGACAAAGCTACTTTCGCAAGCTGGAAGTATAGAGACAAGCCTTACTGGTGGGACGAAGATTTTGCAGATTATCAACAACGAATTACAAGGGCAGCATAAATGAGAAGAGGTATAAAAAAGCAAGAAGGAGAAAATCTAACTGATGCAAACATTAAAAAGGTTATACGACTTTTGTCAGCGGAAAAGCCGATTACAAAAAAAGAAGCGTGTAGTATTCTTAATATTAGCTATAATACCACTCGCCTTTCTAAAGTTATCGAGGATTATGAAAGCGACCAAGAGTATAGAAAAACCCGAAAAGCCCAGAAGCGTGGCAGACCCGCTGACAATGCTGAAATTGCAGAAGTCGTAGAGTCCTACCTTACAGGGGAAAGCTTTACAGACATTGCTAGAAGAATCTTTCGCTCCGTTGCTTTTGTTAAAAATATAGTGGAGACCCTAGGAGTGCCTGGTAGGGTAGCTGGGGACGAACGATACGAGATGGAATACTTGCCCGATGAGTGTGTCTCAGATAGCTTTGCTGTAGGAGAAGTTGCTTGGTCAGCCAAGTACCACACTGCGTGTGAAGTAATGGCAACTCTTGATGCCAAACACGAACAAGGCTATGGCCCTTGTTATCGTGTGTGGATACGAGAAGTTAGTAATGAAGATAACGTAGGTGGAGGTTATAATGCTTTTGTACCCGCTTATGACCTAGGAAAATTGGAGCATTTGAAGACATATGGAATCAATACTAGAAGGATTTAGTTACTATGCCATATTTTGTATAACAACAGCTATTTGTATTATCAACTTAAATGTAAAAGCATTTAAAGCTGTAGGGTTTCACTGGAACTTTTCAGGAGGACTCATTTACTACAGCGTTACAATACCCATAATTTTATTAGGTGCTCCTATATTTTTTATTATTTTTATTTTTAGAAGCAATGTTTATTACGAAAGTTTAATTACCTATATCACCCAAATATATATTGACTCAGATGACGAAAGCTAGTATAATATGTTTTTGAAATTGAGGAAAGTATGGGATATAATTTTTACATGCGACAACTTGAAGAGACTGGCAATGCTGCTGGTCTACCTTTTAAACCAAACAGGAGAAAGAAAATGGCGTGGACTGACGAATCCAAGCAACAGGCAATTGATGCCTACACAAGTGAAGAACCAACTCCAGAGAACTCTATGGAGATTGTAAAAGCTATCGCAGAAGATATGGGTGAGAGCCCTAATGGTGTGCGAATGATTCTAACCAAAGCTGGAGTATACGTCAAGAAAACTCCTGCTGCTTCTAGTGGCGGTGCTAAAGCTTCCCCTACTGGCGGTACTCGAATTAGCAAGGCTGCTGCACAGGAAGCCCTCACTGCGGCTCTCTCAGATGCCGGTGTAGCTATCGATGAAGATATTGTTTCTAAATTGACAGGTAAAGCTGCTCAATATTTCGCTGATGCGCTCGCTAAAGTAGCGGCATAAAAGTCCTTGTGAGGGTTGAGTATGCTTAGTCGCGTATTTAACCCTCGCAGGGCAACCATTACTCCTACAAGTACAAGCGGCAAAAGAGGTTTTGCTCAATGTAATACTGGAGTAAATAGTGAAAAAAGAAGACTTAAAACTGAAAATAGAAGATGCTGGGGACGCTGTAATTACTTACAAAAGTCCCAATTCTAGAAAAACAAAGTATAATGTTTGTACAATAGATTTCAGCACTCCTTACATTCAGGATAAAAAGAATCGGGCTAAAGAAGACGATGATACTGTTCTAATGTTTTGTTGGGACACGGATTCTTTTCGCCTTATGAAAGCGGATAACGTCACCTCAGTTGTACCCTTATCAAATATTTTAAGGAATGATTGATGGATGTGTATTCAAAAATTATCGTATCTGAACCTTATAGACAGGTAAGGCTTACGGTGAATGAGTTTCGAGAGGCAGAATATCTTCACTTGAGAGAGTATTACCTCGATTTTGAAGAAGACTGGAAGCCTTCTAACAAGGGTATCTCTATACCTCTCGATCTTGAAACCTCAAAAGAATTGTTTGTTGGATTGTCAGAGATACTTTCTCTAGCAGAAAGCAAGCAAGTACTAGAGGAGTTCTTCGGTGAAATTATTAGAGACGTTTATACTAAATAGTTCTTGACATTTTATCGAAAACCCCTCATAATGTTCTTTTTAAATCAAAGGTATTTATGACTAATATGTTTCTTGCCAAAGCAGCAAAAGCTTATTATGAGGGCAACCCCATAATTTCTGATGCTGAGTTTGATGTTCTCGCCGCTGATGCTAACTATACTAACGTAGGATACTCTGACGAATTCTTCGAGTTCGATCACTTGTACCCTATGTACAGTTTACAGAAAGCATTTGTAGGTGAAGATCATCCTCCTTACGACCACGCTACTGGAGCAACAGTAATCACACCCAAGTTAGATGGAGCAGCGGTTTCGCTGGGCTACTACGATGGTGAATTAGTGCTGGCTCTTACTCGGGGTAATGGTAAGAAGGGCAGAAATATTATGAATAAAGTTAAACATCTCGTCCCTACTAGCAT
>Ga0222717_10000711_pt1 | contig 28519 bp, 20 predicted proteins | sample C33_18DmetaG_FD_165053 | JGI IMG/M metagenome (GOLD analysis project Ga0222717, IMG submission 165053) | Estuarine water microbial communities from San Francisco Bay, California, United States - C33_18D | ecosystem: Environmental > Aquatic > Marine > Unclassified | place: USA: California... | reverse complement strand
CCTTGCTAGCGCGCACAGAAGTCCGAATACGGATCGGAGGCCCCGGCTTTGCCGACTACCCGTGAGCTACCGACGGCGGGGATCGAACCCGCACACTCTTGCGAATAACGGATTTTAAGTCCGTTGCGTCTACCAATTCCGCCACGTCGGCTTTAGCTTACTGACTAGCGTTTTACGTGAGAAGTTTGCAGAGTCAAGCGAGCAATTATACACTTTATTTATACACTCGTGAAAACAAAGATCAAAACTTGGACGGCTACTCGTTACAAAAATCTCTATAAACATCGATCTGGGACCTACTATGCGCGCCTCAAACTATGCGCGCCTCAAAGTGGCTGGCAAGCTTACATGGCGCACCCTGGGAACGAAGCTGCTGAGTGTTGCTCAGCACGAGCTTTCGGAACTTTTAAAGGACCAGGAAAGGATTTCGGAAGTGGCGAACTCCGGTGAGAGTGGGAAGCTCGTTGATGATGCGATTGCAGGTTGGCGGTCTCAGTTCAAGAATGACGCCTCGACCAAAGATTCCACCAAGGACTACTGGAATGAGATTGAAGTGGCTCTCAGGAAGAGCTGGCCAGATCTTGGCGGAACGCCGATTCCCAAAGTAAAGCCTTCGCAGTGTGAAGCTTGGGCTGGCCGCTACTCGAAGCAGGTTTCACCAAGCCGTTACAACAACACGCTTGGGGCGCTGAAAGCGATCTTTGAGCTGGCGGTTGACGGGGGATTTCGGCGGGCGAATCCCGCCAAGCACCTGAAGCGGGTAAAACCGTCTGAGAAGGATCTCACGACCAAACTTCCAGATTCTGAGACATTCGGGCTCTGGGTGGAAGCAATTCGGACCTCTCCAAATCGATGGGCAAATGATTGTGCCGACTTGGTTGAGTTCCTATCCTACACCGGACTGAGAATTGGAGAAGCTCGGCATGTAATTTGGAGGCACTGTGATCGGAAGCGAGGCGAGATTCTCGTCATGGGCAGCCCGAAGAAAGGCACCAAAAACGGCCTTATCCGCAGAGTGCCCATCATTGCGAACTTCGCCGACCTTCTATCGAGAATTGAAACGCGAATTGGTAAACAGGCTCCATACACCCACCTGGTCAGGGTCTCCGTCGCGCGTAAAGCCATGACTTCTGCCGCCGAGAAGGTTGGGATGGAGCCCATCACCCATCATGACCTGCGTCACCTCTTCGCCACGATATGCATCGAATCAGGCGTAGACATCCCGACCGTTTCTAAGTGGTTGGGCCACAAGGATGGCGGTGCTCTCGCTATGAAGGTCTACGGCCACCTCCGCAACGAGCACTCTCTTGAGATGGCTCAGAAAGTGCGATTTTAAATATAGCCACTATCTCAAATGCATTTCGAGGGTTCGAATTCTACCCCGTAATGTCAAGAAATTCGATTGTGGCGTAAGTTGCCGACCTTCAATCGGTTGGGGAGTTTATGGGAATGGGGATTCGATCTGCATTTCTTCGATCGGTGATTGCAAGAATCTGAAATGGACGTATTCAGGCTGATGATGGTGTCTCTGGTAGGCTGGGTGAACCAGCAACAAGAGCACGTGATCGACTACTGGCAGGAGGAGTTCCGAGTGCTGAAGTATTGAGGCTGAATTCGCTCTGGCAGGTGAAGGAGAGCTGGGATGTCGTGAGCGGTTAGGCGGATTACTACTACCGGGATGCGGTATGCATGAAGAGCGATTCGACTTTTCTGACACCACGAGATCCCGTTTGAAGTGCGGCTTGCTGACGCTATCTTTCGCGCACTCTGCTGCGCGAGGCTTAGGTAGATTTTGTGAACTAACACTCATGACTAGCAATCTCGATGCCGATGGCAGCGCTCAAGCAACCTAAGGCAAAGATTGGAACGGAGAGCGAAAGGTCGGACCTTTGCTCGCTGGTCTGCGCATCCATGGGAAGAACCAACCCATGAATAGCCATGTCTAAAACACCATCATCACCAACACTCCCTCAGCATGAGAAGCCAGTCTACACCGTTGCGGAGTTCGCAGCCCTGTTCGGGCACCACAAGGGGTCGTAGAAATCTACGACGATCATCGCATGATCACCTATCAATGGAACGCTGAAGACGCCAAGATCGCCAATCAAGATGAAGTGCTACCGTAGGCAATTGAGCGTTGTGGTTAGGATGCCATTACTACCATGCCCACCCCTTGCGATACGCTCTCCGGATAAATTTGTTGGCGGATTTGTTGTTGGTGACGCGCATGTTTGGGCCATCCCAAAGCAAGGGGCCGCTGGTGCGGATGGCAAGATTGCCTAACAAGACCACTTCCGTCATTGGCCCTGCGTATTCGAAGTTGGAACACGCGGGCTCGCCGCCCTTGCAAGCATCAATCCAGTTCTGTTCGTGACCGTCGAGACGTGGAATCGTCTTGGGCGGCCTTTTAAAATCCTCCATGCGCGTCAACGGGATCAGGACCGGTTTGCCGCCGTGGGATTTGTGCATCACCTTACCTTTGTCACCGATATAGAGACACCCATCGACTAACAGTTCTTCATCCGGTTCAAGCTCGGCAGGGCGCGGCGGCTTGAGGCCGCCATCATACCAGTACATGGTCACGGGTGGAAGGTCGCCTCGGGCAGGAAACTGATACGTGATCATGGAAGCGAGCGGAGCCGTTTCGCGACTGACATGCGAGCTCGTCGCCTCCACACTTTCCGGATGGCCTAACTGAAGTGCCCAGTAAGGATGATCGATGATGTGGCAGCCCATGTCGCCCAAGGCACCGGTGCCAAAGTCCCACCAACCGCGCCAGTCGAAGGGCACATAGCTCGGGTGATAAGGGCGATGCGGCGCCGGGCCTAACCAAAGATCCCAATCTAACGTATCCGGAACCGGCGGTTTGTCCGCAGGACGGTAGGGAACTCCTTGTGGCCAATACAGCTCGCCATCAAAGCGCGTGCCACGTAGCGGTCGATCACTCCAGCAATGCACTTCGCGCACCTCACCAATCACACCCGCGCGGATCCACTCCACGGTTTGGCGCGCGCCTTCGGATGAATGGCCTTGGTTGCCCATCTGGGTGGCGACTTTGTATTTGCGCGAGGCTTCTGTAAGTTGCCTTGCCTCCCAGATGCTATGGGTCAGTGGCTTCTCAGTGTAGACGTGTTTGCCACGCTGCATAGCATCCATGGTCGCCACCGCGTGGGTGTGGTCCGGAGTGGCGATGATCACTGCATCGATCTCATTGCCCATCTTGTCGAGCATGACACGGAAATCTATGAAGCGCTTCGCCTTGGGGAATTGCTTAAACGTTTCCGCGCCGCGATCAGCATCGACATCGCAAAGGGCTACGATGTTCTCGTCGGTGCATCGGCTGATGACGCTAGCACCCCGACCGCCAACTCCAATGGCAGCGATGTTCAGCTTGTTGTTAGGCGATTGAGCGCGGAGCCCTGACATGATGGTCAGGCCCGTTAGCGCGCCGGTCGCGCTGGTTTGCTTGAGGAAATGTCGGCGTTTGATCTGCCTTTGCAAAGGCTTGGTTTCTTTCATGATCTCTGTTAATTAAGTCCGAGTTCAGCGTTGGTAATGGTAGGGCTTGTTCGTGGTTCTCTGATCGACCTGCAGCGTGGTTTCGGAAGGGTGTTCCAGGCGGGCAGATGGCGGCTGGTATGCGGGGTTCACGCTTCGGTGGCTTGCCTTAGGTCTGACACTGATTGACCGGGCACTAACATAGGATCCAAGTTCTGTTCCATGGAGGCATTCATGGTTGGTGAGCTAAGGCGGTCAGCGAGTTGTTGCACGGCAAGGCGTCCAATCTCTTCCGCCTGGACATCAATCGTCGTGAGCGATGGATACAGTGCACTGACGATGGACAGTTCATTATTGACCGAAATGACGGCGATATCGTTCCCTGGTTTGAGATGGCGTTCCGCTAGTGCTCGGTAGACGAGAATCGCAATGCTGTCTGCCGGGACGAAGACGGCTGTTACTGGAGCTTCAGCGTTTAGAATCTTATCCAGTAGACGTTGTACGATATCTAGATCGTTGGCAGGCTCAAGGGGCAGCGTCCATTTGCGAGTGGTTCCAACATACGAAGTCATCGCCGCGCCCAGTTTGCGAGCCTGAGCCCGAAAACCGGCCTGGCGTCTTTCGAACAGGGCGTGCCCCGGCTTGGGCGAGAGAAATGCCAGGCGTGTGTGACCTCGTTTCACGAGGTGGTTGGCTGCCAACACGCCGACGTCCCAGTCGTTTGTCCCCACGACGTCGCCGGGCAGGCCAGTCGGTCGACCCATGAACCAAACACAGGGGTGGTTCTTGAGCCAGTCGACAAAGCCAGGTTCGAGGGCGGCGACGAGATCGCCTTGCATGGCTCCTTTGATCAGCACCCCATCCACGGGGCTGAGACCGACGGTGCGTAGAGCATTGGTAGGATCCGGGCAATCAGCTAGAAGCAAGCTCGCGCGGCTCTTGGTGACCATGTCTTGAATGCCATGCATTACCTGGGCAACAACTGGCAGTTGCGCGAGCGTTCGATGCATGCCGAGCGTAACCAGCATGAGTGTCTTGTTGCGAAGCCCAGCCCCAAGTGATTGGTGGGATCGTCTTCTAAGTCTCGTGTATCCAAGTTGTTTGATCACGCGGGACACGCGCCGCCGGTTCTCCTCCGAGACTCGGGGATGTTCATTTAGCACTCGGCTCACCGTGCCGAGCGAGACACCGGCTTCCTCGGCTATGTCTTTGACCGTGATGCTCATGAAGCTTCTATCGCACGATGAATACCAAGCGGCATCGCTCATTTCAATGAAATAAGCAATAGTTGTTTCATTTAGCGTGATTCCGGCCAGTCTTTGTCCCATTCGATAATCTAAGAAGCGATGCCCAACTCACTGCATTGGCTCGATGGCCTTGTGATCGTCCTCTATCTGCTCGGTGTGACTGCCTTGGGCATTTGGTCTGGGCGTCGTGTCAGTCGGTCGCAGGACTTCTTCATGCCACGGCGGTTCGGGAAGTGGATGATGATCATGCACGCCTTCGGGACGGGCACAGCCTCGGACCAGGCGGTGACGGTGGCGGCGGCTACGGCAAGGAACGGCCTGTCGGGAATCTGGTTCCAGTGGATGTGGCTCTTCTCGACGCCGTTCTACTGGTTGATCGCTCCGGTGATGCGCCGTTTCCGGGCCACCACGACTGCGGACATCTATGCGCTGCGCTACGGACGGAGCGTGGCCGTGCTCTTTGCGTTCATCGGTATCATCGGCATGTCGGTGAAGATCGGCGTGATGCTGATCGGAGCCGGTGCCTTGATCGATGCGGGCACGGGTGGAGCGATCGATGCGGCGTGGGCCATCCCGATCATTACCGTGCTCTTCGTGGTGTATGGCATCGCTGGTGGATTGGGTGGTGCGATCGTGACCGATTTCGTGCAGGGGATCATGACGATCATTTTTTCGTTCATGCTCTTGCCGGTGGTGTTGAATGCAGTGGGCGGCTTGTCCGGCATGCAGGAGACCATCGCCGGGAACGAAGCGCTGGGTGAATCGATGCTCAGTCTCGTCGCGCCGGCGAAGATCAACACGTTCTACGTTGCGATGCTCTCGGTGAACGTCTTGTTCCTGATCGTCGCCCTGCCGAGTGCGATGGGGAACTGTGCGGCCGGCCGGACTGAGTTTGACGGACGGGTGGGCTTCATGTGTGGAACGTTCGTGAAGCGGATCTGCACCATCGCCTGGTGTCTCACCGCCCTCGCTGCCCTCGCCTGGTATGTGCAGAACGGCGTCGATCCTGCAGACGTGAAGCCGGACGATGTCTACGGCGACATGGCCCACCGTTTCCTCCCAGGCCTGATGCCTGGTTTGCTTGGCGTGTTCATTGCCTCGCTTCTCGCGGCGGTCATGAGCTCCTGCGACTCCTTCATGATCGCTTCCGCGGGCCTGTTTACAGAGAACCTCTACCGTCCCGCCCGCCCGGATCGCTCCGAGAAGCACTACCTTTGGGTGGGCCGGATCGCCTCCATCGTCGTGGTGGCGGGTGGAATTGCCTTTGCCTTCATCGTGATGCGCACCGCAGCGGGTGAGGGCGCGGTGATCGCCGGCCTCAAGATCTGGATGAAGACGGTGGCCATCATGGGCATCGCCTTCTGGCTCGGGTTCCTCTGGCGCCGCACGACGGCCGCCGGTGCCTGGGCCAGCGTCCTTTCCGGATTCGCGACCTGGTTCCTGATTACCCGTGGATGGTTTGCAGCGTGGTTGCACGGGCAGTCCTTCGCCCAGGCCATGAAGCTCACCAGCCAGAAGGGTGAGGTCTTCGCGATGAATGACGCCTGGCAGATCCTCTCCTACCTGAGCATCGGAGTGCTGGCGGGAGTCATTGTCAGTCTCTTCACCAAGCCGATGCCGAAGGAGCGCCTCGACCAGTTCTATTCGCTGACCCGTACGCCGATCAAGGACGGCGAGGTCATCGAGAAGAACTGCGAACTGCCCCCCGGTGTCGAGCCCGCCGAGCGGAAGATGCTCGTGCAGGCCGGTGGACTCGAAATTCCCCTTCCTTCCAAGACTGCCTTCATCGGCTTCGCGGCCGGCTGGCTCATGGTCGGCCTCCTGATAGGCGGATTCGTCCTACTCTTCACAGTATAACCTAACAATGAATAACGATTGGCAATCCCAACCCTGGTCCGGAGTCTATCCGGCAACACTCTGTCCGTTCCACGACGATGAATCCATCGATGAAAGTGGTCTAACTGAATACATCACTGAAGTCGCAAGTGTCGACGGGATCAATGGTGTTGTCTGCAATGGACACACTGGAGAGATCATGTCCCTAAGACTCCAGGAACGGGACCGTGTGACGTCTGTGGTACGCACAGCGGTGGATGCTGTGAACGGCCAGCAGAAGAGGGATGTAAAGACCATCACTGGGGTTTCTGCCGAAGGGTCTCACGAGGCCATCGACCACGCCAAGGCTGCCCGCGATGCCGGGGCGGATGCCATTCTGCTGATGCCACCTCATCACTGGCTGCGGTTTGGCCGCAGTGATGAGACGGCGGTAGGCTTTATTCGCGATGTGGCCGAAGGCGCTGGTGTGCCCATCATCATTCACCAATATCCCGCCTGGACCAAGGCGGGCTACACACTCCAGGAGATGCTGGAGATGGTTAAGATTCCCGAGGTGGTGATGATCAAGATGGGCACGCGTGATATGTCTCGTTGGCTATTCGATTACGAGCAACTAAAGGCGGCCGCTCCCCATGTGTCGATTGTCACCTGTCATGACGAGTTCTTGTTGCCGACTCTCCTGGAGGGAGCCGATGGTGCCTTGATCGGGTTTGCCGGTTTTGTGCCGGAACTGATGGTGAAAACAGTCCACGCCGCCTTGGACGCCGACCTGACCGGAGCCCGCGACGCCCGTGAGACGGTGGCTCCGCTCGCGCGACTCATCTACAATTTCGGCGAACCTGGATGCGGCGCTCACCAGCGCATGAAAGTCGCACGGTGGTTGATGGGGCGGTTCCCGAGCCCGCTCTTTCGTCGCCCCATTCGTCCGCTGTCAGAGGCAGGCATTCAGGATATCCGGGAGCAACTGAAGGCCATCGATTACCCGGTCGTTCGCTGACGCATCTGACATGGGCAACGTTCTGATCGACATCTTCAATCACTGCCTGCCGCCACGCTACATTGAAGCGTGCCGTTCCCATATGGATGGACCAATGGTGATGTTCGATCGCGCCGTCGTCCTCCCCGGGATGTCCGACCTTGATGAGCGTCGCCGGATCATGGAGGGTTTTGATGGCTACTGTCAGTTGCTCAGTTTGGCTTCTCCTGCGCCAGAGAGCATTGCCGATCCGAATGCATCGCCGGAGCTGGTGCGCATTGGCAACGATTGTCTTGCGGAGTGGTGTGAGATCGATCCCATTCGCTTTCCCGGTTTTGTTGCTTCGCTGCCGATGAATCATCCTGACGCTGCTATGTTAGAGGCTCGACGGGCTGTGCTCGAGCTGGGCGCGGTTGGCGTTCAGATCTACACGCATGTGAACGGTTCCCCTCTCGACCAACCCGAATACTTGGCCGTTCTTGAACAGTTGGCTGAACTGGATTGCCCCGTTTGGCTGCATCCATTGCGCCCTAGCAGTCAGCCCGACTATCCCGATGAAGCCCTCTCAAAGTTCGATCTTTGGTGGGCATTTGGCTGGCCTCACGAAACAAGCGTCTGTGCGGGACGGCTCGTGTTCTCGGGATTGTTTGATCGTTACCCGGATATGAAGATCATCACCCACCACGCGGGAGGCACCATTCCAATGGTTGAGGGGCGCCTCGAATCCGGATTGGAAGCACTTGGAACCCGATACGCGCCTGAAGAGCAACAGGCGGCGGAAACTCCATTGAAAGAAACGGCAATCAAAGCGTTTCGGCGCTTTCACGCAGACACGGCTACCTTTGGTTCGCGCCTTGGGATTGACGCCGCCGAGGCATTCTTTGGTTCGGAGAGAATGTACTTTGCGAGCGATTTCCCGTTTGCGGGGATCGAACGATCGATCCGTGCCGTCGAGGGACTTTCTAACAACATCCTACAGGGTAATGCAGCCGCGTTGCTCGAAAGCGTCAGACATGGGTAAGGGAACTCTCTATAACACTGAAGTTCAGTCGTTCACCGACGAGGCAACCGGAGCGCGTGTCCGGCAATTGACTTCTCATCCGTCCATTCACCATCACCCGTTTTACTATTTGCCTGCATGGGATGATGCCATGCAGCGTTTGATCCTGGTTTCGCATCGCACGGGGTCACCTCAACTCTTTAGTATGTTCTGCGATTCCGGCAGCCTGTTGCAACTGACCGATCGCGATGACTTGAACGAATGGTCGATCCATCCCTCGCATGACGGTCGTTTCGTTTACTTCACGGCAGGTGCAGGAGCCTGGCGCGTCGATACGGAAACCCTAAAGGAGGAGCAGCTGGTGTCATTCAGCAGCGACAACATTCGTGAAAAGGGCATGGTCGGCGCTGCGATGGGAACCACCACACTAAGTCGTGACGATCGTTGGTGGGCGGTGCCGGTAAAACTGGGCCAAGTCGCAAAGTTCTACGTCATCGACACCCAATCGGGAAAGTCAGAAGTCATCCTTGAGCGGGATACGATCGGACACCCTCAGTTTCATCCCGATGACCCAACTTGGTTAAGGTATGCGGGGCCCTATCATTCTCGCATCTGGGTCATTCGCCGAGATGGCTCTGACAACAAGCTAGTTTATGAACGAGACGCGCTGAAGAAGGAGTGGATCGTTCACGAGACGTGGCGCCCGGGTACCATGGAGATTCTTACTGTGAACTGGCCGCAAGGAGTCATCGGCATCGACGTGCTGACAGGTGCGATCCGCACGGTCATTCGAATGAATGCCTGGCACCCCATGATCGATCGCACTGGTAGAATGATGGTGACGGACACGAGGGATCCCGATGTCGGATTGCAAGTGTTCAACGTTCAGGGTGAAGAGAGCGAGCCACAAGCGCTTTGCCTGCCCGATTCGTCCAATGCCGGGGATCACTGGAGCACCGATCATTGCCCCTATGACGACGGCCCCGTGGACGTCTACGCGCCGCAACATACTCACCCGCACCCTAACTTTTCGCCCGACGGTCGAAGGGTCGTCTTTACCTCCGATCGAACGGGCCATGCCCAGCTCTATGAAGTCGACTTGCGAGAACCCAGAATCAGTTAGCGGGATTCACTGTTTGGGATCTGAAAGCTTTTGAACCAATACCAGACTAACTTTATGATTAAACCTAAACTTGTTACCTCGCTCCTTGGCTTGGCAGCGACGATGTCAGCTTCTACTGGCCAGGATGACCGAGGGGCTGATGCGGAGCTCCTACCCAAAGTTCCGGAAGGGTTTGAAGTTTCCTTCTTTGCGCGCGAACCGCTGGTCCGGCAACCTTGTTCCATGGCGTTCGATGCCAAGGGAAGGTTGTGCGTGGGCATGGGGCCTCAGTATCGCAAGCCCAAGCCGGACACACCGGGTGATAGCGTTGTGTTTGTGTTGGACCATGATGGCGATGGCCAAGCGGATGAAACCAAGGTCTTTGCGACGGGCTTCAATTGTATTCAAGGGCTCGCCTGGCGCGGGGATGAGCTTTGGATCGCCAACGCACCCGATTTGACGGTTGTAAGAGATCTTGACGGCGATGATGTGGCCGATGAATACGTGCGCCTCTACACCGATCTTGGAAACCTGGAACACGGTCTGCACGGTTTAACTTGGGGGCCGGATGGGCGGCTATACATGAGCAAGGGCAACTCGAAGGGGCTGAACCAGCCTGGGCGTTACGCGCCCAAAGCCTTTCGTGAACTTTGGGGGATGAGCGCACCTCCAGGCACTCCCGACTTTCCCGAACCGGAGCGCTTCACTGCAGAAACCTATCAGAAGAACTATCACAATCCGAAAGACGATTGGGGGCGCGATGGTGGTGTGCTGCGATGCGATGCGGATGGGGGTAAGCTGGAGATCATTTCGCAAGGCGCGCGCAATCCGTGGGACATTGCGATGGACGACTCTTTTAGTTGGCTAGGCACGGACAATGATCAAAGCAAAGGCGACCAAATCTTCATGCCGTTTCCCGGTGCGCACTTCGGATGGAATCATATGTGGAGTTCACACTGGGGGACCGAACCTCACGCCCCGACTGCGCCGGTCAGCGGCCCTCTATTTGAGGGATCGGGAACGGGGATCATCTATGGAAATAGTGCCGCGTTTCCAGACTCCCATCGCGAGGTGTTTTTTATCAATGATTGGCTCAATAAAACGACCTTTGTTTGGCGGCCGCGTTGGGATGGCGCGTTGCTTCGAGCTGAGAACGGGCTTGAGCCCTTCATCGTTGGCGACAAGTCTCTATTTAGACCAACCGACATCGAAACCGGGCCGGACGGGGCTCTCTGGGTGCTTGGCTGGGGCAGCGGGTACGGTGCTGAATATAAGGACGGCGAGATGACCAGTGAGGGTCGAGTCTTTCGGATCAGCTACCAAGGTCGAACGCTAGCAGACACCAACGAGCCGCTCCGGGAAACGCCTTACTCCGATTGGCCGTTGGATGGTCTCTTGCATGATCTGGAATCTCACCTTCCCGTTAGGCGAACGGACGCGCAGGAGGAATTGGTTCGCCGTGGAGGGGCGGTGGTGCCTCAGTTGCTGAGAGAACTGAAGGGCGATGTTAGTGTTCGTTTGGAAACTTGGTTAGTTTGGACTCTGGCACGGATTGCGGTGAACGACGAGTCCATCGACCGGAATCTGGCCACTCTCTTCTCGGAAAGCGGCGACAGCCTAAACCGACGCATTCAGTCTCTGCGTGCCTTGGCCGACAGGGATGGATGGAACGGTCGAAAGGCATCGACGGAGCCGATCCGGATTGCGCTGTTGGCCTCGGATCCTCGGCTCCGCTTCGAAGGAATCCTGGCCATTCGACGAGCAAAGCCTGCCGCAGCACGCAAGTTCTTGGAAACGGTGCTAGCCGACGAGAAGGACGCTACGATCTATTATGCCGGTTGGCAGGCCTTACGCCATTTGATTCCGCAAGCGGCGCAGAAGGAGCTACTCACAGATGCTCGGCCGGCTGTGCGTCGGGCGGCGTTGCTAGCGCTTCTGGAAGACAACGCGTTGGACCTCTCAGAGATTGCGCCTTTTGCTCAAGATCCATCACCGAGTCTCCGTGAGATCGCCCAACTACGATTGAGCAAGGGGGTAGAGGGCGAATTTGTCATGATCAAAGGCCGTCCCCTTTCCGAAGAAAGGCCAAGCTCAGCCGATCGCAAGACGAGGCTGGATGATTTGACAGTTGCGTTAGTGACCGATGTTCAGGTTCAGAAAGATAGGGACTATCGTTTCGCCAGCAATCTTCGGCCCGGCGTTCGTCCCTACACGGATCGCAATTTTCGGATTGAAAAGGTGCCGGATTCCCTGCGGGGAGCCACTTTTCTGCAAACACAGAACTGCGATGACAAGGTGTCCGGTGATGATTGGCTATCGTTCACGGCACACCGCCCTGTGCGAGTGATCATGGCATTAGACCGCAGACTACCAGGCCCCCCCGAGTGGGTTCGTGATCACTTTGCGCCGATGGATGAAGTCATTCGGGCAGACCATTGGATCTTCCGGTTGCATAGCGCAGAATTTCCGGCCGGTCGAATCACTCTTGGCGGGAATACAGACGATGGTCGAGCCGGAGGGAAAGGCATGTACATCGCAGTCGTCCAACCCTTGGGAATCCAACCGCCTAGCCAGCCAACCAGTGTCGAGGCTGTGCTAAAGTTGGGCGGTTCCGGGAACCCTGATTCCGGTCGATGGTTATTCCATGCGGCCAATGGTGTGGGATGTTATGCATGTCATCGCTTGGAGAACCATGGCAACGCGTTCGGTCCCGATCTGGCGACACTATCGAAGCGTTCCACCGCCCAACACACGATTCAGTCCATCCTCGAACCGAACGCCGTCATTACCGAAGGCTACAACCAGGTTAACATTGAGACTCATGAAGAATCGTTGTCTGGGATTCTGATAGAAGAGAGCGGTCTTAGTGTCAGTCTTGGCCTCGCCGATGGAACTCGGCGCACGATTCCCAAGTCACGCATCACCTCACGCTCGACATCAGATCACTCATCGATGCCGAGCTATGCCGCGTTGCTGAAAGCAGAAGAGGCAGCGGACTTGGTCGCGTATCTCATGGAGAGGAGCACCGTCGTCACCGCTGAAGGCACGGCGAAGGGCGTGAAAGATTCGGCGACAGGGTTTGCTGTTGCGGCCAAAGACGATCGACTATCACTGACGCTCCGAGGGAACGCGTTGGCGGACTATGTCTTTTCCGACCCGGAGATCCGCCGCCCTTACTTCGCGAACGTCCACGCTCCCAACGGCAAGAAGGTCACGCGCAATTATCCTCCGATCGAAGGCGTGGACGCCATGGACCATTCGAGTATGCATCCAGGATTGTGGCTGGCCTTTGGCGACCTGAACGAACACGACTTCTGGCGGCACAAAGCCAGCGTGAAACATGTTAGTTTCATCGATTCGCCGGCAATCAAAGACGATACCCTTTCGTTCTCGGTGGAGAACCACTGGATCGGCACGGACGGTTCCTTGGTGTGCCGAGAAACAGCCCGCTACTCATTTTCTGAGATCGAGCAAGAAGACGGTGTTCGCGGTACGGCCTTAATCTGGGAGGCATCGTTTCTATCCGATGAACACGACTTGCGCTTTGGACATCAGGAAGAGATGGGACTCGGTATTCGAATGGCCACGGGACTGACCGTCAAGACAGGGACCGGAGCGATCCTCAACAGTCAAGGGCATCGCAATGGGAAGCAGGTTTGGGGCAACACTGCGGAGTGGTGGGATTACGGTGGCAGGTTGGACAACGAGTTCGTTGGTATTACCGTTGTTCCCGACCGCAAGGTCACGCCTACAAGCTGGGGGCATGCGCGGGATTACGGTGCCTTGGTCATTAATCCCACTCGACGGCCTCGGGCAAATGGCACTTTCATTGGTGTCAAAAGCGGCGTGCCACTCCAACTTCGCTATGGCCTGATGTTCTACACGGCACAGGATGATTCCTCCACCGACAAGCGGGCAAACGCGATGGCCAAGCTTCTGGCTCAACCGAAGGAGTAACCTAGGGAGAGGTGACGTGCTAGGCAGGAATCTGAAGCCGGAGTGCGATTGACGAAATGAAAGATCATCGAGTCCGGTTGGATCCTGGCGTCATTACCAAGAAAGTTACGGCCGATAGCCACACGGTGGGGCTGTCGATGAGAACCGCCAAGCAATCCGGTTCGCGCTCTTTAGAAAGTGTTAGCATCAGATCATTGAGACCGATATGCACACTGTCTAGCGAAAGCTTACCCGCGTCGGCGGCTTCGGAGTAGCTGGGAGGCAGAATAGGCCCGACAGGGTCAGTAATTGTCCCCACAATTGCATCATTTTTCAGGAGTCATACTTATCACGAATCGCCGGGGAAAGATCCATTGGAAGTGTTTGACGCTCTCTCCTTCAGGCGAGTCAAGATTTCACTAAGTCGAGTCCGGGCTGCTTTCGATTCCGGTGTGTCGTCCGTTTTGGGAATTACTACCTCCGCAAACGGGTCACCACGCATGTCAAACAGTTGACCGTCGTGCAGAAGCTTCCAGTCCCTCGTGCGCACTGCGATCTCTTTCTTCGTCTGGGGCGACACCCACGGACGCGAGGGGCTTTTCCCTTCTGTAAGGAGTTTGGCGAAGCTGGCACCATCGGTGGGATGAGGAAGTTGGTCCTGCCGTCCAAGTGCGGCAAAAGTCGGAAGCAGATCGGTTCCGTCGGCAAGGGTGTCGGTGGTCCTACCCGCAGGAATGGTGCCAGGCCACCGTGCGATTGTGGGAACGCGCGTCCCCCAGTCATTGAACTTTCCCTTTTGTCCAACAAGTCGTCGACCTTCGATGGTAGAGGTTACCCGAGGCTCTCTGATCAATTCTCGGCCCTCGTGCCGGATATAGTTTTTGGCTGATGTGCCATTGTCGCTGGTAAAGAAGATGAGGGTCTTGTCCTTGAGACCGAGAGCATCGACGGCATCGACAATGCGGCCAACCCGCTTGTCCATCTCCACCATCATTTCTGCAAACGTTAGATAGCGTCCGTTAGGGCCATGAGGCGGATGAGGATCCAGGTCGTTGGAAACAGCGTGGCACAGCGTCATTGGGTAGTAGGCGAAGAATGGTTCGCTGCGGTGCCGTCTCATAAAGTCGATCAGGAATTCCAAATACACATCAGGTCCGAAGCGCTGTGCGATGTCGCTTCGCAACTTCCCATCTTGCCATACATGAGGCTCCCAATAGCGCGGCCCTTCATGCCATCCAAAGAAACAATGTTCGTCAAAACCGAGCCGCGATGGATGGTGCGGATCATCTTTCAACATCGCCAGGTGCCACTTGCCCGAAGCTGCCGTCGCATAGCCCGCCCGCTTCATCGCGTGCGCGATGGTTTGTTGCTCGCACTCGCCCTTCGGATAGTAACCCCATCTCGGGTTGCCTAGCGAATGCAAGTAACGTCCCGATATGAGCGCCACTCTGGTCGGATGACACACGGGAGCGGCGTAGAAATGTTCAAATCTCATTCCTTCCGCTGCCAGTCGGTCAATGTTGGGCGTTGCATAACTTTCGCCTCCATAACAGCCGATGGCTTCCCGGCCCACATCATCGGTTAGTATTAACAGTATGTTAGGAGCTCTCTGCGCGAATGCTTGGGTGGAGCACAGGGCGATCACGCTAAGGATTGCGAGGACGGCACGGACGGTGAGGAAGCGTGAGATGAGCGCTAGATTCTTCATGGATTTCCATTCTAATTCTTGAGACTGACACTTTCCTTCCTTTGGGTTAGGTTTTTTCATGAGGGCAATTCAAATCTCGAGTTGTGGCAGGCTGACAGTTTCACAAGCACATCACCCTCATTACGGATTCTTAAAGCTCCAGGAGACCGCTTTCTCGCCCTGAGTGAAATTGACCTCTTCCAGAGTGGTTTCGCTATCGGGCAAGTGGAGACGCAGATGAACAACCTTCCCTTGTGCAGGCACTTCAATCTCTAGGGTTTGCATTTCATCACTTCCTTTAACGGGCACTTGAACGATCTGATCGCTTGAGAAGCTCTTCTGTCCCGCTGATCTCCAAGCGATGCCAGTATTTCCGTTTTTCCCGCCTTTCAGCTTCACCTGAGCTGTAAACCTTCCTGTCCATTCGAAGTCAGTCTTTGTTAAAAATGGTCGGCCCTTCTTAGCCGGCAGGATGCGAAGTCCGTTGTCTTTCTGAGTGACTTCTACATTCCGAGGCCCCCAACCCTGGTGAGTCTTTGGGTGCGACTCTTTGGATGTCTTCTTTGGTCGGGGTTGTTTCTTGCCGTCGAGGTAGTGATCGAAATACTTTTTCCAAGTGATCGCCATGCTTCGCGCTTCCAATCCTTTGGGTTGAAGTTCGTTGGACCAGGATTCGAGTTTTGATCGCAAGCGTTTGGTCACCTCAGGGTTCTTACTGAGGAGGTTTTGTTTCTCTCCCGGGTCGGCAACAATGTCGAACAAGTACTCGCGCTGACCACCGACGAGTAGTTTCCATTTGCCTTCGCGGATGGCGGCTTGGGCGACCCAACGCCACGTGAGCACTTCGTGCGGCGCTCCCTTCTTTTCTCCTTTCAGGAAGGGAACGAGATTGACGCCGTCGAGAGTCTCGTCGCGTTCCTGGCCGGCGAGTTCGACTGCAGTGGCGGCAACGTCTAATGAGACGATTGGTTGATCATAGACTTGTCCACCTGGAATGGTGCCGGGCCAACTGATGAGAAACGGAACACGGATACCGCCTTCGGAAAGCATTCCTTTTTCGCCATTCATGGGTTCGTTGAGCGAGCCGTCCCAACCTGGGCCGCCGCCTGGCGCGTCGATCTTGTGGATTTTCAGAGGAGCCCCGTTGTCTCCGATAAAGAAGATAAGGGTGTTGTTGTCGAGGTTGCGAGCCTTCAAGTCAGCAACAATCGCTCCGACACCATCATCCATGGCAGAGATCATGGCGAGCGCCTGACGCCGACGTTCTGGCATTTTGCCAGGGAAACGGGAAAGGTATTTTTCCGGAGCATCAAGTGGGACGTGAGGAGCTCGGTAGGCGAGGTAGAGAAAGAAGGGTTGTTCCGCGTGGCGCTCGATGAATGTCAGGGCTGCTTGGCTACATGCATCGAGGTGGTAGAGTCCGTCGTCCACCTGCTGCATCTCGATGGTTTTACCGTCGAGTGTGTAATTGGCGGAACAAGGGCGGTTGGCATTCTTCGCATAGACGTCGTCGAATCCGTGTTGCGTAATTTCGTTGATCGGGCCGAGATGCCATTTCCCGATTTGACCGGTAGCGTATCCTGCTTTCTTGAGGCGCTCAGCGATCGTGGATTGCTCGTCAAAGCCCTTGAGAGAATCGCGATTGCTTTCCAGACCGAACCGACTTTGGAAGCGCCCCGTCAGAAGCCCGCCGCGAGACGGCACACACTGCGGAGCGGTGACATAGCCATTGGTAGCGCGTACGCCTGAGGCTGCAAGTGCGTCGAGGTGAGGTGTCTTGAGATCGTCATAGACGCCCGCGGCACCGATATCTGGCCAGCCGTGGTCGTCTGTAAAGATTAAGATTATATTGGGTTTTTCTTCTGCCGTTGCGCCAAAGGCAATCGCCAGATAAGCGATCACAGGGAGGAGGTATTTCAGAGGTTTTAGATCAATCCACTGTGGATCAGAGATCGCGCGAGGTTGGAAGGTGTGAAAGAGCCTCATTGCCCGAAGGCTCAGCCCAAAGACCGGCTTGAGTCAAGCATCGGCCAATTAGCAACTGTGGAATGGCTGGCAGATCCGCTCGTCGACCGGCGAAACGTGACTGCTGGCTAGCTTTCTGGTAGAACAAGACCCTTCATTTCGTTTTCATAGGCATGATGACAGAGACCGTAAACGCAGGCGCCAGACGATGGGCGCGTTCCATCCTCGCGCTGGCGAGCGCAGTGATGCTGATCCCTGCTCTCGCAAAGGCTGATTCGCAGCCTAACATCCTTCTGCTTTACGCCGATGATCAGCGCGATCACACCCTTGGTGTCGCGGGGCATCCGATTGTGAAGACGCCGAACATCGATCGCCTGGCCCATCAGGGCGTGCGATATGAGAATGCCTTCGTTTCGACGCCGACCTGCTGGGTGGGACGGGCTTGCCTTTTCACTGGGGCCTATGAGAGGAAACATCGCTATCGGGTCACGCCCGGCCCGCTTGATCCGGAACTGTGCGAATCGTCCTACTTCGCCGTTCTGAAAGGAGCGGGGTATCGAACTGGGCACCTCGGTAAGGAACATGTCGACCTGGCAACTGCCTCTGCCGAAGGCATGTTCGATGTCCGTCGGAAACTCGGTCGCAATCCCTATTTCAAGAAGCAGCCGGACGGCAGCGAGCGCCACGAAACGCAGATCCTTGGCGACTGGGGCATCGAGTTTTTGAAAGAGCAGCCGAGTGGGCAACCGTTCTGCCTGCAACTCAGTTTCAATGCCACGCATGCCGAGGACAGAGACAAGCGGCCGGGCATCGGTCATTTCCCGTGGCCCAAGGTCACCGACGGGTTGTACGAGGATCAGGAAATGCCGTTACCTCCACTGAATGATCCTGCGATCTACGAGACGCATCCGGAGTTCCTTAAGAAATCGATCAATCGGCAGCGCTTCTTCTGGCGATGGGACACGGCGGACAAGTACCAGACGAACATGCGCGCCTACTTCCGCATGATCAGTGGCATCGACCACGTGGTTGGGCGTCTGGTAGAACAACTTGAGAAGCAGGGCCTCGCGGATAACACCATCATCATCTACACTGCCGACAACGGCTACTACCTTGGTGACCGCGGCTTTGCAGGCAAGTGGACCCACTACGAGCAGTCGCTGCGCGTTCCGCTAATCATCCACGACCCTCGGTTGCCAGAGACCAAACATGGACGCGTTCTTTCGCACCTGGCGCTGAACAGCGATCTGGCTTCCACGATGATCGACCTAGCAGGTTTGCCTGTTCCGGAGATCCATACGGGGCGCAGCTTGGAGCCGCTTTTACGCAACGACACGGTCACGGATTGGCGACACGACTTCCTCTGCGAGTTCATTGCTGTTCCGCGAACCATTCCCCGCTGGGAAGGCGTGCGCGACACCCGTTGGGTCTACGCTCGTTATTACGTGGAAGGCGCTGGAAAGCCGCCCTTCGAGTTTCTTCACGATCTCAAGAACGATCCTGACCAGCTTGCGAATCTCGCCGCCGACAACCAGAACGCTGCGGCACTGAACAAGATGCGCGCCCGCTGCGATCAACTGATTGCCGACACCGGCCCCGTCATGGCGGAGATCGGGGAGCATCAGAAATCCTCTAGAAAGAGAAGGCGCCAGAAAGAGTAACCCACATGAACACGTTCCACACCATCCTTTCCTGTTTGCTGGTCTTGATAGTCTAGTGGGTATATGTTAGATAATTCCCCGAATGGATCGAGAGTCACTGCCCGTCATGGATACGAAATAGAATGAAACGTAATATCATTGTTCTTATAGCCTTTTTAGGCGTGTTTCCACTTCTAGCGGAATCCAAAGAAAGACCGCCCAACATTGTCATCATCATGGCCGATGACCTCGGCTGGAATGCACTTGGCTGCTATGGGGCCGAACTCGCACAGACACCTTGCCTCGACCAGTTAGCCACCGAAGGAATGCGGTTCACGGATGCTTATGCCTTGTCGCAATGCCTCCCGACACGGGCAGCCATCTTCTCCGGACAATATGGTGCGCGAACCGGGTTGACATCCGTCGAGACCAGTTCGCCCGGCTATGCCCCCATGATTTCCCCGGGCCGCCCCAAGGCTCTCGAACCTGACGTTCACACCCTGTTCGAAATGCTGCGGGACGCCGGCTACAAACCCGGCATGAGCGGGAAACTGCACCTTGGAGGGCCACTCACGACGAGGGCCGGATTGAAAAATCGTGGGATGGAGTACTTCCGTGATTGTGGCCTGGAATGGATCGGGGCGGGCACGCCGAATCGAAACGATAAATATGTCAGTGCGATTACGGACGATATCATTAAGTTTATAGAGGAGAACCGCGAAGGGCCATTCGTTGCCTACGCAGCCCATCTCTCGCCACACATGCCGCTGGATGTTCCGTCATCCAGTGTTCAACGGGCGGTTGATCGTGGGTTCAAGCGAAGCAGCAATCCTCGAGGTCTCTATTCAGAACGGGTTTCTGCCGACTACATTGCCATGATTGAAGTTCTCGACCGTTCGATTGGACGGATCACCGACAAGTTGGAAGAACTGGACATTATCGACAACACGCTCGTGCTCTTTCTATCCGACAATGGCGGCCTCACCCGGGTCTGGAAGAATGATCCGCTTCGCGGCGGCAAAGGGCAGCTTTATGAGGGCGGTGTTAGGGTGCCTTTCATTGTTCGATGGCCTGCTAAGGTGAAGGCCGGAAGTACCTGCACGACGCCGGTTCATGTGGTTGATCTGTTTCCTACCTTCATGGAACTGGCTGGAGGCCGGCCCGCGAAAGAACAGATCCTGGACGGGGTCAGCTTGGTGCCGCTGCTTAAGCAGACCGGCGCCCTTCCCCGCGATGCCGTGTTCTCCCATCATCCAGAGTATGTGGTTGCTTACGCAAAGACGCCTTGCTCCATGGTTCGCAAAGGGAACTATAAACTCATCCACTACTTCGGAGACTACCTTGATCCTACAGGCTGTGTACCCGGCGGGTCAGGTACCCTTTACGGGAAATTCATCCTCGGCACCAGAACGGAGCTCTACCATCTCAAGCAAGACCCTGGCGAAACCCAAAACCTGCTGAACGACATGCCCGATAAGGCGGAAGAGTTGATGGCCGACCTTGAATCATGGTGGTCGTCAACCGGAGCCAGGATGCCCAAGCCCAATCCAAACATGGATCGCCAAAAGTGGAAATGGAACAAAAGGGATTCATAAATTCGGGTGTGCCGTTGACCTCTGCTTGCGCACAACGCCGTTGGACCATTCTAATGGCTCTGAAGTCCCAGGGCCTGGAACATGTGACGCGCGATGGTGTGATCGTGCAGGCGCACACCCAAGTGGTGGAGGTGATCGAGCCATGAGATTGGGGGTAATCGGAGGCAACTGGAAGCGCCTCAATCCGACCGATGAGCCCTGAGCGCGTCCACGATTTCGCGATCGACCTCGAAGGCGGTGCCGTGGCGGATGTCTTGGGGAAAGGCGATCTGCTCCGAGATATCCTCCCAGCTCTGGAAGTCCTTCGTGCGCATCGCCCCGAAACGCTTCTTGTTGTAGCAGTCAAAATAGACGTGCCACCAATCGCCGACCTTGAGAAGCGACGGCCCTTCCACCCAGAGTCCTTCGTGCGTGAAGGCTTCCTCGGCGATCGTCCACGGGCCGCTCATCTTGGGCGCGGTCGCCACCCGAAGGTTCTTGGCCGGCGGATGACGGGTCTCGTCCCTCAGAATCATAACGAAGCGTCCGCCTTCATGGATGATGGTCGAGTCAATGACGTTGAAGCCGGGTTCGTAGAATAGTTGTGTCTCGCTAAACTCCTGAAAATCAGTCGTGGTGGTGGCATACATCCGGTGGTTGTAGCCGTTGTCGCCACAGCGTTCGGTCTCGGGGAAGCGTCCCGGGATGGTCGAGGCCCAGTAGATGTGGAACTTCTTCGTAGTCGGGTCCCAAGTCAGTTCTGGGGCCCACGAGTTCCTTGCCTTGGGTTCATGTTTCATCACCGGCACGAACTTCTGTTCAGACCAATTGATGAGATCCTTGGATCTCGCCGTTCCGATGCCCTGGTCGCCCCAGCTCGTGGTCCACACCATATGAAAGGTCCCGTCCTCGGCCCGCACCACGCAGGGATCGCGCATCAGCTTTCTGCCTACCTTGGGTTGGAGAAACGACCGTCCCTTTTTCAGAGCCTCCCACTTCAGGCCATCGTGGCTTTAGGCCAGCAGCAGGCCGTCTTGACCATTATCGACGAAGTAGGAGAAGAGGTAGGAGGGAGTGGTGCCTTCCTCGGCATCGGACAAGGTGCCACTACCCGCGAGGAGTATGGTGGCGATGATCGTGGAATTGAGTTGGTTCAGCATCTGATGAGATGATGGGTTGAATCCTGGCGTGCAGGCAATCCGCCCGGACATCAGGAAGAAGTTTCTGACAGGAATTCCGTTTTTCGTCAAGGCACCCCACAGGCCGGGCTCGAGCTGTGCCAAGGTAGCAAGCACACCATTCTATAGGTAAAGCCGCTGACGATCCGCGAGCGTTGATCAATCGGAGCCGCGTGTTCACCGGTGTCTTCCGGATTTGAAGCGGCAGAATCGTGGTGAACGATCGTCATTCGTCACCTACGTCCTACGTGTTTTATGTGCTTTGTTAGTCAGTAAGCGAGGCGTCTCGTCGCTGGTAGCACATGGCAATAGCCACAGTGAACCGTCGGCGCACATACTCTGGGACTAACGTCTTACTCGGGTTTGGGGCATGGACCAAATGCGTTGAATCCAACATCATCATCTTGTCGTCGGCAGCTGTCAGCCGATGTGGCTCTCGTTGTGCCACTCTTTCAAATACATTAAATCACATTAACTCACATTAACTTAATGTATTCTCTATTCTCTCTTTCCAGTATTGTACGGCTACTGGCCATTGCCCATTTGTTCGTCTTCCTTCAGTCTGACGCTGCCCAATGAAGTGGGTGAAAGCTACCTGACCTGCCAGTTGGTGGGTCGTCTTTCGTTGATGGGGATGATGCCTTAAGCGCTGGCCGGTTTCAGCTCGGACTTCACTACACCTATCGCTTTAGCGATCAGCTCTATCGTGGGCAATCGCGGGTTTCCAATCCGAACAACGTCTCCACGACGTTCCACGGCATCACTTTGAATGGTGACTATCGCTTCTCTCAGGAGTTGAGCGTGGGTGTGTCTATCCCATGGATTGAGGGAATCCGTGAGGAGCGGGGCGCTCCAGATCGGCGCTTGAGTGGCCTCGGCGATCTGAGCATGATGGTGAGATGGCGACCGTGGGCTGCGGAATCGGACGAGCATCCTATGCTGAGCGGGATTACGTTGATGACGGGATTGGAATTTCCAACCGGTGAAGACAACGCCCAACCCTTTACCGGACTGACGTCCCCGTCTCTCTTTCAGTTAGGAAACGGCACGTTCAACCCCAAATTGGGCGTGAGCTATTATCATCAGCTTGGAGATTGGTCGATCTTCGGAAGTGTGTTGGGAACCTTCCCGCTTGGGGAGAGCGATGCGAAGCTGAGCCCAGGGCACTATGTCCAGGCCACCCTAGGTGGAGGCTTCCGTCTAACGGAGAACCTTCAGCTGCAGCGCGGTGTCAACGGGCTTTTCCGTAGTCGTGACGAGCTTGATGGCGAGGACGTTGAGAATACCGGATCGGTGACCCTGTCTGTGGCTCCGGCTCTTCGGTGGTAATTGAGCGACCGCTTGTCATGGGAACTTGAAGGGCTGTTTCCGGTTCATCACGACTTACGGAGTAGCCAGGTGGCCGCCGGAAACTCGCTCCGAATGGGTATGCGTTATAGATTCTGAAAGCATGCTATGCGAATCCTTCCATCCATAGAACCGGCAGGATGCCGGTCTCACAATCATCAATGTGAGACTGGCTTCCTGCCAGTTGTTTCGGGACGCTTTCTCTCACTTGTACGAACGTCAAGACGCGAAGTTATTTCAATGAAGCAAGCAAACAGTGTTTCGTTCGATGGCTATATCGCCTATTTTTAAATGTGTGTCGGATTCGGTAACCCTAGGAGGCGACGCCGAAGAAACCCAAACCCTGAATCACATGAATACCACTTGGAAACCTCTACTCTGGGGGGCCCTCATAGGCTCCCTCTTTGCGTTTCAAACCCATGCTCAAGAACCGGCCTATTTGCCGCTTGAGAGTCCCAATGGTGGCTCCGACTGGGGTCCAGATATCCCCGATCTGACGGATCCTGACGCCACGCCATGGAACCATGACAATGGTTCCGATCAGTGGGAAGGCGTGCTAGGCATCGTCGATGGCGGTGATATGCCAGGGGGAGTGGAATTGTTAGAGCAAGATGGCGCAGAATTCCTGCGCTTCCAGGATGCACGAACAAGTGGTGGATCTGGCGACAACCGTAAGATCATGTTCACCGCAAATATTGATGAAGAGGCGGGGACGGATCCATTGAAAGTGGATGATGGCGTTGGTGTCACCTTGCACGTGCGATTGAGGCTTGCCGCCGCTTCCCAAGGGCTTCCCTTGGACGACATCTTCGAGGGCGATGCGTGGCCCGAGGGCGGTGATGGCACCCGCGTGCGCTTCGGTGGAAAGGGATCCATGGGGATCGATACGGAAGCCGGAACGTTTGGCTTTGCGTTAGGGCTTGCCGATGGAGATGAAGCCTTGGTCGATGCGGATGGCGAACCCTTTGACGGCCTCATGCTCAATGGCGTCGCCGGAGGTGACGAAGATGGAAATGCGTTCCCCATCCCGGCTGAGGAACTGACCGATTGGCAAGAGTTCTGGTTCCAAATCATTCCTGAAGAGGGCGATGATGGATCCACCCATAAGGTCACGCTCTATCACAATGGCAGCATCGAAGGGACGGACTTTGCGGTGACGCCAGGCGATGCCAATGTGGGCGGCGCCCCAGAGCCGAGTCTCTACTTTGGTCACGCGGCCACCGATCACATTGGTGCCTTTGACATCGACTTCATTCATGTAAAAGAAGGGATTCACGAGCCCATCCCAGCGCAGGGCTCCGATCCTAACGTGATCTGGTCGCGTCGGAGCAGTCTTGGGCAAGTGCCAACAGTCCCTGCCACCACGGAAGGCGTGGTGACGATTCGCAACAACGGCGAGACCAACACCCTAACGCTTTCCAATTGGGGCGTGAGTGGCGCTGACGCGGATCACGTGACCATCAGCGAAGGACCCACGGAGATTGCGCCCGGGGCTACTGCAGATTTGAAATACATCTTTGATAGTAAGAACGAGACGGGCGCCTTCAATGCCACGATTACCTTTGACAGCAACGATCCTGACACGCCAAACGCCGCGATCGCAGTCAGTGCCAGTGTGATCAATACCGAAGGCCCTGGTGGTCACTATCCCTTGGATGATGTGGCGAATGAAGATCTGGTCCTGGCCGACATCACCGGGTACGATCGCCCTGGGACCTACGCCAGCGGTGATGGAGCGGTGACCTTTGGGCAAACAGCCCTTGCGACTGGACAGGCCGCCACCTTGACCGGCGGAGCGTCTCTCCAGGTCCCGGCGAAGAAGTTCGGAGATATCACCAACTACACGGCCACCACCTGGTTGAATGTCAGTGAAATCACCGGTCAGTTGGGCGCCGTGATTTCGCGCGCGACGATCAATGATTCTAATCCAGCGACCAGCCTGCTCCTAGGTCCAGACGGTAGCCTCCTTTGGTTGGCTCCTGACGTGAGCGAGAATCCGCTCTTTACCATCGATCCCGTGATCGAATTCGGCACAACCTACCATTTGGCCGTGGTTGCTGAGGGGGATCATGACAAAGTCACCGTGTATCTCAATGGTGAATCGATCGGTGGCGGCGAAAGTCTCGGCGCAGCGCTCCCTAGCGAGGTCGGATCTTTCTTCTTTGGTGCCTTTGGGCCTCTAGCGACAGTAGGCACTTACGATGATCTTCAAGTCTACACCCGTGCTTTGTCTGCTGAGGACGTGGCAACGCTGGCCGCGAATCCAGGTGAAGTCCTTCGGCCCGAGGATCCCGATGCCATTGATAGTGATGGCGACGGTCTGTCAGATACCGAAGAGGTGGCCTTGGGCACGGATGCCGTGAAAGCGGACACAGACGGAGATGGCCTCAGTGATGGAGACGAAGTCAATGTCTCCATGACGGACCCTCTCCTCGTCGATTCCGATGGCGATGGCCTTGAAGATGGGGTGGAGATCGATCGCGGCACGGACCCCTTGGATCCTGCGGATCCCAAACGCGGAGCCCAGTTGACCATCGAAGAAACAGGGCTGGGAGGCGACAGCCCGGCGCAGTTCAATGTCCTCGACGTCTTCGAGGAGGACGCCCTGACCTTCTCCGACCGCACACACGAGCATAACAGCGCTGCCTTTGATTCAGGATCAGGCTTGCTTAGCACTGAGGGAGACCTGGTGGTTTCCTTGCCGAATTACTTGGTAGGGCGGCCTTATGTGAAGTTTGCCAACAACGCCCGTGATCAGGACGACTATGAGGCCACGGTTACTTCGGATGAGCCGGTACAGTGGTATCTGCTCTTGGACAACCGCATCAATGGACCTGCGGAGAATGCAGACAGCTCCAATGACTCGGATCCGGAGCTTGGCGGCACCTTCCAGTGGGTGATCGACGGTGGCTGAGAGCGCGTGAACACAGGGATTTCTCCTGAAGGCCAGGCGGACTACACCGGTGTCGACGAGGGCGGTGACGGCGGCTTGAACCAGTTCTATGCCGTTTACACCCTCACTGGGCCCTCCATGGCCGTCACCGTGCGGAACAATGGAACGGGCGGCTCTAACATGATCTCGCTGGTGGCCGGTTCCGCGCCTTTAAACAACGGTGGTAGTGGCCCTCCCGTCGAACTTGAGGTTACCGAAGAAGAAGGCCTGGATGGAGATGATCCGGCCATCGTTGAGAATGCAGCCTACGGTGAAGACGCCCTGACTTTCTCCGATCGCACCCACGAGCACAACGGGGCAGCCTTCGACTCGGCAACGGGCGCGATTAGTGCTGAAGGCGACTTAGTCATCGATCTTCCCGACTACCTCGTTGGTCAAAGCTACGTCCGCTTCGCGAACAACGCTGGCGAGAACCCGGACTTCCAGGCAACCGTTACCGCGAGTGGGCCGGCGAAGTGGTATCTGCTCATTGATAACCGACTCGATGGTCCGGGAGGTGTACGAAAGTCGAACGAGGAAGATCCTATCCTCGGCGGCACCCTTCAGTGGATTATCGATGGCGGTTGGGAGCGCGTACACACAGGCATCTCTCCTAACGGGCAGCCAGACTACGTTGGCGTCGATGAACGTGGTGATGGCAGTCTGAACCAGTTCTATGCTGTCTTCACGCTGCCGGAGGTTTCCGACACGGTCACGATTCGCGGCAACGCCATCGACGGTACGAACATGCTCTCTCTCGTCGGCGCAGGAGCTCCAGTGGGCGGAGAAGGCCTTGCTGGTCTAGCTGGCTATTGGCGCCTCGATGAGCAGAATGGTGCCACAGCGGCAGACTCCAGTGGCAATGGTCACGATGGAGCGGTCGAAGCGGCGGACAATGCGTGGGTGAATGATCCAGAGCGTGGTGCTGTGTATCAGTCAGGGAACGGCTCCTTCATCAACTTAGGTGATACTGTCGTGCCGGTGCTCGATGCTGCGACGGACTTCACCTGGTCCTTCTGGGTCAAGCCTGCAGAGACGGACAACAATAACATTGTCTTTGGAAATCGCTGGAGCCCCGACGGCACGGACTTCGATCCTCGTGAGTTCATCAAGTTCACGCCGCGGGTATTCGAGTGGCACTTCAACGGCGGTGGTGAGAATGTCGGCGGCGCCGAGACGATGTTCGTCGTCGACCAATGGTCGCACAACCTTGTCGTTAAGAGTGGCACGACGATCACCTATTACCGCGATGGTGCCGAGATCGCCTCGGGCGAAGTGACTGGCAATCCCGCCAACCCACAGCCGCTCTACTTGGGCGGACAGAATGGCAACGAGATCTTCGCGGGGCTCTTCGACGAGGTCGCGATCTTTGATCGAGCTCTAAGCACTGCTGAGGTCACCGATGTCTACAACCGCGGTCTCAACGGCCAAGCGTTGAACGAAGGCGGTGATGGAGTTGATCCTGGTCCAGGACCCGGCCTGCCAGAACTTCAGAACGTCGGTATCACGGCGAATGGCGTCTTCGGCGTCACGATTCCCGACGGTGTCACCGCCAATATCGAGTACTCCACTGACCTGATGAACTGGGATGTGATCGCCACGGGTGTGACCGGGGCGATTGAAGAGACCGACGCCGGGCGTATTGCGGCCCCGGGCGGCTTCTACCGAGCCGTCCAGCCCTAGGCATCTTCGTTAGACAACTCTGTCAAACCGTCGAAAGGCGAGGCCGCAATGCCTCGCCTTTCGCTTCGGGCTCATCGCGAGATTTGGAAGGAGCGAGCAGTATTTCCTAAGCTTGCCGAGGAAGGAGTGATCCTACACAATCGACTTTTAAATATGGCGCACTATCTTTCACAGAACTGGTTGCTCGGCCGTCGGCATTTCCTGCGTGGTCTGGGGGCTTCGCTGGCATTGCCGATGCTGGACTGAATGCGCCCCTTGCGAGCCGGTGAGAACTCCGAGCGGGCACGGCGCAGCGTGTTCATCTACCTTCCGAATGGGGTCAACATGCATGACTGTGAGATTGCTGAGGCGGGGCCGGAGTACAAGCTCTCCCGCGTTCTCTCGCCGCTGGAAAGGCACCGTTCTAACATCACGCCAGCAAGTGGCTTTCATCACCCAAACGCTTTTGGAATCGCGCATAACGCGACCTAGACTTGGTTGACGGGGGCCAAGCACGGCTCTTCTGATCGCAACACGATTTCGGTGGATCAACTGATTGCCAAAGGAACCGGCACGAAGACCCGCTTTCCTTCTCTGGAGCTGAGCAACCAGGGATTTCCCATGGCGATGAGCGCAGACGGGATTGCCCTTCCTGCCGAGCGGAATCCAGCGGTCGTGTTCCAACAACTGTTCGCCGAACCAACTGGCGGGATCGATAGTCAGAGGCGACAACTGAAGCGTAAGCAAAGCTTGTTGGACTTGGTCCTGGATGATGCGAATACGCTAACAAGAAAGTTAGGACAGGAAGATCGGGGTAGACTCGATCAATACCTTACTTCTGTGCGTGATGTTGAAGTCCGCACACAGCGCGCCGAGGAATGACTGGAGACGCCTAGACCCAAGATTGATGCTGACATTGTGGCGAAACTTAACCGCGAT
>Ga0222717_10000710_pt1 | contig 28530 bp, 24 predicted proteins | sample C33_18DmetaG_FD_165053 | JGI IMG/M metagenome (GOLD analysis project Ga0222717, IMG submission 165053) | Estuarine water microbial communities from San Francisco Bay, California, United States - C33_18D | ecosystem: Environmental > Aquatic > Marine > Unclassified | place: USA: California... | reverse complement strand
TGGGCTAAGTGATAGTACATCAGCAATTTCTAGTGAAACATTTGATGGTGACGGATCCACAACAGCATTTACTTTAGCAAGTGCGGCAACCACTAACACAATATTTGTTAGTATGAATGGTACGTTACAGATACCCACGTCAGCATATGCAGTATCAGGAACAACACTGACTTTTACAGAAGCACCAGCAACAGGTGATAAAATTGAAGTTAGAAAAATAACCGAAACACAGTCAGTATCAGCACTAACAAATGATAGCGGAAACGCCTACATTCAAACCAACAGTGACGCTTTAGGAACAGTCGACATTGTAGGAACAGAAGTAAATCTAACAGGCATTATCAAACAACCACCAACAACTAAAGCCGCAGATGCAACTGGAACAGCAGGGCAAATTGCTTGGGACGCTAACTACATTTACATTTGTACTGCCACAGATACGTGGAAACGTGTAGCACTAACCGGCGGCTATTAACAAGATATAATACGCTATTTTGTTTTAGTGCTTATCACCTCTGAATTCTTATTTTGAAATAAATACTTGTAACAAAGTGCTAGAGGATATGGAACCTATATACTTTGAAAGAATTATTGAATGTTAACAATTTAATAACAATTTTTATTATAGGAACTATATAAATGGCAGTCACCAGAATTAAGAATAATCAGATCCTAGATTCGGGCATTTGGGCTAACAGTAAAATTATCCCAGGGTCAATCACAGGAGCTTTGCTTAGTAGTAACATCACTGTAACCAGTGACTTCGTTATTACTGGTAATTTATATGTTACAGGTGCAACAAGCACACTAACTGTAGCATCAACAAACACATATATTAACGATCCGTTAATTGTATTAAACAATGCATTTTCAGGAACAAACAGCTACGATCTAGGCTTTGTATTTGAGCGTGGTAGTTTAGTGAACCAAGCGTTTTATTGGGACGAAAGCTCGGATGCTTTCAAACTGATCGCAACTACAGAAACTGGTGATACATACGGTTCTATAACTGCAGAATCATCATATAGTGATTTATTACTTGGTAATGTAACAGCACAATATGATGTTGATGCAAAAAATGCTACTCTCACTAATGATTTAACTGTAGCAGGGTATACTAACCTAGCTGGTAACATAAGTTCTCCAGTAGTTAACGCAGGTGCACTTAATGCAACTGGAACAACTACACTAGCCGCTACCAATGTAAGTGGCTTCCTTAACTCAAGTGGTAATATAAGTGCCGCAATTATTAACGGCGGAGCAATTAACTCAACTGGCTTAATTAACACAACTGGTAACATTAGTGGTGCAGTGGTTAATGCAGGTACACTAACAGCAACAGGTACTGCAACAGCGGCTCAGATTAACACAGCAGGTAATGTGTTAGCAACAGGCGCCGTACTAAATGCTTTAACAGTCAATGGTGATGTAACAGCAACAGGTGATTTAGCTGTAACCGGTGACGTTGATGGTGGCCTAGGTGAACTAGCCGCACTTAACAACACACCAATTGGTAATGCAACTGCAAGTACTGGTGCATTTACAACATTGTCAGCAAGTGGTTATACTAACTTAGCTGGTAACATAAGTTCTCCAATAGTTAACGCAGGTGCACTTAATGCAACTGGAACAACTACACTAGCGGCAACTAACATAAGTGGCTTTGTTAACTCAAGTGGTAATATATCAGCCGCAATACTAAATGGTGGTGCAATTAACTCAACTGGTTTAATTAATACAACTGGTAACGTAAGTGCGGCACAAGTTAATGCCGGACAACTTAACACAACAGGTAATGTATCAGCTAGCCAAGCAAGCGTAGCAACAGTAAAAGCAAGTGGATTAACAACAGGAAGAGTTGTAACTACTAGCACAGCAGGCTTAATGGTTGATAACGATGGGTTAAGATTTGCATCTAATACATTAACAGTAGGCGCAAAAATTACAGCAAATGCCGCAGGTTGGATTGGAACTACTTCAGGTGATTTAGTCCTTGCGGCAACAGATGATGTTGACTTTAATGGTTCAAATGCTATTAATCTTGCTGATCCATCATCAGCACAAGATGCAGTAACTAAAGCATACTTAGAATCACAACTATCATCAGGTGTTACAACAATACAACAAGACGACACATTTGTTAAAGTAACTGATGCAGGGTCAAATGGTAACATTGTAATTGATGTAGATGCTGACAGAGTTGGTTTAGTCACACAAGACACAACGCAAGTTTTAAATAATTTAAACGTTTCTAATGCTACAGTAGCAACAAGTACTACAACAGGTGCTATTAAAACAGCAGGCGGTATTGGTGCTGTAGGCAACGTAGTAGCTGGCGGACAATTTAAATCAACAGCTGATTGGGAAAGTGCTAGTGTTGCAACAGGTGCTATTATCACAGCAGGTGGTGCAGGTATTGCTAAAAACTTGAACGTTGGTGGTGATGTTGTTATCACTGGTGACTTAACAGTTAATGGTACTGAAACAACACTTAATACTGCAACATTAGCAGTTGAAGACTTACAAGTTACAGTAGCTGACGGCGCTGGCAGTAGTGCGGCGGCAGATGGTGCTGGAATTAATGTTGATGGTGTAGCTGTAGGTGCAAACATTACATACACACACTCAACAACAAGTTGGAATTTAAACCGTACTACAATCATTGAAGGCACAGAAGAAGCAACAGATATCGGCGAAGGTGCATTACAAGTCAATGGTGGTGCTAGTATAGATGGAAGATTGTATGTAGGCTCAGGACTACAAGGAACAGTAATAGGTAATGTAACAGCGGCCGCGGCGTCATTTACAACATTAAACGCAAGTGGATTTGTTAACCTAGCTGGAAACGTAAGTGCCGCAGTAGTTAATGGCGGTGCATTAAACGTTACTGGAACAACAACACTAGCGGCAACCAACGTAAGTGGTTTCCTTAACGCAAGTGCTAACATAAGTGCTCCAATATTAAACGGTGGAGCAATTAACTCAACTGGTTTAATTAATACAACTGGTAATGTTAGTGGTGCTATAGTTAATACTGGTGCACTCAATGCAACTGGAACAACTACACTGGCGGCGACTAATGTAAGTGGATTCCTTAACTCAAGTGGTAATATATCAGCCGCAGTATTAAACAGTGGAGCAATTAACTCAACTGGTTTAATTAATACAACTGGTAATGTAAGTGGTGCTGTAGTTAACGCAGGAGCGTTAAATGCAACTGGCACAACAACACTAGCGGCAACCAACGTAAGTGGTTTCCTTAACTCAAGTGGTAACATAAGTGCCGCAGTTATGAACACAGGTGCGTTGACCGCAACTGGAACGACAACATTAGCGGCAACCAATGTAAGTGGCTTCCTTAACTCAACTGGTAACGTAAGTGCCGCAGTTATGAACACAGGTGCATTAAATGCAACTGGTACTTCAACACTTGGTGCTGTTAATGCAAGTGGCTATGTGAACTTAGCTGGTAATATAAGTGCTTCAAATGCACACTTTGCAACATTAAGTGCAAGTGGTTATGTGAACTTAGCTGGTAATATAAGTGCCGCAGTAGTGCATGGTGGTGCAATTAACTCAACTGGCTTAATTAACACAACTGGTAACGTTAGTGGTGCTGTAGTTAACGCAGGTGCATTAAATGCAACAGGCACAACAACATTAGCGGCAACCAATGTAAGTGGGTTCTTAAACTCAAGTGCTAACGTAAGTGCCGCAATAGTCAATACAGGTGCACTTAATGCAACTGGTATTGCTACTGTTAGTAATACAACAGAGGCAACAGCAGTAGACACTGGTGCGATAGTTACTCCGGGTGGTGTTGCTTTAGCTAAATCAGTATTTGCTGGTATTGGCGGAACATTTAACAGTACTAAGGTTGCTACAACATTCCTAGTTAAAGGTCAAGGTAACGATCAACTATTTAAAATAGATACTGCTAAGAATGCCGCAGTAATGAGTACAAATGGTAACGCAACAGTACAAGATGGTACTATAATGAAGTTTGACAGTACTGGTGCTATCTTATTACCAGTTGGTGCAAACGGAACTAGACCAGGTGCGGCAGGTAATGTTGCTGTAGCAGGTATGTTACGATACAATACTACACAGACCAATATGGAATTCTATAATGGTACTGAGTGGAAACAACCAGGTACTGAATTTACAGTTATTGCCGCCGACGATTTCAACGGTGATGGCTCAACTGTAGCGTTTACATTAGATGCGGAGTCAACAACAGCGGCAACTGTAGTATCTATTAACGGTATTGTACAGATACCAACAACAGCTTACGCAGTGTCAGGTACTACATTAACATTTACAGAAGCTCCGGCGGCTGGCGATGTTATTGATGCACGTAGACTTACAACTACAACAACAGTTAACAGTCTAGCAAATGGTAATAGTTCAGTTGAATTTAAAGCAAATGATGACAACTTTGCTAACATTGTAACTGGTAGTACTACAAGACTTTCAATTAACAACGCAGGTGATGTTGTAATTGAGCAAGATCTAACTGTTAAAGGACAGCTTACTGTATTAGGTGATTCTAGTGGTAATATTAACATTGGTGATGAAGCGTCTGATAAAGTACAGCTAACAGGTACTATTGTATATGACGAAACACCAATTACTACACAAGCTGGTAACATGGTGGTTATTGATAGCTTTAGTACAGATGCATATCACTCAGCTAAGTATTACATCCAAGTAAGAGATGGTGCTACTTCAAGTATCCAGACACAGGAAACAATGTTAAATCAAGAGGATGGTGTAGTAACACATAGTTCGTATGCTGTTATTGCTCCGGACGGTGAGATTGGTACATTTGTATCAAATATCTCAGGTGGTAGTGCTAGGTTAATTATGGTTCCAGTTGGAGCAGGCATTAACGCTAACATCAAAGCACAAACAACTTATATTGTTTAATTTAATTAGAGTTCTGAGGCTTAGAAATAGGCCTCAGTATTCGCTTAAGAGAGAGAAAATAAATGCTTAAATTACTTGAAAAACAATATAGATCCAATTATGACGGTGAAGACGTAGTAACATCACGAACACTAGAAAACGGTGATTGGACTTCAGTAACTGAAGAAGTACCCAATAATGTTACTAACAATCAAATTTCAAATCGTGCTGTAGTATTTGGTAACAGCGAAAGTAGAAAGAATTTTCCAACCGAACATACACTAAACAAGTATGCAGGACTACTTGGTGCTGATACATTACAAAGTTATGGTTGTAATGCTTTCCATAGAGATTATACTCCGGATTTTTTAGTAGTAACTACTAGAGCAATGGCACAGGAATGTGTTGATAGTGGATATACTAGTAACAATATTGTATACGCTCAGGCTCCATTGACTTTAGAACATCCAGGAAAATTTTACCTAACTCCACTTGATCACTATGCAGATGCAGGCGCAACTGCTACATATCTTGCTTGCTTTGACGGACACCGTAAAGTGTACCTAGTAGGTTGCGAAGGTAATTTCGACGAAGCATACAATAGTAACATGTATGCTGGTACTAATGGTTATGATCCTATCAATGCTGATCTTAGAGGGGCCAATAGTTGCCCTGCTTATAAACAAATATTTGACACGTACAACGATGTAGACTTTGCATTAGTAACACCAAACGGTGAAATGCGAACATACGAAGAGTGGAAAACATGTCCGAATTTTAGACAAATTTCACACAGACAAATGGTGTTAGAAGCAGATTTATAATTGTTAAAATAAAAAGATAAAAGCCCGGAAGGGCTTTTATTTTGACTAAAGTATGGTCTCTAAAGTTTTAATCTTACTCACTACAGACTCAAAATTTATTGTACGCCAAACACCTGGGTGTAACGGCTTAGGATGATCCTCTAGTGCCACCCAACAAAATCCACGATGTTCTTTATTAAGTAAGGGAGTAAATTCATGTTCTACAGGTGCTATAAATGTATGATATGTAAAGTTACCGTTGTTGCTAGTAAACTTTTCTATAGGAATAATTTTTAGATCTTTAATAGTACCGCCTAGCTCTTCTTCAAGTTCTCTTAAAAGGCTAGTTAATATGTTCTCTTTATATTCGACTTTACCCCCGGGAACGCCCCATGATCCTGAGTAATTGTTACTGTTACGTAAAAGAAATAGATAGCGTTTAGTAGTTGTGCAATATATAAAAGTACCAACACCTTCTACAATACGAGAGTCCATAGACCGTTTTTGTACTCGCCTTCCCAGCTTTTTATCCATTGATCGAGATTCCACTTATATTGAACTCCGGTATTTAGATTACTTACATATTGTACACTACTTTCCTGTTCGCTGTCAAATACTACGTCCCACTGTGTGCCATCATATTCTACGATATCATTAGCATTGGCTACTAGATCAGTCCCGTCACTTCCTCTCCAGGCGCTTGGTCCATCGCCGACAGAATTATCAAAACTTCCAACAGCATGTAATAATAGATATCTAGTTCCAGTAGAAGGGGATGTAATACTAGCGTCTACAGTAACCTTACGTGGGTCAATAATAGCATCGATTGGATTTAAAGTATTACTTGGATATGTATCAACGTCGGCATTGAATATTAGTAAACTGTCGTCGGTAGGATGAAAACTTACAGTACCAATTACTTCGGCCTCTCCCTCATGGGTCAACAATCTAACCTGACTAATACCATTTTCAAGCTCGCCGTATACATTAACTAAATCTCTCCATACATCTCTAGTACCCACTTTTACTGGAGTTGTAGTAACAGGATGTTTTGGAACTAGTTCGGTTGGCGGATCACGTGGATCCTCAATTTCATTATACTTTAATAATGTAAGAGTGTTGCCAATTAATAATACACCATAATCTAACGGGGTGAAATATTGCCTTTTGCCCATTAAATTAGTGTCCTTAGTAATATCCTCTGACAGATTTCCTTCGCTGTCATGTATACTAGCAATAATTTTTTGTATAACCCCTAGCTTTTTAACCTTAGCCGGTGGGCTAATCCAAACTGGAAGTTTAAATGTTAATGAAGCAACGTCAATGGGATTTTCAGTTCCTATCGGTACTGAACGACTTGTCCAATTTGGGCTTTCTAAATAAACAGCAGTTAAACTAGTCCAGTCAATATAATTGTCTGTTGACTGTATCTCTAATGCTGGGTTAAACAAAACAATTAATTGTTCTAACAGTTGTAATTTTTGTTTAGTATTACTGGTCCATACATCTAATTTAAGCTCTAGTGTGTATGGAACAGGCATTAATCTTTCGATAGAAAAAGCATTGCCTTGTGTAGCTTCGTATTCTTGTGTTTCTTCATTATATTTTCTTTGTCTAATGTCCATTTTGCCAACAAAGTTGGGCTCTTGTACTCGATCTCTATCGTAAGTTACATTATTAATATATACTGTCATTGCTGGTACTGCTATTATAGCATTTTCGCTCATGTTAGTAATTATCGACGCTACTTGACGACTACCATCTCCATAGTAAACAGGAACTGTTTGTAAGGTTTTATTGCCTTGTCTATCCTTACCAAATTCAACCTGGAAACCAGAAGTCATTCTGATAAACTGTGCTAGGAATCGCTCAATCTGAGCATCATAGAAAAACTGTTGTTGTGCCGCCATAATTAATTATCCGCCGATGGACGTAAAGCATCACTCAGACTCTGACGCTGTACAGTTACATTAGCATAGACTGTGTACTCTAATACGTCCTGAGCAGTTAATGCCGTAGACACAGTGAATGATATATTACCACTGGTATTTGCTATAGTATTAGTTATAATCTTGCTATTAAGTTTTGATTGAACTCCATATGTACTTACATACGGTGTTTTAGTAACTACCTGTTTAGAACTTAAAGTAAACGATTTTGTTTCTGCGTTTGCTGATGGTGTATAAGGATCTGCAACTTTAATTGCGTCCCAGGCTAATGCATTTTCGTAGTTAGCATCAGTATTATTAATAAACCCGCTCTTCTGTGTAGTATTTGTAGCACCAGGTGTTAGGTTAGTTCGTAAACCGTCTTCCATTTTAACCCATCTCCTTGAATCATATCGGAATAATCTATTAGGAACGTAATCTACTCTGAGGAAGAAATCACCAGTAACTGGACTTGAGGGGAATGCTATCCCTGCCGATACACTAGCACCATTTGGAGGTAGTGCATCACTAGTCAAATATCCTTCTACTTTGCGTGATGGCGATACTGTGCTAGTACTTGAATATGTATTGCTAGATACATTAGCATTTGAGCTTGTATCGGCTCCACCACCTGGATCCCCAGGTAACCCATCCGGAGTTACTGGAGCAGTATATATGTTGGTAGTATCATACCCGCTCTTAGGAACATCATCTTCTGCACGCTCAACGATAGCTTCGTTGACTTCTTTGTATTTTTCGTAGGTGCTCAGAACATCAGCTATACTACTATCAGTACCTTCACCAGCCGCAATATTGTCAATGATATCTTTGTATTCTTGACTGTCTACTAACGGATTTAATTTAACACGCCATAAGTGGGGATACCAAGTTGGTGCAAATCCTTCTGCGGCACGTGTAGCATCTTGTACTACATAATATCTTTTGAGTGCAACAGGTAAGTCTTCGTCCAACGGATATAGATCTTTAAGGTTCGGAAGTTCTAGTACATCACCTACTATTATTTTTCTACCAAGAGTTTGTATCATATCATTTAGATGGAAAACAGCAAACATGGTATCGCCAGTTAAGAACAATCCAAACTGTGTAAGATCAAAGTCATTATCATTCATACGATATATAGTACGCATGGTATAGATATCTTGATCGTACTTTCTATCGCGATTTTCTAAAAATAATAGATCTTGTATACTGGTAAGGCTAGTTCCACCTGGTTCGGTGTTACTAACAAATCCTTGATCGAGAGGGCCGAGATATTTGTGAATGTTGACATCAACGCCACCCACTGTGAACATCTCTGACATTCTTCGATCAAAAAACTTGTAATCATCGCCTTTGTGTGGACGATATAAACTTAAACGTGGCATTATTTAATCCTAATTATGTTAGTATTTATCGTCATTGACACCCTAGGCTTTTGAATGTATAATTATTATTATGGAGATAAAATCAAGTCTTGAATGGCAACCTATATATTCTAAGTTAATGAAACTAGCAGATGGTTGCGGAAAACATAGGTACGATATGAGAAAAATAGTAGAAAATTTCCAAGTCATAATAACTGAACTAAGTATTGAAGAAATAGAATGCCGTAGAAAACAGAAACAAACCAAGCGTCATAAAGAACTGATAACTAAAATTAATAAAGAAATTGAAAAATACGAACAAATGATTACATTTGGTACATTATTAAATGGTTGACAATATCATAGTTTACTAATATAATAATTGAAACAACAAGGAAAGTAATGGCTATTAAATTATCTAAAAAGAAAAGTGGTGTAAAAATAACAACAGACCGCTCAGGAAAAAGACACGAACCTAAATGGGAAGGTGCCGCAGACTGGAACGGGCAAGAGTTTAATACATTTAAACACTTTGCGTTTGATTACTATAGGATGGAAACAAAAAGTACAGACAATAAAAAGTTTGTAATCCAATGGGTAAATGACAGCGAGCAATGGCAAGAATATAGCAAGCTGATAGGTAAGAATCCTGACAATCAGTTTAGTAATACACTAGGTGCTGTGTGTAGAATGTTAACATTGGGTATGCCAGTAGAACATCAAGAACACAAAGAGTATTGGGAATCGCTAGGTGGCACTGAGGGTGAAGTTAAGAGTCCGATAGACTTTGTAAATGAAAGACTAGAAAAACTATTAGCAAAAGCAGAACACATTATTGAAGAAGTTAAAGACACCAAAAAAGATAATAAGCCACAACAACCAACCATACAAGATCGTATGAATGAAATAGCTAACAAACACATCTTACATTTTGAACAGTACGAAGATCAATTAATGAATGGCGACACTGTTGCGGATCCTAAAGCATTTGAATATCTCAAAACACAAAACTGTCCACAGGCATTGATTAAAAAGATAGCAGGCTTTTTCAGAGCACACAGGCAAGAACTAATAGATGCTAAAGCAGGACAAGACGAGCAACTAAAAGACGGTTATAGTCACTACAAAGCGGCTGATTACAAGCGTTTTGAAACGTTTTATAGTAAATTATTCACTGATTTAGAAGCCTACGAACAAGTTAAGAAAGCTACTAAAAAAGCCAGAGTACGTAAGGCACCAGCAAAAGAAAAGGTAGTAGCTAAACTAAAATATCTTAAAGAAGATAGTAAGAGCAAGTTAGTATCAGTAAACCCTGTAGATATACTAGGTAGTACACAGCTATGGGTATACAATACTAAAACACGTAAACTAGGTAAGTATGTTGCTGACGCACACCAAGCACACCTAGGAGTCAAAGGTACTAGTATCATTGGATTTGATACAGCACAGAGTATGCAAAAAACTTTGCGTAAACCAGAGCAACAATTAAAAGACTTTAAAGGTGCAGGTAAAATACAGTTACGTAAGTTCTTAGAGAATATCAAAACTACAGATACTAAACTTAATGGTCGTATCAATCAGGATACAATACTCCTTAAAGTAATCTAAAGTTATCTTGTTGTTCAGGATAAATACTGATATAATAGGATAAAACAAATGGCCAACGAATTACCAGAATTTATATCAAATACCTCAGCTAACTTAACACAAGAACTTTCGGTTGAGACAAAAGATCTCTACTCTAATGTTACAGGCACTGGTGCTGGACATATTGCATTTGACGCAAACTTACAAGCTCAACTTGATTCTGTAGCTTCAATAAGAGCTGATATCATTGATTACATAAGATTAAGATTAGGTTACGGCATGATTGATGTTGAGGCCGATCAAGAACATTTTGAGATGGGAATTAAACAAGCATTCAAAAGATATAGACAGCGTAGTTCTAATGCTGTTGAAGAAAGTTATGCATTTTTAGATATATATCCTGAAACACAAGAATACATATTGCCTAGTTATATTATTGATGTTAAACAGATATTTAGACGCGGTATCGGATCAGTGACAGGCACTACAGCTAGTCAATTTGAACCATTTGCATCAGGATACTTAAACACTTATATGTTAGTAGCAGGACGTGTTGGTGGACTAGCTTCGTACGAGCTGTTTACAGGTTACCAAGAGTTATCTATGAAAATGTTTGGCGGCTTCATGAACTTTACATGGAACAAAGTTACTAAAAAACTAACAATAGTCCGTAAAGTTCCATTTGCTGGCACAGAAGATAAACCAAGAGAAAGTGTATTGCTTTGGACATTCAACTACAAACCAGATCAAATGTTGTTAAACGATCCACAAGCGTTTCCATGGATACAAGACTATGCTTATGCTCTAACAGCAATAAGTATCGGGCAAGCACGTGAGAAGTTTGCTACAATCGCAGGGCCACAAGGCGGTACTACACTAAACGGATCAGCAATTAAACAAGAAGGTCTAGCACTGTTAGAAAAACTTGATGAAGAAATTAAGTTGTATATGGACGGTGGACAACCAATGTGGTGGGTTAACGGTTAACAATTATTTGACCTTGTAACATTTTTAAGTTATACTATTAGTTCAACGAGAGGGAGTGTTATGTCATCAATTATAGGTATATGCGGGTTTATGGGCAGTGGTAAAGATACCATAGCTGATTACCTCGTAAACATTCATGGTTACAAACGCGAGTCATTCGCAAATTCACTTAAAGATTCAGTAGCAGTAACATTCAATTGGGACAGAGAGATGCTTGAAGGCAGATCAAAACAGAGTCGTGAGTGGCGTGAACAAGTAGATGAATGGTGGGCAGAGCGATTAGGTATGCCTAACCTAACTCCAAGATGGGTATTACAGTATTGGGGGACTGAAGTAGTAAGACAGACATTCCACGATGACATGTGGATAGCTAGTTTACAATATAAATTGGCAACGACCAAAGATGACATAGTTATTACAGACTGTCGCTTTCCTAATGAACTTAAAGCAATAAGAGATCTAGGCGGACAAGTAATCAGAGTTAAACGTGGCCCAGAGCCAAGTTGGTATGATCAAGCTATACAATATAATAAAGGACCCAATCAAAACTTTAGTTGGGCATTGAGTAGAGGACAGTTAGAACAACAAGGAGTTCACGCCAGCGAATACAGTTGGGTGGGACAAGAATTTGATAAAATGTTTGTAAATGATACTACGCTTGATGATTTATATAGTCAAGTTGAGGGTTTGATCGCTGTTAATAATCCGGAATTAGATCTCCCTGAGCCCAACCAAGACCTTCTTTTGCAATCTCATACTGGCAGTTAGCACAGATAGTTTTTAAGTTTAACTGGTGGTTATTGTTAAGATTACCATCCACATAATAAACAAATAATTGCTCTTTATATTTGGCTTTGAACCCACACTTTTCACAAGCTACTTTCTTCCTGTATCCTGCTTTGATCCAACCGGGTTTAGGTGCTACTTTTTTAAACTTTTTCCTGATACAACTGTCGCAACGACTTCTATAATAGGTTTTGTTATTACGTTTATAGTTAACTGCACCGGGCTTTTTACCACACGCTACACATAAAGATCGCTTTTGCATACAGTTATTTAGCTGAACCTTTAAAAGGGCAGTTAACACCACCAAAAAAGCAAAATAATTATAAATAGTTTAAAGTAACCCAATTAGAGGAAAAGACAATGGCACTAATTTCACCCGGAGTATCAGTTACGGTAACTGATGAAAGTCAATATACTCCAACAGCGGCAGGATCGATCGCTTACTTGCTTGTTGCTACAAAACAAGATAAACTTACACCAGCAGGCACAGTTGCTCCTTACACAACAGCGGCAAATGCTGATAAGGTGTTTAATATTACTAGTCAACGAGATCTAGTAACAAAATATGGTTCAATTGCATTTGAAGTGGATTCAGCTGATAATCCTTTAAATGGCGATGAGCGTAACGAATACGGACTAATGGCGGCATACAGTGCTCTTGGTGTATCCAATCAGTTATATGTACAACGTGCAAATGTTGATTTAGCACAACTAGAAGGTACAAGTATTCGCCCAACTGGCGAGCCAACTGATGCAACATATTGGTTAGACATAAGCACTAGTGGTACCGAATGGGGTATCTATAATTGGGGTGCTGACGGAAACACTTTCATTAAACAAACACCAAGAATTATTTCAAACACAGCACAAGTAACTGGTACAGTTCCTCTCAGTTCAGTTGGATCAATTGGTGAATACGCTGTAGTTACTACTAGCTCATCAAATCCAATATACCTAAAAGGTTACGACAATACTTGGGCATTAGTTGGTAGTGATGATTGGAAAGACAGAGTACCAACAATAACAGGTAGTATTGCTAATCCAGCAAACCTAGCTGTTGGCCAAACAATGAGAATTAATAACGCAAACATTGCGTTAACAGGAACAACAGTTGCAACTGCGGCTAGCGATATTAACACAGCAAGTATTGATGGTGTTACTGCTAGATCAAATGCATCAGGACAACTTGAAATCTTTGCAGATAGCCTAGCTGAAAGTGATGGCACAACAGCAGACGGTAAATTAAGAATTGAAATTGGCGGCACAAACGGTATTCCAGGTACTGACTGTTCTCTTAAATTAGGATTGTGGACAACATATGATTCAGGAAATCTTAAAACAATACTTGGACCAACAGTTGCATTTGATACATATAGAAACACTCCAGCTTGGAGAGTAACAGATACTAATCCACGCCCAGCAGGTTCAGTATGGTTTAAAACATCAGCAACTGGCACTGGTGCTAGCTACGGGATTAAACAATATAGTACAACAACAGAAACATGGAGTACATTATCTGCTCCGTTGTATTCAGGTGATAATGCCGCAATTTATGGACTAAGTCCAGTGGCAGGTGGCGGAGACTTAGCCGCAGGAACACTATATGTTAGATATGATACATTAGGCACAACAACTGCTACCTTCCAACTATATCGCAAATTTGTAGCTGGAGTGTTAAAAATACAAGGCACAGCGGCAGGCGGTAGTGCTACATACTCTGTTAGTGATTCATTTACTATGAAAGTATCAAAGCCGGCTTCAGCATCAACGCAGTCAGCAACTATTACATTAACTGGAACTACAGCAACATCATTGGTTACAGACATACTTTCTGCAAACTTGCCAAACATTGTTGCACAGATTGAAAGCAGTGGTGCTATTAGTATTTCACACTTAGCTGGCGGTACTATTGAATTTACATACGGTACAGGAACTCCAATAACAACAGCTGGATTGCTTTCAGATAACAACATGCAAACGGTATCAGCAGGTAGTGTATACCTAGCTAGCCCATTTAGACCACTAACATATACATTTAGTGAAACTGCTCCTTACAGTAATCCAGCAGATGGAACATACTGGTATTATAATTCAGCATTAGATGTTGATATCATGATAAATGATGGTGCAGGGTGGAAAGGTTATCAGAACGTTTCAAACGATGCACGTGGGTTTGACTTAACTGACACAGATCCAAGTGGTCCTATAATGAGTGCAACACAACCGATATACCAAGCTGACGGAACAAGTCCAGTAGTAGATGGTGATTTGTGGGTTAATACAAGTTCAGCTACTTTAGATACCTATCCTAAGATTTATAGATATAATGGAACAGTATGGGAATTGATTGATAACACTGACCAAGTAACTACAGATGGTATTTTATTTGCAGATGCACGTTGGGACACAGATGGAACTAAAAATCCAATTACTGATGCTCTAGTAGCTATCAGCACATTAGGAACTAGTGATTACATCGACGATGACTGTCCTGACTATAGATTATATGCTCGCGGAACACTATTGTTTAACACACGTAGAAGTGGTTACAATGTTAAACGATTTGAAAGTGAGTGGTTCTCAAATCCAGATACATTTACTGGATCAGTGGTACCGACTATTAAAGCGGCTTGGGTAAGCTCAAGTGGAAATGATTCAGACGGCGTTCCATACTTTGGGCATAAAGCACAACGCAACATTGTTGTTGAAGCTATGAAATCAGCTATTGCATCAAGCACAGTGTTAAGAGAAGAAAATACACAGTTTAATATCATTGCAACTCCTGGGTATCCAGAACTAATCCAAAACATGATTACGTTAAACAATGATCGTAAACAAACAGCGTTTATCATTGGCGATTCACCAATGGATTTAGACTCAAGCAACGCACAAGCGTGGGCTAAGAACACTGCATTAGCATTAGACAACGGCGAAGACGGACTAGTAAGCTCTAGTGAATACTTAGGTGTTTATTATCCATCAGGATTAGGAACAGACTTAGCAGGCGAGACAATAGTTGTTCCACCAAGTCATATGATGTTACGTACAATGATACGTTCAGACAATGTAAGTTATCCGTGGTTTGCGCCAGCTGGTGTTAGACGTGGCTTAATTGACAATGCTACAAGTATTGGTTACATTGATAGTGCTGATGGTAATTTGTTTAAATCAATCGGTGTAACGGTTGGCCTACGTGATGTATTATATGCAGATAGAGTTAACCCATTAACAGTACTTCCGGGTGTTGGATTAGTTGCATACGGTCAAAAAACTAGAGCGGCGTCAACATCAGCATTGGATAGAATTAATGTAGCAAGACTAACTGCTTATCTAAGATTAACATTAGATTCAGTGGCACGTCCATTCATATTTGAACCAAATGATACAATTACACGTAACCAAGTTAAATCAGCATTTGAAAGTGTATTAAATGATTTAGTTGCTAAACGTGGTTTGTTTGACTACTTGGTAGTATGTGATACAAGTAACAACACACCAGATCGTATTGATCGAAATGAGTTGTACGTTGATATTGCTATTAAACCAGTTAAAGCAATTGAGTTTGTTTATATACCAGTAAGAATTGTTAACACTGGTGCTGACTTAACAGTAACATAATATACGCAGTTAATGGGAGGGGCAACTCTCCCATTATGTAATTAAAAATCAGGTAAATACTACTATAAAGTATTAATAAGGATAATAAAATGGCAACATCATCATTAAGTAAGTTTACAGTACCTTTAAGTACTAACCAAAGTGCAACAAGCCAAGGCTTGTTAATGCCTAAACTAAAGTTCCGATTCAGGGTAACTTTTGAGAATTTTGGTGTTAGTCAACCTACAACTGAACTAACAAAACAAGTTATTGACTTTACTCGTCCAAAACTTAGTTTTGAAGAAATGATTATTCCAATTTATAACAGTAAAGTCTACCTAGCTGGTAAGCCAACTTGGGAAACTGTTGTTTGTACATTACGTGACGACGCTGGTGGCGAAGTTACTAAACGTGTTGGCGAACAACTACAGAAACAATTCGACTTTATGGAACAAGCATCAGCAAGTTCAGGTATTGATTACAAGTTCCTTACTAGATTTGAAGTACTTGATGGCGGTAACGGTGTACACGAAGCATCAGTTCTTGAAACTTGGGAACTATATGGTTGCTACTTGTCTAACACTGATTATGCAGATGCTAACTATGCAACTAACGAACCAATGACAGTTGCTATGACTATCAGATACGATAATGCTATCCAAACACCAGATGAAACAGGTGTTGGTACATTAGTAGGAAGAACACTAGGCGAAACAATCACTGGTTAATAAGTACGACACGAGGATTAGCCCAGCTTAAAAAACTGGGCTTTTTTTTCGGATAAATACTGTATAACTAGGAAATAATGATGGCAGGTGGGTTTTTTAATCAGTTCTTAAAACAAGTACAAACAGGCGATGAGATACACGACTGGCAACATGCCTCGCGTACTTTTGTTGACAGTTTATACAGACTAAGTCCCAAGATTGGTACAGTATACCATGTTTTTATGGATTTAAATCCTGTTGTAGCAACAACACAGACAAATGAGCAGATTGAAATAGGTATGATGGCTAAAAGTGTAGCACTACCTAAATTTTCAATATCAACAAAAACTTACAATGCTTACAATCGTAAAAATATAGCACAAGAAAAAATAAATTATGATCCATTAACTCTTACGTTCCATGATGATTCAGCAGACGTAGTACGTAACTTCTGGTATGGATATTATTCTTATTATTATAGAGATAGTGATTATCAGGAGTCTATATATAATCAAGATCACAAGTATAAGAAAAGACAAGAACAAGGATGGGGCTTTACACCGTTGCGTAGTGGAACCCAACAAAGCTATATTAATGCTATAAGAATTTATAGTTTGCACCAAAAAAGCTTTAGTGCATACACCTTGCTTAGACCAACAGTACAAAGTTTCCAACATGGGCAACATACAGCGGGAGAATATGCACCAATGGAGCATAATATGACTGTCGAGTATGAGGCTGTACAATACACAACTGGACCGGTAAGTGACGGAACAGTATTAGGATTCAGTGACATACACTACGACAAGAGTCCTAGTCCATTGACGTCGTTGGGTGGAGGTACCACTAGTATATTAGGACCAGGTGGACTGGTTGAAGGTGCAGGTGATGTTATTACTAATTTACAAGACGGTAATTTTGTAGGTGCCGCACTAGGTGGATTCCGTACAGCACAGAACTTTAAAAATCAGGATCTTAAAACAGTAGCTACATCAGAATTAAAACAGTTAGGTAAAGATATACTGTCGGGACAGAATCCGTTAAGTACGGTGTTCGTTCCAACACCAGGAACAATCAATCAAGGAATCGCAAAAGCTATTAATGCTTTGCCTAGTAGTACTGAATCTGGAACAAATGGAGTAGTTGATAGCAATCAACAAATAGCCGATAACGGAACTACTATAATTTAGGATAACTTATGGCTACCTCAGGAAATCTTCCACCGAATACCGATATAAACTCTACAACAGAATTCTTTAATAATTATTTTGATGATAGATTCACCACAAGTCCAAATATAAATGATGCTGTTGTGGGTTACTTTGAATCTGTAACAGGTAGCAAAGCCAGTGGTATAACGTTAGCATCTACAGTAATATACACAGCATTGACCCAAGGGTTAGACCCAATGGGCTTGGTAGATGAATTTAAAAAAATGCCCAGCGGTAGGAAAACAGAAGTAAAAACCCCAATCAATACAGCAAGTGTAAACACTTCATATACAACATATGACGACATAGTTGCCGCAGTCGACAGTTTTTCCGTAGGACAACTATTTTATATACTGTCTTTAAATGTATTTTATCAAACATACAGAGATCTTAATAATGAGATAGCAGTTAGAATAGCATCAGGATATTCTGTAGAAAAAGTGGCTCTAGGTGGAAGTGAATATACCTATAATTATTTTTACGTATCATACAATTATGAAAAAGATGAGCTTACTCCATACCTAACAATGTTATTAAATCAGAATAGAGTTAATACTAGCCTATTAGGAATTAGTAATACTCCACCAATGGACAAATATGTCCAACGCCGTATACTTCCGTAATCTGTCATGGCTAAGTATGCATCAGGAAAATATGTTATAAAGAATCCAGAGAAATACATGGGCAAAAGAGCTCCTACCTATAGAAGTAGTTGGGAATTTACTTTTTGTAATTTCTGCGACAACAATCCAGCCGTAGTAAACTGGACCAGCGAAAGCATAACAATCCCTTACTACAATCCAGTGAGTGGTAAGAATACTGTATATGTTCCTGATTTCTTGGTAGTGTACAAAGATAAAAACGACCGCAAACATACAGAATTAATAGAAATTAAACCAAGCAAAGAAACTACAATGGAAACTGCTAGAAGTTATAGAGACAAATTATCAGTGGCAGTTAACATGGCCAAGTGGGCCGCGGCTGACAATTGGTGTAAAGCTAACGGAATTAAGTTTAGAGTTGTTACCGAATACGACATATTCAAAAATCAGAAGTAATAAATACATTTACTATGACTCAAAAATTAGAAGAACTATTTAATATACCTCCAGCAGAGGAAAAAACGGAAAACAAAGACACCGAAAGTACTGCTGAGGTAAAGCCATCTATAGACGAACAACGCACAGTAATTAAAGAAGTAGATACCGCTATTGATAAAATTGATTCTGCACTGCCATTTGTTAACGACTTAGATACCAGTGACAAAGAGCTAGATGATCTTAGCGATCTTGCGAAAGATAAATTTCAAGACCTAATGGATTTAGGTATGAATGTAGAAGCAAGGTTCTCAGGACACATATTAGCTACAGCAGGTACCCTATTAGGGCATGCTATAACAGCTAAACAAGCCAAGCTAGACAAGAAGCTTAAAATGGTAGATTTACAGCTTAAAAAGGCACGTTTAGATCAGCAAAATAGTAAAAATGATGGCGAGAAGTTATTAGATGCTGAAGATGGACAGGCAGTTATTTTAGACCGCAATGAACTATTAAACCAAATCCTAGGCGAAAAACCAAAGAAGTAATTTGTCCTAACAAGATAAATAACACATATAGGAAAAATTATGAAAAACTACAAAAAATATCTAGCTGAAAACCAACACACATACGAGTTTCGTATTAAAATAGCCAACGAAGATCCAACAGAAAAAATGGATCAAATCGAACATGCATTAGACACGTACGGTATGGAAAGTTTGAGTAAACCAAAACGTTTACCATTGAAAGAAGGAGATATTGATTTCCCAAATCATGGTACTGTAGAACTGTACTTGATGGATGCTGTTTTAACATATCCTTGCAACGATGCACAAGTTCGACAAGTAGTAGCTGAACGTGCTAATATTGCAAAAGCAAATATTAAGGTTGTTCCAAAACTAAGTCCAGAAGAAATTAGGCGTTGGAATATAGATCAGCAAAGCGATGTTAAAGAATACAAAAAAGGCGAAGCGGTGTTAGATAAGCCATATGATGACAACCCAGATGCAACAAAAGCTGGAGATGAGTATGCTAAAGCAGATAGTATTCTTAAAGAACTAGATACTCCACAAGTTGAGATTGCAGGTAAAGATGATGTACCTGAAGGAAATAACGGCAAAACAACCAATGATTTACCGCAAGATAATATAAGTCCTGTAGGTAGTAAACAAAATAAAATACCAAAAGCATAGGAAAATTGTAGCATGTCTGACAACATATATAATATATTACAAAAAATTAATTCCGTAGAGCCTGTACATCAACCTCAGATTGATAGTAATATAGAAAAAGTTGAACCTCAGAGCGACTTTGTTAAGTCAGTAACTGAATTAGAAAAGAAATATCAGGTATTTAAAGAAGATGCAACTCCACTACGTAGAATTATGGACTTTGATAACCATGCACGTTATTGGAGTGGTGAAGGCAAGTATCAAGACCAATACAGTAAGTTATACGACAAGCTAGTACCTAGTGAAGGCAAATCAGATACAGTTGAAGGTGAACTACTAAGAGCTGTAGGTAAAATTATTTACAGACACGGTAATGATGGTGATAACTTTAGCAATGGTTCATACGAGTGGATTGAAAAACACGTAGGTAAGTTTGATCACTTAGACGACATGGCAGACAAAGTTATACAATATGTATTAAGTAAGAAAGGTGATTACACACCAAATAACTTTGATTGGTTATCAATAGCAGACTACGGTCCAGGTCAATATGAAAAAGATTGGCAACAAGTAGGGTGTAATAACTGTGGCGGCTCAGGCGAAATAGAATACGAAAACGATGAAGGTGAAGAAGAATACGAAGAGTGTGATAGCTGTGATGGTAACGGTTGGATAGAACAAACATCTGAAAGCGTTAACGAAGCAGAAAAATCACTCAAACAACAAACACAAGAAAACTTAGGGAATAATATCATGCAAGATAATACTAAAAGCAACGGAATATTAGAAGGAGTTCGTCGAGTCGAAGAAGGTACCGAACTTAAAAATAAGACTGATTTTGACGATAATGCAAAAACAGGCGACTATTATATTACGTCAAAGGGACATAAAGTCACAAAAACCAAGAGTGGTATTAAGCATGATAGAACATACAAAGATGAAAAGGAAAAAGATGACATGGACGAAAGTGTTCAGTTCAGCGACACCATTGAAAATTCTAAAGCAGAGTTAGAGGTAGTAAAAGAATCAAGTGATGTACGTAATCATCCTATTTACACCAACGAAGAAGCCTGGGATCATTACCAAAAAGAAGTAACAGAACAAGAAAACGAAGAAGTTGTTGATGTTAATGATGAGTTAAATGAGATTGCTAGGTTAGCAGGACTTAATAACGAAGAAGTTACTGTTGGTGGCAATGAAGTTAAAGGTCTATGGTCTGATTGGACAGAAAAAGATCAAGAAGACGATATGGAAGAAGCATGTGGCATGTCTAAGAAAATGAAAGAAGGTTTTGATCCAGATGATTTCGAAGGCGAAATTGAAATGGATGGTAAAACAATAACATATCATGCTGATGTAGATAAAGAACAAAACAAAGTAAAAGTAACTAAATGTTCAGATGAAGATTATAAAGAAGCATGTCAAGCAGATGCTGAAGCAGAGTGGGACGCAAGAGACGCTGACGTACCAATGGACGAAGAAGTTGTTGCAGAAGGTCCTACTAGAAAAGACTTTCAAATGGTAGCTGACTTACTTAAAGATAATCCAAATATGGCTGATCGTAAAGCTAAAGCACAAGACTACTGTGATAAATTTAAAGCAATGAATCCACGTTTTGACAAAGAAAAATTTATGAAAGCGTGTGGAGTTGAAGAGTCAATCGAAGAAGACACTGTAGAAGAAGGCAATGAGTTCACTAAAGCAAGACTAGATGCTATCAAAGCAGGAAAAGATTCATTTACTGTTGACGGTAAAACATACAAAGTATCTGGTGACACATCACAGGAAAAAATGAACGAAGATATACATGTCCAAGTAACTGTTGATAATGAACAAGATGCACTTAATTTACTTCGTAAGTTATCTGGTATGCCTGAAGAAACAGAAACAGAAACAGAAGATATGAGTCCAGTAGGTAGTAATGATCCTTGCAGTGCATGTGATTGTGACCCATGTGGTTGTGACGAAGCTGTAGAAGAAGAAAGAGACATCGAACTTGCTAATACACCAAATGAAAAAGTTGCACCAGTAAGTGCTGTAACAACCGATGCCGGCGCTGGCTTAAATGGTCCTAAAAAACAGTACCCATTAGCGGCTAATCCTAGTGACAATCCAATAGAAGAAGATCTATGGACAGCATACGAAACTATGGTCGACGAAGTTAAAAAAGCAACGAATGAAGATTAAAGACATCATAGCAGAGAGGAAGGGTCAACTTCCTCCTAGTCAAAAATCTACTCTCAATAGATCAAATAATTTTGCTACATCAAATGACAGATATTATGATCTAAATAGAGTTATGATGGCTACTGCTGGTAGCGATGGCGTTAACATTCCTGAATTGGACACTGAAAGTTTTGTAGGCAGAAGTAACTTTGCTATGCCTTATACCAAACAAGAAAACGAAATGGTCAAACAGGCCTGTAAAAAAGTTGGAACTAACATTACAAATATAGTTGACAACCCGAGTTGTGAGCCTGATGACACTAACAAAAATAGCCCAATAGCACAGCGTAGAAGGAAAAATAAATATGGAGTCTAAACAATACGTAGTACGTACACAAGACTACACAAACGAAGGTATCGATGACGCATTTATAGACGAAAACGACCCAATCCATGAGATAAAACGTCTTGCTGGGTTAAGTAATAACAACATAGGAACACTACAAGAGTATACAGGTCCCGACAGTGTTAGTACAGAAGGTAGTAATCCTAGCAAAACTGCTAACAAAAATATAGAGTATCAAAATAAGCATAACATTGAACCAGGAACACCAGAATGGTTTAAGTTATGGTTTTCAAAGCCATATCTAACTGGCGAAAAACCCTGGTAAAATAGTTTTAATAACCATCTAAATTCAGATAAGTACTAGCATGGCAACAGCTAAAGGTACAGATTCGGTTCTAGTAAAGAAACCTCATACAAGAGAATCCTTTACAGAAAAACAATTAAAAGAGTTCGCTAAATGTGCTGACCCTAAAACAGGTCCTGAGTACTTTATGAGCAACTACTTTTATATTCAGCATCCAACAAAAGGAAGGATGTTATATCAGCCATTTGAATATCAAAAACGACTTATACATTCATATCATAATTATAGATTCTCAATAAGTCTAATGCCTAGACAAACAGGTAAATCAACATCAGCCGCAGGCTACTTGTTATGGTACGCTATGTTTGTCCCTGATAGTACTATTCTTATAGCCGCACACAAATATACAGGTTCCCAGGAGATTATGCAACGTATACGTTATACTTACGAATCTGTGCCCGACTTTATACGTGCTGGTGCTGTGAGTTATAATAAAGGTAGTATAGACTTTGACAATGGTAGCCGTATAGTAAGTGCTACAACAACTGAAAATACTGGACGAGGTATGAGTATATCATTACTATATGCAGACGAGTTCGCTTTTGTTCGCCCTACTATAGGTCGAGAATTTTGGACTTCAATATCACCTACGCTAGCAACTGGTGGTAAATGCATAATTACGTCAACACCAAACTCAGATGAAGACCAATTTGCTACATTATGGAAAGGAGCAAACAAGTGTTTTGACGAACAAGGTAATCAAACAGAATTAGGAATAAATGGTTTTAAAGCATTCCGTAGTTATTGGAATGAACATCCAGATAGAGATGATAAGTGGGCTGTAGAAACAAAAGCACAGTTAGGTGATGAACGGTTTAGACGAGAAATGGATTGCGAATTTATTATCTGGGATGAAACGTTAATTAATCCTAGTTATCTAGTTGAAATGACCGGAAGTGAACCTATAGAGAGACAAGGACAAGTACGTTGGTATAAAAAGCCAGATCCTAAACAAACATATATGGTAGCATTGGACCCAAGTCTTGGCACAGGCGGAGACCCGTCAGCTATACAAGTATTTGAAATACCTAGTTTTATCCAAGTAGCAGAATGGCGAGACAACAAAACACCAGTACAAAAGCAGATAGGCATATTAAGCGGAATAACAAAATATCTGTCAGAGACAGTTCCAGACACTAGCATTTACTATAGCTTGGAAAACAATACATTGGGCGAAGCCGCGATTGTTAGTGTAGCAGAGATTGGAGAGGAAAATATAAAAGGAACATTTCTTAGTGAGCCAGCTAGATCTGGAAATAGTCGCAGATATAGAAAAGGGTTTAATACAACCAATAAGGTTAAAATTACTGCTTGTAGTAAACTTAAAAACTTGGTAGAAGGAAAGCGTATGACTGTAAACAGCAAACCGTTAATATCAGAGCTTAAAAGTTTTGTAGCAAGTGGGAATAGCTTTGCGGCCAAACCAGGGGAAACAGACGATTTAGTAATGAGTCTGGTATTAATAGTACGTATGGCTATGCTGTTACAATCCTTTGATTCAGATCTAGATAATGCCATGAAAGACGGAGTTGATGACTTTGTTGAACCAATGCCATTTATATTGTTGTAGATAAATACATTACTATGAGAGAAATTAATAAAATTGCAGAAGGTTTATTTGAAAAGATCCGTGATAGATTTGAAGAAGTCAGTCTCGGAGATCAAAATGCCAAAGCAACACAAGATCCAGAAAAAGCACGGTTTTTTAACTTTGATTATACTGTAGATGGGCATAATCATGGCAACATCACAATGAGTCTCATTGATGAAAATAGCCTAAAAATATATTTCAGTAAAAATATCAGTGATAAACTCGACGACGAGCATAAAAAGGATTGGTATACTTTCCTTAGAGAACTACGCGAGTTTGCACGTAGAAATTTATTAAGTTTTGAACCAAGAGATATCACAAGAAGCACACTAAAACATAGAGATGTGCAACAACAAAGTAAAACTGATGATACATACTCAGCTGATGATGTAGTATCTGAGGGCAAGATGTACGGTACAAAGAAACGTAGTTATGAAAGTTTTGGTCCAGTACGCATTAAACTAAAACATAACAAAGCTGTTGTTGATGAAGTACACGGATCTCGCTCAAGAAATATAGAATCAGTGTTTATTGAAAACGCAGACCTAGAAAGATTTAAACTTCCGTTTAACAATCTAACAGGTGCACGTGCAATGGCACGTCATGTTTCAGCTGGCGGAATACCTACAGATGATATAGGACAACATATCACTGAGATGGTTAAAGAGATGACAACATTGCGTCCTTTTGTAAGAGGAATGGCACGTAGAACATTTGAAGACTCCCTCACTAAAGACATGGTAGAATCAGCATTTGAATATCATGGATTACTTAAAAATACCCTGAAGAAGTTAAAAGGTAAACGTGGATATACTGCATTTAAAGAAAACTTTACACCTAGCGAAACACAACAAGAAGTGGACGTAAGTGATTTGAAGGATTTATTTGTTAAAAAAACACTTGATGAACGCATTGAACAAGCACTACCACTAGTACATAAGGCACATAATATAATGAAAGAAAATAACAATCCATTTTCCCAACAGTTTGAAAGTTGGGCTCAAAGAATATCCGAAGGAACTTGGCAAGTGCCTGAATCAGAAGACGATATAAAAGGACTTGCAGACTTACTTAAAGACCCTCTTAGTGTTGGTGTTGACGCAATGGATGCTCAGAGTGCTTTAAGACCATTCATTGGTGATGATCAGTTGTTTAACGAGCTAGAAACACTAGCAGAGGAAGAACCAAATGCTGATGCTAGAGCAATAATAGTATATTGGTTAGATAATAATATGCCAGACGTATTAACACAAATTAAAGCTATGAGTAAAGAAGACGTTCCAATGGAAGACGTTGACGAAGCCGACGACTATGATGCACAAGCAGATCAAGATGCTATGGACTACGAAAATGATATTAATTTGGGAGATAATGATGATGCAGATGAATCAGCAGATGCAGTATATGATGCTATACATCGTAGATTCATAGACAATTTAGATTTGGTCATAAAGATAGGTGGACCAAAAGAAACAATGGATGCGATTAGAGACTATGTAGACAGTGAAGATTGGAGTGATCTACAAGAGATAGGAACCAGTGATGTAAGTGCTTGGGTCGACAACATTGTTAAAACATACTCAAAAGATAAAGAGTTATCAGAAGTTAGAAAACTAAGTGGTATGAAAGGAAACAGTGCCATATTAGAAAGTAAAATGAAAGATCTAGCAATGGATTTAGATGAATTAACAAACGATGACTTCGAAAAGAAATATAAGATGAAAAAGTCAGACTGGGAAGAAGTTAAAACACCAGGGCTGAGACAAGATCCAAGCAAACCAGCATACATTAGTAAAATGAAGAAACATTCTGAAAACATAAGACCAAGTGACTGGGCACAGGCTATGATGGCCGATGACAAACAAATGATGTCAGAAGCACAGTTTGATGAAGCGGCTGGAGAAAAAGATGCTTGCTATCACAAAGTAAAATCAAAATACAAAGTATGGCCTAGTGCTTATGCATCAGGTGCATTAGTACAGTGTCGTAAAAAAGGTGCTAAGAATTGGGGCAATAGCAAGTAATGAAAGTTAGTGAAATAATCACTGAGAAGTGTTGGAAAGGTTATAAGAAGAAGGGCATGAAAACAATGTTCGGAAAACGTGTACCCAACTGTGTAAAGAACGAAGCAGTAACACTTGATCAAGACGGAAATTTAGTGTTTGAAGATGGTGTAAGTGAAGATCTTAAAAAATGGTTCAAAGAAAAGTGGGTAAGATTTGGACCTGACGGTAAGATTAGAGGAGACTGTGCAAGAGGTAGTAGTAAAGAAGGAAAGCCTAAATGTTTACCAAAAAAGAAAGCACAAGCATTAGGTAAAAAGGGGAGAAAATCTGCGGCAACTAGAAAACGTAGAAAAGATCCAAAGAAAAACAGAAAAGGCAAGGCAATAAATGTTGCCACTAAAAAAAAGTAAAATATTATGAATAACTTAGAAAACATACTAGCAAAATTTAATGATTTAGGCATTGTAAACGAAGGCCTAACAACTGATGTACCGCAAAAAGATCAGCTTAAAGACGTCGAAGAAGAAAAAGCTGATGTAAAAATTGACGAAGCTGAGTTTGAAATAACATATAAAGATCCACAGTTCACTGGTACTAAAACACACACAGTCAAAGCAGTAAATGCCAAAGGTGCAGAACAAAAGTTCCTAAGTTTTGGTAATCCACATAAAGTATTAGATGTTAAGAAAAAAGAAAAAGTAGACGAAGCTGACAGGCCTTTACCACAAGACTTTGTACCAGAGCCTGTAGTAGCACAAACAATAAAAGATCTAGGACCTGGATTAGATCCAATGGCCAATGGCTTTTATGACCTATCATACGGAAAACTGCTTAGTAATTATCTAGCACAGGAAACTCCAGAAATTAAGAAAAAGTTTAATGTGAACTGGAATTTAGCTTGGGCAAGCCAAATGAGAGAGCTGTACAGTAGAGAGTACGGTGGATATATGAAAACACCAGTAAAAGAAGCAAAACATCAAGGACACACACTAGAGCAATTGGACAATGTGCTGGACACAGTAGAGGAACTTTTGCGTGAACTACCGCTAGACAAAAAAGAAGAAGCACGATTAATTAATATGCTCTACGACATGTACGAGACTGCTGAAGGAGCTAGTGAAGCATCAGCAGAGGTTGTTAAAAAACAACAACCTGTGTATGAAGCACACGAAAAACTAGAAAAACTAGTTGGGCAGAAAGTGTATGTTAAAAACAAAGGACAAACAGGCACAGTATCTATGGTCAGTCCTACACACAGCAATGCACTAGTAGTTGATATGGACAACGGGCAAACAACTGTATCACACTTTGCAGATTTGACCAGCGAAGGTGATAAACCAACAGCAGTTAAAAGATATATTGATATGTTAAAAGATATCGTTGATATACATGATCGTGGAGCAGTACCAAAAGGTGGGTATCCAGCAAAAGATCATTACACCAATGAAGCAAAAGAAGCATTTAAAGACGAAGAAGTACAGAAAGCTATTAGAATAGCAATGCACATGAAAGGTGATATGACAGACGCATCAGACGCTATTGATGCTATACACCCAGGATTAACACAACATCCAGACGTAGCAGACGCACTTAAAAGAGCCAATGAAAGTCTAAATGAAAGCACAAACAATGTTGGTGCTATGATGAAGATATTATCAGGAATTAACTAAGAACGTCACAAACAACTACACAAAGTAAGTAATGCCTTGACTAGATAAATAGTTGTATGGCATTAAACTCAATATCAACACTAGCATCTAAAGAAGCGAAGCAAGTCGCTAAACTTGATATAGCTCAGGCTAAACGTCAAGGTAGAACTGTGGCCGGAGATGGAACAATTTCTGGACCAGAAGATCCTGGAGAGCCATACTACAGATCACTAAACGATTATGATATAACAGAGTTGCCAACAAGATATAGCGGAAACGTTGTTGTTGATAATCCAAATTCAGAGGGCCTCTTGCAAGGTA
>Ga0222717_10000709_pt1 | contig 28533 bp, 44 predicted proteins | sample C33_18DmetaG_FD_165053 | JGI IMG/M metagenome (GOLD analysis project Ga0222717, IMG submission 165053) | Estuarine water microbial communities from San Francisco Bay, California, United States - C33_18D | ecosystem: Environmental > Aquatic > Marine > Unclassified | place: USA: California... | reverse complement strand
AAGCAAAAAATTAATTTGCGTTTTGGTTAAAATAGGTAGTCGGCAAAAGAGCGTTACCTATTTTTTTTATATTTGTATATAACGATTCACTAATTAAAACGTTTATATATAAATGAAACTTACAATCAATATACCTGAAACTCTAAATGAAGTTACTTTAAAGCAATACCAAAAGTGGTTAAAGATTGCTGAGGGTAAAGAGCTGGATTCATTTCTACAACAGAAAATGATTGAGATTTTTTGTAATATACCACTAAAGAATGTTCTACAAATAAAAGCAAGCGACATTAATAATATTACTGAAGAACTTACAAAGTTGTTTACTAATACACCTAAGTTTATAGATAGATTCGAAATGAATGGTAAAGAATTTGGATTTATACCTAAACTCGATGACATTAGCTTTGGTGAATACGTTGACTTAGATACCTACCTTGCTGACTGGGAGTCCATGCACAAAGCAATGGGTGTTTTATTTAGACCAATAACATTTAAAAAGAAAAAGCAATACTTGGTAGAAGATTACGATAGTGCTGAAAAGTACGACATGACAGAAATCACTTTAGATGTTGCATTTGGTGCGCTTGTTTTTTTTTGGAATTTAAAGAGCGAATTACTGAAAACTACCCTGAATTATTTAGCAACACAGGAGGAGGTAGAGCTTCCTCAGCAAATGCGGGATTCGCTGCAAAATGGGGCTGGTATCAATCTATCTACGGACTTACTAACGGGAACATTCTTAAATACGATAGTATCACAAAATCAAAACTCCACACCTGTTTAATGCACTTAGCATTTGAAAAGGATAAATATGAATTAGAACAACAACTATTAAAAAACAAATAATGACAAAAGACGATATATTAGAAGAATTAACAGAACGTAACTTATTAATCGAGAATGAACACATTATTCTGGTAGATGGATTTGAAGAAGCATTTATAGGTATATCAGCAAACAACCCAATTAAAGCAGTTTACGATTATTGGATATGTTTAGATTTATTAATACAAAGAGAGGGTGTCGACTTTGATGAAGCTATTGATAGCTTAGATGAATTTATTGAACAAGACTTAGGAGAACACACTCCAACTTATATAAAATTAGTATGAACAGTTTTTACAACATAATAGACAAGATCAAAGAAGTAGTTGTAGCAGAACCATTTAATAATGAAATAACATTTGGTGATATTGCTGACATTGATTTAAAGAAGCAGAGCTTATTCCCTTTAGCTCATGTAATGGTCAACAACAGTACTATCAATAACAACTACGTAACTTTTAACATTACTATTTTCTTTATGGATTTAGTAGATATTAGCAACGAACAAGTGACTGATCTATATAGAGGTAATGACAACAGGCAAGATATATTAAACACACAATTAGCTTTAGCAACCAGAGTTATAAGAGTTTTACAAAAGAGTGATTTATACAAAGATAAATTTGAGTTAATCAATCCAGCTACTTGTGAACCATTTACAGAAAGGTTTGACAATATGCTTGCTGGCTGGGCTGTTACTTTTGATTGTGGTACTAAAGACGAAATGACTTATTGCTAATGAGTAAATTTAGAAAAGCTTTAGATAAATATGCTAAGTATGTTATTCAACAGTCAAGAAGTAATTTGACTAAAAAGAAAAACAATGCTTCTAAGGCCTTATATAATAGTTTAGCTTATACAATTAAAGGAGATAAAGTTTCATTTCTTAGCGAAGATTACGGACAGTTTATTGATAAAGGTGTTAAGGGTGCAAAGTCTACATATCCAGAAAGCTCTGCAAGTCCATTTAAATATACAACTAAACAACCTCCAAGTTCTGCTTTTGATAAATGGAGTATTAAAAAAGGAATAGCACCAAGAGATAAGCAAGGTAGGTTTGTAAGTAGGCAATCACTAAACTTTTTAATTGCAAGAAGTATTTACAAAAAAGGAATTAAAGCAACATTGTTTTTTACTAAACCTTTTGAAAGGGGTTTAGATCTATACGGAGATGAAATTGTTGCTGGTTACATAGAAGATAATTTAGAAATAAAATGAGTACAATAATAAGAACAAGGAGCCCTTTCTTTATAAGGACACCACAAGAAACTAATAGCGAGTTAAGTTACTTTCAAATTAATATAACTGTATTTGGTGGTTTAAGTAATTCAACAGAGCAATGCGACGATTTATATGCAACCTACTCACTACAAAAAAAACCAATAGGTAGCGAAGACTCTGTTAGTGTAGATATTAGTGAAATAGTAAACGACCATCTGGAGCAAATATTTACTGGAGTTTATTCTGTATCATCAGCAAAAAGTTCTATTTGGGTAACTGTTGCAACATCTCCAAGAAAAGCAGATGGTTCTTTAGTAGACGACGCTGTTACAACTTCTAACACTTATTTAGCTCAAGAGGGTTACAATCATTTTAAAGATGGTGTTAACTATACAGCAGAACCTATTGCAATGATTAGTGGAAGTTATTTACAATACCATCAAGGGAGTACAATTACAATACCAGTAAATGTTGAACGAGTTATTTCTATTCAATGGCGGTCAGGTACAAGCACAAGAGAAACAGATAGTTTTGCAGATAATGGAAATCAAAACCAAAAAATAGGATATGCGCAGTTCTCAGGTTCTACAGTATTAGACAATATATTAGTTACCTACGATGATTCGTATGAATCTACTATTACAATAGTACCAATTGAAGAATGCAAATACCCAGTTCATAAAATTACTTTTGTTAATAGATGGGGAGCAATGCAAGATTTATTTTTCTTTAAAAAATCTACAGAAAGTTTAGACTCAAGAAGTGAAAACTTTAATGCAAGTATATTTGAAGCAAGGAATGTAGTTTTGTCACCACCAGAAGAAGGTGTTAATTGTGATGAATCAATTACATATAATACTTACTCAACAACAGCACACGCAAAGAAAACTTTTAATTCTAATGCTACTGAAAGCATTTCTTTAAATACTGGTTTTGTTAACGAATTAATGAATCCATATTTTGAGGAGTTAATGGTCAGCGAATATGTTTGGCTAACTGATTCAACTAACACAATCTATCCTGTTAATTTAAAAGACAGTTCATTTATTTACAAGACTGGTTTAAATGATAGGTTAATTAATTATACAATGAATTTTGAAAAGTCATTTAGCTTAGTAAATAATATTAGATAATGCAAAAAGTAATTCTATATATACAGCCACAACTTAGAAACACAACAACAGAACAAGATTTTGTTAGAGTTGATTTAATGGAAGAAGAACTTATTTCATTAACTCAGGTTATTCAAGATGTTAGTGACATAGATAAAATATTTACGGATTATAGTAGAACTTTTAATTTACCAGCAAGTAAAACAAATAATAAAATCTTTAAGCATTGGTACAACCCAGAGGTTGAAGGTTTTGATGCTAATATCTTTTGTGAGTCAAGAATTGAATTAAACCACCTACATTTTAGGTTTGGTAAAATACAATTAAATGAGGTTGCTATTAAGTATGGAGAGCCATCAATGTACAAGGTTACATTCTTTGGAAATACAGTAACTTTTAAAAATAAGATTAATGAAGACCAGTTGTCAGATTTGGTTTGGTTAAATAATTTTAATCATAATGCAGATGCTGATTACATTAAAGCTGCTTTAGAAAACGGGAAAAACTTCACAGTTGATAGTGTTTTATACAACGATGCTATTATATATCCTTTAATAGCGCATTCACAAAGCTATATTTATGATGGTACTGGAAGTCAAAGCAATGGATTAAACATTAGTAATCACCAAAACGCATCACATCTTGGTAAACGTGGAGTATTTCCAGAAGATTTAAAACCAGCTATTCCAGTAAAAAATATTATTAAAGCAATTGAAGAACAATACAGCATAATTTTTAAAACTGGTGAGTTCTTTGATTCTACTGCAATGGATAATTTGTATCTATGGTTACATAGGGCTAAAGGTAGAGTTACAGGAGATTTATTAGTTGAATTAAGTGGTGTTACGTTTATATGTCAAACAACTTCTAATTGTGTTCACTATAATGGTATAACTTATGACTCAGTTGAATTTGAAGAGGGAGATTATATATTTACACAAAGGTTTTCCGCAAGTGCTAATCCACCTACACCAATGGAAGAGGGATTTAAATTTACTGTTAATATAACACCAGCTTCAAGCTCCATCACTTACTCAATTGAAATTGTTGACAGCTTAACAGATACTATTGTAGCAACAGCAAACAATTTAACAGGTGCTCAAAGTCATTCAATTGGTTATGGTTTTGGTCAATCTAATTCATTAGCATTAAATGAGTCAAGAAGATTATTTGCAAGAGTTAGAAGTGTTGACCCTTTAACATTTTCTGCAAGTGTTTCTTTAGACCATTCATTTTATAATCCAAGCACACAAAGGAGGGAATATAATTTAATTGCTAATTACAATACACAATCATCAAGCATTGTAACAAGTGCTACAATAATAATTACAGAACAAATACCACAAATTAAAATTAAAGACTTTTTAAATGGTTTGTTTAGAGCTTTTAACTTAACTGCTTATGTAGATTTTTTCGGGCAAGTAATTGTTGAAACTTTAGATGATTATTATGCTGGTGGTGATACTTTTAATATTACTGAATTTGTAAAAACTGATGAACATACTATTAGCGATGCTTTACCATTTTCAAATGTAGATTTAGAATATTCAGAACCTAAAAGCATTTTGGCTCAAACGTTTCAATCTTTAAACAATAGAAGATATGGAGAATTAACTTACATTGGTGATGCAAGTAAAAAAAGAGAATATAAAATTACATTACCTTTTGAGCATATGTTATTTGAAAGGTTACAAGATAAAACAAGCGGAGCGTTGACTACAGTACAAGTTGGCAGTTTCTTAGATGATAATTTAGAGCCAAGTATAGGACAACCACTTTTATTTTATGGAATCTACCAGCAGTCAGCAGATGAAGTACATTTTGTTTATAATACAAGGCCAGAAGTTTATGGAGCGTTAGCACATAATTCATCAAATGACCAGTATGATTTAACAAGTTATTGGATTCCCAGTTCTTGCAATGAGTTAGGAACATCAACAACAGCACCAACTTATAATCTAAACTTTGGTAGTGAGATAAACACTTATACCTTAACAGATTATGGCGGTAACAATAACAGTTTGTTTCAAACTTATTATACTAATTACATAACAAGAATATTTAACAAGAAAACAAGAATATTTAAATTTTCTGCAATACTACCATTAAAAGTATTATTGAATTTAACTTTAGATGATTTGATTGTAGTTGGCACAAGAGCTTATACTATTAATAAAATGTCAAGTAAATTACAATCAGGAGAAACGAATTTAGAACTATTAAACGAACCAACGTGAAAACAATAATTGAAGCATTAGAATTTTGTAAAGAAAATAAACTTTACGATAAATACATTAAAATAGCATTAGGTGTTAATAAAGTGCCAATGACAATTAAAGAAGGTTTTAACCAATTAAGAATGAAGAAATGACTAAAGTAGTAAAAGTTATATTAGAAGCAGAAACTGGAAAAGCGAATGCTAATTTAAACAAGGTTAATAAGAGTTTAAAAACAACTGAGAAACAAGCAAAAGAAACATCTGGAGCAATGACATCTGCTTTTAATGCTTTACCAGCATCAATACAAGGTGCAATAGGTCAAGTTAAAAATCTTGGTACATCTTTTAAAGCGTTAGCAGTTGGCGGTAGTGTTGCTGCAATTGCTGGTCTTGGTTCTTTGTTTGTAATGGCAACTAAAAAAGGAGCAGAGTTTGCAAAAGCATTATCTGGATTAGAAGCTGTGCTTGGAGCAAGCGATGCTGAAATGAATCAACTTTCCAACTCAGCAAAAGAACTTGGTGCATCAACTCAATTCACATCAAAACAAGTTGTTGAACTACAAACAGAATTCGCAAAACTTGGATTCTCTACTAAAGAAATACTTGAATCTACAAAAGCAACATTAGATTTAGCTGCTTCTTTGGATGTTGGTTTGGGTGAAGCTGCAATGATAGCTGGTTCTACTTTAAGAGCGTTTGGATTAGAAGCTGAAGAAACACAAAGAGTTGTTGATGTAATGGCTGCATCTACAAGTAAATCTGCTTTAGATTATGATGCGTTAAGAGAATCTTTAAAATTAGTAGCTCCTACATCAAGAGCTTTAAATGTAGATATTGAAGAAACAACTGCTCTTTTAGCTACTCTTGCTGATAATGGTTTAAAAGGTTCTATTGCTGGTACTGGATTAAGTAAAACATTTATTGAATTAAATAAAAAAGGTATTCCATTAAATGAAGCACTTAAAAGAGTTGCAAACAGTTCTAACTCACTGAATGAAGCTATTGATTTAGTTGGTGTTGTTGGTTCAAAATCACTTTTAACTTTAGCTAATAATGCTCCTAAAATAGATGTATTAACTGAATCTTTTAGAAACTCACAAGGAGCAGCACAAAGATTAGCAGAAACAAGGCTTGACAATTTAGCTGGTGATACAACTAAACTTGGTTCAGCTTGGGAAGGTTTCTTATTATCTATTGAAGATGGCGAAGGATTATTTAACAGTATTGCAAGAGGTATAGTTCAAGCTACAACATCGCTATTAAATTTTATAACACCAACTGAAAAATTATCAGAATCTTTAGAAAAAGAAAGAGCATCTTTGTTTAGGGTGCAAGCGCAACTTGGAAATGTAAACACTACACAAGAAGAAAGAACATCTTTAATTTTAGAACTTCAAAAACAATACCCAAATTACTTAAAAAACATTGATGCTGAAACTGCAAGTAATGAAGATTTAAACGCAGCTATTCAAGAAATAAATAAATCATTAATAAATAAAATACTAATACAAGAGAGGGAAGAAGAAATACAAGAGCAAGCACAAGAAACTGCTGACGAATTAAATAAAGTACTTGATAAAGAAGCTGAAACCCTTGATTATACTGCTAAATTAAGGCAAAAATATTCTGATTTAGGTATTGAAATAAAAGCAACTTCGCCAAATGAAGTTTTAAAAGAATTAAATGAAATTCAAGAAAGAGAAAATAAACTTCGTGAAGAAGGAAACGGACAAAATAAACTTAAAATTGATGACATTGGTAGATTAGTAAATGAGCAAATTAATTTACAATCTAAAATAAAAGCACTAAATAAAGCAGAAGAAGATTTTCAAGAAGAACAAGAAAAAGGAAACAATTTAATAAAAGAAAAAGATGCTTTAATGGAGCGTCTTGGAATCACAACAGATGATGTTACTAAAAAAACAGAAGGTGGTGTTAAAGCAGATGAAGAGCAAACTATTGTTATAAGAGATTTAATAAAAGAGCAAAAAGAACTATTAGAACAAGCTGAAAAACTACCGCAATCAACAGAAGCGGAACTTGCTGTTAAGAATAAAAAAATTGCCTTAATAAATAAAGAAATTAAAAGACTTAAATCTTTAGGAATTGAACAAGAGAAAAAAGCTGTTAAAGAAATTGAAGTTAATAATGAATTAAATAAAAAATTATTAGAACAAATTGAAATAAAAGAAGATTTAGATGATTTTGATTTAGAAGAAGAAGAACCTGTTTTTGAAACAGATTTTTTAAAGAATACAGAAAAAGCAAGCAAGTTTCAAACAGAAGTAAAAATAAGAGGCATTAAAGATGAAATTGAACAAGAAAGACAATTAAGACTACAACAATTAGAATGGAATAAAGAAAACATTATTAAACAATCTATTCTTGATGGAAATTATTCAGCAGAACAAAAAATAGCAATAGAAAAAGATTATCAAAGAAAAAAATCAGAAATTGAAATTGACGCTGATGAAAAAACTAAAAGACAAAAAATAGATAATCAAAATGCTATATTAAACGCAACAAGTTCAGCTTTAAGTTCTATTGGTCAAATTGCTGATGCTTTTGCTGGCGATGACGAAGAAAGGGCAAAGAAGGCTTTTAACATAAATAAAGGATTAGGTATTGCTCAAGCAATAATAGCTACATCACAAGGTATAATGAATGCTTACACTAACCCAGTTGATGTTGCGAGTGGAGTTGCGTTTGCGAAAAGTATTGGCATTGGTTTAGCTGGAGCTGCACAAATAGCAACAATTGCAAGCACAAAGTTTCAGCCTGCTGATGGCGGTGGTGGAAGCGCACCAAGTCCAAGCATTTCAGGGGGTGGAGAATCATCTACACAACCACCAAGTTTTAATGTAGTAGGTCAATCAGGGTTTAATCAAGTGGCTGGAGCATTAGGGCAACAACAACCAGTACAAGCGTATGTTGTAGCTGGTAACGTAACAACTGCACAACAATTACAAAACAATACAATTACACAAGCAACATTTTAAAATAAATACAATGGATATAATAGAATTAATATTAGACGAAGATAGTGAAGGTCTAACTGGAATCGAAGCGGTTAGCATTGTCGAGCTACCAGCAATAGAGTCTGACTTTGTAGCACTATCAGAACAAGAAATTAAATTAGCTAAGGTAGATGGCGAGAAGCGTTTACTTATGGGAGCTGCTTTAATACCTAACAAACCTATCTTTAGAAAGAACGGAGAGAATACTTTCTATGTTTACTTTTCTGAGAAAACAGTAAGGAGAGCAAGCGAATTGTTTTTTCAAAACAGTATGCAGAACAACGCAACACTTGAACACGAAATGGAAATTAATAACTTGACTGTTGTTGAATCGTGGATTGTAGAAGATACTGAAATGGATAAATCTAAAAAGTATGGTTTAAGTGTACCAAAAGGAACTTGGATGATTTCAATGAAAGTAGAAAACGAAGACGTTTGGAAGAACTACATAGAAACTGGCAAAGTAAAAGGTTTTAGCATAGAGGGTTTTTTCGCAGATAAAGCACAAGCAAAAGACCCAAGTTTAAAATCTGAATGGAGTAAAGAGTTGGAAGCTATTGAAGAACAAGAAGCTGAATATATGCTTAATAACATTAAAGCACTAATTAAAAAAGACAAAAGAACTAAGTCTGGTAAAAGAACAGAGCTTGAAACATTTAATGACTATCCACAAGCGGTAAGTAATAATGCAAAGCGAGGTATAGAATTAAATAAAAAAGTTAATAATAAATGTGCTACACAAGTAGGTAAGATTCGTGCACAACAATTAGCTAACAAAGAAAACATTAGCGTTGAAACCTTAAAAAGAATGTACAGTTATTTAAGCAGAGCGCAAGAGTATTATGATGAAGGAAATAAAGAAGCGTGTGGAACTATCTCATATTTATTGTGGGGTGGTAAAGCTGGTTTAAGATGGTCAGAAAGTAAATTAAAACAAATAGAAAATGAAAAGTAAAAGATTTAAAACACCAAGTAATGTATCACCAAGTAATAGTAAACGCGGTTGTTTATGTGCTGATAATACTTACAGTAGTAAATGTTGTGACGGAAGTTTACAAGCGCAAGGGATAGGAAACATAACTAAAACGCCAGAATAAAAATAAAGTTGCAAAAAAATATAACAGTTAACGTTTTCAAACGTTTATAGGTATATACTCAAATTATGAAAGCAAACGACATACTAAACAAAATAAAAAATATTGTTGGTGAAAAAGTTGAACTTTCTGAAAACAAAATAGAAATGGCTGAAGTTACTTTAGAAAATGGAACTGTACTTATTGCAGAATCGTTTGAAGCTGGTAATTCAATATTCATTAAAACAGAAGATGAGCAAATTGCTTTACCTGTTGGGGAATATGAGTTAGAAGGTGGTAAGATCTTAGCTGTTGTTGAAGAAGGTTTAATTGACAGTATTAAAGAAGCTGCTAAAGAAGAAGAAGCAGTTGAAGAAGAACTTTCTGAAGAGTCTAAAGAAGTTAAAGAAACTGAATTAGAAGAAGAAGAAAAAGAAGAAATGAACTACGTTACTAAAGAGGAGTTTGCATCTGCTGTTGAAGAAATCAAAGCAATGATAGACGAAAAACTTGGTAACAAAGAAGAAATGAAGGAAGAAGCACAAGAAGAAGTTAAAGAAGAAAAAGAAGAACTTTCTGCTGTTGCTCCTGAACCTGTAAAACATAATCCTGAAGCTGAAGTTGATAATAAACTAAATTTTAAAATTTCTGAAAACAGAATTAAAACAACTAAAGACAGGGTTTTTGATAAAATTTTTAACAATAATTAAATAATAAAAAAATGGCTAATAGTTTAAATAGTTTAGCGACTACTTATGCTGGTGAGAGTGCGGGTAAATATTTATCTGCTGCTTTATTATCAGCTAACACAATTGATAAAGGTGGAATAGAAGTAAAACCTAATATCAAATTCAAATCAGTAATGAAAAAAGTAGCAACTGGTGCTGTAATAGCAAATGCAAGTTGTGATTTTACTAAGACTGACGATGCAGTAACAATAACTGAAAGAATCCTACAACCAGAGGAGTTTCAAGTAAACCTTGAATTTTGTAAAAAAGATTTTTCTGAGGATTGGGAAGCGGTTTCAATGGGTTATTCTGCATTTGATAATATGCCACCTAAATTTTCAGATTACATCATAGGTCATGTTGCTGGAATGGTTGCAGAAAAAACAGAGCAAAATATCTGGGAAGGTACAAACGCTACTGCTGGGGAATTCGATGGCTTGGCTACTTTAGCTCTTGCTGATACTGACGTTCTTGATGTAACTGGAACAACTGTTGACGCTGCGAATGTTGTTGCAGAATTAGGGAAAATTGTAGATAGCATACCAGCTTCACTTTACGGTAAAGAAGACGTACACATTTACATTTCACAAAATATAGCGAGAGCTTATGTTAGAGCTTTAGGTGGTTTCGCTGCTACCAATAGTGGTGTAAACGCTCAGTCTCACATGTGGTATGGTGATGGCGCACTTTCTTTTGATGGTGTTAAATTATTCGTTGCAAATGGTCTTAATGATAACACTGCAATGGCTGCTCAGAAATCTAACTTATTCTTTGGGACTGGTTTACTTTCTGACATGAACGAAGTGAAATTGATAGACATGGCTGACATCGACGGATCACAAAATGTAAGAGTCGTGATGAGATACACCGCTGGTGTACAGTACGGAATTGGTTCTGACATTGTTCTTTATCACGTTTAAGAAATAAAAAAATAACAAGGGGGCTGTAATGCTCCCTTAATTTAAAATTAATAACAAATGGCTTGCGATTTAACACAAGGACGTAAATTACCATGTAAAGACGTAATCGGTGGCATAGTTAGAGCTTGGTTTGTTGACTTTGGAGACTTAGGAACTGTAACCAAAACTGACGATGAAATCACTGATTTATCTGGAACATTTACTTGCTTTCAATACGATTTAAAAGGTACTAACAGTTTAGAAACTGCTATTACATCTTCAAGAGAAAACGGAACAACCTTTTTCGAAGAAACATTGACTTTAACACTACCTAAATTATCTAAAGAAGATAATAAGGAACTTAAGCTAATGGCTTACGGAAGACCTCACATTGCTGTAGAGGACAGAAACGGAAACTTTTTACTATGCGGTTTAGAACACGGAATGGATGTTACAGGCGGTAGTATAGCTACGGGAACTGCTTTTGGTGACCTTTCAGGTTATTCATTAACTCTTACTGGACAGGAATTAGAACCAGCTAACTTTATTAGTGGTGGAACTTCTGCTGATCCTTTTGCTGGAATGAGTTCTGCAACTGTGACTGTAACTGTTGGGACAAATAGTTAAAAAAAGACGCGATTAATATAATTGTGTGATTCATAATATATAGTTTGATTGGAGGGGAGGAAGTGATTAGCCTCCCCTTTTTTTATTTAAAAATATGCAAATATTAACTACAAGTGGCACACGAATTATTAACTTTATACCAAGAGAAACAATAACTGGTACTAAAACTTATAAATTAGTGATAAAGTCAGAGGCTCAAAATAAAGTTATATTAACAGACGATGCAGCAACATTTTCTGAAATGGATTACTATTACCAATATTCAACTACTCAAGCATTAGTTGAAAATAATTACTATACTATTACAATCACCAATACAACAGACAACGCAATAATTTTTAAAGACAAGATGTATTGTTCGGATCAAACACTTTCAGACTATGAAATTTCAAACGGTGTTTATATAGAACAAAGCACAGGAGACAATCAATTTGTACATTATGGATAACTTACACTTAATACAACTTAATCAATACGAACGACCTACTATTACAGAAGAACGTAATAGAAACTACGTCTCAATAGGAGATAACAACGACTATTATCAATGTTTGATTGATGCTTACATGGATAGCACTACAAACAATGCGGTAATTAACGGAATAGTCAACCAGATATATGGCAAAGGATTAGATGCTACTGATTCAGCTGAAAAGCCTGACCAGTATGCTCAAATGATGAGTTTAGTTAAACCTCACGATTTAAGAAATGTTTGTCAAGATCTTAAGTTATTAGGAGAAGCTGCTTTTCAAATTACTTATAATGGCAATAAAATATCAGCAATAACACATTTTCCAAGAGAAACGCTTAGAGCTGAAAAGATGAATGACAAAGGCGAAATAAAAAATTATTTTTATTCTGCTGATTGGTCTAAGGTTCAAAGAAATACTAAACTAAAAAAGTTTCCTGTTTTTGGTAGTGGTGGACAAAATGAAATTTATATTATTAAAAGATATGTCACAGGTTTCTATTACTACGCTCCAGCGGACTGGAATGCCTCTTATGCGCAACTTGAAAAGGAGATTGCAAGCTATTTAATAAATGATGCTATGTGTTCTTTTTCAGGCACAAAAATTATAAATTTTTCGAATGGTATTCCTGATAGGGAAAAACAATTAGCTATCAAAAATGACATAATGTCAAAGCTAACTGGTAGCTATGGTGAAAAAGTAATTGTAGCATTCAACAATAATGCAGAAAGTAAAACGACTATCGATGACGTAAGTTTGACAGATGCTCCAGCACACTACTCTTATTTAAGTGAAGAGTGTTCAAGAAAGATTATGTTAACTCATAGAGTTACTTCACCATTGCTTTTAGGTTTATCTTCTGCTAATGGTTTCTCAAGTAATGCTGACGAAATAGAAAACGCATCAAGGCTTTTTAACAACGTGGTAATACAACCATATCAAAACCTTTTGATTGATTGCTTAGACACAATATTAGCTGTTAATGATATTAGTTTAAACCTTTACTTTAAAACTATTGAACCACTTGAGTTTATGGATTTAGAGAACGTTGAAGGCGAAGATGCTATTGAAGAACAAACTGGAATTAAAGAAGATGAAAACACCGCAGAACTCGAAATGATGGCTTCTAAGAGCTTTTCTTCGCAAGAAGATAAAGAACTACTACAAGAAGCTTTAAACGAGCTTAACGGTGAATTAATGGACTCAGAGCAGTTTGAAATAGTTGATATTAGAGATGTAGACGAAGAAAATGAAAGCGTTGAAGATTGGGCAACTGATATGATTCAACTTAGTGATACTATAAAAAGTAAAGAAGATGGTTTTTCTGTTTTAGATAAATCTTTTTATAAAGTAAGATACAAGTATCAAGTAGGATCAAGAAAAGGTTACAAGACGAGCGGAAAGGGTAAAAATAAAAAAGCTAATAAGTCCAGAGATTTTTGTATTGAAATGATGAACAGAAGCAAGGCTGGTGTAGTTTACAGATTAGAAGATATTGATAAAGCGAGTAGGACAATGAGTTTTGCAGCTGCTAAGTTACCAAGACACAATTTACAGAACTACGATTTGTTTAAATTCAAAGGCGGTGTTTATTGCCGACATAAATGGCAACAAGTATTGTATAAAGTGAAAAACTTAGATGACAAAGGGAGCGAAGATTTAGAAGATTATAAGAAAACTAAATCAATCCCTAAAAGTTACGAACCAACTCCAAGAGGCGCACAACAAGCTAAAAAAGCTCCTGTTAATATGCCTAATAATGGACATCACCCAAATTATAAGAAATGAGTAAAGCACTATTTGTAACAAGACACGATATTTCAGTATTTACTGCTGCTAATGGTTCGATTGATAATGACAAACTGTTGCCATTTATAAACCAAGCGCAGGATATACATATACAGAATTATCTTGGTACTGATTTGTATAATAAAATACAAGCAGAGATTGTTGCTGGTACATTAGCTGACCCTTATTTAGCTTTATTAAATGACTATATAAAAGATATGTTGCTACATTGGTCAATGGTAGAATACTTACCTTATGCTGGTGTTAATATTGCTAATGGTGGTATATATACTAAGAATCCTGAAAACAGTACAGCACTAACAAAAGAACACGTAGACTACTTAATACAAAAGTCAGAAAGTACAGCACAATTTTATACAAGAAGATTTATTGATTATATGCAAAGTGGAGTAGCACCTTCTAACTTTCCAGAATATTACAGTAATACACAAGCGGATATGTATCCAGATGACGTTGCAGAAAATCAAACTTGGGTACTTTAAAATAAAAAAACTATGAGTGACACTTGGGGTAAAGGTTCGGTAAATAATAACATAGGTTGGGGACAAGCTGCTGGTAGTGCAACTAATGACTGGGGTAAATCTCAGAAGGAAAGTTGGGCTGGTCAAACAGATATTGTTGGCATAACTTCTGTTTCCATTACTTATTCATCAAGCGCATTTTGTTCTGATGCAAATGACCCTACACCAACCATAAGTAACAACGCTGGTGCTGGAACTTTTAGTTCTACTGCTGGTTTAGTTTTTATTAGTACAACTACAGGTGAAGTTGACATTTCTGGTTCAACTGCTGGTAGTTATATAATTACTTATACAGATACTGATGCTGCTACTGCAACTTTTGATTTATCTATTAATACAATACCTACTGTAACAGTAAGTGCTTCTGCTGGTACTATTTGTGATGGTGAAAGCACAATATTAACTGCAAGTGGTGCTAATTCTTATACTTGGAGTAATGGCGGAACAGGATCGAGCATAACAGTTTCACCAAGCACAACAACTATATTTACTGCAACTGGAACAGATTCAAATAGTTGTACAAGCTCAGGCGGAACAACAATTACAGTTAATGCTCAAGATAGTGCTGCTTTTAGTTATGCTGCAAGTGCTTTCTGCGCTAATGGTACAGACCCAAGTCCAACAATAACAGGTACTGCTGGTGGTGCTTTTACTTCTACTGCTGGAATAACTTTAAATAGTTCTAATGGTGAAATAGATTTGGATGCTTCTACAGTTGGCACTTATTCAATTACTTATACGACTACAGGAGTTTGTCCAGATAACCAAAGTACAAACATTACAATTAACGCTGCTGACAATGCTGCTTTTGCTTATTCTGCGAGTAGTTACGAACCAACAGATTCAGACCCAACGCCAACAATAACAGGTTTAACAGGTGGAACGTTTAGCGGAACTACTGGTTTAGTAATTAATTCAACTACTGGTGAAATTGATTTGAGTGCTTCTACTGTTGCGAGTCACACTATTACTTATGATACTACTTCAAGCGGTTCAAGTGTTTGCCCAAATACATCTACACAAACTGTAGATATTGCTTTAGCTGGTATTGCTAATAATTACAGTATGAGCTTTGATGGTTCAGATGATTATATAGATGTAGGTGATAATAATAGTTTAAATCCGACATCACAATTAACATTATCTGTTTGGGTTAAAAAAATTGGAAGTGGCACTGGTTCTACTCCTGCTGTTTACTCAAGTAGTAAAAGTTCATCAAATAATGGCGGTTTTTTAATTACTCTTCATCCTACAAGTTCAAGATTTCAATTTTATGTAGACACAACAGGTTCAGGCGGTTGGGTTTCCATACAAAACAATGTTGGTATAGTTACAAACCAATGGTATCATATAGTGTCTACTTGGGATGGTAGCAACATTAAAATGTATGTTGATGGAGTTTTACAAACAAATACAGCAAGTGTTTCACAAATAGTTTATTCTATAGATATAAGTGCAACAATAGGTAAATATGCTACAAGTTATTTCAATGGCTCTATTGACGAGGTAGCAGTATGGAACACAGCTCTAACATCTACACAAGTATCGGAGATATACAACGCAACAGGAACTAATTTAACTAAAGACTTAACCACAGTATCAGGTTCAAACCTAATATACTGGAATAGAATGGGAGATTAATTATGAGTACACAGTTTACAAATAGACAATGGCGATTGCCTAACAATGAGAATAAAGACAAGCAAAGTAACTATTCTATGGACAAATTTGACCAAAATGATTATATATCAACGCCATTAACTATAGATGAATTTAGTTCAGCTACTATGTCAATATGGTTTAAAACTTCTACTTCGCAAAATAATAGATATTTTTTGTCTTTTCCTGAAGCGTCTGGCGCAAATGGTTTTGATTTACTCTTTGTAACATCTGGCATAAGGTCTTATTTGGATGTTCGAAGCACTCTTACTTCAACATTTACTTATAATGATGGAAATTGGCATCACGTAATTGTTAGCTATAGTGGCACTATCCATAAAATGTATATTGATGGTGTTTTAACAGCTTCTAATACTGCAAGTGGAACTATAAAAAACGCTGAAGGAAATTTATATATTGGAGCTTTAAGCTCTCTATATCCTACATATAGAGTTTATCAAACGAAATTAGACCAAGTGGTTGTTTTTAATTATGCCCTTTCTGATGGTGGTGTTTCAGTAGGTCAAACTGCTACTGGTCAAATAGCTACATTGTATGGTGGTGGTTCTGCTATAGGAAACCCAATGTCGCTAAGTCCAGCTCCTGTTGCTTACTACCCTTTAGGTGATCAAGATGCGTTTAACGGAGCAGATTATTTGACACCCAACGCTTCTCTGAAGGACTTTGTTTTTGATTTTAGTTTAGTAAATAACAATTCAATTAATCTTGGTAATTCAGCAATTCTTGCTCCAAGAACAAATACTTTTACTTTTTCAGCTTGGATTAATCCAAATAACTGGACAGCTACTTATTCTGTTGTATATGCAAACCCTACAACTAATGGAATATGGATAGGCAAATTAAATAGTAGCGGTTTTGTTTTAAGAGCAAGTAGTGATGCTAACTATTTAACTCATACTTTACCAACAGCAGGAGAATGGACTCATATAGTTATTACAAGAGATGCAAGTAATTTAACAACATTATATTATAATGGGGTTTCTCAAACTACAGCAACTGTAACTAAAGATTTTATTGAAGGAACTACTTATATTGGTTCAGATAATTTTAATAATGAGTTTAATGGCTTTATTTCAAACGTTCAAGTATTCAACACAGCACTATCAGCAACAGGTTCTAACTCAATAGAAACTCTTTACAATAATGGTTCTCCACTTACTTCAATGTCAGGATTTACTTCTTTACAGGGTTGGTGGAAATTAGATGCTTCTGCTACTTATGATTCATCAACTACAACTTGGTCTATCCCTGATGACAGTTCTAACTCAAACGATGGCACAAGCTCAGGAATGACACAATCAGCATTACAACAGTCAGATTTATCTTTCAAAACTTCTATTTCACCCTACGCTTTATCTTTTAGTGGTTCTGGGGATTACATAGATTTAAATTCAGACATAACTTTAACTGGTAATAAAAGTGTTAGTTTTTGGGTGAATTTTACAAGCACAATAGCTGGAGTGGTTTTTGGTGGAGCATCAAGTAATTATTACCCATATATTGACGCAACTTCTATATATATAAGAGCTGGAGGAGCTTTAAGTACTTTTGCTCACGGAGGTTTAACTGCTGGTGTATGGTATAACATTTGTATAACAGGAGATGGAACTAATGCTACTGCTTATTTAAATGGTTCTTCATTAGGTACACAAACAGACAAGGGTTTTACTTTTAAATTGATAAACGCAGAAGGTGCTGGATATTATGGTGTTGATGGTAAATTGTCTAACTGCGCTATCTGGAATGCTGCTTTAACATCTTCACAAGTTAAAGAAATTTATAACGAAGGAGTACCATCTAATCTAAACAACCATAGCGCCTATTCAAACTTAGTAAGCTGGTGGCAGTTAGGAAGTAATAGTTCTTTTAATACTAACTGGACAGTACTTGATGAAAAAGGTAGTAACAATGGAACTTCTGTAAATATGACTGAAGTAGATATAGTAGATGGCGTTGGTAGTTATGCCAACGGTTTGAGTTCTGGAATGGGTGGCGATGAAGTAATAGGTGATGCACCTTACAGCAGTAGCAATTCACTAAGTGTCAATATGGACGTACTTGACAGAACAGAAGACACACCGTCGTGAAGTTAAATAATATTAAATAAATAAAAATGAATAATAGAACATACATAATTTGTGATTTATCAGACAGTAACCTCGTGTTATTTTCACAAGTAAACCAAAGCTCTGCTCAATCTGTAAGAAGGAATTTAGCTAATACTGAAATGGTTTTAAGTTACCAAGTTGAACCAAGTTTTATAACTGATGGAACTTTAACGCCTTTAGGAGTATACACTCACGAAGAAATTTTAGTAATTTTAGCTGGTAGCGATTGGAGTGAACCAATGCCAGAATAATGAATTGTTTAAAAAGTATAAAGATGGATGACCACAGTATATTGATGGCCGTAACTGCTTTAATATCCGCTATTGGATTAAAAGAGGTTTGGAGTATATGGAAAAAGAAAATTGACATAACTGCTCAGAAAGATGAAAGAGAGGACAGTTTATATGCGCAACAAGTTGCTGTTCTTAGTAATAAGATACAACAGCTTGAAACAAAGATTGAATTATTAATTGAAGAAAATATACAGTTAAGGGTTAAAGTTGTGAAGATGGAAGCACGCTTAATTAATAGTGCTAAGAAAAAAGTAAACAAAAGAAAAGATGAGAGAAATTAAAGAAATACATATTCATTGTAGTGCTACTCGTTCTAATAGTATTGCTTCAAGCACAATTAAAAGGTGGCATACATCAGCACCAAGAAACTGGAGTGATATTGGTTATCACTATGTAATAAACTCAGCTATTGAGTTTGGAAGACCAGTGCATAGGAAACCAGCAAGCGCAAGAGGACACAACGACCACGCTATTGCTATTTGTTATGTTGGTGGTTTAAACCCAGAAACAGGTAAACCAGAAGATACAAGAACACCAAGACAAAAAGAATTAATAATTAAGTTGATTAAACAACTAAAAGCAAAATATCCAAAAGCTACTATACACGGACATCGTGATTTGTCACCTGATTTAAATAAAGATGGCAAGATTGATGAGTTTGAATTTATGAAACAATGTCCTTGCTTTGATGCAGAAGCTGAATATTTAGAATATCAGCCAAAAGGTTTTAAACCAAGAAGTGCAGCAGCACAAGAAGTTAAATCAAAAAAAGCAAAAAAGAAAGTAGATGGAAAAAAACCAAACTAATTTAGAGGACTTAATTAAAAGAATGGAAAATGTTCCAGTTCCAGAAAGAACTTGCAACATAGATGACGAAACTTGTGAAAGTTGTAGCGGATGAAGAAACTACAAGACACTAAAATAGGTCAATTACTAAAAGAAAAAGCACCACAAGTTTTTGAGGTAGCAAAAAACCTTTTACCAGACAAAGGCTTGTTAGGAGTTGTTAAAAATTTAGTTAGTCAATCAGATTTATCGCAAGAAGATAAAGAAAAAATACACAAGCAGCTTGTAGAATTTTACGAGTTAGAGGTAAAAGACAGAGACAGCGCAAGAGATAGGGAAGTCAAAATGGCTGAGGCTGGTGCTAACGACTGGATGATGAACGTTACAGGGGTTATTGGTTTAGCTTGTTTTGTTTTTATAATTTATGCAGTAGTGTATATACCACAAGTTTTAGACAATGAATTGTTTATACATTTAATGGGTATGGTAGAAGGTGTTGTTATTGGAAACATCTTTGCTTTTTACTACGGAACAAGCTCCAAAAAGTAATTAATAAATTTTTTTTATATATTTAACAAAAAACTGTTAAATGAAATCACATAATAAAAGGTGGCGAGAAAAGGGTGCTAACCCAAGATACCGTTTAAATACAGACGAAGCTCAGATTATAAACGATTACAGAAGGTTAAAACAAGAAGCACAAGCAGAAGGTTTAAATCCTAATGACATTCACAGTGGTTGGATTAAAAACAAAAAAGCCAGTTTATATTTTAAGAATCCTAATTTTAAGAAAAACGATTTAAAGCAGTTTAAGCAACAGTTACTAAACGACTTAAAAGAATATTCACCAAACTTTGAAAAGGTTGTTAAACCTAAAGTAAACGATGGCCATTGCCTTTTAATATCTCCAGCAGATATACATATTGGTAAATTATGTAAATCTTTTGTAAGTGGTGAAGAATATAATAAGCAAATAGCAGTTCAAAGAACGCTTGAAGCTGTTGATGGTATATTACAGAAAAGTAACGGTTTTAATATAGATAAATTAATACTTTGTATTGGCAATGATGTTATGCACATTGACACACCAAGCGGTGGTAAAACTACAAGGGGAACTGTTCAAGATGTTGATGGAATGTTTTTTGAGCATTTTCATATAGCTAAAAGATTATATATTAATATTATTGAAACATTAGTTAGTTTCTATCCTGATTTACACGTTGTTTATAATAGTAGTAACCACGATTATTTGACAGGATTTTGTTTAGCAGATACAATTTCAACTTATTTTAGAAATAGTAAAAACATAACTTTTGATATTAGTTTACAACATCGTAAATATTACACCTACTTTAACTCGTTAATCGGCAGCACTCACGGAGATGGTGCTAAGTGGGATTTACTACCTTTATTAATGGCTGATGAGTGTAAAGAATGGAGTGAATCAAAGTATAGATATATGTTTACGCATCATTTACATCACAAAGTTTCAAAGGATTTAATCGGTTGCAGTTTAGAAAGTTTCCGTAGCCCATCGCCTTCGGACAGTTGGCATCACAAGCAAGGTTACACTTCGTCTAATAACCAAGCAATAGAGGGTTTTATCTTCTCTAAATACAATGGCCAAGTAGCCAGAATTACACATTTATTTTAGAATTAACATTTTATTGTTAATAAAGTTTTTAGTGTGTTTTGTAATTTGTATTATATTTATATATATATTTACAACCATAAACTTTAAAACTATTATTATGAAAAACTTAAACACATTTACAATTACTCTTATTAATAAAAAAACAATAGAGTTAAATTTACCATTTCATACTGTACAAAAGGTAAAAGAATTTATTGATGATAATTTTAACACAACAGCAGTTTCAATTTCTAAACATTAAGAAAATGGATATATTTAATAAAACGCAAATCTTTAACGACTTAGAAGAATTAAGTCAATTAGCAATTAAAATAGATAAACAAAACGAACAATTAATTAACTATATAAATAAATAATTATGAGCAGAGAAATTTCATACACAACAAGAACTTTTTATGTACCAGCAAATAAAATTGATACGCTGGTAGAATTTCAAGGTAAATGCAAAGAGAACGGACACCGTTCTTACTCTGAGGTATTACTGAGTTTAATGGAGCAATACAACAATCAATGATACATTATCCGCACCCTCACAACGAACAGCACCATAATGACAATATAGCTCATTGGTGGGCTTATGAAACTAATAAGTATTTACAAGACAGATTAAGAAACTTAGTTGTAAGAGCTAACTGGAATAAGAGAATTATTTGTCAAATAAGACTATCAAGCAATGACTTAGAAATACATAGACACAGGTTTGAAGGTTACATTTCACAATTAGACAACATTGCAAAACAATTAAAAACTATTGCGGTGCAATACAATGAACAAAGAATAAATAAATTAAAAACTATATTTACAAAAATTAAAAACTATGAAAATTAAAGAAATAGCACAGAAATATAATTTGTCAAAAGATGACTTTTGGGAATTAAAAAGAGGTACACGCTCAATGTGGATAATTACACACGATGCTTGTGAAAAGATAGCAGCACAAGAAAACATACAGTTCGGCGCACCTACAATATATAGAGACAGCAACCAAGATGTTGCAATTGTTGGAGATGCAAAACGAGGTAATAAGATTATCTGGTCAACTGGTGAAGCAAGCCCTAAGAACTGCAAAGCACCTTATCCTTTTGCAATGGCCGAAAAGAGACTGAAGGACAGACTTGTTTTAAAATTAATAGATGCTTATCAGTATTCAATTTATTCAGATTCTGAAGCAGATAACTTTAAAAAACAATGATAGAAACAAACGTTTTAGAGGTGATACAAGTGGTCTTGCTTTGCCTCACATTAGGAGTTGTAATCGGAACTCAGTTAAATAAAAAATAAATTAAACTATATATTATGAAAAAGAATCACTTAAGTTACTCGGCATTGTGCCAGTTTAAAAAGTCACCTAATCACTTATTGGCTTACTGGAATAAAGAAACAAAAACTACTGATGCAATGCAGTTTGGAACAATAATACACAAGATGTTATTAGAACCAGAAACGTTTGCTGATGAGTTTGCAATCTTTGAAGGTGCAAGAAGAGCTGGCAAGCAATGGGTAGAGTTTAAAGAACAGAACGAAGGTAAAACACTAATCAAGCAACAAGAGTTAGACGATGCTAATAAAATAATTAACAACGCAATGTCGCACCCTGTACTTACTGAAATGATGCAAAATAAAGTAGATACTGAAATTAAATTAGAGTGGCATCATAAAGATGTTAATTTTAAAGGCTTTGCAGACCTTTTAACAACGTTTAACGGTAGAAAGTGTGTAGTAGATATAAAAACTACTTTTGACGCTGGTAGACGTTTTGAACGTGACTTGTACTACAATGACTATAAAATGCAATTAGCAATGTATCAAGACCAATATGACAAAGATACAGATGCTTATATTGTAGCAATAGAAACAGCAACTCCTTTTAACATACAGGTTTATAAATTAGACGATAGTTTATTGTTTAAAGGCTGGATGGATTACGACCATTATACTGATAAGTTTTTAGAATGGGATGGTAAGCCACAAGGTTACTCAAATAGTATAGTAGAAGTAAAAACAGAAACAGAAGAAATATTATGAAAAAACTTGCAATAATAGGTGGATTAAGTTTAATGACTGCTGGCACTACAAGTATAGTCTGGCATAAACAAAACTTAAATTTAAATCCTAATACATTTGCAATAGCTACAGGAGGTTTTTTTGTAGCTGTAGGAATTACCTACAAATTTTAAAAATCAAAAATAAATAACAATGAATAAAAAAGAAGAAACAATATATTGCGGAAGCGGTAAAGTTATGAATGACAAATGGTTAAAAGTCACTATTAATCCAGCTAAACTTGCTGATTACATTCAAGAGTTTAATGGTAATAAGTTTATCAAATTAAATATTAATATAAAAGATGAGCCAGACCAGTACGATAAAAATGTAAGTATTAGTGTTGATACTTGGAAGCCAGATGCAGAAGCACCAAAAGCTGCTGTAAAAGAAACTTCAAATGACTTACCCTTTTAAGTATTATGAAAGAATCAAAAGTCTTGGAAGCATTGGGTTTGACTTCGTCAGATATACAAAATTTATTGATGAGCGGAGTGTCAATGCCAGAAATAGCAAAGAGGTATAAAATTAGTTATATCTCTTTAGTACAGGCATATAAAATCCAAAAGAAAGATTTCAAGTATATTGATTTTGTACAACCTAAAAAAGAAGTGGAGGACATTGAAAAGGTGTCCTTCACCTTTGACAAACTATATACAGAAGAATCATTAAACGAAGATGAGCTGATTGCTTATTATAAGTATGAAGCAAAACACAAAGCATATTATGGAAGTTACTAAAAAAAGATATGATTACTCTAAAAAAGAAGGTGATAGAGTTGAAAATGATTTAAAAGAAAAATTAAAATTATTAGGTTACACTGTAAAAAAATCAACAATTGAACAAGATAGATATAGTCATATAGATTTTTTTGTTAATGGTTTTGGAGTTGATGCAAAATCAAATAAACATCTAAATAGTATTTGGCTTGAATTAAGCAATGTTAATGGAAATAATGGTTGGTTGAAAGGAAAAGCATTTTATATAATATTTGAGATAGTAGAATTAAATTGTTATTCTGTATTTAAAAGAATTGATTTATTAAATTACGCTTTAACCTTTAAAGAATATACTGATAATAAACATGAATTTTATAAAATATACACAAGAAAAAAATGGGATAGAAAAGATCAAGTGATTAAAGTTAAATATGATGACATTAAACAATATGAATTAAAAAGAATAAATAAATAAATATTTTTATATATTAAACCAATCAAATCAAACTAATTATGAAACTAACAAAAAGAAAAGGTTTTAATTTTTTTAGAAGTTATTACGATGTTTATAACGAATTAGAAAAAGATAAAGACAAATTACAATTTATTGAAGCGTTACTTAACAGGCAGTTCTTAGGTGTAAAACCTACTAATTTAAAAGGCATGGCTAAGTTTGCTTATATAAGTCAGACTAATAGTATTGATAGCCAAGTTAAAGGTTATGAGACTAAGACTGGCAATGCCCTATCACAAGACCCTAAGCAAGGGGGTAAGCATGGACCTAAGCAAACCCCTAAGTTACAAGTAGAAGTAGAAGAGAAAGTAAAAGGGAAAGAGAAAGGTGTTAAGTTTAAAGACCCTTACCTAACTACAACTTTCATCAAATGATAGTTAATAAGGAAGATAACTTAAAATACTTGTACGCTTTTAAGGAAGGTAAAATTAAACGTGGTTTAGAAATTGGTAACGAGTTTGACAAGTGGTATGTTCATAAGCGTGGCAGCTTTACTGTAATTGTTGGATTAGATAATGTTGGTAAAACTTTTTTTATGTTATGGTATTTTTTATGCTTAAGTATTAAACACAATGTAAAGTGGTGCATTTGGTCTGGTGAAAATAGTTCAGGTCAATTAACAAGAGATTTAATTCAAATGTATGCACAATGTAAATTAAATGATTTAAGTAAGACTCAAATTAATAAATACAATAATAAGATTTCAGAGTGGTTTACTTTTGTAAGTAATAAAAAAATGTACAATCATAAAGACTTGTTAAAAATATTTAAGCAAAGTAATTGCGATTCATTTGCGCTTGATCCTTTTACTGGTTTAAACCATGACAGAAGAGTTAATCAATATGAACGTAATTATTTAATATGTAATGACATAAGAGACTTTTGCAATACTACAGGAAAGTCAATTTATGTAATGACTCATCCAATGACTGAATCAGCAAGAAGAGTATTTCCACCCAACCATGAATATGCTGGTTATATACAACCACCAAGAAAATCTGATGTTGAAGGTGGTCAAGTGTTTGCGAATAGATGCGATTCTTTTCTTTCGATACATAGGTTTATTAATTCACCTGAAAGCTGGATGATGACACAAGTAAGAGTAGAAAAAATTAAAGACAAATTGACTGGAGGAACACCAACTCTTGATCAACCACTATGTTTTAATTACAATGGTGGCTTAGGTTTTACAATTGGTGGTAATAATGTACTAAAACAAAAAAAATGAAAATATTAAATTTATATTCAGGCATAGGGGGTAACAGAACTCTTTGGGGAGATGAACACGAAATAACAGCTATTGAGATAAACCCAGATATATCAGCTATATATAAAGAGAAGTTTCCAAATGATAATGTAATAAATACAGATGCACATTTTTACTTATTACATCACTTTCAAGACTTTGATTTTATTTGGAGTTCACCACCTTGTCCGAGCCATAGTAGATTATGCTACTCACAAAAAGAAAAGAAATATATTGATTTAGCATTATACCAACAAATTATACTTTTAAAGTCTTGGTTTAAAGGCAAGTGGGTTATAGAAAATGTTATTCCATATTATGATTATCTTATTAATCCAAGTGTTGTGATTGGTAGGCATCCTTACTGGTGTAATTTTCAAGTTCCAACATTACCAATAAAAAATATAGATATATCTCGTTCAACAGCTGAAGAGCTTTCTGAATATTTAGGTATTCCTAAACCAAGATATAAATCAAGTTTATTGTTAAGAAACTGTGTAGAGCCAAAAATAGGTTTGCACTTTTTAAAACATAGTGCTAATAAACAAACAGAATTATTTTAAAACAAAAACAATGAAATACAAATACGAAAACATAGAAGAGTTTACAGGATTTAAAAGCTGGACTGATAAAAGAAAAATTGATACACTTTTAGAAATAGATTGCAGTTTGTATGCACATTTAGGAACAGACTCTACTAAAGCAGAAAAAGAAGAGGTTAAAAGAAAAAGCGTAGAGATATACAGAACTATTAAAAAGATAGACAAAGAGCTTGGAGATGAGTTTTTATTAACGATGAACTTAAAACAATGACAGATTTAGATTATACAATTACAAAGAACAAATTAGAAATATTGCTTTTAAAGGCTCAAGAAGGCTTAAAGGTGGGTAAGGTAACACAAAGCAAATTGGATGCAGTAGAGACGCTGCAAAGTAGCTTAAAGTGTATGATAGAACTAAGAAGCACAATAGATGAAATAAATAAAAAGCAATTATTATTAACAATGCAAAATGTAAAAGCATATCAAGAAACTGCAGAACTTAAGAAAAAATTTAATACATTTAAAAAATGAACGGATTATTAGCATTAATTATTACAACACATTTAATCAGTTTTATAGCTGGTTCTGTTATAGCATATTTATTTTACAATGAGTAAAAAAAGGGGTTTAAATGAATACAGACAAACAAAAGACAACTACTATGTTAGTGGTGATACTCCTGTTGAGTATAGTATTAATTTTTTGTGTAGGTTATACCCTAACGACGCTGAACTTGGAGCAATAATAAGAAAACACTTTCAAAAATTATGAGTTTAAACGCAAATCAAAAAGGTAAAAGGTTCGAGCTAAAAATTTCAAAAGATTTAGCTAAACGTTTTAAAACAGATATAAAAAGGACACCCAATTCAGGCGGCCTCAGCTTTAAAGGTGATATTTTAACTACAACTGGTATACTATCTGAATATAGCTGGGAATGTAAAAACCAAGAAAAGCTAAACATCTGGAAAGCATTAGAGCAAAGCAAAGGAGATGCAAGGGGAACATTAAAAACTCCTGTTGTTGTATTTACTAAAAACTTTGAAGATGATTACATTGCTTTAAAGTATGATGACTTTGTAAATATATTACTTGAGTTAGATGAATTCAGAAGTAGATAACATACTACAAATATTAGTAAGAGATGAAGCTACTTGGTTAAGTATGGCTGAAGAAATAAGCAGCAACAGTAAAGTACCAGCAAAAGATTTATTACACGACTTTTACATTGCTTTACATAGTAAAATTTATAACGGTAAAGTAAAAATTAATGACATTCTATATAACGATTCTTTAAATAAAGCGTTTATATATAAGATGATGCACAATATATTCATTGATACAATAAGAGTAGACAAAGAAATACTAATTGAAAAAGATTTAAAAAACATTATTGAGGCTGACAACGATAGCTATGTAGATATAGAAAAAATGGTTGACGATATAGTTGACGAATTTTACTGGTTTGATAAAAAGCTATTTAATTTATATAGAAAGAAATTCCACAGCATTAGAAAACTATCAGCAGCAACAAACATCTCTCACGTTGTAGTATGGAGAACAATAAACAATTGTATTAAAGAAATAAAAAAAAAGATTAATGAAGACTGAATACTTAATTAAAAAAATAGGTAATGAAGTTATAGACTTGTTATTAGAAAAGAACTCAGCCTACGGAGATACTGCAAACAATCCCTCTAATATATTTAGCAAGTTAGATTCTACCGAAGCAATCAAAGTTAGAATAGATGACAAGTTAGCAAGGATAAAAAACAAAGGATTATACGATAAGACAGAAGACACGCTTAGTGATTTAATTGGTTACTTAGTATTGTTAAAAATAGCATATATAAAAAATGAAAAGTAAAGGTTTAGGCGATAGCATAGAAAAGGTTACAAAGGCTACAGGAATAAAGAAAGCTACTGACTGGATATTTGACAAGTTAGGCAAAGACTGCGGGTGCTCTGAAAGAAAGAAAAAGCTAAATTCTATGTTTCCTTACAAAGACCCTGAATGCTTAACAGAAGAGGAGTACATATATCTAAAAGGATTCTTTAGTATTAATAAAAATATAGTTAACAGTCCAGAACAAAAAGAACTATTAAAGATTCACAATAGGGTGTTTAAAACAAATCGTAAAACATCCAGCTGCGGTTCTTGTGTTAAAGGTTTAGTTGATACGATGAAAAGATTATATAACGAATATGAATACGAAAGAGAAAGCAAAAGCAATTGAAAGAAAATTAATTAAATTTTTTAAAGATGAAAACAGAGAAAATCAAACTGAGCAAAATAAAAAAGAATCCAAACAATCCACGACTGATAAAGGATAATAAATTTCATAAGTTAGTTAAGTCAATAAAAGAGTTTCCTGAGATGCTGGATATTAGGCCAATTGTAGTTAATAAAGATATGATTGTACTTGGTGGT
>Ga0222717_10000708_pt1 | contig 28576 bp, 22 predicted proteins | sample C33_18DmetaG_FD_165053 | JGI IMG/M metagenome (GOLD analysis project Ga0222717, IMG submission 165053) | Estuarine water microbial communities from San Francisco Bay, California, United States - C33_18D | ecosystem: Environmental > Aquatic > Marine > Unclassified | place: USA: California... | reverse complement strand
ATAAAAACGAATCAATCTCCTTACAGGAAATTATTGTATCGATGGATTTATTAATTACAGTCTGCTTATAAGTATTCGAGTACAGATTAATTTTATATTGCTCAATCAATACATCTAAATCCTCAATTACATTGGTCTTCAAATTAATTTCAGCTTGTTGCAAAAGAATTTCTTTACGAGCCCATTGATCAATGTAATTTCTTGTCTTCAAAAGGCTATCCTCCATGTTGACAAATAAATCAAGTTCTTTCTCTAAATCAGTTTTGTATAAGTAAACCGTCCCCACCCGGGCGATCACTTCCTCCTTACTTACAGTAAATCGATCGCAGGAAACACAAACTATGAAGCAACTAAAAACCATTAATTTCAACCCCACTGAGGATCGAATAACGATAAATCCAAAAAATATTGCCTTTTTGTTAACAATTTTTATTGTTTTTTTTAATAAAACCTGTAATAAACTGTAAATCATGTACTTAAAGTGTTTATAAAGTTTTCATAACTCATTAATAAGTTGTAATTTGCAATAAATTTAAAAGCATTGATTAAAAAATTAATCCTTTTTTTTATTTTCTTTTCAACAGATTTAGCTTTTGCTTCTTCTGAAACCACCACCCCCTTATCTATTCAAACAATTTTACAAGAACAACCTCTTGTATATTATCAAGCTGGTTTTCTTTATTTTGAAGGATTTGAAGGTCCTGGTTACATTGAGGTCTATTCCATTATAGGCAACAAAATTTCTGAGATTTCAACACAAGAACTCATTCAGTTTAAATTATCTACTTCGCTTGAATCGGGTCATATGTACATTATTCGTGTGAATTCAAATAAGGAAACAAAGACCTTTAAAATAATTACTTCTTAAGGACTGTAATTAGGAGCTTCTTTTGTTACCCTTATATTATGTGGGTGACTTTCTCTCATTCCCGCTGAAGTAATGGTTACAAATTGACCTGTTTTCTTTAGAACATCAATACTTTCTGAACCACAATATCCCATTCCAGCTCTTAAGCCTCCAATGAATTGGTGTATACTCTCATCCAAATCACCTTTGTAAGGAACTCTTCCTACGATGCCTTCAGGAACTAATTTTTTAAGGTCATCTTCCACATCTTGAAAATATCGATCTTTACTGCCCATTTTCATGGCCTCAACTGAGCCCATTCCTCTATAGGTCTTGTACTTCCTACCTTCATAGATAACTGTTTCCCCAGGTGATTCTTTTGTCCCAGCCAATAAAGATCCTAACATGACAGAATCTGCACCTGCTGCAATCGCTTTAGGAATATCACCCGTAAATCGAATTCCTCCATCAGCAATGATCGGGATATCCATTCCCTGTAATGCCTTTGAAACTTCGATTATCGCCGAAAGCTGAGGATATCCAACTCCTGCAATGACTCGCGTGGTACAAATCGATCCTGGACCAATTCCAACTTTGACTGCATCGGCTCCGATGTCTGCAAGATATTTTGCTGCTGCAGCTGTTGCAATATTTCCCACCACCACGTCAAGATCACTGAATTTAGCTTTCACTTTCTTAACCACTTTAGCAACTCCTTTGCTATGACCGTGTGCCGTATCAACAACAATGGCATCAACTCCCCCTTTGTGTAACGCCTCTACTCGATCTAAGACATCGGCTGTAACTCCAACGGCAGCAGCAACTCGCAAACGCCCGAATTTATCTTTATTTGCATTGGGCTTTGTGGTATGCTTGGTAATATCTCTAAAAGTGATTAAACCCACAAGAATGTTGTCATCCGCTATTACGGGTAATTTTTCAATTTTATGCTTTTCAAGAATTAGTTCAGCATCTTGTAACGATGTCCCTTCTTTTACTGTTATTAAATTTTCAGAGGTCATAACCTCCCTAATTGGTCGATTACTATTTTTTTCAAAACGTAAATCCCTGTTGGTTACAATTCCTAATAATTTTTTATTATCGTCTACTATGGGGATCCCCCCAATTCTATAACGTTGCATATTTTCATTTGCATCAGCAACGATAGCCGTCACGGGTAAGGTAACGGGGTCAATAATCATTCCTGATTCAGAACGCTTAACCGCTCTTACCTTGTTCGCTTGTTCTTCGATGGTCATGTTTTTATGCAATACTCCTATTCCTCCCTCACGTGCCATTGCGATTGCCATGCTACTTTCTGTAACTGTATCCATGGCTGCCGAAATAATGGGAATATTTAGGGGAATATTTCTACTAAACCTTGATTGAATTGAAACTTCTCTTGGTAAAGTTTCTGAGTATGCAGGGACGAGTAAGACATCATCGTATGTTAACCCTTGACCGATAAATTTATTGGAAGTCATAAGCAACTAATATTAAATTAATTGCATGCAAATATACGGATTATATATCCTTAATAAACATTGCGTCTAGATTTTATTCATATTCCACTAAACTATTTCGTGCTGAAAATTCGATGAGAAAAATTATAAGCACTTTCAAAAGCCAAAACATCAAGCTCTTTTGGGAGTGTTTTTAAAGACGTAAAATAAGATATCAGCTTTTCCATTGGCATATTTCCAACAAGAGCATCTTGAGCCATTGGGCATCCGCCCCATCCTTTAATTGTTCCGTCAAAACGCAAACATCCACCCAGATATGCAGCATGAACCTTTTCATACCATTCAGACGGATGCGTATGAAAATGGGCCCCAAATTCAACTTCTGGATATCTTGACACAAGAGTAGTATAGAGCTTTGAAATATCCAGCACTTGAGCGGTACCCACCGTATCTGAAATTGATATGATTTTGACTCCCATTGCAATTAATTGCTCCACCCAATTTTCAATAATTTCTGTACTCCACGGATCTCCATATGGGTTTCCAAAGCCCATAGACAGATAAACAACAACCTCTTTGTCATGGGTAAAGGCGATTTCAGTAATTCTTTTTAATAGTTGAACTGACTCTGAAATGGTCTTACGGGTGTTACGCATTTGAAAATTCTCTGAAACTGAAAATGGATACCCTAAATACGTTATATTCTTATGTTTTATCGCCTCTAAAGCTCCTCTTTCATTTGCGATAATCGTCAGTAATTTTGTGACTGTTTGGGATAAATCGATAGATTGAATGACTTCAGCAGTATCTGCCATTTGAGGAATGGCCTTGGGAGAAACAAAACTTCCACAATCTAGAGTATTAAAACCAACCTGCAATAAACTTTGATAATACGAAACTTTATCCTTTGTGTCAATAAAATTGGACATTCCCTGAAGGGCATCGCGAGGGCATTCAGTGAGTTTAATTTGGTTAGAGGGCATGATTAATTCGTTATGGATAAATTAAAACCGCAGCAATTGCAAAAAATAGTATTGCCTGGATTTTATCCCATTGGTCAAAATATTTTGAAACTTGAGTCTTTTGACCCAGACGATGAAAGAATAAAGAGCAACTAAAAAAAACAAATACTGCTTGGATAAAAAACAACACTCCTAAAATTAAAAATTGAACGGCATAGGACCAACTATCGTGAAATAAAAATACGGGAAAAAAACTTAGAAAAAATAAACTAACCTTGGGGTTGCTAATATTCATTATAAAGCCTGTTACAAAAAGATTTTGAGTGATTTTATTATTTAAAGAAATTGAGTCTGTGGGTTTAACCCTACATGATAATACACCCAAGTAAATCAAATATGCGGCACCCAATAGTTCTATGAAGCGGATAACTTGCGGATAAATTGCTAGTAAACTTTCCATTCCCAAAACGACAACCAAAGTGTGAATTAAAATTCCAGAAGTTAAGCCCAAACTCAACTCAAAACCTCTTTTCCACCCTTTTTGGACACTGGTGCTGATAACCAATAAGATGTCTGGCCCTGGAAATAACGTTAAGGTTAGTGATGTGAAAAGAAAAAGGATTAGTGTATTCAACTCAAGCTAAGGTTTTAATATATTTATACTCGAATATACTATTTTTGATGATGATAGAAAGAATTGAATGCGAACTAGAACCTTTACGCAAAAAATTACAAGAACATTCTATTTACAAATCGATTGACTCCATAACTGACATTCGTCTTTTTATGGAACAACATGTTTTTGCTGTCTGGGATTTCATGTCACTGTTAAAGCAACTACAGATTTAATTAACCTGTACTACCACTCCATGACGCCCTTCAGGCCATCCGGCTGCTGCCCGACTAATCAATGAGATAGTATGGGGTGAAGAGTCTGATGTTAACAGGAAAGGTGAAGCCATGAGTCACTTTGAAATGTATATGGAAGCAATGAATTCCTTAGAAGCAAGTACGACTGGAATTAACACCCTAATGAAACAACTAGACTCTGGGGAATCAATTCAAGAGGTATTAAAAAACACCACATTACCTCCCTCAATCTCTTCTTTCCTTGACTTTACTTTTGATGTGGTTGAGACAAAACAGCCACATATAATTGCGGCCGTATTTACTTTTGGTAGAGAAGATTTAATACCAGATATGTTTATCGAGATTATCAAAAACATCAAAGCGCCTTTAGGTGAAGATCTTTCTGACTTAATTTACTACTTTGAGCGTCACATAGAAGTGGATGCAGACGAACATGGACCCATAGCACTTGAAATGGTTTCCCAACTATGTAAAAATGACCCCTTAAAATATGAAGAAGCTACTATGTATTCTAGGCGAGCTTTGGAATTAAGAATAGCATTATGGGACGGGATTCTTGAGACCTTGAATAAATCTATTTCGGTTTAAGTTTTTAACTCCAAACATTTTATATCTTGTAATTTTAAATCTAAACTCATGAGAATTATAGTATCCCTCTTTTTTTTAATCCCACTGGTTGGTCTCAGTCAAAACCAGAAAGATGTAACTGATTATGCAAAGTCAATATCCCCAAATGAATTAAAAGAGCTTTTATATGTTTATGCCTCCGATTATTTTGAAGGCCGTGACACGGGGTCAAAAGGACAGAAAAAAGCAGTTGACTTTTTGCGTCAATTTTACAGCTCCCATGGAATAAATGCAGCGCAAGGCACTGAAAATTATTTTCAACCGATGGAACTTAATATCAAAGGTAAAATAGTCAAATCCGAAAATGTTGTTGCGATTATTGAAGGAAATGAATATCCTGAAGAATACATTGTACTTTCATCCCATTTAGATCACGTTGGCATTGAAAAAGGATTGATCTATAACGGAGCTGATGACGATGGTTCGGGATCTGTAGCTCTGTTAGAAATTGCTGAGGCGTTTCAAGATGCCTCCGCTGCTGGTCAGGGACCCAAAAGATCTATCATTTTTCTACACGTTACTGGAGAAGAAAAAGGTTTATTGGGATCCTCTTATTACACAGAAAATCCGCTTTATCCTCTTGCAAATACCATGGTCAATCTTAATGTGGATATGATTGGTAGATTAGACCCAAAAAGAAAAGACAAAGATCCAAACTACATCTATCTCATAGGAGCAGACAAAATAAGCCAAGAGTTACATGACATTTCTGAAGCGACAAATAAAAAATATACTCAAATCAAATTGGATTATACTTATAACGACGATGAAGACCCAAACCGTTTTTATTACCGAAGTGATCACTACAATTTCGCGAAAAAAAATATACCTGTAATCTTTTATTTTAATGGAACGCATGAAGACTATCATGGTCCCGGTGATACTCCCGATAAAATCAATTACGAAATGCTTTCAAAAAGAAGTCAGTTGATTTTTCACACCGCATGGGAGCTAGCCAACCGAAAAGATAAGATCAAAATAGATTAGTCAGGTAGTAATGAAGTTATTAAGAAATAGTGTACTGTTTGTTATTTTTACTTTTTACAGTTCACTATTCTCTCAAGAGACTGACAATTCTATAAAACAAGATAGCCTCAAAGTAAAACGTTTTTCTATCGGAGTGAGGATCGGTATCCCCACTGTGGTTGGTGGTTCAGCAGAAATCGTACTCCCTTTATTTAATAATCATTTTGCTCCCTTCGTGAATTACAGTAGTTTTTCATTGTCCTTTAAAGAAGTTGAAACGAATTTATCCTTCATAGGCTTTGGGACTAAATATTACTTTGGTGAAAATGGAAGTGGCTTTTTTATTAGTGTTGGGAGGAATACGCTTAAAACAGATATTATATTCGGTGATTTACTTTTTGTAGACAACACCTCTCTTCAATCATTTATTGGCTCGGGAGGAACTTTACTCAAAATAAACACCTCCGATATCAAAATTGGTATTAAGACAGCAGGGGCATTTTACTTCCTCTTTGAACTTGGTTATGGAATTGGTAAAATTCCTGATGAATTAAAGTTTACAGCGACATCCAATGGAATCAGCGATAGTTTTATTGAGGAAGTTCCTCCAATTCCAGGTTTAGGAAGTAATGGTGTACTTTTTGGAAATGTTGGTTTTGGTCTCTCCTTTTGACTTTAAGTGTTCAATTACAAGCATTCATCTGTTACTTCTTTCTTATTATTTCTTATATTCAACTATGAAGAAAAATACTTTTTTACCGATTTTATTCACTCTGACTTCGATACTTCAATCTTGCGAAGACAATACGCTATATTTTGAAGATGCTTATGTAATTGAAAATGTGAATCTTATTGATCCTTTGGAGGGAATAGAAGAAAAGCAAACCGTTGTAATTAAAGAAAATAAAATTCATCAAATTTATAATACAGCCGAAGTTATATTATCCTCTAAAAACAAAATATATGACGGTACAAATCAATTTCTTATTCCCGGATTGTGGGATGCTCACATTCATTTTGCATTCGAAACGATTTTAGGGGAATATATGCCAGATTTGTTTTTATCCAATGGGATCACAAGTGTTAGAGACACTGGAGGTCCTATAGATTTAGTTCTACCTTACAAAGAATATTCTTTAAAAAACCCAACTACTTCACCAAGGGTGATGATTGCTGGCCCCTTAATTGATGGAAAACACAATGTATATGATGGAAGTAGTCCCTCCTTTCCGCTCCTCTCTATACAAAACAGTTCCGTTTCGGTTTTACAAAAACAAGTTCAAGAACTTATTGATAAAAAAGTAGATTTTTTGAAAGCTTATGAAATGCTGAGCCCTGAGCAATTTAAACTCTTAGCGCAAATGGCACAGGCAAATAACCTAAAACTGACTGGTCATGTTCCTTTGAGTATGGATGTCATCACCGCTTCAAACCTTGGATTAAACAGTATGGAGCATTTAAGAAATATAGAATTATCGATGGCTAAAGATTTCGAAGCTTTATTCTCAGAGCGAACGTTTGCCTTGGAGAATAAGAATAAAATTAGTGGCTCAAAACTTCGAAGCTCTTTACATCAAAGCCAGCGAATGAAAGCAATAGCCAACATAGACTCTATAAAACAAGATCAAGTATTTAATACTTTAGCAAAGAACAAAACCTGGCAAATTCCTACCTTGGAATTATACCAAACCTTTGCAAATAAAAAATATAAAAGCGAAGCCTTTCAATCCTATTTTTATATGATACCACAAAAAGTTAAATCAAAATGGATGGAACAAATTAATTCAACTTCTGATGAACCCGATCAGGAAATGATTAAATACACGCAATGGTCTCGTGATATGGTATATCAAATGCATGAAAAGAGAATCCCTTTTATGGCCGGAACCGATACCCCTATTGGTTTTTTAATCCCAGGGAAAAGTTTACATGATGAACTTGTTCAGCTTAATCTATCAGGCTTATCCAATTTAGAGACATTAAAAGCAGCAACTTATCATCCTGCGGAATACTTTGGTTTAGAAAAAAACTTAGGCAGAATTAAAGTGGGATTTGAGGCAGACCTTGTATTACTTGATAAAAATCCATTAGAATCTATTAAAAATACGCAGTCAATAAGAGCCGTTGTTAAGGCAGGTAAATTCATGAATCGCGCCTATATAGATTCACTACAAGTTAATTAAAAGATTAACATTCAATTTCCAATCCCTGAGTTTTAAAAAGTTTATTCCGAAACAACTTATAATTGGAAATAGTTTCGCTTATGACCAAATCTTGAGGTTTATTATAATTTTCTTCATACCATTCAACTGTGATTGCAGCGAAATCCATCTTTAGATGGTCTTTACTCCACATGATCAAATTATAAATCACGGGGAACAAGTTAATCCCTGCCTCGGTGAGATAATACTTTTTAACTTTTTTATCCATGGGATTCACAAAATATCCAATGAGCTTATGTTTTTGAAGTTTTCTCAAACGATCGGTTAAAATATTTGATGAGATCTTCTCAGGACCACTCATAAAATCTTTAAATGTATTTCGTTCTAAAAATAAATCCCTAACTATAATTAACGTCCAAGTGTCTCCCAAAATCTCTAAAGAGGTACTTATTGGACAGCCTGAACGATTGTTCTCGATAAAAATCATATAACATAAAAACTTTATTGCGAATTAAATACTAAAAAAGCAGTTAATCAAAAATTGATTTATAGTTACTATACAACCAAATTAGTACATTCTAAATCTTTAACAAAAAAAAAAACCAAGAAAAGTGAATTAAATTTTACTGAAATTAAATGTTAATTTACATTTAGATGGTAGACAACTTAATTTCTTGAACTAGATTCGCATTTTAAAAATATGAGAAGAAAACAAAAAAAAGCTTTTACTCACTTTTACTTACTATTATTTTTAATTGCTAATTCAATTGTTGGTCAAGAAAAAGTAACAATGAGTGGTTATATTATTGATCAAGAGACCAATGAAACTCTAATAGGAGTCAATGTAATCCTTCCAAAAATTCAATATGGAGCTACAACTAATGAATATGGTTTTTATTCTATCACAGTACCCAAAGGGAGTTATCAACTCAGAATAAGCTATTTGGGTTATGAATCCTTTCAGGAAGAACTCCAACTCGATAAAACGATAACTAAAGACTACAAACTCAAATCAGAAGTAGCGCTTTTGGAAGAGGTCGTTGTTGAAGAAAACATTGAACAGTTAAATTTAAAAAGCCCACAAATGAGTTTGAATAAATTGACTATTCAAACCATTAAGAATATACCTGCTGCGTTGGGAGAAGTAGATATTATAAAATCAATTACACTTTTACCTGGGGTCACAAGTGCTGGAGAGGGAGCTTCAGGTTTTAATGTTCGCGGAGGTGCTGCAGATCAGAACCTCATCCTTTTAGATGAGGCTATCGTTTTTAATTCTTCTCATTTGTTTGGGTTTTTCTCTGTTTTTAATCCCGATGCCATAAAAGACATCAAACTTTATAAAGGTGGAATTCCATCCAATTACGGTGGACGGGTGTCTTCCGTTTTAAATATCTATCAAAAAGATGGGAATAGTAATGCCTTCAAAGCACAAGGTGGAATTGGTTTAATATCAAGTAGATTGCTGCTTGAAGGACCTATAGAAAAAGAAAAAGGCTCTTTCTTGATCGGAGGAAGAAGTAGTTATGCCCATCTCTTTTTTCCCCTTGTTGAAAGTGTTGGTGACAACAAAGCTTATTTTTATGATCTAAACACTAAACTTAGTTACAAACTGAATAAGAATAACAACATCTACCTATCAGGATATTTTGGACGTGATGTTTTTGATATTTCTAATTTATTTAATGTAGGTTTCGGAAATTCAGTTGCTAATTTTCGATGGAATCACCTTTTTTCTAATAAATTGTTTTCAAATTTATCATTGATTTATTCGAACTATGATTACACTTTGGATTTTGGGCTTGCAGAATTTGATTGGAATTTAGGGATCCGAAATTTTAATCTTAAATATGACTTTAAACACTATTTAAGTGAAAAAATAAAACTAGAATATGGTTTAAACAGCATCTATTATAAATTCGATCCTGGACTTATTCAGCCAACTACATCCGAATCGGGGATTCAAACAAATAAACTCACAGACAAATTTGCTTTTGAAAATTCACTCTACGGAAATATTAGCTTGAAGTTAAGCCCTAAATGGAATCTTCAACTAGGTTCCCGATTCAGCAGCTTCTTAAGATTGGGGCAAGAGTTAAATACGTATGCAGCTGACAATCCTCTGATATTTAATCAAGATTTAAAAATCTATGAAGCTGCAAACCCCATAGGTACTGAAGTCTACTCTAAAGGAAAGGTCATCAAGCCTTTTTATAATTTAGAGCCTCGTTTGGCATTAGCGTATCAAATAGCTTCAGACCGTTCCCTAAAAATAAGCTACAATAGAATGGTCCAATATCTGCATTTGATATCCAACACAAACTCCCCTACTCCAATCGATGTATGGGCACCTAGCGGTAAATTTATTGATCCACAATTACTGGATCAAATCGCTGTTGGCCTATTCAAAACTTTTGACAATAACCGCTATAATTTTGAACTTGAGGGATTTTATAAATCGATTCAAAATCGCTTAGATTATATTGATGGCGCTGAACTTATTGCCAACAACGCTATAGAGCAGGTTTTATTGAGTGGAAAAGCTCGAGCAAAAGGAATTGAGGTTTTATTTCGTAAAAACGAAGGAAAGCTAACCGGTTGGCTGGCCTATACCTTATCGAGATCCGAACAAAAAACACCGGGTAGAACTCTCCAAGAAACTGGAATCAATAATGGTAATTGGTATGTAACTCCTTATGATAAAACACATGACATTTCTGTTACCGCCAATTATTCACTAAATAAAAAATGGGACCTAAATGCAAATTTTATCTACCAAACTGGACAACCGACCACCTACCCAAGTGCTCAATATCAATTTTCTGAATTTTTGATTCCTAATTTTGAACCTAGAAACAGTAGTAGACTCCCTGCCTATCATCGATTTGATCTATCTGCAGTATATGTGCCAAAAAAACAAAACAAGCGCTATAGTAGCCAATGGGTATTTGGAATATATAATCTCTATAATCGACAAAATGCAGCCTCCATTCGATTTCAAAATAATATTGAAACGGGACTAAATGAAGCAATTCGTTTATCCATTTTTGGAATCATACCTTCAATTACTTATAATTTTAAATTTTGATAATGAAAAAAGGAATCTACTTATTACTTGGACTTTCTTTTATCACTCAATGTGAGGAACCCATTGAAGTTGAAGTTAATGATACTTCCCAACGATTAGTTGTAGAAGCTTCAATCAATTGGATTAAAGAGACAAAACAAGCGGAACAAGAAATCCTTTTATCCCTAACCGCTTCTTACTTCTCTAATGAGATAATTCCTGCAAACGGAGCCCAAGTCACAATTGAGGATGAAAAGGGAACTATTTACCCTTTTCTTGAAAAAGAAAAGAGTGGAAAATATCTTCCTGTTATCCCAATTCCCTATGAACTAAATCAAGAGTTTAGCCTATACATCAGCTATGATGGTCAAAATTATACCGGATCTGAATCCTTAATTTCAGTTGCTTCTATCGATAGTATTACTAAGTCGACTATCTTTTTCTTTGGTGAGGATCGCCTACAATTTGATGCGTATTCTCTTGATCCTGCAAATGAAAAAAATTACAGCTATTTTGAATTTAAAAGTGATAAACTCGAAACTACTGAGTATAATGTTTACCGCGATGATTTTACCGATGGCAATATTTATAATGGATTCTTGTTCAGCAATAACTTTGAGAAAAATGATTCCATTCGATTTAGACAATATGGTCTTTCTAGAAGGGCATTCAATTACTGGAACTTATTAATTACTCAAAACACCCAACAAGGAGGACCGTTTCAAACCACTCCATCAAATTTAAGTGGAAACATAGTTAACCTTAGTAATCCTGAAAATTATCCTCTAGGTTTTTTTAGAATTTCTGAAGTTTCAGAAATTCTATACCAAGTAGAATAGTATCCTAACTCACTGGTTTTCATTTATTCCTTTTGTTCTTTTTATTTTTTTTTTAATATTATTATATAGTAAGTAAAATTTTTATATCTTTAATTGCTTTTAACAAGTAATCATAAACCAATTTATTATTTAATCCGTACTGCTATGTCATTGCGGATTTTTTTTATGGTAAAACTTTGTCTATAAGTATTTAAATTGACTATAGCTGATGGTTTGATTCACTATGCAAAGCGTGATCATTTAACTTTCATCTACTAAAAAACCCTCTACGTTGAACGAAGAGGGTTTTCAATTCCAATATGCAATTATTATTTAGGCAAGTGAGCCGCGTTATAGTAATACACTTCTCTAATTATTTTTCCTTCTTTATTTAAAGTTACCTGAGAATGGTTGGAGTGTTTTTTTCTCTTCCCTGACTTTTTATTTTTAATCGTCAGGTCCCACCATGAAATAATGGTTTGTGTTTCAGTTCCTTCATATTCCAATAAGTCAGGATAGCCACTTTCGGTAACATCTAGAACTTCGTAGGTTTCTAAAAACTTTTTTAAATTCTCAATCTCCTCATCTGGAGTAAAGAAAACACCTTCCTCTGAATTAATTGCATCAGATATTCTAGCATTATCAGCATACAATGAGCGCATTGCCTCTAAATCTCCTGTCATGATGTGTGCATATAATAGGCGCACTTTTGATATGAACGGATGATCAACATAGATCGTACCATTTTTCTTTGTATTGTAAGCTTCATAAGCTTTATTCCACTTTAGTTGGCTGTCCATGATACTTAGTCTAGTGATCTTCTTTCCATCTTTCGTGAGATTGAAAATGGAATTTCTTGGGATTTTTAAAATCACTCCTGTTTTTTTATCAACCCCTGTTAGCATCTGATAAGTATATACATCTACTCTGTCGGCTCCTTTAAATTCAATTGCATCAGAATAAGCTTGTCCCCTATTCTTTACATTAAAGTTGATCATGTTTTCACTAAAATATTTTGATCGACCGATTAAATTCTCGATTGGACTGGGTTTGGGCTCCATTACGTTCATTTGCCACCACTTAAAATCGTCTGTAGTTAAAGAACGCATTGTGGCCTCATCTCCGGCTACAAAGGCTTTTGTAAATGCGTCTACAACCTCTAATGCTGGATGCTTGTCATAAATTTTACCCCCTATATTTTTTTGGGCACTTAAGGTAAAGAATGCAAAAAGACTGAATGTGAAAATTAATTTTTTCATTTAAATTGATTTATGATTAATGTGTAGCCAAATTAATGAAATTTTAGCCGTGAAACACCCTTCTTTTAAAAGTTTTTATTCATCAATTTCAAAACGCTTTATTTCCTTAAATTCAGTGAGTTCAATGGCTTCGATAGAAGTTTTTAAATCTTCCCAATTTTCTTCAAAAAAAGAATTTGTTTGTTTCAATGCTATTTTCAAATCATTAGAAGCATGTTTTACAAGCGCTTTCTCTGTGTCAGTTATACCGTAAGGTCTTGACCTTATATATCTTGATGCTGTATAGATTCTCTTCACAACACTGTTTTCAGGATTTCTTACAATCCCTTGCCTCTTATCCTCCTTCCCAATAAATAAGTCCATAATGGAATCTATATTTTCTGAAGCTGCCGCAATGCGTTCAACAAGAACTTTATTTGCTTTTTCATCCTTTTTACCTATTCTCTTCTTGTAAGTAGCTAGTGTATTCTTACTTGCTTTTAATTGATTTACTGCAAGTGTCACTTGTTGCAAATACCCTTCTATTGTTTTTGAATACTTATATGGATCTTCAATTGCTTGCTCTGAGAGATCTAATCTTGGATCGGTTCTTACTACAACATTAACCTCAGAGGTCTCCGAAGCCGTTCCTAAAACCACTTTATATTTCCCAGGCATAACACTCACTCCACTTGGCTCAACTTTAGATTTCACCTCTTTTCGAGTTGGTCTTTCAACTCCCTTTTCTGTGAGGTTCCAATACCATCGATGAAGTCCAGTTTCACTGGGTGCTTTAGCCTTTAATGTTCTTATTAAACGTTCATCATCATATATTTTTAGGCTTAAAGAATCTTTTGCTTTTTTATCTTCAACTTTATAAAAATAAGTCAACATACTACCGTACTTTCTATTTTCAGCATTGTAAATAGCATCAGCTCCAAATCGAGAACCTGTAGGTTGCTGATATTTTGTCAAATACGCATTTGGTGGATTAAATAAATGCATTTTTTTGTCTAAAACTTCTGGATTTATTGCTATTTCCCTTAGGGGTCTTATGTCGTCCATTACCCATATCGCTCTTCCAAATGTCCCAATGACCAAATCATGCTCTCTTGGATGAATTATCAAATCTTTCGTAGGAACGGTTGGAAAAACTTCAGCATCAAATTTAGCCCATTTTTCACCTGCATTTATTGAATAATATAAACCGTCATCGGTACCCAAAAATAATAAGTCTTCAGTTTCTATGTCTTCTACAATACTTAAGGTGTACCCAAAAACATCTTTTTCATCTACAATACGCTCCCATGATTTTCCATAATTAGTTGTTTTAAAGACGTAAGGTGTATAATTAAAGCGCCTGTAATCATTTGCAACTAAAAAAGCAGTCCCAGCTTGTTTATTTGAAGCTTTAATCTGAGCAATCCAACTTCCTTTTGGCAATTGCTTTATGTTTTTTGTGAGCTCTGTCCAATTTTCTCCTCCATCCTGAGTAATATGAACTCTTCCATCATCTGACCCTATCCAAAGTAAATCTTTTTGCAAAGGAGAGGGCTCAATAACCAAAAGGGTACAGTGATTCTCAGCTCCTGTTGCATCTAATGTAATCCCTCCACTTTCGCTTTGCTTTTGTTTTTCAGGATCATTGGTGGTGAGGTCGGGTGATATTACCTCCCATGTTAACCCCTTATCCCTGCTTTTATGTACGAATTGACTTCCAAAATAAACAGTACTCGTATCGAAAGGGTCTTGTCCAATGGCTGCATTCCAATTGAAACGCAAAAAAACATCAGGATTAGGGTGGTTCGGTTTGACACCGTAATTATTTCCTGTTTTCCAATCATAACGTGAAACATTTCCTTGTTGACTCATGGCATATCCATAACGAGAATTATCTTGATCGGGAACAACATCAAATCCATCTCCAAAGGCAATTTCTTGCCAATAGGAATTACGGATTCCTTGGGTCTTCCAAACATAGGCTGGGCCTCGCCAAGATCCGTTATCCTGCATTCCACCGTACACATTATAGGGGTACTCATTGTCTACATTGACATGATAAAATTGACCTACAGGAATGTTGCCAACGAAACGCCAAGAAGCACCTGCGTCTCGAGAGATATTCAATCCACCATCATTACCGTCAATTATAAAAGAACCATCTTCGGGATGAATCCACCAAGCATGATGATCAGGATGCACACCATTATTAGCATTATATGCTGGCATCAATTCTTCAAAATTTTTACCCCCGTCTTCTGAAACATTCACATAAGTAAAAACAGAATAAACACGATTCTCATTTTGAGGATCTACAAAAATATCGGAATAATAAAAAGGTCGATTTCCAATATCTGACTTTTCATTTACCTTTTTCCAATGATCTCCACCATCTGTAGATTTATAAAGCGCATTTTTTTTTGCCTCAATTAAAGCATAAATAATACTGGTTTTGTTTGGGGCTATAGCGATCCCTATTCTCCCTAAATCCCCTTCAGGCAAACCGTCTTTAGATGTTTTTCTTGTCCAGTTTTTACCTCCATCTAGGCTTACATAAAGGCCACTCCCCTTTCCACCTGACTTAAAAAACCAAGGCTCACGCTTATGTTCCCATAGGGCAGCAACTAACTTATTAGGGTTTTTGGGATCCATTACCAAATCTGCAGCGCCTGTCTTTGGATTTACAAATAGTATTTTTTCCCAAGTCATTCCTCCGTTTGAAGTTTTATAAACACCCCGTTCAGGATGTTCTCCCCAAGGAGATCCGATGGCAGCGACATACACCACCTCTGGATTAGTTGGATCTACAATAATACGATGAATATGACGCGTCTTTTCTAAGCCCATTGAAATCCAAGTTTTTCCAGCATCAAGTGTTTTATAAACTCCATATCCGCCGTTCAAACTATTTCTTGGGTTACCTTCTCCTGTTCCGACCCAAATTACGTCTGGATTGGATTGTTGAATTGCAATTGCACCTATGGAAGCAGTAACTTGATTGTCAAAAACAGCATCCCAATTCACTCCTCCACTGGTTGATTTCCATACGCCACCAGAAGCAGTTCCTACGTAAATAACACCACTATCACTATTTACCACATCAATTGAAGTAACTCTCCCGCTCATTCCTCCTGGACCAATATTTCTAGGAGCAATTCCTTGCATCCATTTGGGATTAATTTCTTGTGCTATTAGGGACTGAACCAATAAAAATAGCAAAAACAGAGATGGATTTTTCATGAATTAAATTTTGTTAAAATGTACGAAAAAAATGAAATCACTTTCTTTTCAAATTCTAAAAAAAAAGTCTTAAATGCTAGTGCACTAATCTAAATAATTCCATGGAAGTGATTTCTTTTCTTGGGTCGAAAGAAGCGCCAAACTTAAAATTTTGGAGACTATTAAATTGTTTTCTATACTATATAGTGAATTTGGAGGAATGGATCTCTCTTTATGAACCACTTCATAAAGTAATCGAAAAGGATCTTCTTGAAAGGATTTAATCGGTTTTGGTTTGTGCATTTGTTCTCCTATGGATTCGTCTTTTAGCAAGGTCATTTTGGACCCATTTAGGCAGTTAATGTATCCATTAGAACCATAGAGTTGCATGTCCTTTCGATTGTGTGACCAATTCCATGAAGCTTGAATGACAACTTGCTGTTTTTCATATTCTAAGACAATGGTAGTGTCATCATCAACTTTTGGATAGATCTCTGGTTTGGTTTGTTTTGCTACACAAGTGACAGTTAAAGGGGTCTGACCGTTTAAAATCCAAGTACTGAGGTTAGCTCCGTAACAACCAAAATCAGTCAGAGCACCTCCCCCGTTTAGAATTGGGTCAGTAAGCCATTCTAGAAACTCAGAGGAACAACCAATTTCTTTAGGACCAGGATGGCCTGTATTGAAAACAAGTTTATTTAAATTTCCAATTCGATTTTGTGACAATAAGGCTTTTGCTTCGTACGTACTAGCATACCATGAAGTTTCATAATTAATTAAAAGAGGAACAGAATATTGCTTTGAAAGGGCTGCCATTTTAAGGGCATCTTCATAAGTTGTCGCCATCGGCTTTTCAACCATAATTGGAATTTTTCTAGGCGCAAAAAAGGCAACAACTTCCAGGTGGTTTTTTGTGGCATTAAAAGCTGAAACAGCTTGTGGTTTTGCTTTTAGATACAGGTCTTTATAGGTTTCAAAAAACAAGGAGTCATGCAATTTATATCGCTTCTTATAGCGAGCAATGGCTTCTTGATTGGTTTCTACAACACCTACTATGGTGACATCTTTTTTGTTTCTATTAAAAATCCAACTAACATGATCATGAACCAATCCAATCACTCCCAATCGTAATGTTTGATCTGATTTATCTTGGGCTTGAGCCATGATATTAACCGGTAAAAAAGAACTAAAAAATATCAAGAGAATAAAATAATTGCTGAAGTAATGGATTTGTAATTTCATAATTTTAGTAAATTGAACTACAATTTAATCTATTTTATAATTATAGCTGTATTATGCAAAAATTAAACGTTCTATTGTTCTTCCTTTTTACCGCACTTTTTTTGAGTGCTCAAACACCTTCTAAAAAAATCTTAGCCATTTTTGCACACCCCGACGATGAGCAATCTATTGCGCCTATTTTGGTCAAATATGCGGAAGAAGGAGTTGAGGTTACACTTGTGATTGCTACAGATGGTCGTTTAGGAGTTAACCAATACAATGATTATGAAGCAGGGGATAAATTAGCTGCAAAAAGAAGAGAAGAAATGAGCTGTGCCGCCGAAACTTTAGGGGTTGACTTGATACATTTAAATTATCATGATCAATTAAAAGCTGCAGAAGGCTTTGACGGACACATTCCGCATGTGCAACAATTGATATTAGACTTGAAAAAAATTGTGACTGATATCAAACCAGATGTTATCATTACTTGGGGACCCGATGGGGCAACCACCCATATGGATCATCGTTTGGTTGGGGCTTCAGTCACCCAAGTGTTTGTTTCTCAAACGTGGAGCAAACCTATGAATCTATATTATTTTGGAATCCCCTCAGACTTTTTACCCGATGAAAATTCTAGAACATTGAGAGGTCAAGATCGTAATTATTTAACCACACAAATTCCCTTTACTGAGGCTCATTTTAATCAAGCCTATCGTGCTTTATTGTGTCATGAAAGTCAATATCCAGCTACAGTTGTTGCCAACATTAAGAAAGAAAGAGCAAAAATGGGATCGACACTTTTTTTAAGAAAGTTTCAAGTACCCAATAACATAGAGTACTCTCTTTTCTAAAGTTTTGATATAATTTCTGTTTGAGGAAATGCTGCTTTATTTTTTAATACTGCCCTAGTAGTAACTTTAGTATTCCAAAGAAATACTTTTTTTAAAGAAGGAATGGTTTTAAGTATTTCAAAAACATCTTGATTAACCAGAGTGCTATGAAGATTCAGTACCTCTAGGTGAGTTAATGTGTTTAGTGAAACCAAATCTCTTGCTTTAATTGGGTTTTGTTGGAGATTTAAGCGAGTTAGGTTTTTTAATTTTGCAATTACTTTTAAATCTGAATTCTTAACCTTACACCCACTAAGATTTAGCCAAGTAATATAGGGAGCGTATGTTTCTAAAAGAGCTACTGCTTCTGAAGATAGTTTATCTCCTTGAAATCGAATATCCAATAAAGGATTAGATTGAGAGAGTGTTCTCCAACTAAAATTAGCATTTTCTAAAGCAATAAAAACAGAATCTGGCAGAGGGTCTAACTTCACTTTTTCTACCCAAGGTTTAGCCCGTGTATCCAATCCATATTGCTTTAAAAGAAGAGTTTTTATTTCTGGTGTGAGGGAAAACTTACTTAAGGGGTCTGTGTAGTTCGCTCCTTCATGAATCCACCATTGTACTAATTGAATTTCATGATATGAGAACGGAGTCCCCGAAGGAGGCATGAATTTCTCATTCTCCTGTGAAAAACTTATTCTTTTAAAAATTAAACTTTTGTTGAGATTCTTTCCAGTAAAAGCAGCTCCACTTTTTCCTCCTTTTTCAATTCCTTCAACCGTACTCATGTTCAATCCTCCTCTGCTAATTTCATTATTATGACAGGCGATGCATTTTTCATTCAACAAAGGCTGGACTAGTTCTTTAAATACAAATACAGAATCAAGTGGCAACTCTTCAAATGTTTTATACTCTCTTTGCTTTTCAAATTTTGTCTTGATAAAATCAGGTGCATGCTCTGTTAAATAATTAGAACCATGCGTAAGATTACCCCCTAAATGGCCCACAAAAATCAAGAGAACAAGAACGATGAAATTATTAATTTTAGTGAACAAAGAGGGGAATCTAATATTTTTAATTCTCAGCACCCAACCTACACAACTAAAGAAAACCAATAAGATACCCGTATATTGATGTGGGGTTAATTCCGTATCGATATAATGCCCGTTTTGTGCTAATAACCATCCCATTAGAGCAGAAAAAAATGAGCTAAGAAAAGCGATTAACCAAGCAATTTGAATGAAATTAAAGTTAGATCCTTTGTTTCTAAACCATTTTAGTTCAAATATGAGTGCCAGTAAGATAAATCCAATGGGTAAATGAACTAACAAAGGGTGCAATCTTCCGAAAAACTGAGTTAAATCTAATCCAATCATTAAACACGAGTTAATTTAAGAGGATAGGTTTTTCCTGAATCCCATTGTGGAACATAGATGTTTTCATCATCATCAATACATACATCATGTGGATTAAAAAACGTTTTCTGATCATACTCTGGAGCTTGAAAACCTGCCTTGGTATTCTTGGGAGCACTCCCTCCAGGCAAGGACACTACTTCATTTTTGTGATTTAATACGGCAAGCATTCCATCGTACGTATCCCAATCTTTAGAGACAATTACTGCAAAATATAGCACTCCATTTTTTAACACAGGTCTACATACATAACATCCGGGAAGAGAGATGGTTTCCAGGTGGTTACCCTCAAGAGTGAAGCGTTTAAAACTATTCTCAGATCGAGAGGTAATCAAAAGGGTGGGGCCTTTTCCTTCTCGTGTATCAATGGTAACTCCATGACAACAATCAAAATGATGCTCTTCGGTTCCTTTTCCTCCAAAATGACGTATGTAGTTTCCTTTTGCATCATATTGGATGATATAATCCAAACCATAGCCATCTGCAATGTAAATATCTCCATTGGGAGCGATCGCAGTTTCAGTGGGTTTAAATTGTCTTACTGAGGTATAAGCTGCTACTTCTTTTGGCATCGAAAACTCTAGGAGTTTTTCTCCTTTCAGTGTTGTTTTACACACTTTATGAGAATCAGGATCTGTGATAAACAAAAATTCTTCTTCTCCTTCCTCAACTAGGGTTAAACCATGTGCACCGGGATAATCCGTTCCCCATGCATCTAAAATTTTGCCTGACCGATCGTAAATTAAAATATTATTTTTTGGATGGGTAGTGGTCATCAAGAGTCTCTTGTTTTTATCCATTACCATTTCATGACAATCATTAACTGGAAATTGAGAAGGATCTTGAACACCCCATTTTTTATCAACTCTATAGGTGAAAGACCCATGTCCTACGATCGGATTTTCCTCTACTGCTCGATCGGTGATGATGAAAATGTTTTCGAAAGGGGTAACCGCCATACCTGCGGCAACTCCCGCTTTTTTGATAAAATTTCGTCTACTTTTTTTCATAGGTGGTTATTTGTATATTTAATTTAGAGATGAGTATTAAAAATTTTAGGACAATATATCCTTAACTACTTTTCCATGGACATCGGTAAGTCGAAAGCGTCGGCCTTGAAATTTGAAAGTAAATTTCTCATGATCAATACCCATAAGGTGCATTAAAGTTGCTTGAAAGTCATGAACATGAACTGGATTTTCAATGATATTGTAACCAAATTCATCCGTTCGTCCGTAAGTCATGCCTTTCTTGATTCCTGCACCTGCCATAAAAATAGTAAAGCAAGCTGGATGATGGTCTCTCGCATAATTAGTTTCAGTGAGTTGCCCTTGTGAATAATTTGTTCGTCCAAATTCCCCTCCCCATATGACTAAGGTATCTTCCAAAAGACCACGTTGTTTAAGATCTTTTATTAAAGCGGCAGTGGGCTGGTCTGTTTCTTTACATTGGGTTTTAATGTTTTTAGGTAAATCGCCATGATGATCCCAACCCTGATGGTATAATTGCACAAATTTTACATCTTTTTCAATCAGGCGTCTTGCCAATAAACAATTGGCAGCAAAAGTTCCTGGTTTTCTACTATCCTCCCCATACATTTCAAAAATTGAATCCGGTTCTTTTGACAGATCCATAACATCGGGTACAGAAGTCTGCATTCTAAAAGCCATTTCATACTGACTAATACGAGATAATATTTCGGGGTCACCGATATCAACGTGTTTATCTTGTTGCATTTTAGACAAATAATCTAACTGCTCTTCTCGCAATTGCTTGGTTACTCCCGGAGGATTATCCAAATAAAGCACAGGATTTTTACCTGATCGGAATTGAACTCCTTGATGCTGTGAAGGAAGAAATCCATTTCCCCAAGAGCGTGAATAGAGTGGCTGCCCGTATTTGTCTTTTGTAATTAAAACAACAAAACCTGGTAAGTTTTTGTTATCTGTTCCCAAACCATAACTTAACCACGAACCAATCGAAGGTCTTCCAGGTAATTGAGAACCCGTTTGTAATAAACTAACGGCAGGGTCATGATTAATAGCGTCTGTATGCATGGATTTAATAAAGCATAGTTCGTCAGAAATCTTACTAACATTCGGCATTAGATCACTTACCCAGGCGCCACTGTTTCCATGCTGATTAAAGTTAAATAAGCTGCCCGCCAAGGGAAAAGAACTTTGTCCTGCAGTCATTCCAGTCAATCGCTGTTCTCCAAAAACACTTGCCGGAAGTTCTTGTCCTTGCATTTTATTAAGCGTGGGTTTGTAGTCAAACAAATCCAGTTGAGAAGGGGCACCACTTTGAAAAAGATAGATGACTCGCTTAACTTTTGGAACAAAATGAGGTAATCTTAGATCTAATGAATTAGAATTGCTCAACCTATTTGAAGCATATAAATTTTCAGAATTTAACATACTTGCCAAGCTTAGACCTCCCAATCCCAAGGTGGTTTTGGTTAAAAAGTCTCTCCTAGAGTAGTCAGAATTATCGTGGTCGTGATTGCAATTCATGAGTTAATATTTATAATAAGATTCATTTAAATTTAATAACGTATTTGCAACGATTGTCATGGCTGCTACTTTGTCTGCACTGGTCAAGCGATTGTATTTAGATTCCCCAACGTTCAATACTTTATACGCCTCTGATCGATTCCTTTTGTAAAAACGCAATTGATTTTGGTAGAGCTCATCCAATAAATTAATTTCATTTTCTTTAGGCAGCCTTGAGGTTGCTAATCGAAAGCCATGCTTAATTTGATCTTTTATTTCTCCCTCAGATTCAGAAAAAATACGTTCTGCAAAAACACGAGAGGCTTCAAAAAATTGAACATCATTTAAGAGCACCAAAGACTGCAATGGAGAAGAAGTATTCTCTCTTTTGATGGTACAAATTTCTCTTGATGTTGCGTCAAAAGTAATGAGCGATGGTGGTGGTGATCCCCTTTTGATAAAAGTATAAATTCCTCTTCGATATAAATCTTCCCCTTCCGATTCATTATACTCTAACAAACGAATGGAAAAGGTGTTTTTTTCTTTCCACAACCCTTTGGGTTGATAAGGTTTTACACTGGGTCCTCCCACTTTTTCAGACAATAAACCACTAACTGCCAAAGCGTTATTTCGAATCATTTCGGCTGGTAAACGATGACTATTCCCACGTGCTAACAAGATATTATTTGGGTCTATATCGTTTTTATTATGACCAAAAATTGATTGCTGTTTATAGGTTTCTGAGGTCACCAATTGCTTAATAAGGCGTCTGATATCCCAATTATTTTCTTTAAAATCTACTGCCAACCAATCGAGCAATTCTGGATGAGAAGGAAGTGCTCCTTGCACCCCAAAATCTGTAGGAGTGGAAACTAACCCATTCCCAAAAATCATTTGCCAATAGCGATTTACAGCAACTCGAGCTGTTAAAGGATTCTCCTTATTAAAAAGCCATTGGGCCAATCCAAGTCTATTTTTAGGAAATGATTTATCCATGGCAGGTAGAACCTCAGGAGTTTTAGCGGTTACCTCCAAGCTCGGTTCATTATAATTGCCCCTACTGTATAAATAGGTTGTTCTAGCTTGGTCTAATTCTTCCATCACCATCACTTCTAACACAGGTTCAATTTCTTTTCGCCATGCTTCCAAATTATCTTTTAAGTCTTTTTGAATTGAAGTGTATTTTGGGTGGTTTTGAACCCAATGATCTTTAGCTAGGGACTCATCTATAGGAGTCATTTTATCATGGTATTGATCCAACAATACATTTAATTCAAGTTGAGAAATCGCCTTATTGAAAATTTTCAAATCATCCATTTTCCCCATAAATAAACCATTATCACCCGTTGACCCCTCGTAGGTTTTACCAACTAAAACAGCACGCTGCTCTAGGTTGATACCACTCCCAGAAACGGGTTTTATGGATTTGGACAAATTATCTATTTGGGTTTCAAATTCAAAAGGGTTCCCGTTTTTATAAAAAGTAATTCCTTTCGCTTTTCCCGTTCCATTATATGAAAAGGCCAAATGAGACCATTCATCAACTTTGATACTGTCCTTGGATCGCACATGTACCATGTTTCCTGGAGACATATTAACCAATCGTAAGTTGAGGTGGTTAGTGTCCTCTAAATAAAAATCCCAGCCCCTCCACCAGTTGTTTTTACCACCTGTAGTTCCCAAAATAAATTGTCTAGACTTTTCTTTTCGTTGATGTGTTTGTGTCCAAATTGCTAAAGAAAAAGGATCAGTCCATTCAAAATTGGGAATTTCTTTGTTAATGGAAAAACGATCAAAATCACTTTCAAATTCTAATGCTTCTCCTTTTATTCCTTGGACTACTTTGGGTGCTTTACTTGCTTTTACATTTCTATTATTGTCGGCAATATATTGGTTGGAACGCACTTGAGATACTTTATCAAAGGGATAATGACCCAGTAAATACTGATTTATTTCAGAGGTTTTTGGAAGTTCATCAATGTATTGATAAACTGCTGCAAGCTCGTTTTGAGTCAATTCTATTTTTGTCTGCGTTTGTTTAATTAGGGTTTGCAGTTTTTGTAATTGTTCTTCTTGATTTTCTGTTGGAAGATAAAGTAAGGGGCCAAAATCTCCATCGTCTCCAGTCATTCCTAGTTCTCTCACATTATTAAAAAACCCACTCAGCTGGTAGTACTCCTTTTGTGAAATAGGATCAAACTTATGGTCATGACATTTTGCACAAGCGACTGTTAATCCTAAAAAAGCTGTACTAAAAGTTTCCGTTCGATCAAAAACATAATTCAACCGCCATTCTTCATCAATAACACCTCCCTCGGCTGTCATGGGAGAATTTCGATTAAAAGCTGTAGCTAACTTTTGCTCTTGTGTAGCATTGGGTAATAAATCTCCCGCAAGTTGCCAAGTTACAAATTGGTCGTATGGCATTTTCTTGTTGAAAGCATCAATTACCCAATCTCTCCAAGGCCACATGGTTCTCAATCCATCGGCGTGGAGACCATGAGAATCTGCATATCGAGATACGTCTAGCCAATCTAATGTCAAGCGTTCTGAAAAAGACTGAGTCTCCATGAGTTGATCCACCAAGCGTTCATAATTACCCGGTAAAGTGTCTTTTAAAAAGGAATCAATTTGAGGAAGCGATGGGGGCAGCCCTGTGAGATCGAAACTGAGTCTTCGAATTAAGGTTTCTTTTGTTGCTTGAGGCTCAAATTCCAATTCGTTTTCCAGAAGCTTATCATATACAAATTGATCAATCTGATGCTTGTATTCTTCTTTTGCAATAGGACTTGGATTTTCTTTTTGAGGAAGAGTAAAAGACCAATGTTCTTTCCACGTAGCTCCTTGATCTATCCATTTTAAAATTAGAGCTTTCTCTCGAGAAGTTAATTTGAGATTTGATTCTGGAGGGGGCATCTGTACTTCAGGGTCTGAACTAATTATTCGATGGGCACTCTCACTGCCATATAAACTTAGACCTGAAAAAGCTCTTTTTCCACTCTCTAATTTCGAGAAAGCCAGTTTTTCTATATCCAAACGTAAGCCTGCTTTTCTCGCATTTTTGTCAGGACCATGACATTGAAAGCAACGATCCGATAGAATTGGTTTGATATGATAATTGAAATCGACTACCTCAGGAAGACTTTCCATCTCTTGACTTATCTCCTCTGGAATGACTAAAGTACATTTTGTAAAAAGAAAACCTAACAAAAGGATAATCGATATATAACTCGTATTTTTTTTAAAAAACCTTAGTTTTAAAACTTGCAACATCATCCTTATAAATTCATGATTATATCTGTAAGATAAACAATATTTTACAGACGAGAATTGACACTCTCTAGAGAAACATTTTTAATCCACTCAACTTTTAACAATATTGAATATTGCTCCTATTACGAAGTATTATGTCCTTATTGGGATGATTGACGTTTTGGTTTCACTAAAGAGCTTTGAAAGAGTCTTTGTGTTTTGTTCTATTGGGGTTGTTATGAAAGAGATGCCTGATTGTTAACCCCATAAATCTTATCAGATTAACATAATATAGAGAATTAAACCAATCCGTGGTTTGCTGATTAAAAAAGCTACTAAATGGAATAGATTTGATTTGAATACTCAAATTTTACAACAAACAAAGATGTGTTTTCATAGTTTCCTGAAAAAATAAGTTTGCTTTTGGAGTTGAATTAAAGCCAGAAAATCCAAAAAAAGATGGTACTGACTAATACAAGTAATACAAATGCACAAACTCAAGTAAATAAATCTGAAAACGAAAATATATATGTTTATGCAAGAAAATATGGTTTAAAATTTGAAGATATTGGAAAAGAATATAAGTTATATTCTAGTCCATCTTTTAACTCAGATATAATTTACAGCTTTAAAAAAGGTTATTTTATGAGGATAAAAAAAGAAGGCATTAGTTGGGAATTGATTGAGGTTAATGGTAGAAAAGGTTATATGCTGACATATGACATAAAAGCAAGAAATACCAAAAAGAAGATTACTGATACAACTATGAAAGCTGAAAATGAAACTTCTGACGAGCTCCCTTTTGCGATAGTTGACCAAGTTCCAATTTTTCCAGGTTGCGAAAGTGATATCAATCAAAGAGCTTGTTTCCAGAAAAAAATTAATTTACACATAAGAAGATATTTCAGATATCCAATTATTGCGGAGGAGCTGGGTATTCAAGGTAGAGTAACTGTAACTTTTATAATTGATAAAAATGGATTCATTACGGATATAAAAACTAGGGGACCAGATATTAATCTTGAAAAAGCAGCTAAAGAAATAATTTTAAAACTTCCAAAATTGAAACCTGGTAAACATAAGGGAAGTCCAGTAAGAGTGCCTTTTTCAATACCTATTACTTTTAGGTTGCAATAATTGTTATGTTTAATTTACACCAATGGACACAACTCAAACCCTTTCCAATCAATTGAAATCATTGTCTTAGCATAAGATTCGTTGTAGTGGTTTTAGGGGGGAGTTGTTTGGGGAAAGTTTGTAGTGTGTTGGGGGTTTAATGCTCTTATGGGTGTGCCGCTGTCCTGTGCCCCCAAGGCTAAGGGACAAGCGGCACATGTAACTTCCCTATTTTCATTTCTCCACCAAAACACATACATTGCAGTAACTATTGAGATTTTGTAAATGATCCTAATGGTTGTTATTCTTTAATGGGACTTGTGTGCAAATAGTGTGCAAGTAAGAAAACAAAAAAGGACCACATCTCTGTAATCCTTTGTCTTTATTGGGTGGAAGATCGGTCTCGAACCGACGACCTCCTGAACCACAATTAGGAAGTTATATACCTAAATCATTGATAATCAAAACAAATACCATTATTTATAGGGGTTAGGAGTTTCAATAAAGTCTATATGTTCAAAAAAAGCGGTATACTAATCGGTATACTAATATATTTTTTTGTTTACATTTGTTATATGGGCGTTGGATTATATTTAAAACCTGCTAATAAAGATGGAAAATCTTTAATCTATCTACGTGCCAAAAAAGGAGATAAATACTTCATCAAAACAACATCAATAAAAGTAAAGCCTTCAGATTGGGATAAAAGAACTTTACAGGTAAGTGCTGCTGTTGATAATTCTATATTCATTAACGAAAAGCTTGATGAACTTTATACTGCTTTTAAAAAGGGTTGGAACTTTTTTGAATCAGGTAATTATACTTGGGATGAAATGGTTGCTTATTTGGGTGGTAATTCTAACAAGACAGAAGATTTAATTTCATTTATAGAAAGTACTATTAAGCCTAAAGTAAGTGATGAAAGCTATAGGACTTATAAAAGTGCATACGGTTCAGTATTAAAAGCATTAAATAAAGATTCACTAAACTTCAAAGACTTATCCGAAGATTTAATAGACCAAGTTTTTAAAGTCTGGAAGAATAATCTACGTTCACAAAGCATAAAAACCAACCTGTACCATTTTGGCGAAATAATTAACGAAGCAAACAAAAAACGACTTACTCCATATAAGTATATAAAAGAAAAGAAGTGGAGAAAGAAAAAGGAAAAACTCAACACTAAAGGACAACCCTACGTTGAAATAGCAAAGTGGGAAGATGTTGAAAAAGCTATATCAAAATGCGAAAACTTAATGCATATTGAAGCAGTTGGTTTCTGGCTATTGATGTTTGGAATGCGAGGCTTATACCCTACCGACCTTTGCTCTATTCACGAATATGAATGGACGCAGTATATAGACCACCCCGTACACGCTAATTCAGTTGTATTACATCATACAAGGCACAAAACAAACGAATTGATGTGGATTAAGTATGAATACCCATTCAATGACCTACAACGTAAATTAAGGGGGTATTTAGAACTAACACACGGATATAAAATCAACAAGAAAACAGGTAAAGAGTTTTTAAATACAAAGGAATATACTTTATCCGAAAAAGAAAGCACAGGATGGTTCTTTAAAAAGTATGATAAATCACAATGGAATACATTAAGTAAGAATTGTAGAAAGGTAGGATTAACCCCATTTAAAACTGCTCGTAAATCATTTGAAACATATGCCTTACAACTTCAAATAAGTGCAGATATAAGATATAAATTACTTGGACACGCCACTGAAGGAATTAAACAAAATTATCAGGATTGGCAATGGGATAAACTACAAGACCAAATACACGATGCACACGAATTAGTATTAGCCAACTTTCATATTGACACCCTATACACTGCCCTAATTAAAAAAGCAGATGAAATATTAGAGAAGATGGGAATACCTCCTGAAGTATTTAAAGAAAAATGGAAGTGCTGAAGATATTCTTGGATTCTAAAAGCTATATACAGAAGAGGTAAGGAGTTAGGTCTTTAATCTTTATTTTATTTTTT
>Ga0222717_10000707_pt1 | contig 28587 bp, 44 predicted proteins | sample C33_18DmetaG_FD_165053 | JGI IMG/M metagenome (GOLD analysis project Ga0222717, IMG submission 165053) | Estuarine water microbial communities from San Francisco Bay, California, United States - C33_18D | ecosystem: Environmental > Aquatic > Marine > Unclassified | place: USA: California... | reverse complement strand
TGTTGTTTCTCTAATGTAATAAACTGCTTATCCAACTCAGATAGTTGAGGGATAGGTATTACATTATTTCTTTCCAAAGAACTTACTCACTGAACGCATACCAATACTAGCTGATACAATTCCACCTAATGCAATCTGATACCACTGAGGCATAGCTTCTAAAGAAGTAAAACCTTGTGCTACTATCTGATTACCCCAATCACCACAGAATGCTAGGATCAGTGGAATAGAAAACAACAAGGTAATCCATTCATCTTTCCAAGAGTTTTCTGTAGCCTTGATAGCTTCAATGTCCCAATCAATCTCACCTGTAAGCTGTTTCTTTTTAATCTCAGCTTCAGTAAGTTTAATCTGTGTCTTACCATCTATGATGCTGGTAGCTAGACCAGTAAGACTTCCTATAAGTTGACCAATCATTTAAACATTCCTGTCTTACGATAATCTATCATACCACCTTTATTAAGTTTTTTCTTTTTCATAAGACCACCTTTGTTAGCAGAGGTAGTCATTAAAAACTTTTCCATTTGTTTTCTTGTAGGATTATTTTTTTGAATAAATTCGAATAGTTCGTTCACTGTACCAGAAAAACCACCTTGTTGATTTGAAGTTTCTATTAAACCCCTTAAACTTCTTACAGGAATTTCAAAATCTTTTCCTCTTACATAAGATTGTTTTTGCCTAAGTGCTTTACCATCTTCGGTAGTTATACCTTCAATATCTTCATCATAGGTAAAAATATTACCTTGAGGTTTTTTTCTTGGCATAGTTTTTTCTTCAGGTTTAATTTTTTCTTTTGGCCTTAATTTAGGTCTTACAGATTTTTTAAGACCACCTAAATTCTTTGGTCTTAATACAGGTTTTAAAGATCGTTCTACCATTAGTGTTTCTCATTCCCTAACCATACTGCAAAGCAACCAGTTAAAGCTCCCATGCAAATAGATACTAAGCCTGACTGTTGAATTGATGGATCAGGTAGTGTCATAAACCAATGAACTGCTTGATAAGTTAATACTGTTACTGCCAACATCATAATACGTGGCATAATCTGCCACTTAAGTACACGTTCCATAATAATCTCTGGCATTATTCCCAATCCCTTTTAGTTCGTGGTTGAAATACATCACTGGCATCAAGATGACCCTCTAGGTACATGGCTCTTTCAACATGATCTAGGGTATACTTAACGCCAGTGTCTTGAAATATTGCTTCTCTTACGTAGAATACATCAGATCGTGGAATATGTACCCTACGTAGCCTACCTTCATCTTCATCAGCCAAAGCTTTGTAAAATTCTTCCAACACACTGTCGTGTGAATACATAGTAGGCAATTTAATATCCTTAGTTATACTTTTAAAATACTTTAAGTCAAGCTTTATTATTGCTACAACAGAAAAAAGTTGTCTTATCCTTAAAGGATTTGTCCTTTAATACTAATTACTATTAGTAAATAGTAATTATTAATCCTTAAAGTATTATCTTAAGGTAATTATACCACAAATAAACTTAATGTCAACTAAAAATGTAACTATCATTAGTAAAAAGTAATAAATAAATTGATACCATTGCAAAAATGCTACATTAAGTTCCCTTCCCCCTGTTGCCCCCTAAGAAATTTCTTGTTGTTACTCCAATACGGAGTACTTTAAGGTATATCCTAAAGATATATTTGCCCCACTAAAGATAAGTTTACCAATCAGTAGTAAATAAACCTAGTTTATTAATTATTTAAAGGCTATCCCCCCATATCCTATGTGGTTACCAACCTAAAATACACCCCTCTGTCATTAAGTGTACACGTATACGTATATCCCCCCGATGGCCCATGCAGGGGGGTCATGACATGATCACATGACGCAGGGGAAAATAGAATATTTTCCTACGTGAGAGGCTAAGTCCTTGAAATACATTGTTTCTAGAAACAATAAGGGATTGTCCATGTTTAAAATCAGAGATTTTATGGGGGATTCTCAGCTTTGGTACTTGTACCAAGAGACAACCATAACCCCTTCGGGGTTCAATGCAGGATCACATAACGTCATGGGTCTTTTCCTTGTGCATAATGCCCACCAAAAGATCAGCAACTTTTCCCCTAAAGGGGAATTGTATTCATGGAGCTTCCATGATTAACTAGCCCTAAAGGGCTAAAAAGATGTTGACAATCGGTTTTCGATGTGTCTTTATAAGGGGGTCAAATCGATTTGGTTTGGCATCAACCCTTTAGTAATCGGAGATTACAACATGACAAAACCTGCAACTCTACCTTCGGTAAGCCTCGACACCCAGTTCAAGCTAGGACGTAAGTCCTATACCATGGCTTCAGCCATTGACCATGTCGTAGCTTGCTACGATAAGCTGCATCTCCTCCAAGAGGAGAGCTTAGACTTGTACCGTGAAATTGGAAATTTCATAATCCAAACCAAAGGTTTGTTCGGTGGCAACAAAAAGGCCTACGGCCAATTCATAGCTGGAACCGACTTCTCTAATGAGGCTGTTTCACAGCCTGACAAATATGATAGTGAGTTCATAGCAACTCACTGGGCTAAAATCCAGACTTTAAATAAGTCTGGTAAGCTTAACAGCTTGACTCCGTCAAGGATCAGACAGCTTCTGCAAGAAGCTTACCCTGAACTGAAAAAGAAGCCTACGGCTTCCAATGGGGCTGGCAATGTTTCCAAAGGAAAGAAAGGCTCCAAAGCTTCTAAAGAAGCTGAGGTAATCAAGAACACTGTCTTTGAGACAGTGGTTGCCAAAGATGAAAAAGAACTTGCAGAGCAAGTGTTTGACCAGCTTGAAAAGCTGGGTTTCAAAAGATCTGAATTTGCAAAAGAGCTTGCAAAGCTCTACAAGAAATAATGGTTTGGCTCCCTTCGGGGAGCCTTCCACTCCCTGTTTCAAGTACTATCGTAGATAGTATTTCAATCATGGAGTTTCCATGAATAACTTTAATCGGAGATTAAAAATGAAGTATCGTGGTGTTGCAATATGTCAGGTAGCTGCATTAGATAAATATTTATTTATCTATGATGGTTGCCCAGATGACTATCTAAAAGATAGTTTTGGTGAATATCTTTACATCAAAGATGTAACAAAAGCTGAAGGCTATATCGATTGTCTTATCCATCTTGGATGGATATAATGGAAGATATAATCTTGTTCTTTGCATGGTCACTAAAACTTGTTTTAGTTGTTGCCATTCTACTACTAGTAGTAGCTTCATAATCTGAGTGCTCTCTATGAGAGCATTCTAATCATGGAGTTTCCATGAATACAAACTCTTTCAGAGTTTATTTTTTTTTCGTTACATAATGTGGGGGGCTAGACCCCTGCTCAAAACAAGGAGTATACGATATGGGACTACCTCAAAACATTACATTACACATAGGCAAAGGATATACTATATCCTTAGCTCAAGACTGTGGTGGTAGTGGCAATACCAAAGGTCACTATGTAGAAGTAGCATTATTAAAAGATGGAAGCTTTGTTAATACATGTTACTGGTATCATAATGATGTGATCTATGATGCAGATATGGAAGACCATTACGATGAGGTTATGACTCATGTTAATGGACAAGAGCTAGAAAATATATTAGCTAAAGCTAATCTTTATGTGAAGGATCACTAATCTAATCATGGAATCTCCATGAATAACCCCAACAAGGAGTACGACTCATGGAACGTAAACCAACTGACCTATTAAATATTAACTTAGCATTAAATCATTTGCAAAAAGCTATGAATTATATGCATGAAACAGGAGATATAGAGTCTGATTCATTAGACCTTGCTACTGCTAAGACATCCACTGCTTTAAGCATTATTAAAAAATACAAGGAGAATAACTATGAGGATAAGGTGTAATGGTATTAGGTGTAACCCGTAGAGAACGTGAAGCTCTCCGAGCAGACAAGGCTTGGACTAGTGTTTGGCATAGACAAATGCTTAACTTTCAAAGGGGCTTGACAAACGATAAGACCGATGCCATAACTAATGGTGTCAGAACGAAACCTAATCATGGAGATTACATGAATGACTTACTTAGTTTACCAAAGGCCAATCAGTAATACTACTAAACACATCATAAATGATGCTCCAACTAGTGACTTTGCTGAAGCATACTATGATCTACTTATGCCCACTGAAGATAATGTAGAAGCATTAGTATCAAATGCTTTGTACTGGGATATTTATAGACCTACTATGATTATCTCAGCAGATGATGGAGTATCTCTTTCATTGCATGAAACCTTTGATGCAGGTAATGGACGCCCTAAGCAGGGTATTAATGTATCCTCTTTGGGTAAGCATCCATCTATGTCAGTAGGTGATCTAGTTGTAGACCTATACGTAAATCATGTGTATGTATGTATGCCTACAGGTTGGCATCATATTTCTAGTGGCAAACTTAAACTTTCAATCTAATCATGGGACTTCCATGAATACAAAGGAGAATACAATGTCTGTAGATATATATTTTAATCTTCATAAGAAGGTATTTAGTGTACGTAAAAAAGGTAAGGTTATACAACATGCTACTGCTATGACAGTAATAGAGCCTAAGTTTGTAGTACAACCTGCTGGTAGGGCTAAGGTACTTAGGGATAAGGTTAAGAATGTACATGCTTTTGTTCGTACTAACAGTATGTATACTGTAGATATGGAACTTAACTATGAGTTTTGTGAGCCGTTTCTCCCTTCAGAAAGGGTTAAGTACAACCCTTATACAGCTGGTACTTTTGTATCATGTGATACAGGTGATGCAGTACATCAAGCTGAGGTTGCTTATCTCACTATTGACAATGATAACAAACCCTGTATTAATATTTCCAGACGTCTGCAAATATATTTGCAGCCTTCCAAACGAAACCGATCACGGAATTTCCGAGATCAACTATGGGGAACACGATGACTGTTACAACAGCAGAACTTAATGACTTGTTCAGATACTGTGAAGACATAGGTATGTATGCAACAGACAGACCTATTAATGATACAGCTAATCATACAGGATCATGTGATCATCGTACTAATTACTGTGATGAGACATGTTATAACGTAAAGTTATATAAAATATATCCCAACATGGCTAATCGTGATGATAGGTGTGAGACTATCTGGCAAAAGCTTAATCGTCACAACTCTAACTTCACTAAGTTCTTTAGTCGTAAACGTAAGCAGACTAGTCGTGTTCGTCACATGACTAGAGGTGAGGCATTCAAAACATCTGTAGATGTATACCGTGTCAAGACTATGTGCTTGCTTAACCCTGATCAGCTATGGTGGATACCTACTAGAGCATGGCGCAACCCAAGGCTCAAGGTCTTGATAGAAAAAGAACTAATGCCATTAGATAACTGTGCAGTTAATGCATCCTTTGACCCATCTAATACAGATGATGAATGGAAGATGATGCAAGACTCTGATTGGAACATTATGTTCTATGGTGATGATGCCTTGACAATCGATCCTGTCTATGGCAAAAGAATGTTCAAGTGTCCTAAGACTTGGAAGAAAATGACAGGACATTGTGATACATGCAAGGCAGGTTGCTTTGCACAGAAGACAATAGGACGTACACAAATTGTACACCTATCACAACACTAACAAACCATTCATGGAACTCCCATGATTAACCCTGAAGAGGAATAGAATATGCCTTTCGATATGATCCCAGCCGACCTAGACTTTGACGTATCATTTGAAGATACAAAGTTTGATGGTAAGAAGTATGTACTTAATCAAGACACCGGGGAATACCTTGGTGTTGTAGGTAAAGACTTTACCTGTGCTTCACATGGTGATTTCTTTCGCAACGTAGTTGATACAGCTACCAATGAACTTGGTGAACATGAATTAGCTAATGCCGATTATAACTTTAAATCGGCTAGGGGTGGTGCTTGGGCTATGCTTGACATTACATTACCTAATGTGACTCAAACTATTGTTACTGATAAGCATGAAACTTCTATTGCTAATCGTATCATTGGTCTACACGGTATTGATGGTAGCTGTAGTAATCAGGTATACTTTGGTTCTATTGATTACTTTTGTACAAATGGTTGTATTACTGGTGATCATGATAAGATACGTAGGAAGAACTCTTCAGGGTTTTCCTTAGAGAACTTTATCAGTGAGCTTAAGAGAGCTAGGTCTGACTTCTATGATCGTGCAGCAAAGCTGCAAGTATGGGCTAATACTTCCCTTAAGAATGTAGATATCAAGACATTGCTTGATGATATCATTACCTCTAACCGTAAGGCAGAGAAGATGTATGAATTGTACTGTAGTGAAGCTGCAACACGTGGTCATAATAAGTGGGCCTTGTACTCTGCCTTTACTAACTATGCATCCTATGCTGATGATCGTAATGGTTTCAACCTACGTAATACAGCTAATGATACTAATGCTATCTCCATGTGGGGTAGAGAGCAGGAAGTTACTAAGTGGGTAAGTGACTCACGGTTTGTAGAACTGCAAGCAGCTTAACTAAACAGTGGAGGTTCTAATCATGGAGCCTCCATGAATACAATCCTTGAAAGGAAACACTATGACTAAACTTGATCATCAAAAATCAGCACTAGATTGGGCAGAAGAACGTAAGTTAAAAGAAGAAGAGTTAGATAACAAAGCTAACTTTCTTACACAACAACAACGTGATGCAATCTTAATTGCACAGAAAGCACTGACAAGTGCTGAGTGGGACTTACGTGAGATGTTTGACTTGACAATGGATAGTGCAAGAGATATCTCTAGTGCAGAATGGAGATTACGTTCTGCATTCCCTAACATTGGTAGACTAGCTCAAGGAGAGGAAGAATAATATGTTTATGATCTTAGCAACTAAGCCACTTAATGATGGCACTAAAGGCTTTCGGTTTAACGTGATGGGTAACAAAGGAGTGTATCGTAAACGATCCCGTAAGAGCCGAGGTTGGCTTAATGTAACTCATGGTGAGATGAAAGGATATCATATGGGCAAACGTAGCTTGTACATACACAAGCCTCAAGCTCCTAAGATGGGACACTTTGCAGGATGAATCACCATCATGTAGTAGAGTTGGAAGTAGATGAACTGGAAGAGTGTCTCATTATGAGATGCTCAACCTTTCAAGGTGCTAGTCATATCTGTGATATATTAAATGATCACTTTCCTTATGCAGTGTTTGATGTATTAACAGATAGGCCAGCAATACATCTTAAAGATTATGATCCAGAAAGGTATGCAGAAATACGTGACCTAATACCACCACCTAAAGGTGGTACTGGCCCTAACCTAATTGTAGTAGATGGAGGTAAAGCATGATATGTACTACGTAAAGATAACTCAAGGTGAGGAAGTTGTAGCCTCTACAATATCTGATATGTTATCAGAGGCTGTATCTTTTGGTAATCAATTATCTTTAAAGGGTAATACTATTACTGTGTATGAAGCAGTACAAAGTTTGTGTGAACTAGAGTTGACACATAAAGTATTATCTTGGACAGATGATGGAGCCTTAGACGTATAGCAAACAGGAGTCCTGTAATGGGACTCCACTATAAATGGAGTTAATATGTACCGTTACACACAAAAAATAAAACTAAAAGATAGTATATCTTGGAGGTTTGTACCACCTCAAGATGCTATCAATGCTGGTATTGTGACCAGACAAACATTCAAAGATGGTAGAACTGCTAGGTATGAGATACCTAGATTAATAAAAAGAGTTGAGGCATTTAGAAATGGTGAGTTAGTAGCAGGTAATGTAGGCCCATCAAGTAATCTAATGCAGGTATATAAATACTATAGTAATACTACACACTTTAAATCTTTAGCAGCTAACTCTCAAAAGAACTATGACTATACTATGAGTGCTATTGCTGATACTATTGTCTATAATAAACCTTTAGGATTATTTAAGATAAGTTCTTTGAATGGTTTGAATTGTTCAGAAGCATATACTACATGGGTAGAAGATGTTAGTGTATCTAAAGCTAATCAATGCTCAAGAATGCTATCATTACTAATAAACTTTTGTATCAGTATGAACATCCTTCAGTATAATCCTATGTCTGCTGTTAAAAAACTTAAGCATGAAACACAATCTGTTGTATGGATGCAACAGGAAGTAGAAGATTTTTTAGAGGTGTCGTTTTCTAAGTTTAGATGGCGTAACATTGGCTTGATAGCAATGATGTGCTATGAGTGGGCGCAAAGACCTAATGATATAAGATTACTTAAGTGGTCTTCTATAGATATAAATAAAGAAGTAGTAACTATTAAACAAACTAAAAGAGGTGCTACTGTAGAGTTACCTATAAGTAGTGAGCTTGTTACTATGCTTACACAACAGAAAAAAGATTGGGGCTTTCAAGATTACGTAGTACCCTATGAGAGGCCAGCAGACAGGGCTTACAGACCGTTAGAAAGAAGTCAGATATCCTACCTAGCTAATGAAGTTAAAGAGGTAGCCAAGCTACCACCAGAGTTAAAGATAGGTGGACTGAGGAAGAGTGGTATAGTTGAGATGATTGATGCTGGTGTAGATCACCTACAGATTATGTCTGTTACAGGGCATCAGAACATATCATCTCTTGGGCCGTATCAAAAGCACACCTTGACTGCTGCTAAGTCTGCCTTAGATAAAAGGAAGGGACATGAAAAAACCTAACCCAATGGCTAAAGATTTGAGGCAACCTAAATATAAACCTCAAGTTATACCTAATAAAAAGAAACCCTCAATACGAAAGGAGAAACATAAAGATGATCAACAGAGAAACACATAAAGAATTATGTGAAAAATATACTGAGTTAAAAAAAGAAAATAAAATTTTAATTGAAAAAATTATTACATTAGAAGAAGAAGCTCATACATTAAATACATTATTAAAACTATGGAAAGGAACAGCACCATGATTGCCAAAACTGTATGGGTTATTTATTTAACTTTTACTAACCCTGTTGAGTGTGAAAATTTTCTAGATAAAAATCCAGAGTTTATAGCAGCACAATGCGTAGCTACTGATAAGCCACGTGTTAGACCAAAGCTTAGACCTACTAACGAGGTAAAAAAATGAGACAACATATCTATGATACTTGGAATTTGGTAATGGACAGCAATAAAAGTCCGTTAAAAAACATACCTGATACCAATGCCCGTCACTTAATACTACAGATACTTGCATGGATGTGGTGTATCGTGTTCAGTATATTTCTGGGTAGCTATCTTGTGTTTGGGTTGACAGCAATAGCTCATGTGTTACTACTGGCTGCAATAGCTGTGACTGTAGGTACATTTGATACTGCCAATAGAAACCCACAGATGCTTAGTGATGTAGCTAAACGTCTTGATGGGTACAATGGTAGACGTAACAACGGAGAGCATGATTAAATTATGACTAAGAAAGATAATCGGATATAATCGGATATAATTGGAGTGGATAAATAATGTCACAGATTGAAGTAAATACTATAGATCACATGGGTAGTGATCTGTCTGTAGTTAATGCAGCACGTGTATCCTTTGGTAAGAAGAGTGAAGAGTTAGGGTTTGTTTCTAGAGGAGAGAAATGTTTGCGACCCATAATACATGATACAGACAAGAGACTAATCAAATACCTAGCCAAGCATAGGCACATGTCACCATTTGGTCATGCCTTTGCATCCTTCCATGTCAAGGCTCCTATCTTTGTAGCTAGACAGCTAGTCAAGCACAAGTTCCTACGGTGGAATGAGATCAGTCGTAGGTATGTGGATGATGAACCTGAGTTCTATGTGCCTGATCAGTGGCGTGAACGTAGTTCTGATAAAAAACAAGGATCATCTGACACAGTTGTAGAGTTTCTTCGTATGCAGGGATTTGGAGAACAATCAGTACACGATGGGTCTTTTAAACATCAGATGCATAGCCTTGATTTATATCGTGACATGGTGACAGCAGGAGTATGTCCAGAGCAAGCACGTATGGTGTTGCCGCAAAGCACCATGACTGAATGGTATTGGTCGGGTAGTCTTGACGCCTTCTCAGATATGTGTAAACTTAGGTGTAAAGAAGATACGCAACTAGAAACAAGGATAGTAGCAAATACTATATCTGAGGAAATGAATTATTTATTTCCTATCTCATGGGAGTCACTACAGAAATGACTGAAACATCTCATCTACCCTGCCCATATGAGGACTGTGCATCATCTGATGCCTTCAGTTGGAATACTGAGGGTGTTGGGTATTGTTTCAGTTGCCACAATTCTTACCCGATGAAAAACATGCCTGTCACTTTTGGATGGGCCAAGGAGGAATACCCTTTGGAAGATAAACGACAACCACAAAGCATACCTGTTCAAGGTGTAAAGTATACTGACATTAGAAGCATAGACCCTGATGTATGTAAGCTGTATGGTATACAGATACAGACAGGCCCAAAGGGTGAAGAGGTACGGTATGCATTCAAGTATCCACATACTACTAAGTACCGTATGTGCAATGACAAATCTAAATCATGGATCAAGGATCGTGGTGTAGGTATGAATCATTTGTTTGGGCCAGAGTTTAATGCTGGTACAGGTAAACGTATCTACATTACTGAAGGTGAGTTTGATGCTGCTAGTCTGTATCAGATACTAGGTAAGACCTTTCCTGTTAAATCTTTGCCTTCATCCTCTATTGGTGAGAAGTTTATCAAGCACAACATGAAATATTTATCTTCATTTAAAGAAGTTGTGTATGCTGGTGAGCTTGATGATCCCGGACGTAGAGCAGCTAACAAACTATATCAAGCATTCCCTGAGAAATTTTACTTTGTACCTATGACAGAGTTCAAAGATGCTAATGAGTTTCTTGAGAATGGTAAGGCTAACAGTCTTATGTGGGCTGCTAAGTCACCACAAAGATATTCACCTGAGAACTTCTTTTGTTCTGCTGATGACTTTACTAATGCATTACGTAATGAAAGCCCTTACGAGTATGTATCTACTGGTCACACTGGCCTTGATGAAAAGATACGTGGTATGGTTAGAGGTGGGCTTACATTCCTTAAAGCACCACGTGGTACAGGTAAGACAGAAGTAATCAGATACTTTGAAACAGGCTTACTTAAAGACCCTGAGATTAAGATAGCCTTGCTACACATGGAAGAGATGAAGTCTACCACACTACGTGCTATGGCTACCTACCAACTAGGTACTAATGTTAGGACAAAAGAAGATGCAGATAACAATGGTGTTAGCCTTGATCAGGTAGAGGAGGCAGCTAAGTCTATTGCTGATGCTGATAACAACAGAACAATCATCTTTGAGATGATGAGCCATGATGATCCTCTCAAGCTACTAGACTACACTAGGTTAGCAGTATCATCTTATGGTGCAGACTATGTGTTCGTTGACCATGTACAACGTCTAGCCTACCTGTCTAACTCTGGTGTTGATGGTGCTACCAGCACACTGACTACACTAGGATCACGTATGGCACAGCTTGCTAAGGAACTAAACATAGGTGTGATATTTATATCACAGGTTAATGATGATGGACGCACTAAGTATGCTGCATCATTGGAAGAAGAAGCAATCATCTGTATTAAGATAGAACGTAATGCAGAAAGTGAAGATGAAGTAGAGCAGAACACTACTAACTTTATCGTAGATAAGAACAGACCCTTTGCTAAACTAGGTAATGCTGGTTCAGTATACTACGATCCTGTTACTACTATCCTAAGAGAGGATACATTTTTAGAGGGATGATGTGATGATAGTCTTTGACATAGAAGCTAATGGCTTATTTAAGGATGCCACTAAGATACACTGTATGTCTTATACTACAGATGGTAAAACACTTGTATCAACATGTGACTATAATGCAATGAGAAACATACTACTTAATCAAAAGGTTTTGATAGGTCATAACATAACACGTTATGATGTACCATTACTTAATAAGTTATTAGGTATTAAGATCAAAGCAAAACTGTATGATACTCTTGCAATGTCTTGGGTTATTAATACTGATAGACCTAAGCATGGGCTAGAGTCTTTTGGAGAAGAGTTTGGCATACCTAAACCTGTTGTAACTGATTGGTCAGATCAAGATATACAAGTGTATATACATAGATGTAAGGAAGATGTTAAAATAAACTGGAAGCTTTGGACTAATCTTATCCAGAGATTTATGATGGTTTATAAATGCAGAGACACATTAGATAAGTATCTTAATTACTTATCATTTAAAATGAAGTGTGCCTTTACTGCTGAGTACTTTGGATGGAAGCTCGACCATGATCTTGCACAAGATTGCGTAGATAAACTAGAACTACAACAGAAAGAAAAGATAGATGAACTAAAAACAGTAATGCCTATGCGTACTTTATTTAGAAAGAAAACAAAGCCTAAAGTAATGTACAAGAAAGATGGTTCTTTATCTAAACAAGGATTAGAATGGAATGCTTTACTTCTAGAACACATGCATCCCTCTGACTATATCGGTGAAATAGAAATAGTAAAAGGTGTAGAAGAACCCAACCCAAAGTCTAGTGATCAGGTTAAGTCTTGGTTGTTTTCATTAGGCTGGAAGCCCTGTACTTATGACTACAAAGAAGACAGAAAGGTTCCCCAAGTACGTAAGAACGGTCAGCTAACTCAGTCAGTTAAGTTGCTTATTAGCAACAACCCTCATGTAAAAGTACTTGATGGCTTGACAGTAATACAACACAGGCTAGGTATCTTTAAAGGGTTTTTAGAATGTGAGGTAGATGGGTATGTACAAGCAGGTATTGAAGGTCTTACTAATACACTTAGGTTTAAACACAGAAAGCCTTTGGTAAATCTTCCGGGAATTGATAAGCCTTGGGGTAAAGAAATAAGAGGATGCCTTATCTCACCTAAAGAAGACTATGTATTGTGTGGTGCTGATATGACCTCTCTTGAAGATACAACTAAGAGACACTATATGAAACCATATGATCCTGCTTATGTAAAAGAAATGTCGCAAGAAGGTTTTGATCCACACCTTGACCTAGCTAAACATGCTGGTGCTGTAACACAGAATCAAATTGATCAGCATCAAGCAGGTAAGATAGACCTTAAGTCTCTTCGTAAGAATTACAAGGTAGTCAACTACTCTGCTACCTACGGTGTAGGTGCAGCTAAATTATCTAGGGAAACAGGTATGACAGTACCAGAAGCAAAGAAACTTCTAGATGCCTATTGGCAAAGGAACTGGTCTGTTGCACAATTCTCTAGTGATAACCTAAAGAAAGTTAAGACTGTTGCAGGACAGATGTGGATACAGAATCCTGTTAGTAAGTTTTGGCATACACTTAGATACGAAAAGGATGTGTTCTCTACACTTAATCAAAGCACTGGTGCTTACTGCTTTGACAAATGGTTAGCCTACTATCTATCAGCAAGACCTAATATCATTGGACAATTCCATGATGAGTCTATTAATATAGTTAAGAAAGGTGATGAAGAATTGCATAAGGCAACACTCATTGCTGCTATGGATAAACTAAATAAGGAGTTAAAGCTAAATGTAGAACTTGGTATTGATGTACAATTCGGAAATAAATATTCTGAAATACACTAAAAAAGTCTTGCATGTGCTTTTTAATACATGCTACTATTAACATCTAAACTTTAAAGGAGTTGTCGATATGGCAAAAATTACAGTAACAGGACTAGCTCAGTGGGCAAAAGTGTTTGAAGATAACCGTGACCTTGATGGTTATCAGGGTGCTTATCATGACACCAACGGACGGTGTACCATTGAGATGATCCTTGATCAGGAAAATATGCAAAAGCTTACTGACTCAGGATGTATGAGTCGTGGTAAGCCTGATCCTGAAGGGAGAGGCACAGCAGTAAAGCTTACTCGTAAGTTTGAAACAGCTTATGATTGGGATGGTGGTGCACCCAAAGTTTACAAAGCCGATGGTACACCTTGGTCTTTTGAGTCTGATGGTACTATTGGCAATGGCTCAGAAGTTTTAGTTGAGCTAGACGTTTATAAAAATACCAAGTATGGTACTACCACTACCAGATTAGAAAGGGTAAAGGTACTTAATGCTGTAGGCTATGATCCACAAGGCGGTGGTTCAGGCCCAGACCCCTTTACAGCAAATGTAGTAGGTGAGAATACATCACCACCACCTCAAAAAGTAGAAGAAATGGTGGATGAAATTCCTTTCTAATATAAAACTTAGTGGTGTGGATATTACTTTTTATCTGCACCACACTTTACTTAGGAGTTGTAATGAGAAATATAGTGAAAAAGATAGCAAACATGTCTAACAAAGAGTATCATTCAATGGATGGTATATCTTCTAGTGCTGTTAAGACAGTGTATAAAAAGTCTTTGGCTCACTGGAAAGGACAGAAGACTGTTCAATCAGCAGCATTTGCAATGGGTAATGCTGTTCATGCAAACTTGTTAGAAGGGGAAAAGAACTTAGTAATTAAAGGGCCAAAGACTAAAACAAGTAGCTCTTTTAAAACTATGAAAGAAGCCTTGACTGAGGATCAAGTCTTACTAACTGAGGTAGAATTTAATGTAGCTAGTCGTATTACTAAAGGTGCACTAGACAACCCTGTATGTTCTAAGATTTTAACTAATCCTGACAGGTTAAATGAAATTAGTATTTTTGTAGAAGACCCTGTATCAAAACTAATGTTAAAGACTAGACCTGATTTAATGCTTGAGTCTAACAAAACTGTTTATGATGTTAAGACTACACAAGATGCTAGTCCAAAAGGTTTCTTAAATGAGTGTGTAAAGTATGGTTACTTTTTGCAAGGTGCACACTATGTTTATACCTGCCAGCTTGCAGGTTATGATGTAACTGACTTTGCATTTATTGCTTGTGAAAAAGCAAGCCCTTACCTTTCCCACCTACACTTAATGGGGCCAGAGGTTATGGCTTGGGCTACTACAGAACTACATAAAACTCTAGCTGTTATTGCAAAAGCAGATGAAGCTTGGTGCTATGATACAGGTTGGGGTGACTACACTGTAATGGAGAAACCATCATGGATATAAGTAGCTATGACTAGGGCAGCTAAAGCAAAAGGTAGGTTAGGCCAACAAGAAATCAGGGATGCCTTACTTAAAACCTTTAACCATCTTGAACCTGATGATGTTAAATCTACAGTTATGGGTGATACTGGTGCTGATATACAGCTATCACCTTTAGCACAGAAGTCTATACCAATATCTATTGAAGTTAAACGTAGAAAAACAGGCTTAAAAACTGTGTACACTTGGATGGATCAGGCAACTAACCATGACAAAGGACCACCAGTAGTTTTCTATAGGTCAGACAGGCAACCTTGGTTAGTTGTATCAGAGCTAGATCACTATTTAGAACTGTTAAAAGGATCAAAGAAAGATGACAATTAATTCAGACTATCCTGTTAAGAAAGTAAAAGTATGGGGGGTTATAGAAGGTCCAATGGGTGTAGATGAAGGTGGTGAACTTCTTTATTGTAACCTTTGTAAAATAGAAATAGATGGGAAGATAGAACATGGTGAGTATTACTTTGATAACTTTGATGATGCGTATGAATGGGTCAAGCACTTTCAAAAATTTCTTGAGCCGATTGAAATAAATGTTGATGCTTGACAACGTAAGTACTATGAGTATAACTAGGGGCTTTCACTATGGAGTATGAGCTTGCACTTAAAATAAAAGTAGACGAGAATGCAAACTTCTTAGAGGTAGGCATCGACAACCACTCTGAAATTTTAAAAGAGCTAACACTAAATGCTATGTATGATATAGATGATATCAACATACTTGAATGCGAGGTAAATAAATATGATAAGTAAAGAAGACATGCAAAACTTTGATGACTACAGTAAGTGGGTAGAAGACAAGATCATTACTGATCCTCAAGATCGACTCAATGAAAATGTACTTGGTCTGTGTGAAGAGGCAGGAGAAGTAGCAGGTAAAATTAAGAAACGTATCAGGGACAAACTAAAAGTAACACCTGAAGCTATCATAGGTGAGTTAGGTGATGTGTTGTTCTATACCACTGCACTAGCTAACTATTATAATGCTAATCTTACACATGTTATGCTACAGAATATGATGAAGTTAAATGGTAGAGAAGCCAGAGGAACTCTTAAGGGGAGTGGAGACAACCGATGAACAGTAATTATTTACCAACAGACTATCAAACTTTTATTGCTACTAGTCGTTATGCCAGATGGCTAGATGATGAAGGACGTAGAGAAACATGGGGAGAAACAGTAGAACGATACCTGCAAAACATAGCTAAGAAGTGGCTTAAGCCTGTTGACCTAGATGAAATGAGGGATGCCATACTTAGCCTTGAGGTCATGCCTAGTATGAGGTCAATGATGACAGCAGGTAAGGCTGCAGACAGAGACAACACCTGTATGTATAACTGTAGCTACCTACCCGTAGATGATCCTAAGTCTTTCGATGAGGCTATGTTCATCCTCCTTTGTGGGACGGGGGTTGGTTTCAGTGTTGAGAGACAGTTCATTACTAAACTCCCTGATGTTCCTAGTCTTTTCGAGTCTGAAACGACTGTCGTCATCAAGGATAGCAAGGAAGGCTGGGCTAAAGGTCTTAGACAAGTATTGGCACTCCTATGGGCTGGTGAAATCCCTAAGTGGGATGTGTCTAAAGTCAGGCCAGCAGGTGCAAGACTAAAGACATTTGGTGGTAGAGCATCAGGCCCAGCACCATTAATTGATTTGTTTAACTTTGCTGTTACTACATTCCGACAAGCAGAGGGACGTAAGTTATCTAGCCTAGAGTGTCACGATCTTATGTGTAAGATTGGTGAGGTAGTTGTAGTAGGTGGTGTAAGACGTAGTGCTATGATTAGCCTATCTAATTTATCTGATGATCGTATGCGTCATGCTAAGTCAGGCAACTGGTGGGAGAATGCAGGGCATAGAGCCTTAGCTAACAACTCTGTATCTTACACAGAGAAGCCTGATAGTATGGCATTCATGCGTGAGTGGACAGCCCTTATGGAAAGTGGGAGTGGTGAACGTGGTATATTTAATAGAGAGGCTTCGGTTAAGCAAGCATCCAAAAATGGAAGACGGGAGACTTGCTACGAGTTCGGAACAAACCCATGTTCGGAAATCATTCTTAGGCCAAATCAGTTCTGTAATCTTACGGAAGTTGTCATCCGTGCTAACGATAGTCTGGAAGACCTTGCAAGAAAAGTCCGTCTTGCAACTGTACTTGGAACAATACAATCTACATACACACACTTCCCATACTTGCGTAAGGTGTGGAACACCAATACAGAAGCAGAACGTCTGCTTGGTGTGTCACTCACAGGGGTAATGGACAATAAACTAATGACCCTAGAAAACAAAGGGTTGTCTGAAACATTGGAGCATCTAAAAAATGTGGCTATTTCTACTAATGCTGAGTGGGCTGACCGTCTTGGTATCCCTCATAGCACTGCTATTACTTGCAACAAGCCAAGTGGAACAGTTTCCCAACTGGTTGACTCAGCTTCTGGCATTCATGCTCGTCACAGTCCCTATTATATCCGTACTGTGCGTGGAGATAATAAAGACCCACTAACACAGTTTATGATTGATCAAGGTATTCCTAGTGAGCCTGATGTAATGAAGCCTGATGCTACTACAGTGTTTAGCTTTCCTATGCAATCACCTCTTGGTGCAGTACACACGGCTGATATGACAGCAATACAACAACTAGAAATGTGGCTAGTGTATCAACGTCATTGGTGTGAGCATAAACCTAGTGTAACTATTAATGTAAAGGCAGATGAATGGTTAGAGGTAGGAGCTTTTGTATTTAAACACTTTGATGAAATGTCTGGTGTATCTTTCTTACCTTTTAATGAACACACTTATCAGCAAGCACCATATCAAGAATGCACAAAAGAAAATTTTTATGACATGGTAGATAAGTCACCTATTAAAATTGATTGGACTAAACTATCTACTTACGAGCAGACAGATAACACTAGTGGTATGCAGACTATGGCATGTACTGGTGATGTATGTGAAATGGTAGATATAACCTAGAAAGGATATCACAAAATGGTATGGGTTTATACAGTAGTAATGATGATGATAGAACCAACAACAAGTGAAAAAACTTTTATAGTATTTTCACCAAACACAGCCTTTATAAGTGAAGAGTCTTGTCAACAATGGAGAGAGGTAGATATGCTAAGGCTCTACAATTCAAGACCAAACGAAAGTGCAGAAGCAGTTAGTCAATGTTTCCCATTTCCTTTTAATGTAGATAAAGGAACATAAGTATTGACTTTTACTATACGCAATGATATTGTTATCCTGTAACTAAGTAAGGAACTGGCATGATTAAACGACCTTTCAGTAAGAAACTGTATGAAACTTATGACAACGCAGCAAAGGAAAAACTAATAAAGTTTCTTAGTAATAATGGTCACACTATCTTAAGTGACAAAGAAGACTACAATGCTGATGTAGTCTCAGAAAAAGATGGTATTACTTACTACAACGAAGCAGAAGTAAAGGTAGCTTGGACTAATGATTGGCCCTCACATTGGGCTGAGATTAGAATACCAGAACGAAAGAAACGTCTTGTTAAAATGTATGCAGAACAAAATGGAGTGTTAAATTTTTATGTGTTTAGAAAGGACATGAAGCAAGCATGGAGAATAAAAGACACTTGTCTTACTGAAGAAAGCCTAGCAGAAGCTAAGGGAAAATATATTAGGAAAGGTGAGAAGTTCTTTCACATTCCTTACACTAATGCGGAGTTAGTAATACTATGACTAAGTGGACATTACCTAAAATAACAGACCCCTTTGATCCTGTTGACCGCCCTGAACACTACAATCAATCAGGTCTTGAGTGTATTGATGCTATGAGAGCTATGGCAGATGGTGTGTTAAATGTATCAGCACATGAAGCATACTGTTGGCAAAATGCTTTTAAGTATCTTTGGAGATGGCCCTATAAGAATGGGCTACAAGACTTAAAGAAAGCACGTTGGTATTTAGACAGGTTAATTCAAGAGTATGAGAGTGAACCGCCAGAGGAGAGTGACAATGAATCCCTATGATGAAGGACAAAAATCCTTTAGGGTTGGTAAGCTGGGTAATCCTTACGCAGTAAACAGTAACAACAATAGGAGTTGGGAGTATGGGTTTAATACTGCATACTTCTCTAATCTAAAAAAAGTAAAAGATTATGAGCAAAGAACTAGAGAACGAGGCAAAAAAGTACAAGGCAAAAAAGACTAACTCTAAAACATTAAAGCCCCTTACTACACGCAGGTATCTAGCAGGTCAAGCACTTGCTGGTATACTAGCTAATAGTAGAGGGGCTTTAAATATGTCTGAGGTAAGACGTACAGCATATGAGTGGGCAGACTTTATGTTAGAGGACTATTAAAATTTCTTGGCTTCTTTCTTGAGGCCAAGATCACTATCAAGAACATACTTAGTTACATAGTCTAGGATTTGTTGACGCCTATTTAGTTCTTCTGCAACACTACCAGAGTTTTCTATATAGTCTTTAGCATTATCAAAACCTTTGAATTTTTCAGGGAAAGCTCTAAGCACTTGATCTAAGTCTTTACCATCTGCCTGAAATTCATGTTTCTTTAAAGCATATATATTTCTAATATACCCAGCATATTTATTACGTGTCTTTGGGTCTGATGAAACTTTATCAAGTCTTGATCTTGCAGCATCAACATTGATTGCAATTTGACTTTCAATAAAACCTTCTAAGAGTAATCTTTTATTTTCGTAATTATCACCGAGGCTATCATACGTAGTACCCGGTGGATAAATAGGCATTGTTGTGCTTAGATCAAAACTCCTTTTCCATACATCCCATTTAGGTGACATGGTTTGAGACATTGTATACTCTGCAAGATAGGCAACCATTGGGTTTACATCTTTTTTATTTCTTCTATAAGTCTTCCAGCCTTTAAGACCTAACAATGTCATTTCTTTTTGTATAGTGGAGCTTGGTGGTTCTTGTACTGCACCAAAAGATTTAGTTATTGGGTTCCAAGAACCTACAGGATTTTCATTAAAGGGTGTCCACCTTTTAAAATCAAATCCTTTTTTCTCTCCCCTTGAATAAGAAGGTGTATAACTAAAGATAGGTAAGTCTATTAAAAATCTTGAAGCTTGGTTTTTAAATACGTTACTTCCTATTATATCTTCTAAGTAGTTTCTTTCTCCATAGTTTGACACACCACCTTCTTCACCTTCTAACATTAAGTCTCTTGTGTAAGGACTACCTGCTGCTTTAAATTCAAACTGACCATAAACATCTTTTGCAAATGTTTGTGGGTAGCTAAAGGTAGCAACTATATTACCTAGTTGTTTTTCTAAACCTTCAGACATCTCTCCTTGTTTATAAGAGTCACTAATATTTTTTACTAATTCAAATTCAAAAGTAAAAGCACCTTTACTTAAATCAGGTACACCGCCTAATATTTCTCTAACTGTATCAAGAGAAGCTTTAGAATTTAAAGGTAATCCAGCCATGTACCTATATATTAGATCACCTGTTAAGAGATTAATAGCAAAAGGCCCAGCCATACGACTAAGATCAGTCTCACCACTATCATCTGAAACTAGTCTATCAAAGTCAATCATACCTTCTTTTTCTGCTGCATAAGCAGTAGCACCCATGACCATCATAGCACCTGTAAGCTGCCTTGCACCACGATCTAAGTTTGTTTTAAAAGGATCACCACCAAAGAGCTTTGACTTGTCCCCACCTATACCCTCATAGTCAGGGTTATTAAAACCACCTATCATTTCATCAAGCTTTTTCATACCACCTGTTGCAGTACCTATAAAGCTATAGTCATTAGCATACTCTAAATGATTTGCTATGTATCGTGGAAACGGTGTGTCTAGTCCAACAGAAATAAGGAAGGGGTATTTATGGTGTAGCTTTTGCAAGTTCCTTGCACCAGCACCAAACAAAGAAGTGTCTTTCTTAAAATCTTTTTGGAAAGTAAATCGTTTAGCTTCGTTTATTGCAAAGGCTAATGTATCTTCAGGTAAATCCTCTAGCCTCATAGGTGCACCATTATCTTTTCGTGCAGTTAAAAACTCTCCTAGACTACTACCTTGTTCCCTTAGCTTACGATCTAAAGAACCATACAGTGCTGCTTCTTTAAATACAGAGTCAGTTGCAATGTTCAACGTGTTAAAAAACTTACCTATTTTAGGTAAGGTACTTGATGCATTAGCAAAGTCCATTGATCTAGTTGTTTCATAAAATAAATCACGAAATGCTAGTGGTGCTTCCTCTTGTAATAAACCTTTTAAAGCTATAGACTCTGCCTTACTAAAAGACATACCACCTAGAATAGATGTTGTGCCTTTAACCCAACCTCTTTTTACAGAGCCATCAGGCATAGTTTCTCCGACAGTACTTCTAAGTACATTCTTCCAGAATTGATCAGAAATATCTACTGTTAAATTAAAAACCCCTGTGCCTACATTAGCAGCAGTAGTACCTAACTGTGAGGTCATAAATGCAATACGTAAAGAGTCTGCTTGTCTAGCACCCTCGACAGCCCCCTCAACAATTTTAGTTCCTATGTTAGGTTTCTTAGGAGTACCTGCTACTTTTCCACCAGCAGTTTTAAATATTTCTTCTGCTTCAATATCAGTAATACTAGATACATTAGCTTTAGATAACACATCCATGTTTAGTAATGCTTGTTTTATTGCTGACCCTGACTGCAAAACTTTACCAGCACGTGACAAGTCAGACAAAAAGATATAAGAGAATTGTTCGTTACTAATATTATATTTATTTTTAATTGTTTCAAGGGCTGGGGTATCTATCTTACCATCAGCAATAGCTCTAGCTAATACAGTAGAAATTCTTTCTCCGGGTTTCATCTTTAATGATTTTTTAATATCAAGAGATGCACCTACTACACCTTTAATAGTATCTAAACTTAATGATGTTGTTAGCTCTTGATTAATTTCAGATGAAAGGACAAGGCTTCTTAGCCCATCACCTAGTGCAACTAAATCTTCATCTAGTTTTTCTAGTTTAACCCCTTGTTCTTTAGCTTTAAATAGTGATGCTACTTGAACTATATCATCAATAGACTCGGATAACAAATCAGGTTTAGCTTTTGAAATAGTTTTATTTGCTGCTTCTAATGCTATCTTTCTTGTGTTCTCTCCATCCTTTACACTATCATACATAAGGTCAATGGCCCTATTGTTAGATTTATTATCAAGGAATCCAAAGAAAGAGCCTACTGATGCACCTAGTGTGCCATCTATAGTAGCATCTATAATAATATCTCCTGCACCATACTCATAGCCTTCTACTACTTCTTCTCTTGTTTCATTCTCTGCATAAGAAGCACCAGCACCCATAGTACCTTCAAAAGCAAATGCTTTAACTCCATCTTTAAGAGCTTCAGTACCTAAGTTCTTTTTAAGTGTTTCTTTTATTGCAGTACCTGAAACACCTTTACGTAATTGACGAGATATTTCAGCACGTATAGCTAGTTGTGTAGCTTTCTTAGAGAGTTGAGCAGCTATCTTAGTGCCAAGACCAAAGCCCATTGTACCTACTGTAGTTAATGTAGAAGGAGAGCTTGCAAAAGCCCTTCCATAATCCCATGCACCTTCAAACCACCCAGTACCACCACCCTCACTAATATCATAGGCTGACATTAATCTACCAAAAGCTTGCTTGCCTTCGTTAAATTTATTATCTCTTTTAATAATCTCAGGGTCTTGCTGATTTTTAGGTGTACTATAATCTCTTTTTACATATAATAAATCTTTTACTGCTGTGGTTTCATTCATATTTTGAAACCGCATATGCTCTACAAAGTTATCAGCTAATCCTTCAACACCTAACTTATTTATTTTTTCTGGTGAATAGTTATACCTACCACCAGTAAAAAAACTTTTAAGATCAGCTTGAAAAGTTTCGTCTTCAACTAAATCCATAAAGTAGTTATCTTGTGCAGCATCTACGTACTGTGCCATTAATTAGTTTCCTCTAACTTTATTATGTAGGATTAAGTGGGTCAATAGGTTCTCCTTCACCACCCTCTTGAGGAGGCGGCGTAATAGGAACTGTAGTTGGGTTAATATATGGACCCCATATATCAACAGGATTTAAAGGAGAGGTATAATCAGAAGTTAAATTCCTTTTATATGCCTCTGCAAAGTTTTGTCCTGCCCATTCTGTACCAAACTGAGGGTTTGTAGCAGTGCCAAAAGGTTTACCTGTTTTAGAACTTAAAGCTGGACTTAAAGCTTCCATAACTTCTACTGCTTCTGCTACTAAAGTATCTCTACTTAGTGTAAAGTCAAGACTTGTTTCAAAGTTTAAAATACTATCTGTAACTTTAGATATTAATGCATTAGCACTATCATCATCAAACGATCTGTACATGTCTTCACCTGTACCAGTTTCTATTACACGTATATCAAGAGCATCTGCTAAACTATTTGTTAATCTATTTTTAATTGCTCTTTTATCTGACTCTGAAATAGTTTGACCTTTTCCCGGAGCAAAGTTAAAAGGGTCAACATCTGTAAGTGTTTCACCTTGTGTAGGAGATAGTTTTTTAATAGCTTCACTAAATGAACTTTCGTCTGTAGCAGAAACAGAAGCTAATAATCCTTGCAGTTGTTCATCTTCTGTTATATAAGAGTTACCACCTAAACCTTCTTGTACTGCAGCTAAACGATCAGCATCATTTGAAAGTTTATTATTTACATACTCATTTAACATAGGTATATATTCAGGATTAAGTTTTTCATTCTTACGTAAATCTGTTACTCTTGTAAGAACATCTTCTAATTGACCACTTCTTTCTAAAGCAGTAGCTGTTTGTAGTGTAAATCCTATACCTGTTGCATCGTCAACTCTTTGTTGTTTAGCTTTACCTTTTTTTCTTCGTGTGTCCATTCTTTTAATAAGCTCTGGCAAAACTATCTCTTTAGTTTTAAGTAACTGATCAGCAAGAAATTCTTTTCTTTCTTTTTCTGCTGCAGTTCTTTCAACATCATACTGCCTAACGCCAGCCCAAAAACCTAATGCCATCTAACTATCCTCTCGCCATAAGACCCTGACGTACAGGCTCATCTTTTTCTACAGATTCTTCTGTTTCTATTTCTTCTATTGCATCTATCGGTGCAAACATATCAGGGCTATCAGGTCTGTCTTCTCTAGCTATTTTAGAAAGTTCAGCATCTGAAGTATCTAAGTCTTCTTTTTCATCACCTTTAATATAATCAATGCCTACTGCATCAGCAACATTAATAATAAAATTCTCAAGTGTTTTCTGAATAATAAGACTAATATCTACACTGTGTACACCTTCAGCAACACCACCTCTTAGCATACCCTGAATTAAAGTTTCAACACTCATACCTTGCTCAAGTAATCCCATAGCACCATCTAAAACTTCAGCATCATTAAGATGATTCATGTATCCCATTAATACTTTTTCTACTGCGTCCTTACCCTGTATTTCAGAGGGACGTTCATAGGGTGCATTACCCGGTTCTCTTAATAGAGATTGTCCGGGAATAGGCACTGTATTTTGAGGTAGGTCTATTTCTCTATCTAGTGCCACTTATTTATTCCTTCTTTTCATTAATGAATCAGAGTTAAAGTCAGGGAGCATTACTAGTTCTGCTTCAGCTAATCTTCTATCTCTATTAATTCCTTCATCGTCTGTTGCTAAAGACCTAATAGCTGTAGATATTTTATTTACATCACCAGTATTTATTGCGTCCCTAATTCTATTAGGCACTCTACCATAGTTATAAGTGATAGACATAATAGCACCTTTAGCATTATTACTTAATCCATCCCAAGAGTCACCTATATTATTTTTAATAATAGGCAAAAAATCTGTTTTAATTCTACGGTCAAGGTCTTGTTTAGCTTGAGCTTCATTTACTCTGGTGTCTTGACTTACAGGAAAAATTTTACCTCTTTCCATGTACTTATCACTACCATAACCTATTCTCCATACAGGTTTATTTGCACCTTTCTTACGGTCATCGTAAGGTTTACTTCTAAAACCTTCAAACTTCATCAGTGCTTTAGTAGATACATTAACCCAATCACCACCTGCCATGTCAGTAGCACCAAACCCATCAGCCCTAGTTACAGGAGTAACTCGTTCTTCTTTTTGTAGGTTTTCCATAATATCAAAAATGCTATTTCTCATATCTGTATCTATAGCATTATTAAATGTTGACATAGTATTAGGTAAAGTATCTACAAAAGCTTTAGTTCTATTAGCTGTTTTAAGAATACTACCTCTTTCATATTTAGGTTGTGTATTCCCACGATACTTAAATCCTGATCTGTTTCGTTCTACCATTGTATCTTCCTAATTAAAAAGGCCAAAAGAATTTCATAAGTGTACTTGTCTTATCTCTTTCTTCTGCATACTCTAACTGCATTCTAGCTGCATCAGCATCTTTATCTGCAACCATAAGACTGAGTGTTCTATCTTTAGCACTTTCCTCTGAGTTAAAAAACATATCCATAATGTCTCGTTCTCTTTGCCAAACTTCATCAATACTTTTTGCTGTAAGCCCATTAGTTGTTTTAGCAAACTCCATATTAGCTTCATTATCTGCAGCAGCATTTAGAGTAGAAGTGTTTTGTCTCCATACAGCATTAGCTTGTGCAATAGCTAAAGAGTTAGTAGCATTAAATTGATTACGTTGCTCTTGTAACTTAGCTACAAATTCTCTGTTAGCATTGGTTTGTCCTGCATTAAATTGAGAAACAGCATTGGCTTGAGAAGAATTAAACTGTGCAATCTGAGAATTTAAATTGGCTAAGAACTGAGTAGTTTGATTTTCACTAGTAGCATTAAACTGTTTAGCTGCATTCTCTGCTGCAACATCAGTTAAGATAGTTTGTTGCATCGACTGTGCTTTAAATACTTCTACTGACTGCCTATTAGTTAGGTTAGCCATATCCATACCTAAAAAGTTTTGAGCATTCTGTACTGCAGCTTGCTGTTGGTTAGTTAAGTTTTGAGTTTCAAGCTGACTAATAGATGATGCATTTGCCATTACCATAGCTTGATTGTTAGTTAAGTTAGCCATGTTCATACTGTTAGCAGCACGACTATTTTCTAATGCAATCTGTTGCTCTGCAGTAAAGTTCATATTTGCTACATCACTAATCTTAGCAGCATTAGAAACTCTTGCTTGGAAGGCTTGATCAAACTCCATACCCATAAATGTAGCACGTTGTTGTGCAGCAAGCATTGCTCTAGCTTGGCGATTGCTAAGGTTCTGTATTTCAAACCCTGCAACAGTCTGAGCATCTGCTGCTGCAATAGGTAGTGCAGCTTCCATAGTGGCCTGTACAATAGCTTGTCCTGCCATGCTACTAGCCCCTAGCCCACGTGCAGCCATCTGTGCTGTGGCTGTCCTCATGGCTCCTGCAGCCCATGCTGGTGTGGCCCCACCCTCAAAGTCTTCCATAAGTCCAGTAAGCTGCCCTTGTACTGTAGCTTTATCAGAAGGACTTGCAGTAGCAGCTTGAATTTGTTCTGTAAACACTGCAGCTTTAGCTGCATCAGCAGCACCTGAAATAAGTTCACCTGCTTGGATTTCTCTTTGAACAGGATTGTTCATAAGATTAGCTGTACCTTGTGCAGCAGTAAGATTACCTACAGCAGTAGTGCTAGGGTCCATTGTTGCTGCTGTAATAGTTGCTTCATCTGATACTGTACCTTGTTGAGGAGTAATATTTTTTAAAGCTTGACCTACTTGATCTACAGCAGTTTTAGCAGCAATACCTGCAGCAGTAATATCTGTTGGCCCTGCCATAGGTGTAGCTGTAGCATCTCTAGAAGATTGAGTAATTACATCAGGTACTTTTCCTATGTTAGGGTCTATATTAGTACCAGCAGCATTAGGATTTATATTAGTTACTTGTGCTTTTTGTAATACAGAAGCTGGATTAATAAGAGTATTTCTCATTAGGTCTTCTTGACCTTGAACCATTTGTGTCTGCAAAATACCACTAAGATTAGATAGCTCTGCTTGTGCTTTAGTTATTTCATCTTGTTTAGTTTTTACTGCTGCTGCTATTTGAGGGTTAGCTTGATCAGCAGTAAGAAGATTATTTAATTCTAATTGAAGAGTGCTAATTTTACTTTGTACATTTCTAGATGCAGTATTAACATCATTACCTACATCTTGAGCATACTGAGTAGCACCAGTAACAGCAGTACTAGCATCTGTTTTTTGTTGATCAACAGTAGTTTCTGCAGCAGTTTTGGCTTCTTCAGTAGCATACTCTTGCCCTGATAACTCTGGATAAGTAGAAGTAAATACAGGAGGAGGGGGAGGAGGTGCAGGTTGGAGAATAGGCGCAGACGGAGTGCCGACAGGTTCAAGAAGCCTTCCTCCACCCCCGCCTCCACCACTAAAAGTAAGACGGCTGTTAAGTTTAACACTAGGCATAAAGGGATTATATAACATAATTAAAATTCTCTCTTGTGTTCTTTAGTAGGATTAGAAAATCTACGCCAGTGTACTTTAGCATTTCCATATAGTTTTGCATGTTCTTTTCTAACTGAAGTCATCATTGCTTTTGCTTTTCCTTTATTAGATATAAAATCTAAACCCCATAACTGTTTATTTTTTATATCTTTATCTTTATAATCTTCCTCAGTAGGATCATATTTATATTGTAAAAATTTACCTGCTTTTTCTTTTGTAAACCAACACCAAGTTATTAATCCTATAGGTTGATCTTCTTGGTAAAAAATTCTAATTCTATTATTATTAATAGGTAAAATTAAATAAGTATTTATATCTTCAAGTCTGTACCTACTATAACTATTACTATTAATAAACAACTGTAACCCATCTGCAATAGCTTTACTATTATTTATTATCATTCAAAGCCATCTTTTAATCCATCAAGTATATCTTGTACACTTACTTTTTTCTTAGCATTAGGTGTGTATCTACACATATATGTCTTAGGGCATTCACTAAACTTAAACATGGGATAATGATATCCTATTGTACCATTAGGTCCACGGTAGATGCAAACCATTTCTCCCTGTATCTTAACTCTTTTTGCTAAGTGACACTGTACAAACTCAGGGTTACTTAACAGCCCTGCTAACACAAGGGGTAACACAACAATATTAATCATTAACCAATTCCTAGTGATATCAGATATATGCCCCCACCTAATACACCAATTATTAGTAATGATAGGCCACCTATAGCTGCGTTGTTTGCCATCTGTCTTTTAGCTTCCATCGCCGCATACACAGTCTCTTCACGTTCCTTACGTATTTGCCTACGCATACCTAGCATTTCATCGTATGTGCCTACACCAAACCTAAAGTCTAACATAAACTTTATTTCTTTTTCTTTCTCAAGCAATGTTTTCTTACGAACAATAATGTCCATTGCTTCTTGTTCTATATTGTCAGAGCCGTGGGTCTGCTTGTCTAACCACGTAGGGTTCTTACGTTGAGACTCAGCCCTAGTAATGTCAGCTACTGCACCGTACCACTTACCTAGTTGCTGTGATACATCTTGTATTTCTCTGCCAGCACCTACTAGCATCTTGACCCCTTT
>Ga0222717_10000705_pt1 | contig 28601 bp, 34 predicted proteins | sample C33_18DmetaG_FD_165053 | JGI IMG/M metagenome (GOLD analysis project Ga0222717, IMG submission 165053) | Estuarine water microbial communities from San Francisco Bay, California, United States - C33_18D | ecosystem: Environmental > Aquatic > Marine > Unclassified | place: USA: California... | reverse complement strand
TGTTACTGAAGACCCGTCTCTCGTGAAAATGTGTGATGAAGAACCTGGAGTTGCAACTGGTACTTCATGCGCCAGAGGAACGTTTCACTCCAGTACCGTGAAACACATAAGCGACGTTAAAGGTCACCAAAACCCAGTTGCCCTTCTCGATGGTCTCTGTTCTGTTGGTGGATTCCCACGGAACCCAGGTGTCGTAGGTGCTCTTGTTCGATTTGGAGAGAACCGTGAATATGCCCCAGTGATATGCCCTGGTACATGTAAAGAAGCCACCATCAACGATGTCTCTCTTGACTGGGATCTTGAACTTTCTGTATCTGCTTCGAACAATGCCGACAAGACAGTCACTACTACGAGTGACCCCAATAAACTTATTGTGCATCAAAGTACCTCTGACTGGGGTGATGATGAAGTAGACACACAGACGCCTCCTCACCGTTACTATACCCTTGAGCGTGTAGCCTATCTTACACCTGTAGCGTCGGATGACTGCCAGTCTGATGGTACACTCACTATCGACGACGATTCTATTCCGACCGATAATAATGTTGCCACTGGTTGTCTCGTATACAAACAAGAAAGAGATACATTAGCAAGTGAAGAATGGCAAACGGCAACAGAATACTACGGAATTGAAAAGGCAGCTGATATGGTGAATTGGTTTACATCATGTGGTTCACAGACAGCCCTTGGTGCAGAAGTGCACTTGGTGCAGCGATTCAAGGTCACTTACGGTGATGATCGTGATATTTCCTTTTGCCAAACCAAAAAGCTTTCTGTCACTGTGCAACAGGTCATGGTGGGTGAAACTACACAGACTCTTACTACTGTGCAGCAGGAAGATTCTGCCGATGATGCGTCTATTAGTGCAACGTTAGAACAAGTTCAATTTACCAGAGACGACTGTAGTGGTGATCTTCAGAGACTTGCAGCCACTGCGAATATTATTTCTTCTGTTACACTAGATTCAGATTTCGAAGCCACTCCTGCATTTTTCAGGGACAGTGGTAAGACAAGCTGGGTTCAAAATCCAAATAATGTTCAAGATGGGTTAGTCACATGGTCCACCGCTTGCTTCGATATCTGTGGTGGTGCAGATGCTCAGTTAGACACAATGCTTGAAGAACACACACTCGCTGTATCATTCACTGATGGTGGTAGTGGAGGTCTTGACATAACTTTCAAAATCGACATGGAAGGTTCACCATGTGCTGCTACAGATCGTGTCAATGTCGCCACTGCAGAACTCACTCTGTACAATGCTGGTAAACCGGCTACAGGTGGTGGATCAGTCACATGCAACACTACCTCGTTTGAAGCAGATGCTGCAGCGGGTCAACCAAGAGCCCTCACCGATGTCGTTTGTGGTAGGCTCAATGTCACCGACCTTGGTGACTCTAGTTTGTTCATCATGAGTACCCAGCTGACTCGTCAGCTACCTGGGTCGGCTTCCGAGCTTTTGTGTGAAGCAACTACTAGTGAGACCGACTTTAATGGTCAGAGTTGTGTAGGTGATGCAAGAAATGTCATGTTTGCACCGTCTCAAGATGGCTTGACTCAGGACTCTGCTGGTACAGGTGAGTTCATCAAGTTTGCCGACAGTTCCATTAAACTGTTCGCAGACGATGCCTTTGCCACTATTAGGTACACGATTTTCTGGGAACAGAGACTCGGGTCTAATCGCAGACTCTTGAGATCCGACATGATTTTTGGTGCGGGGGTTTCTTCTGTGAAGGGAGATCTCACAGTGTTGCCTGTGTCCGAGCAAATTGAGGATGCAGTGGAGAGTCTAGACAGCGAACCTGCGGCTACTAACACCACTGATGACACCACCGAGGAAGAAGACGAGGGAATGTCAACTGTTACAGTTATTCTAATTATTGTGGCTGCTGTTGGTGTGGTAGTTGCTGCCGGGTGGGGTTACATGAAATCACAGGGTAAAGCCAAAAAGCGAAAAGATCCAGAAAATGCAGGGTACACCAAGGTAAGGAGGAGTGAGAGATTTAGTACAATGAATTTTTAGAGTTATATATTATTTAAAACATACGTCTGCGCTTTTTATTTCCAATCTGAGCCACCTCCTCCATCAACGTACGTCCACTTCCTGTCACACGGTACTTGTTCAAAGCATCCATGAAGTGAGTCTTGTCAGTCTTCTCCTCCTTCTTCTTTTTGCTAGCAACATGGGTCGTCTTGTTCATCACAGCTTTGAAATCCTTCTTCAGATCTGCGTTCTTGGAAGCCTCGACAGCCTCCTTCAAAGCCTGCTCACGCTCCATACTCTTCTTAGAGGCATGGTGGGCGATGCGGAAGAACTCTTGCGACTCGTGAGGGAACTTCTTGGCGAGGTCAATGATCTGATTGCGGCTAGCATCATTAAGATCAGCCTGATCAAGAGTACTAGACCAAGACTCCACAAGAGCCTTAGCCATAGCCTCATTCTTTGCAGAAGCCACCTCAAACTCCTTCTTTTTCTGATCGGCAATCTGGTTCTTCAAAGACTCCAGCTCCTTTGCTTTAGCTTCCAGAGCCTCAAGGTCCTTTTGCTGATCCACAATCACTCTCATGAGTTTCTCCTGATCGGGAGCGGTCTCCTCCGGTGCAGCGGGGGTCGGCTCAACCGGGGCGGCAGGGGTGTCGGGCATGGGGGTATCAACAGGCTCAGACATTTTTAATGTTTTATTAGATGCCTTATAGGTGTCAATTCTTGTTTCATCCACGAATATAATTCTACAGTCACCCCTGCGAGGATCCACGCACAAACTCACTTCAACCGGTTGTTTCTCTGTCTTCCCGTTTGCGTACTGCGTATGTGTGTGTGTAAGGCTCAACCCTGTGTAATATCGTTTCCCACTGGACGAGGATTTCACTGCGTTCCTTGCGAATGACCCGTAGATACTTGGATCGTCGATCTTACCCACAATCCACTTACTCCCATCCGGGTTGTTCCAGCAAGAGCGCACTTTGCCCACCTTCATTTTCTCATCGTGCTCCATATAAATCGGGATCCCACTAAAATCTATCTGTGCCTCCTCGCGGGTAAAAGCAAATGTAGGGTCGTCTTGTTCAGGCTGGGTCTCGGTTGGGGATAACACATTCCCTACAAAGTACATTATAGAACAGATGTATGACTTATATATGCCAGGATTATTTAAGAAATGTATTTCTACGATCTAGAGTCCACTTTTCTTCGCAAAGGGTTCAAACGCACCGATCAGCGATTACTAGAAGTTGGCATCGTCCGGGGTAGGAAAACCTACAGCAAGCTTGTAGACCCAGTCAAAGGTTATCCCATCATATCACGACTCGAAGAATTGGGGCAGCATCCAGAGCGCACCGTCCGGTTCTGGACCAAACTACTGGCTGGCAAAGGGTTGTTAAACACTGCAGTCAGGCGAAAACCATTTGAAGAGCAAGTCGAGTGTATCGACAAGATCCGAAAAGATTTCCTAACCCCAGAACAGGCGGTCAAGGGCATGCTCTCCTTTGGCACAGGTGTCTGGGTCGCCCACAACGGAAAGTCCTTCGATCAGAAAATCATGCAGGGGCACTTTGACAGGCTAGGGCTCAAGCCCGATATCACATTCAAAGACTCACTGCCTGAAATAAGAAAGATGAAACTAAAGTCTCACTCTCTAGGTTACGTATACAGGCATCTATTCGGAGGTACTTTCCGACAACATCACGCAAAGGACGACGCCATCGCACTCCAACGGATCTGCAAGCACCTCAAAATGTTCCAATCCACACCCCTCACCAGCATCAAGGGTATTGGACATAAGAGCGAACTCGTGTTCAAGGGTGCAGGTATCCGATCGGTCGAAGAACTTAAAGCGTGGATCCAAGACCACAAGCGTACCGACTGGAAGTTCAAAGTGCACCACAGCTGTGCCCTCGCCAACCGCATGTTTCAAAAATTTAAGGTTTGAGCTACCTATTTATACAAGTATTCGTATATGAAATGCTGTATGCGTCGTTCGTGCGCCCCGAAGGCATTTACAGTGGGTGGTTCAATAAATTTGCAGCCTTTGCCACAGGAGGTGGTTTCTGCCACTCCGAGTTTGTTTTCAGATGGTCCGAAGACGAACTGAAGCAAGTGCTTGGTAGGGTAAAAGGGTTAGCTAGTCTAAGAAACAGATCGGGTCCTGTCGATATAGCTGTTTACATCATATGGGGGGATATTGTGAGGTACAGGGTCCTTACAGGATACTCGCAGTTTTGGTCTGTACCCGAAAGGGATATGATACACATAGACACATCGTGGGAAAATGAATTAAATACGGTGACTTGGTTATCTAACCAACTAGGCAAACCATACGACAAGATTGGAGCACTCCTATCCCCCTGCTCATGGAGAAGTAAAAACAACACATACAACCACTACTTTTGTTCACAACTCATGACGTGTGCACTGCAAAGGCTCAACATGATAGACCACTGTAATCCAGGAAATCTCACACCCAATTCATTGTTCCGAATTTTACAAAGTGCTTAAGTATCCCCATATCCCTTTTGAAATTGCCTTGAAGTGTTCGGCATACTGTGGGTCAGCTAGTTTGGCAGCCGACACTGCACACAAAAGTCCAGATACAACAGCTACATCGCGAAGAGGTTTCTCCCTATAATGGAACAGGGCTGAAGTCGAACTTACAAGTACTAAACCAGTTAGAGATAGAGAATGAATCAACTGCATTTAAATATGTGTGTGATATTATTTATACCACATCTTTTAATATCCATAACCCCTCTGCCATACTGCAATTCAGACAGTATGCACCCCTAAGTACTGCCTCTTCTGACACGCACGCCCCACCCTGGTTAATTACATATATGCCTTCCATATCAAGCCATAACTCAGCCACTGTGTCCACCACCATGATGCAAGAGTCCATATATGTTTTAACAACATCGTATGACACACCCTTCCCTGCAATCCACACTCTTTTTCCATTCCAGGTATCTGTCGTCACAGCATCGCTCTCGCCATGAATGATCAACATTTCATTGCTGATGAGCAAACTTATATTCACTTCAACTTTACCTCGATACACATAGCCTGTAGTTCCTGTACAAGCAACTTGAAAGCGTAAGGTACAGTCATTGTTTTGGCAGCACTGTCACACCGGTTGCATACACCCCCCCTCACACTATGGGTCAAACCACAGGCACATAAACTCATTTCGTATGCGTCAGACGAATGCATCAGTCTCTCTACCAACACATGTGGTACACTATGTGCTAACAGTGCGTCCTTCTCCATCTCTCCCACCCTCAGTGCACCCCCATTCGCACGCCCCTCGTTGGGCTGGCGAGTCAAGAAACATTTCTTACCACGTCCTCTGGCATGGATCTTGTCCTCTGCGTTGTGTTTCAATCTCTGGTAAAACGTGGGACCTATGAAAATAGGCACTTTGTACCTCTCACCCGTAATCCCACTCTGCATCACCTGCGTACCATCTCTCCTGAACCCCATAGTGTGCAACATGTCCATCAAACCCTCAGCTGTATCACCATTAAATGGAGACCCATCCTGTAGTCCCATGTAAGACCCATACTTGCTCTTCAAACATTCCAATATCTGAGCCATCGTCATTCTAGAAGGTATAGCGTGTGGATTCAGTATAATATCAGGTGTTATACCGTCCAGGGTGAAAGGCATGTCCTCACCACGTACAAGAAGCCCAACAGTACCTTTCTGTGCACTGCGAGAGGCAAACTTGTCTCCCATCGTTGGGACCCTTGCCTTTCTCAGTCTCACTTTGCAGGCATCACTGCCATTCCTCTCCTTATATACTAGGATTTTATCCACCACACCATCGTGTAACGAGTCCACATTCACCTTAGACTCGAATGCCACTCTCTTTCCACCCACCTTGCGATACCCGTTCTTTGTCTTTTCGATGAGCATCTCCCCCTTCTTCACCACACTGTTTACAGAAGGAAAGCTCGTGTAAGTCTCGTCTGGGCACAAAGTATCCTTGATTGTTTTCAACTGGGTACACCTGCCAAACCCACGATCCACACTATACCGATTCATAATAATAGAATCTTCCTGGTTGTACTCAAAAGGCATGATTGCCACAATAGCATTCACACCTGTAGGAAGTGCATGAGGATACACCCTTTCCACCTCTGTGGATACAAGTGGTTTCTGCCCATAGTGCAATACATTGGTCGTGGTATCAAACCTATCCTGAAATGCTACAGAGTTCACGCTCTGAGCTTGCTTCAACATGGCAGCCTGATATGTATTTCTTGGAGCTGGGTTACGATCAGAATATGGCGTAGTTCCCACACAAAAGCCCAACATTAAACTGGGGTCAATCTCCTCGTGAGTCTTTCCTATTTGCATTGTGTCTTCTTCATATACATCCAAATACTCCACTATACCTTCCGACAGCATCTGGGTAAACGACATACCACTGGACTCCTTCCGAGGTAAAATATACACAGGACGACATATCCTCCCACTGTTCGTACGAATACACACATTAGGAACACATACTGTGGCATCGTTCACAGTCACAGACACATCCTTAGATATCTGACCAGAACGTCTTGCTGCACGGACAACCTCTGCCACATCCTCACTACCGTACCCCACAATACCACCATTAATCAGAATAAGCAAGGGTCCTGTGATATCAGAAATCAACTCGTGGATGGCATCTGATGGTGTAGTAATAGACACATAGGCACCTAGACTCAACTGAGACTCCAACCCCACACTCGCACCTTCTGGCGTTTCTAAATAGCATAACCTACCTCGATGCGTACCATGCAAAAAACGTGGTTTACTCAACTTTTGTTCAGGCTTGATTGACGAGGACACCCTCCTCAGTTGACTAATAGCAGTGTAGACTGTACCTCTCTGCAACAACTGAGCCACCCCAACCCTCTGGCGTCCATCAAATGAAGGCGTATTCCAATTACCAGTGCCCAGTGCAAACTGCAACCCATCTGTGATCGTTGTCGTCCTGGCTAACAGTCTCATTATAGTACCCTTCTGTATGTTTCCCGTCATCTTCTTGTGCAAAAACTGGTAGATAGTATGTGTCATCTTGTTCAGTAAATGGTGCGTAAGTCCACTAAGTAAATCGTGCACCATCTCTATTCTCTGAAACATCAAACTATCCTTGTCGGACCATTGCTTAGCCTTTATGTCACGGTACAACTGCTTCAGCATCAATAAGATATAATCAGCCTTATAATTGGTATGGGGTATGCAGTAAGATAACATCTTTTCCATCCTGTCGTCTTCTTCCTCTCCCAGTAAATAAGTATCCTGTATGCTTATACTAGTCACCTCTTCCAAACTGTCCTTGTAAAATACACGCTCCTCCTCCGATAAAGACACGAATTTATTAGGAGGTAACAAACTCAGCAAAGTGCCAATAGTCATCTCATCCTTCAATTTAGGAAAACTTACCATTGCACGACCATTCCATTTAATCGTAGTCACAGCTACACCCTCACCCTCAGACTTGCAACATACTGCAAATGAATCAACTCCGTTTGAATAACGATGCAGGGTTAAAGCACAGTTGTGAATGTGTGCCTTTTGGAACACGATCGTTTTCTCACTGCCCTTTACAATAAAGTGTCCCCCTGGATCATGAGGGCACATTCGGTCATTCGGGTCGTGTTTAGAACCCACCATCAGTGGTATCTTACCAATGTACACAGATTCAAAAACCTGTTTCTTACCATTCAATGCCACATGCACGTTTGTATATAAAGGCAAACTGTAACTAAGGTTTCTCTGAAGACACTCTAGATGACTAACTTCGTGTGATGTCCCATCTGCTTCCAAAAACTTCGGACGTTCCAACTCGGCTCCTACGAATTCCATGTGGAAACGCTTCTCACCATCAAAAGCATATCGTGTGATGTCGACATTATGACGACTAAGAATAAGAGGTAAAGAGGCAATGTAAGCATCATAAGATGCGCACATCTGACGGCTCAAGGGGATCTCCTTCGCATGGGACTCCATTTCTACATATACAAGCAAGATCATATACACCGTTTAAAACGCTACCAAAACGCGACTTCTGTGCATTTCAGAACATGTTCCCATGATTATTAAAAAAATATTTTTTATTACTTTTTATAAAAATGCTATTAATACAAGATTAGGTGCTCAAACCGCTAGAAGTCGCGTTTTGGTACCGTTTTGAACGGTGTACCAAGTAATCCACATTTTTCACACACATAGTCGTACCCATCTTGTATGAAACTGTGCACGTGCATGTTCTCCCGGTATGTAGGGTTTAGAATAATCGTACAATGTTCATCATAAACAGTTTGTATCCATTCCATTTATATTATTATGATTACTATTATACATTATCACCCATAATACGTTCTCGCAACTTGGGCGAGAGATTTGCAAGTTTGCTTAGATTACTGATTAATTTATGCTCTTCCTTACGCGTGTTCTCTTTGCGCCTGCGAATGGCTGTAGGTATCGGCTTGGGTTTCTTAGGAGCTCTAGGTGGACGATCCATCGGGGGTTTGTCAGGCGAGGGAGGAGGCGTCACGGGCTTGATCTCCACAGGTTTGCGGTCGAAAAACCATTTCATTATCTGCATAGCTATCCACACAAATGTGAGCGGGGTAACTCCAGATGTCCACTCCAACATCTCAGATATGTACCAAGGCAACCTGCAGGCATACTCTAACACCTCACTATTATATGCATACGTTGCATTCGTAGATAAAAACCCTAACTTATAACGACTTAACGTCTCGAATGTCAATCTCTGATCCTCCTGCACTGCCTCGAAGCAATACACATTCCTTGCGGTGTCTAGGTCTGTGTCCCTGGCGAGTTTGAGTAGTTCAGAACACCTTGAGGTCCCTTCAACATATGTATTGCTTACTGTTTGAATTATATACCGAATCAAAACAAAAAACAGAATGTATTTTATCATTATGGTGTATCACAAGAAATAAGTAGTAGCACGATGGGAAAGAGTAAGTACGATATATCACAGCTCAAACCATCCGAGCTTGACACACCGCAGATAGATGTACAGAACTGTGTCGCAACTTTCTCATTAGGTCTCACCAATCTCAACCTAAGAGAGATATCGCAAAGGCTCGTCTACTGTGATTTCAACCCTCCAAAATTTGCTGCTATGACAATACGCATACAAAACCCCAAAACCACGGCACTCACATTCAGTTCTGGCAATATGGTATGCACTGGTAGTAAAAACATCCACGAGTCTCTGCTAGCTTGCAGAAAATATACTAGACTCCTACAAAAGGCAGGCATCAAAGTGTGCTTCAAAGACTTTCACATACAAAACATTGTAGCTTCCGCAGGTGTACCATTTCCACTAAAACTACACCAGCTCGCATCCGACCATGGTCCATATGTCTCATACGAACCCACACTATTCCCAGGGGCTGTGCTTAGAGTCGAAAACCCCAAAGTTGTGTTTTTATTGTTCAGATCGGGAAAGGTGGTCATCACTGGGGCAAAAGATATAGAACAAATAAAAAATGCATTCTTATGCATCTACGAGCCGTTCATTTTAAAGTACAGGGACAAAGAAGATCTCTCTACAAGTAGCTCATCATATAGAATTAATTCAAAAAAAAGAAGACGTATATTTTAAATATTTTTTTTAGTTGGCAACGAATAATACTCAATCTCTTGCATCTTTCTTTTGTCTGTACATGTTTTCTTAAAGATCCACAATCCCAAAATAGCAAGCAAACCCAACCCCACAAATATCTTGTGTAGATTGGCTGTAATGTCATAGTAAAATATACTACACCGACCATGACCACATATATTTAGATCGGTCGCCACATCGTGCAATGCTGTGATGATAGGGAACCTACCCAAGATCTCCTCTGCGTCCTCACACTTGTTAAACCTGCCCAACTTGGATCGAAGAAGAGGGTTCTGGCAGTTTTCAGATGCCATAAATGTTAGGGCTTGGGAATACTCTCTCGATCGGTCGATCCAGTACTTGTGGAAATTCAAGGTTTGGCTGGCGAAAAAAGCTATTGTAAACATAGATAAAGTTCCATAAATGAATGCTATAAAGTCATACATTTGATTACTATTGCTAAAATATATACTAATAAACTAAACCGTCACTAGACCTACTCTGTGCGTTGCTTCTTAGGAGAATGGGCGTCAGTCTCTTCATCCTCAAAAAACACTACAGGCTTAGATACCGGAGCGGACTTGCGTTTCTTAGGCTCACACAACACCACGATGTCCTTGTCAAATGTCAAATTGGACCCATACATCATAGGGGTCGAGAAAAAGTTTCTGCGAACACGAGGAATGAGCAAAGTATTGCGAGGCACGTAATCCCCATACTTTTTCTCGTAGTACTCTCCTGTAATGGTACCACGATGGAACACCGGGGTCGTCTCTATTACAGTCCGTTCCTTGGTTGTACCACCCTCTGGCTTGACATAGCGAACACCACGAACCTTGCGTTTGACCTTCAACACAGTGTCGGAAATCTCCTCACCATTGTTAACCCAAGTCATCTCCTTCATACCACTGTCGTGCGAATCCTCAATGTAAATCTTAAGAGCAAGCTCCTCGATCTGTTCCTTAGAAGGTTTCTTGTTACCCTCTTTCTTCAACTTGGAAGAGGCTTTCTTACGAGCCTTGTCCTTACCACTGCACTTGACCTTTTTGTTGTTAAAGGATTCAGTCATAAGACCCACATGCTGCTGTTCAAGGATATCGAACGTCTTTTGCTGATTATCTAGAAGAGTAGGCATCGTCTGCTTCACCTTGTTAAAGGCACAGCCCTTCACGAGAGTCAACGTTGCACAAGCTTGGTCTAGAGGCTTGTTGAACCTGGCATGGTCACCACATCCATCTCCATCTTGACCCAGCATGGAGTAAAGTGTACTTAATGCTGATGTGCGAAAGTATACATTGTAGTCTGTACCCTTAGACAATACCTTGGGGGTGTATGTAGTCTCGTCTCCTCGTTTACCCTCGACAGTCTGGATTTCGTACTCGGTATCGACAATCTCGTTGTAAGTGGAAGGAGAAGTGGCTTGCTGTTGTTGCATCATTGTTCTGTAAAGATTCTAGAAAGGGAAATACACCGTGTTTTTTGTTTATATCTCCACCGGGTGCTTTCTAACACAATCTGAAGCCATTTATAAAGGATAGGTGACCCCTGGTGCGCGCCTTTCCTGTTCTAGTTTGTCTACAGAGCGGGCAAGTGGGTTTTTTCCATCTGTCCAAACAAGCAGTGTGTATGCATTGATTGCAGTGGTGACACCATGTACCATCAGATATTATACGTTCCAGACATATGCAACATTCAGGAATATAGTACAGTGGGTTAAGAACTTCCATATAAACATATATTTCTTTTATTTATATATAGGTATCACCAAGGTGCATACGTAGGACTCTGTGGTCTAGGAGTATCAATGTCCATAGGGTCGTATGTAGGTGTACTAGGTCCAAAGTCTAGGGGCACTGGCATCCACATGTCTACACCATCAGGCTCTTTAGGAGGATCTACTTTCCACTTCTTCTCCATCACATGATCCTTCAGTACAGTCACAGTATTACTTCCCAAAGCTGCCACCTTACCTGCAAGAATACACGGACTCACACCATCTACAGGGTCCACCTCCTCGTTCAATGCAGCCTCGTGCAGTACAGTGACCACCTCTTCAAATGTACATCTCTTCAAGGCTGAAGACTTGCTTTTCTTTAAACCATGCCGTGTTAAAGGTGTCAGCTCCCCTCTTTGAGTCATAGCGTCTACTAAAATTGAAAGATGGCGGCTGTTCAAGTAAATACCATAATGGTTCAGAATCTTGCGAAGCTCTATAAGCAAACAAGCCCTTGCACACTCTACACCATATGTCGTTTGCATCTTGTATATGTCGTTCGTATATAAAGATTCACATTCACAGATCTCCATAATTTTACCCAAGTCTTGAAGAGTCGTCTCCACTCTACCATTGATCATCTTACACCAATCTGCTCCAGGAACTCCTCTAGACTCTGGTATATCACCGAAAATATCTAGAACAATACGATCCCCATTCACCTGGTAAGCTGCATATTCAAACATAGACACTATAGACTGATCCGATCGAAGCACCATTCTCCTAGGATCACCCCACCTTGAGTATACATCGGCTTTAGTAAGATCACCATCAGGAAACACCCAGTAATTGTCAATCGTATCTGTAGGCAAAGGCTTGAGCCGAATCTCTGAAAGCACATCGTACTTTAAATCCAGAGCTTTGGGATCTTTCACCGTAGTTAATGGTGTCTTCGGCTTCTTTGACACCTCCAATATCTCACGAAGGCGAGGAATACCCAAAGTCACATTCTTACTACCAATACCTGCAAAATGGAACGTATCTCGGCATGCAATCCCATTCAGTGCACACATGTTCTTTGTCTCCACCACTGTCAAGTCGTATACATATCGATGAGTAGATGACACATCATGCAACTCTACAATCTGTTCCAGGTGTAACCCGGGTACCTCTTTGGCTGTCATAGACATTGCAGAAACACCCTCGGGGTCCAACATGTATCCCAAATTAGACAACTTGGCATGAATACCCAAGCCCAACAGCATAAAGGTAATACCGTCCCTCATGTAATGTCCACACCTCACACATATAAAACCATCCTCAAGTACACCCTTCAGCTCGGTATACGCTTTGCAAAACTGAAGACGACACTCAGGAGTAAATGAAAGCACTACATTAGGGAACTTGCCTATGTTTGCCACCATGTAGTACAGACGACTACATAGAATCTTGACCTTGTCATTCTCCTTGACAATCGTTGGCTGAAAAGGTCTCAGGTATTTCTCAAAATACTGAAGAGCACAGTTGGGGAATAAAATAGCACCTCCCATCACTTTACCACATGCATAAAATGCTCCGAGAAAACCACCTAACCCAACAAAACCTCTAGAACCACCTGTCGTGTATGCAAGTACTGGGACATGATCACCCAACACCAAATCCGCACCATCTATAGGCATCAAACGACCATGTCTGTGCACTAAGAATGACTTGGCTCTAGATGCCACCAAAGTACGTCCAGATTCTAAACGAACATGCACTAACATATCCGTGCCCTTGTAGCGACGAGGAGGGTGTCTCGTCACATGAGTCACCTGCTTCCAGGATGTTTCACCTGCATAATTTACAGTAAATGCTTCCAAACCGTCGACCTGGGTCACATGCGACTCGTTCTGGACATCATACCCATCACGATCCATTATATCGTCGATCACCTTGCCTATACAATCGTCCTTGGGGTGACCTCGTAACACCAACCATTCGTTGTAATCCACACTGTTCAAAGTGCACTGAGTCGTACGCTCCCCAATACTTTGGGCTGCAAGAGCTCCGACACACTCTCCAGGACATATTTTGGCTTTATCCATGTAATCTGATATCTCCTGCTCGTATCTTGCCCTAGTAATATGGTCCATATTAGGAGTATGTACATTAATAAAAGCACTCAGCAGTATATTGGATATGCCAGTGACAGGTGGTCCACAACCTGGCAGTGTACCTCCAAACAATTCCATCCTTCGCACGATACGATGGATAGGCACGGGGAAATGGTAATGTGACTCTGTAAGTAACTTTAAATCTTCCAGACACGCACCTTGCAGGGGTTTCACATGTTGGGTCTCAATTCTTGTTCCATCAAAACCATCGTCCCCGTACAAAAACTGTACAATGCGTTCCCCATCCCTCACTGTACCGTCGATATGGGTTGTAATGTTTTCCAAACACTTCATCAACTTGCGCTCCGTGTAACCAGTCTGAGCTGTCTTAATAGCAGTGTCAATCAACCCTTCACGTCCACTCATACTGTGGGCATACATCTCAAAAGGAGACAGACCATCGAGGAACGAATGAGATACAAATCCACGACTAAGAGGACCACACTCCCCTCTTTCAAACTGCGTAGATGTACGCTCTCTCCACTGAAGAGGCATACGACCCCCCTGTACATTCATCTGACCCAAACAAGCCTGGACCTGTGTCAAGTTCACCAGAGACCCCTTTGAACCAGAATGCACCATAGCAAAAAAGTTGTTCGTCTCGTCCATGCCCTCTATCACTGCCTTTCCCATTATAGATCTACAGGCATTCAGACGAGCATTCGGATCCTCCATAGTCTTGGCTTCTTCGAAAGCAGCCTTTCTCTCTGCCTCACACCTGATAGTAGCATCCTTGGACCTCACAAGATCTCCTATACCGATAGTAAACCCGCGAATCTGAAGATAACGATGGGCTAGTCTCTGCAGGTTGTACATGAAATCCACACATGCGTCTGGACCTATGTCATTGTAAATCACATGATTGATCGACCCATTAGACTTACCGACATCTTTCTTAGTCAAACGACCCTCTAGAAACACTCCCTCAACAATCTTCACATCTCCTCGTTCATAAGTAATGTTAGGCAGGATAGTACTGATAATCTCACGACCTGTGCAACCTGTAGGCTGCATGGCAATCTGCATGGCTTGATCTGGTCTAAGAGTAGCACCACTAAGTAAGAAGGCACCCAGTAAAGCATCCTGAATCAAACCAATCACCGGACAGTTGGACTGGGCAGAAATTATATTGTGCTTGACACCCATGACCTCACGAGACTCACACTGAGCCATGATCGTCTGGGGGACATGTAAGTTCATTTCGTCACCATCAAAGTCAGCATTGTAAGGGGAAGTGCATGCCACATTCATGCGGAATGTACTATATGGTAATATACGTACAGTATGACCCATGAGAGACTGCTTGTGTAAAGAGGGCTGACGGTTGAATAACACGATGTCCCCATCCTGCAAATATCTCTCCACCACAGAACCCACCTCCAGTGTCGTATTCTTAGAACTACGAGACCCGTCGGGTGCAGTAATGTACTTTGAGTCTCCTTTGTCCACGAGATTTTGAAGATTAGATTTGTTGTAGTCGGTCACCTTGACTGGCACAGTAAGAGTACGAGCCACACTAATAGGCACACCGATCTCAGTCAACTTCAGCCCATCATCTCCTGTGATCACACAACGAGCAGTGAAATTCGCTCTCTTACCCATAAGATTGCTACGAATACGACCGTTCTTTTTCTTAATGCGAGACTCACATGATGCATACTCTCTCTTGTTGCGTGCACGTCTGGAAGGACCCAGTTTTTCATGGTTAATGTACCCTGTAACAGCATTCTGTAACCCTTCACGACCCTGGTTGATAATCTCAGGAGGTCGTTTGCACCTTTTGAGTTCAGCAAACTGTTTGTTTTTTCGAAGAATATTTTGCAACCGGTAGGTCAAATCGTTCTCACCCTTAAGCTCTCCATTGACGAACAAAGGGGGTCTCACATGAGGAGGTGGCACTGGTAACACAGAAATGACTGGAGGGTCGTCCATGATAGAAAACAATTCACTGGCTGGGAAAATTTCACCATTGCGAAGAATCGTAGCTTTCTGTTTGTCCCATGAAAACTTACCATCATGCTTCTTCAACATACGAAGGAGATGAGGTACCCAGGAGATATGATAGACAGGCTCTGTGAGGCGAATAGAACCAAAGTGACCAGGGCAACTGTGTTTGTTCTGATAACATGTGGGACACTTTCCACCAAACACCACCCCTAGAAGAGGGGAAGAGAGGTCGGCTTCTTTCTCTACTGCAATCACACTCGACTTTAGTATAGAGTAAGGATGCCACCTAGAAAAGGCTACTTGGGATATAGAAAGCATGCTTTGTACTATATAATTTATGTAAATACACCGTAATAAAAACTATGCATGCACCCTCGGTGTCAGAATCCATATCAGTCTCTGTCTTGATGACCATATGTAATTCCGAGCTCGTGGAAAGTCGAACTAGTAGGCTTTTCTACTAGATGATCTGCAAGGTCAGTTACCAGTTTAGGACCTCCAAACGTCTCACAGTAAGAGTTCTTCACTTTACGAGATACACCGAGGAAATCAAGCACACCTGAGTGAGGACATTTCCCCCAATCAGTCAAGGTAAGTCTCTCAGCCTGGTGACCCATCCACTCCCATTTGGCACGGTCCATGCTGGTCCACATCTCGTACACTTCCGTATTGCGTACCCTTCCTTTATATTTGAGCTCTCCTGGGTCCACTTTCATGCCTGTCTCCTCCCACACACCCCGGACTGCACATTGGACGGGTGTCTCCCCAGCTTCAATTTTCTCCCTTACTGCACCGAGTGGAAACACCAAGTTATCCTGGGCTTCTTGATCCCCTCTCCAAAAGTCATCGTTCACTTCTTTAGGCACCCAGCCCTTACTGTTCATGTGCTTCAAGATAGCATCTCTCCTCTCCTCTTCTGTAAAAGTCGTCTCAGCATATTTCTTACCAACATCTGCATATGGTAAGAATGGAGCTTTGTCTTTGAATAGTTCTTGATACCTTTGTTTAGCATTCTCGGTCTTAAACTGACCCCTGTCACCAGGATATAGAAGCAATCCGTGTTTCAGTTTTCCATCTGTGACCATATGGCTGTGAATGAACACACAAGCACCTGAAATCATTGTTTTATGCAAAATTCTGATTTCTCATATACACCGTTCAAAACGGTACCAAAACGCGACTTCTAGTGGTTTGAGCACCTAATCTTGTACTAATAGCATTTTTATAAAAATGATAAAAAAAAATATTTTTCATAAACAGTGGAACATGCTCTGGAATACACAGAAGTCGCGTTTTACCCCCCAACATGGCGGTGTATATAAATTAAATCAATTCTTCAAAGGATGCATGGGGTATACTATTTAATCGTAGCTACACCTGCATACTTCATGTTATCACATGTTGCAACACAACGAGCAATTACAAATCCTACACACCACGACCTTTTTTACCTGTACTCAGAACACGCAGTGCATGCAATACCTGTATTGCTAATACTATCCATGCTAGCATCTGCAGTGTCGAAACCAAACTATGATATATTATTTAAGAGAATAGCACTCATGGGTATTTTGAAAGCCATTAGCCAGCTACTCACCATTCAGCCACAACCAAATGGTGTTGAGGGGTGTATTGGTGTACCCATATGGAAACTAAGAAGCTGTGCCGACATGATGTTTAGTGGTCACACCTGCTTCATGTATCTTATACTTCACAAAGTTAAGCATAGGTGGTTCTTTGTATTCGCCATGGCTTTTGAATTGGTACTCGCTGACTGGCACTTTATGGCTGACTGTTTCATAGCTGTTATTGTTGGATATGCCATTGAACAGAAAATCAGAGATGAAACTTATATTTAATTTTTTTTCTGGAAAAAAATATTATAGACATAAAAAAAAATAAAAAAAAACAAAAAAAAAGTTAATTAAAAAATCCTAATTTTTTTTTTTTTATAATAATTTTATTATTTTATTCTGCCTGCTTTCGAACGTAATAAAACGTGCACCCTCCAATGCCTGCTCAATACTGCCTTGCATATCCTGACCATCAACTTTAGTAAGTAGATGCCCAGGAGAGATCTTCTGAATATTCCATTCTGGACATAAAGCGTCTGCTTCTACGACAACACCCACAACCTTATTGTTTAGAGGTGCTTTTAAATATTCAGGATACGATGCTCTTGCCATTGCTGCATTCATCTGCATCACTTTGATACCTCCTATCTGTGTCACTGCTGGTGGTGTAAATGGTGTCATCTGGGGTGCATGGATAAGGGGCAATTCTGTTAACTGCTCATAAGTATATTTGACACACTCAATCTTCTTCTCTAAGGTTGCGATATTTAACCGCACCTGCTCACCTGGAAAAAATTTAAATGCTGTAAAGTAAGGTGCACCATTATCCACGAAATTGCCATAATTATCCAAAGCTCTACCATTGATACCCACTAACAACTGCCCATCCTCCACAGGCTCATCATATTTTGCATCCGTAATCACAACCCCTTCTGCCCCGTACCTTTCTATGAGCCCATCCATAATAGGAATCGTTGTTGATACCGAAAAATGTTCTTTAAATACGACCCTATCGGGGGCAATCACCGAAGGTTTCAACTTACACGCCCGTGTACACTTGTTGCATTTCACCAACTCCTCCCTACCCACATCTGCCGATACTTTATCGATGTGTAAGTGTTCTAAAACATTTTGTAATAAACTATGACACTCTGGTTGATTAAAACAGTGTTCATTGAACCACTCTACAAAACTAACACCGTACGAATGATCATTAAAACGTTGTACAATAGTTTCGGGATCTACAGGTAAGTGATACATAGATAGAAGTTGGCGGTAGGCTTCGGGGGTCATACCAGACATCCGGAGTGTGGGTTTTAGAAAGGGGAAAAGACTTTTCACAGTTTCAAATGGAGTAGCGATGGATACTACATTACCAGAGTTTTTGATGGCAGTGTTGATGCCTACAAGTTTTCCTCCATGTAAGAGTGCGCCGCCAGAGTTCCCGGGGTTGATGAGCGAATCATGGTAGAGGACAACGTTGTTATTCATCATATCTTTGGCTGTAATGTTTCCTTTCGTGACAGTCTGGTGAGGGGTACCAAGGGGGAATCCAACAGACACAACATCTGCATACGAATCGAGCTTATTGTAGAGAATAGAGTCGCTTTCTATTAACTCCACAGGGCGCATGGATTGGGTGGAATGGTCAAAGCTTGCAATTTTAAACTCGTTCTGATTTTTGCTAATATGCAAGAAGGCAAGGTCAAATTGAGGACATACTTTGAGAACAGAGGCGGGGAAGGGGATCTGACTAAAGTGGAAGTTCAGCATGACATTTTTTTGCTCCCCAACCACATGATGGTTCGTCACAGCAATGATAGAGTCGGGGTAAATGTCCTGAACTGCCTCAGTAGCCTCTTTACACAATACAGCAGATCCCGCTTCTAACCCTGCGACAGCTGTTCCCTGGGTCAGTGTGTTCATAACACGAACTACACCATAATATTTGTGTGACATTTATAGAATAAACATGATTATATATAGTTGTGAAGTTATGATCCCAGTTCAACATATACCCAACCTGTAGTACTATCTACCCAGAGGCGGTTATCTGGTACTTTGTCACTCTTCGCATTGTTGTCCTTCGACCACAATGGCTGCATGTTCGTCCAATGAAAGCACATTTGCTGTTGGTCTTCTTTCGTTAAATCAAAGCTTGCACACGGCATCATATGATCCACCTGCCACTTATCTTCACCTTGTCCGTGATTTTGCCAGTTCATTCCAGGCAAGAATTGGGCTTCCAGGTGCTGACGAAGATGCTCCACAGTCGTGCCCAGCAGCTCGAGTGTAGAAGCCGATTTAGTATTTCTTTTCAAAGCACCGATTAGCCTCTTGCGTAGAACTTGGCACAATTTGAATTTCGGATCTTCACGATAGCGTTTGTTTATGTAAGCACGAGTATATTTCAACCTTTCTGTGTGCGTTTGACGTGGTTTGTGTTCCAATCCAGTTCTTCTACGTGCCTTGGACTTTCTATTGAACTGTCTAGATCTCTCGAGATTGGCTTTTCTCCAAGCTAAGCTTACTTCATTCTGGCACAGTTTGCAGTGTGATCTTACATAGGTTTTAACCCCTTTCGCACTGGATCTTTTATATGTGTGAAACTCACCCAGTGCCTTTTCCTTCTTGCATCTCGTACATGGTTTGCTCATGCACAAGTAAACCACCAAACCTGCATACACCGTATAAAATATTGATGTATAAACATGCATCTCCCCATTACAATGTTCAAAAAGGGAAACATGCGGGTCTATTTTGACTCTGCAGCCATCATTAGAGCACTAGTAAGGCATATTCGAAGTAGTGAGAGGATCTATGCATGTGTGGCTTGGGTCACACACCCTAAGCTGCTCGATGAATTCGAGAAAATTCCGACCGAACTGATTATGACAAAGCACAAGTCTAATAAATGGAAAAGAAATATTAGAGTAAAATTTATAGGAAAAGGAAGGGGTAGAAAGAAGTGCCTGATGCATCACAAATTTTGTGTTGGCTTTAGGGGGAAGAAACCGGCTTGGGTGGCAAGTGGATCATTCAATTTTACGAAGAGCGCCTGCAGACATCATGAGAACATCATGTTTATAGAATGTCCAGATACAGCTCAGGCTTTTTATGAAGAGTTTTTGAAGTTGAAACAAAAGTAATGTTATATTTATGACATTAAATCAAACAATGGTCTTTACAGAAGTAGACAGATACAAAAACTAAATACTATATAAAATACGATTCATCTTTGAAAAGCATGCAGATTTTCGTGAAGACCCTAACTGGAAAGACAATCACACTTGATGTAGAACCATCCGATACGATCGAAACTGTAAAGGGCAAGATCCAAGATAAAGAGGGCATTCCTCCAGACCAACAGAGACTTATATTTGCAGGAAAACAATTAGAATCGGGCAGGACGCTTTCAGATTACAACATACAAAAAGAAGCAACTTTGCACCTAGTTCTGAGACTAAGGTAACCATAAAAAGCCCAGAGTTTTTATATAATTTTACACTCTCCCCCTCCGAAAGGGTCGCATAGCGATTAGAAAGTACCTTTTCAGAAATCTCCTCAGATAAAATCTTCTTTCACTATAGATAGGCATGCGTTGCATTATACTTGCACATTAATCTTTTTATAATACCTTTCTAAAAACTCTGTGTAGATACTCCGAACATGACTATTATCTCTAAAGTTATTATTGAGTATATCTAAATACCCCAAAATACCACCATGACCATACCAAAACCAGCTTTCCTTGACCTCAGGTGCCCAGTATCCCACAGCCTGTCTCAACCTACAGAGGTCTGCTGCCCCTACTCCTCTTGATTCACTAAGGGTATTGTTGATGATCCTGCAGAATGGGATCATGTTCTATGTCGAGTTCTTTTTTCAGGTACACCGTGTAATAAGAGTAAGGCTTCAGCAGCGAGCCGTTCCCTTTGTTTATCTGCAAAGTGTAATTTCTCTCTAATTATATTTGCACTCTCTCGGATTGTTGCTCTCTCTTGACGAGTTTCTGGTCTACACAGTCGGACAATAGTGAGCAGCTCGTCCATGTTCTACATAATATCATATGATAGCGTACACCGTTATGGAAGCAATGCAATGTAGTCGGCAACATGCACATGCATAAGACTCGGGTTAAGTCTAATATTGTATTCGGCAGTGCATTTGCAGTGCCATATAGAATCTTGGCAAAAATGACACATTTCTGTCCTACATTCAAAACATTTATTGCATGATGTCCCCCAACATGTGAGAGCATCGTTCACTTTATGCACGCCCAACCTATTTTGTTGTACCATTCTGATATTACCAATTGCCTCTACACTATTGTATCGCGTGGTTAAGTAATATATAGACATTTGTATAATTATTTACATTCACAAATACACCGTTATCTCTTGTAAAGTCCATTTATAAGTATGCAACCCGCTATATATAATGATATTATCTGCTCTCATAAATCGTGAGATGGGACACAGAGAGAGGCTCATATTGGAGACCCTGTGGGATATTGTGAATGGAGTTTACCCGCGGATAGAGGGGCTCACCGAAGAAGAGTCGAGAGCCCTCTTCTTAGGAGAGTCCTTGCCAGGCATTGCAAACCCATTTTTACCCCTTGCAGCTGACATGGAGGTAAAACCTCTGCCTCCTATGATACTCAAAACGACGGATAATGTCCAACTAAGGGATCGTCAAATGTCTGTACATCACATGTACAACAATATTAACCACATGCTCGATTTGCTGACAAGGGTGGTCGAACAGCTGGAAATAGAGGAGATTGCGGATAATGTGTTCTAGTACTTATAGACTCCTGTATAGAACAATGCGTCCACTCTCTACACGTGTGATTGAAACAGAAGCATCCTACCAGGATATCATGGCGAGTGTGGATACACACAAGGATTTGAAACAGATGAAGAAGACTGTGATGGAAGAAAATGTAGTGTTTTTCGTGTACAGGGGGTGTGAGGACTCTGCTGTTATTATGATGAACTGCGAGGGGTTCTACATGCAAGTGTGCCCTTGCCCGAAAGCCATGCGATTGAAAACGAACCCTGATTTAGTGTATGCTCTGTGTTACGGTGTTTAAAATCGAAGTCTTAATATGCCATCTGCGTATGTGGTATCTTCTGCTGTGACTCATTTATATAAAAAGGGTTTATATTTATACGGTGTATAAGAAGAAACTGAAATTAGATAAAGTATGAGTACCGAGACCAAAACCACTGAGACTCCAAAGACACCCGACACAACTCCAAAGACACCCGACACAACTCCAAACACACAAGACACCAAAAAGCAGGCTGTTCGAAAAATCGTCAAAGCTATAGACCATGGTGATCTTGATGCAGCTGTGACAGAACTCATGACTCACCCTGTGACCCGAGAACGCATGGATTATGCAGAGAGCCGTATGATGTATGGTTAATTATTAAACAACACTCTATTTATTTCTTTACTATATTTGTAATGTTTGTACCAAAAAGATTCGGTCACCTTGAACCCAACGAGTTTACCCTGTATGGCTTTACATATCCAACCATTGCTCATTGGATAGTTATCCAGATGTCAGCCAAAAATGGTGGTAATTTTCGTAAGTATTTCGACATGGCTGTAGATAAACTACCCGAAATTAAAAGATTTAACCACAGTATGTTGGAAGAGGGATTAGATGCGATGTTACCTGAAATAAAAGAAATGCCTGATTACTATGACAACATGCACCCTCTATTGGGGATCGGGACATCTAAAATGAGATTAAAGTTTGGGGATGAAATAAAAGGACAAAACCTCTATGCCCAAGCCATCCGAAGAGTACTTAGGAAGCGTAAGTCTTTCAAATGACATGTCGGATATGTTTAGAGGAGGGTGAATTAATCCAGCCATGCAATTGCACCGGGACAACTGCTTATGTACACGAAGAGTGTCTATTAAAATGGTTACATATGTCAAACAGAACAGACTGTGAGATATGCAAATACAAATACGAATTTATAGATGTTGAAGAAGAAGTAGGAGTGTGCTGTCCCAAATGGAAGCTTACATACACCAACGACGCAACAGTTGCAGTCATTTCGATTGGTATACTTGGTCATTTTATTATCATGTTTTTTACAGTTTTGTGGGGAACAACTACAGAAGATATTTTTATATATGGCAATATACTGCAAGGGGTAATGTTACTTTTATTACGCCCGCACATACGACCTGGAGAAGTGATTGTTTTTTGGAAGTGTTGTTCGGTCATGTGCTTATTGTTTGCATCTTTTGTTCAAAGCGAATGGAAATTTTTTGCATTTGAACTAATTGCAATGCTTGCCCTTGCATTGCACACATATGCACATCTCATATCTGAACATAAACAAACAGTTAGATATATAAATATTGTAGACAGGTCTTTAAATGACGAGATTGTGCAGGGACCATAGGGGTGTCTTTCGTTGTTTTATTGCTATTAATATAATAGCTGCGGTTGGGCATCTTGCGAATGTCATTGCAACTTTCTTGTTATCTAGTAAACAAGGTAGAGAAGCTATGTATCCTATATACCAAACGTATGCAGAGTGGACCACAAAAGATTTCGCATGTAACTCGTCGACGAATCTAGACTCTAGCTATGAAATTATTCGACCGGTAGATGATATGCCCCTAGTTGTGACCCCCACAGCTACAGCTGTAGTTTACAAACTCAGTCTTTTCTGGCTGATTGTGTCTTTCCACATGTTGTCTTTTATATTCCAAATAGGTATCCCTGTAACTGATTTTGTAGCTCATCGATTCAATCTCGGATGTGGGAGGAGCTGTCACAAACACTATGTCAAGGATGTACTGGAATCGGGTGTCAACTCTCTTCGGTTTGTAGAATACAGCATATCTGCATCCATCATGCTGGTGTGTCTTGCTATTCTTAGTAACATACTAAATCTGTATAGTCTCATTGGTGTTGGAGTACTTAGTGCAGCAACAATGCTTTTTGGTCTGATTGCGGAGGTTTTGTTTTCAGACAAATATCTAGCTGTGGATATGACAAAAAAGATAGAAATGGCTCCTGTGGAGCCACAAGCACTCGTTGGTCGGGCTTCGTTTAACAATGAATTTGTAGTGAATGCACTGCCTGTAGACACAGACCGGTGCCTAGATATCCTGACGATGCGCTTGCCAAGGATCTCAGACGTCTGGGGTGGATTGCACACTTTTCTGGCTGGATTACTATGGGAGCTGCATATGGTGGGATTCTGGTGCAGCACTTTTTCTGGTCGGTTCAAAAGAGTGAAGAAGCCAACCCCGATGGTCCGTCTGCGCCCGATTTTGTGAGATTTTTGATTATTGCTCTTGCTGTGCTGTATAATATATTTGGGTTTTCACAGTTGTTCCAGATGTGCGCAAAAGATCCATGGATGGGTGTGTGGACGGGTAGGAATGACAAGTGCGGATGTCTTAAGTACGAAGGCATGTCAAAGGGTGCTGGGTATGATGGAAGAAAGATATCGTGCTGCAAAGTGTCACTCAACGAAGGCATTGAGAGATTCTATGTGTTTAACTCGTTGTTTACAAAAACTCTGCTTGGTTGGACGATCATATCTAGATTATTGGGCGAAGAACAGAGTATAGGTACAGACGTTGTATGCAATTAAAATATTTTTTCATATAACCATTTATCTAATTTAAATATCATACCACGAGTAATTCCCTTGTGGCGTTTTGCAACTGGTTCATACCACCAGTCAATGCCTATTTCGCTCGTATATGCTTTCTGTTTAAAAAAACTTTCTACTTCACTGTGCCAATAGTTTACATTACCAGGACATATTACATAAACATCTCCATGGAAGAGTAGTTTGCATACATACTTCCCATTTTCAAATGTCCACCTGTCTCTATCTATGATATGCTCTATCATGTGTGATAAGCATGCTCTGTACTAAGTACACCATCATTCAACCATGGTACATGGTTTCATAATGTCGCTCTTGTGTGGTGTTGAGGAAGGTGCAGCTCTCGTGCAAATTCTACACAGTTCCTTGCTCACACGATTCATTATATCCCATTCATCATTGTCCAGGTTAATATCCATATGATACAGATTGCTACCATATACAGTAAGCCTCACACACTTTTCATTACAGAGTCTGTCGAAAACTCTCTTTAGCATGAATGCTGTCTTCATATCGTACACATCTATACATACAGACTGTTTACTCTTCATTCCCACTGTCATGCACTCGGAGGGGTGTTTGCATTGGATATCCTGCATCTTTTGAATTCTTCCGACAGCTTCTATACACCGTATAACAAATATAATATGGATATGTAACAAAGTAGTGATACTTTGTTGTTGACACATGACAAGATGGTCTGTCAGCATGTTGTGTAGAAGAATAATATCCGAGTGCGATGCCACAATGCTTACATATCATTTTTAAACAATATAATATATATATACACGAGACATTCAATAATGAAATGGATAATGCTAGTTCTCCCTGTCGCGTCAGCACTCAGATACGATTGGCAGTGCATGCATGAAGCAAATGCTGACGATCTTAAAAACATCGTACAGGAATACTCCAAGTCGTTTCCCTGTGAGGAATGCAGAGTTCACTTTAATGATCTTCTAGACATACATCCTTTTCAAATTGACGACATAAAAACAGACGAAGATGCAAAAGTTTGGTCATGGCTCACACACAATATTGTAAATAAAAGACTGGGTAAATCGTGGGAACCGTTTAACATTATGTCTCAATACCAAATGGGAGACCGAGATTAAAACAGTACCACCAGCTCAACATCAGTAAGTGTTTGCAACTTCGCCTACTTCACGTAGTATGTAGTACCAAGATTGGTTCTGGCATTACATACAAAAAGTACAAACTTATAGTATAAAAGGTATTTATATATTTTTAAATGACAAAAGATTCGAAAGATTCCAAATTAAAGTCAGCAGGTGTATCAGGGTACAATAAACCAAAACGCACACCGAGTCACCCAACCAAGAGTCACGTTGTTGTAGCCAAAGTAGGCAGTCAGACAAAAACGATTCGTTTTGGTCAGCAGGGTGTAAAAACAAACCAAACTGCTGGTCAAAGGCGAGCATTTCATTCAAGACATGCCAAAAATATATCCAAAGGAAAGATGTCTGCAGCCTATTGGGCAAACAAAGTCAAGTGGGCTCCTTCCAAAACAAAATCAAGCTCCAGTACTTGGAAAAAAGGCTAGAATGGTACTCTTGTAGGGACATCCTCTAGAGGTTCCTTTACAATAACATCCATACTATTGATAAACTTCCAAGCTTCCTGCATTTTATGCTTCATGCGAATATGAAGTACACAGTCGAAAAAAATACACACAAACACAAAGGATGAAAAAAAAATACATGAAGGAATCAAGTAATCCATTTACAATAAAAACAATGCCTTAATATTTTGTGTTTTTACCTTTATAAAAACACCATACCTCACCACAGAACGTATAGCAATATCGTTATCTACAATTAATTTTCCAATCTCCCTACTTAGATGCTCGTCGTGCATGAGTGCATATTCATAACCATTTAATCCATAGCGGACTGTGAGTAATTTGTATGCGTCCGTACGTTTCATTAAACCTCTCAAAACCTGCACATTCCACACAATGCGACCCATACACTCTACATTGTCTGTATATCCTCTTTGCACTGCCAGTTCAACATAGCTACGATTTACAACATCTTCTAATATCAAGCCATTTATGTGAAGTGTTTCACCCATAACAGTTGCATCGTTTTGAGTCATAAAAAGTCCATATTCGTACCCATTCAGCCATGTATCTTTTCCACTAACAACTGTCCGCTGTAAATGCATCAGTTGGGAATGTGCATCTGCTTTTTGTAGAATATCGCGAATGCGACCCTGTGACCACATTTCCGTATGCTTACTTAGTATTATACTGAGATCTTTTTATCTGGCACGTACAATCCTTATTACTCTTTTTTTTACATACATTGAATAAGAGCCACAATTGCATTTTGTTGTTGCGTTTTTTTTGTTGCATTTAGTGCAATGCATGATTTGAATACAACGTATTTATTATATACACCATACTATTAAATGGATAATGTAACAGCAGCAGATGTTTTTAGCGAGGCAGAAGCTCACCCATACATGGCTATTGTTGTAGCAATCGCTGTACTGTTTGTGTTAGGCACTATTGCAATGTGTTTTAAAACAACAGCCACAGGAGCGAAATCTTTAGGGTGGGGGGTTTACTATTTAACTGCCCCAGTCCACATGCCTTTAAGATGGGCTTATGACCGTATTTAAGGTGAATTAGTTTAACCAAATGAACCACAGTGACCACAATAGTCTGATGAGGGTTCAAAGAAGAGTGGAACAAGATTGGCTTCGTAGATTGGGGAGGGACGTTCGAACCATAGACCACCTAATGTACATACATGTGTATTCTGTAATTCGTCCGAAATTGAACATTTTAAATGTGAACGAGGATATTGGGGACTGTTATATATGTCAAGAGACATTTCAACTCGGAGAAAAATATGCACTTCTACCATGTAACCCCACAAATCCTCATAAATTCCATGAAGCGTGTATACGTCCTTGGTTAAAACATCATGACACGTGTCCAACATGTAGGGGGAAGGTATAAAGGAGTTGGGATACTTACAAATGATCCGTTATACAAAAAAAGTGAAAAAAAAAATGGGTTTTGTCACACCACTTCAAGTGGATCATGTACTAGAGTTTGGTACTGTAGTACCTCCATCTGAACATGTGAAAACATTTTGTGGTGGTTTGAGGCTTTTAACTCCACGTGAAATAAAGAATCGGAGTGTGTTAAAGAAATTTGAGTTCACAGATGAGATCGTACTAGTGCGTTCAGTAGAAAAAAAAGACTATACACTGATCATAGATATTATTGTCAAATATAAAAGAAACACAGATACTGTAAAATGCTAAGAAGAGAGACCCTGATAAGAGCAGGGTTAGTGACATACTATTCTAATATACTTAACATAAACAAGGTCGTTAATGTTGACCCAATAGCATATGCACATGTACCATGGACTGTAGCACATCTAGCGCTTGAAAATGTGTATAACGAAAACGATGCACCAGAAACCATGACAATACTATTAAAAAACATAGTTTGTTTCAATAGGGGTTTATTATCATATTTAATATTTAGAAGTAATGTATTCACATATTAACGTTTCCTTTTATTTCCTCGATATGGGTAGGGTAATATTCTACTTGACCAATCATCTGGGTTGGGGGTATATGTTTGTATATCATAACCCACATCTTCAGCGTGTATTCTAGTAGCATGGTCATCCAAATCCTCAAGCAAATCTCCGCTTAAATCTTCTGTGTCACCAATAACACCATATGGGTCATCGACTTCTCCGATACCACTTGACATGTGTATATTTATACCTGGTTTAGGCTCCAAATCCACAGTGTCCCATATATTGGGTTCGTTTGCATCGAATATGTTTGTTCCCAGTATAATTTTTTTTTTTCGTGTGTACTCGTGCATCATTTTCATCACTGTTAGTTTGTAAACATTTTGTTCTTGATTC
>Ga0222717_10000704_pt1 | contig 28615 bp, 33 predicted proteins | sample C33_18DmetaG_FD_165053 | JGI IMG/M metagenome (GOLD analysis project Ga0222717, IMG submission 165053) | Estuarine water microbial communities from San Francisco Bay, California, United States - C33_18D | ecosystem: Environmental > Aquatic > Marine > Unclassified | place: USA: California... | reverse complement strand
ATTGGAGCCTCTTTATCGATGATCAATTGGTCATAATAGAATTCGTCCTGAGGATCCCATAAACCATGGCCACCGAATGAATTCATCGCATCGGTGATGCTCACAAAGTGTTCAAAAAACTTGTAAGCAATATCTTCGTAGGCCGGGCTATGTGAGGCCAATTCCAAGGCCATGCTGAGCATGGTAAGACAATAGAATCCCATCCAGGCGGTGCCATCTGCCTGGTGCAATTGATCACCGTGAGGCAGTTTCTGTGATCGGTCAAAGACGCCGATATTATCCAAACCCAGGAAAACGCCACCAAAGACGTGTCGACCACTGACATCTTTCTGATTCACCCACCAGGTGAAGTTCAGCAATAATTTTTGAAACGCACGTTCCAAGAATAACAGATCACGTTTACCAGCTGGGGTGTAAACGCCGGGTGAAAACCGGCACGGAGAAAGGGGCGGACTAAAACCGGCACACCCATCAGAAAGGATGAATGTACATGAACATGGAACAATGGGTGCGAGTGCGCCGGAAAGTGTTGGTCGATAAGCAGAGCAAGCGCTCGGTAATGTCGGAAGAAGGTCTCCATTAGGAGACCTTACAGAAGATGCTGGAACACTCGCAGCCGCCGGGCTACCGGCGTAGCGACCAACCTGAGCGCAAGATCGATCCCTTTCGCGAATGGATCCGGACCGTCCTCGATGCTGATCGCTCGGTGCCGCGCAAACAGCGCCACACGGCCAAGAGGCTCTTCGAACGTCTTCGCGATGAGCGCGGTTACGACGGCGGCTACACGGTAGTCAAAGAACTCGTGGCCGATTTCAAGGCGACCAAGCGCGAGGTCTTCGTGCCCCTGAGTCATCCATCCGGCGAAGCGCAGGTCGATTTCGGGCATGCGTTGGTCAATCTCAACGGCACTCTCACAAAGTGCCCGTTCTTCGTCATGACGCTGCCACATAGTGATGCCTTCTTCGTGCAGATCTTCGAGCGCGAATGCACCGAGACGTTCTGGGAAGGCCACGTTCGTGCTTTCGATTACTTCGGCGCGGTTCCTTCAGGCATTAGCTATGACAATTCTACCATTGCTGTCTCTCAAATGCTTACGGGACGACAACGCAAGCTTACTGATGGCTTCTTACAATTACAAAGCCACTATCTCTTCAAGGAACACTTCTGTCTTGCTGCTCGTTGCAATGAGAAAGGCGTCGTTGAGCGTATCGTTGGCTACAGCCAGGAAAATTTCCTCGTGCCCGTGCCCCAGGTCAGTAGCTTGGAAGAACTCAATGCTCGCCTCAACGCTTCTTGCCGCGAGGATCTCAAGTGACGTCTGCGTGGCAAGTCTCAGTCGAAGGAGGTGCTTTTGGCTGAAGAGGTTAAGGCGATGTTAGATCTGCCAGCGGTTCCTTTTGAGGCCTGTCGCATCGTAGCTACTCGGGCCAATAGTCTGTCATTGGTGCGATTTGACAACAACGACTACTCCGGTCCCGTGAACTGCGCGCATCACGAAGTGGTTGTTAAAGGCTCGTGTGATCAGGTGCGTATCTATCAGGGGCAGACGTTGGTTGCCCAGCATCCTCGCGCTTGGGGGTATGAGCAAATTTGCTATAATCCCGTGCATTACCTCGCTTTGTTGGAGCGCAAACCAGGTGTCCTCGACTTCGCGCGCCCCCTTGAAGATTGGGAGCTTCCTGATAGCCTCCATCGTCTCCGGCGACGCCTGGAAGCCGCACATGGCGACGAGGGCGCGAAGTCATACATTGGCATCCTGAGCGAGGTTGAAGAGGTGCTTGAGATTGTAGCTGGTGGTCACTAACGTCCATTTAAGGTTTACTTTCTCCAGGCCGCGCATCAGGAAGCGCCGGAAGCCCATCGCCTCTTTAATGATGCCGAAGGCGGGCTCCACTGCCTGTTTGCGCAGACCGTAGAGCGCCTTGCTCGCTTCGGTCGTTAGGCAGTGGACCATGATCTCGCCCGCTGGCGCGTCGTGCGGCGGGGCCGGTGGGTCTGCGTGCTGTTCGAGCTGTCTTATGTTGCGACCGTGTGGGTGCCGTTTCGTAGCGGCGTAGACCGTCGGCCCGGCTCCGTTGTCTTCTACGTTGGCCATGGCTTTAGCGCTGTAGTAGCCGCTGTCGGGGAGCACTTTGCCGACGCTGCCAATAGTGAGGCTAACACTGTTCAGTGCAGGCTCCAATTGCTCTTTATCAACCCCCTTTCTCCCCAGCTCCGATCCCTTCAACGGCGCCCTCAAGCGCCCCACGCAAAAAGCAAATTCCTAGCAACTCTTCTTCCTTCAGTTTCTCAAAGCGGGTGGGCGCTGGGAACAGCTCATGGAACATTGCCCGCTAAGCTACTCCGGTAATCGTGGCACTGGTGCCCACAACGTCATCGGCACCATACTCTTGAGTGTGCTCAGCGGTCACTGGCGCTATGCCCACATCAATTCAGTACGCGGTGACGCCATCAATCCACCTTTATTAGACATGCAGCACACGGTAAGTGAGGACACGGTGAGGAGAGCCATGAAACGCATTCATGTCAGGTGAGATGCAATGGAAAATTGGACCATTTTAGTTTAGGTGGATATTAGGTTTTACTGGCCATTATGAGGCCACAGGCAAGAGGGCTCTACCCCCTTGACCCCCGACATCTAGCCCTCCCTCCTGGGCTAGTTCATTCGAGGCCCTTTCAAATTGCGCCGTGGTTTGATAGCCCAGCGCGGAATGCTTTCGCTTCGTGTTGTAGTACGAGTCGAGATAGGCAAAGAGTTCCGTGTGCGCTTCGAGTTCGTCCTCGAACGTGCCTTCCCCCACCATCTCTGCTTTGAGCGTTCCAATCATTGATTCCGTCCAAGCGTTGTGATAGGGGTTTGCCCAAGCCGACATGCTTTGTCGCATCCCAGCTTTTTTAACAGTTTTCTAAAGACCTTGCTTTCGTACTGGCTCCCCCGATCGCTGTGGAAAATCCGTCCCGGCATCTTCGGCGTCGATGCAAGCGCCTGTTCCAAGGCCCTGACGACAAGATCGGCCCGCATTTGCTCGGACAGGGCCCAGCCGACTACCCGGCGTGAGCACAGATCGATCACCACAGCCAGATACAGCCAGCCAGATTCCGTTCGAATATAGGTGATGTCCCCAGCAAAGACCATGTTGGGAGCTTTAGGTAAAGGATGGCCTTCCAACAAGTTATCAGATGGCTTATCGGCACGGCCGTCGCTTGTCTGGGGAACAAACTGTTTCGGCTGAATTGCCCTCAGTCCTCGTTCTTTCATGAGACGCCGCACTCTAATGGGACAACATCGAGTGTCCCGATCCAGGAGTTCTTCATGGATGCGACGATATCCGTATCGACGCCTGTGTTCCCAGAAGATCTCCTCAATTTGCTCGCCCAGTTCTCGATCGCTCAATTGTCTTTGTGTCGGGCTCGCAGCATGGTTATAGCTGCTGCGAGGCAGCGCCAGAGTCGAACAGATAAGGCGAATGCTGTAGTCGGTTTGCCCATGGATGCTCACGATGATTTCCCGGACTTCGGCTGGGGTTTCGTGCCGAGGATTAACGCGGCCTTTTTTTAAATGTCGTTCTCAACCCTTAGGTTGGCAACCTCACGTCGGAGTTCGCGCAATTCGGAAACTTCCACCTCCTCACCGACAGCCTTGGCTCCCTCGCCCAAGTGGTGGCATCTCCCGTCTCCACCGATAGATGAGATCGCTGGGGATGCCGAGATCTTTGGCAACTTCGCTCACAGGTTTCCCAAGCGCCGCGAGTTCGACCGCTTGGGCCTTGAATTCTTCCGAGTATCGCTTTCTGGGTTTCACGTTCACAGTGTCTGAGTTGTTTAGCTTCTGGTCCGGAAATCTAACTCACCTCAAATGGAGAAACGGTTGCGCTGATAGTAGAGGGGCGTAGTCTGGGGTCAATATGGAATTCGGTCTCCTCATCGCCTCGACGATTGCCTTCGTCCTGGCTTGTGTGACGTCTTGGAAGGCCCTGCGAAAGCAGCGGCGGGCCTCTGCATGGTTCCGCATCGGCTTCATGGCGGTGGGCTTTGCCTTGCAGTGCGCGTTTCTTTACCTGAGAGGTCAAACGCTTGGGAAATGTCCGCTGACCAGTGGCTTTGAGATCTTGATCTTTGTCAGTTGGTCGATCGCACTCATTTATTTCTTAGTCGGCGGTGGCTTTCGTTTGTCGTTGTTAGGCTTCTTTACGGCGCCATTGATCGTGATCTTTCAAGGAGTGGCTCTCCTGCTCTTTCACCCGGCGAATGTGCCCGCCGTCGATGCTGGCCTTGGGCATGCTGATTACTGGGTGGAGTTTCATGCGGCCTTGGCTCTGATCTCTTATGGGGCCTTTGCCTTGGCTTTCGTCGCTGGTGTGATGTTTCTCATCCAAGACCGCTACTTGCGGGCGGGGCGCACGGGGATGTTCTTTCATCAGTTGCCGCCCGTCCACTACTTGATTCAGGCAATCGGCCGTTTGCTGTGGCTGGGGTTTCTGTTATTAACCGTCGGCATCCTCGCTGCTTTCAAGATGGAGCGCTTTCCTGAGTCCTATAAGCTGATTGCTATCAGTGTTGTCTGGTTAGCCTACGGTGTTGTCATTGCCATGCGCGTGGTGAGGAGCCTGGGAGGTCGCCGCTTGGCCACTCTTGCTGTCGGTGCGTTTGTTTTCCCAATTCTATCCTGCTTGTTTCTCTAACGTTCCGCATGTCCTTCGTTTGCTTCGGATACAATCACGAGACCGCGTCGGTGGCCTCGCGTGAGAAGGTGGCGTTTACTGAAGCACGTTTGCCTGATGCTCTAGCGCAATTGCAAGCTCTAGATGGGGTCGCTGAGGCGGCTATTCTTTCGACCTGCAACCGTATGGAACTGTATTTGGTGGCTGCGGAAGAGTCGTCGACAGGGCATGTGATAGATAGGGCTGGGCAGTGGCTGCAAGATCACTTCGAGCTCAAGCAAGAAGATCTCGAGGCGTTTTACCATTGTGAAGCTGAAGACACAGCGAGGCATTTGTTCGCGGTCGCCAGTGGCTTGAATTCGATGGTGCTCGGTGAGACCGAGATCTTTGGCCAGGTCAAGAAAGCCTACGCGGCGGCTCAGCAATCGGGCACGACGGGTAAGTTTCTCAATCGTCTCTTTCAACGTTGTTTCACGGTGGGCAAACACGTACGCACCCATACGACCATCACGCGTGGAGCGACCTCAGTTGGTGCGGTTGGCGTGGAGATGGCGGAAAAGATCTTTGGCGATCTGGCGAAGTGTCAGATTCTGCTTATTGGTGCTGGGGAGATCAGCCGCCGCACGGCGCAAAGCTTACAATCACGAGGTGCTAGCGCGGTCATCGTCTCGAATCGCTCGCATGATAAGGCTGTAGAGCTTGCGGAAGAGATTGGAGGGCGGGCGATTCGGTTTGACGAGTGGGATCAGGAGCTGGTCAAGGTCGACATCATTATTAGCTCCACGGCGGCACCGCATCATGTCGTCACGTCGAATACTCTAACGCCTTCCCTAAGGCAACGCAGGGGGCGCCCCTTGTTCCTGATTGACCTTTCGTTACCACGGGATATCGCTCCAGAAGTGAAACATCTCGAAAGTGTCTATGTCCACGATCTCGATGCCTTGCAACGTTTGGCCGAGGCGGGGAAAGAGCGCCGACGGGAGCAGTTGGAGACCTGCTATGCCGTGGTTGATCAGCACGTGAGCGAGTTTTACACCCAAGTTTTACTCCAAACTCGGCCGCCTCAAGTAGGGGCTGATTCTGGTGATATGAATGATCCACTGACAAACGCATGAGCAAAGAGAAACTTATCCTAGGTACTCGTGGAAGCGATCTCGCTCTGACCCAAACGCGCATGGTCGAGGCAATCTTGAAAGCGGCCCACCCTGCCTTGGAATGCGAGACCAAAATCATCTCCACGATCGGTGATGAGCGTCAGGACCTGAAGTTGACGGAGTTTGCCAAGGAGCAGATTGTCGATAAGGGCATCTTCACTAAGGAATTGGAGGTGGCTTTAGCTGCAGGGGAGGTGGATGTGGCGGTGCACAGTTTGAAAGATGTGCCTACTCAACTGGACGTGGAATTTAAGCTCGAAGCGGTTCTGCCACGCGAGGATACTCGTGACGCCCTCTTAACCAAGTCAGCCTGCACGACATTAGCGGAGCTACCCAAGAGCGCGAACCTCGCGACGAGCAGTGTGCGGCGTCATGCGCAACTTCAATGGCTACGCGCTGATCTTCAGATCGAAGAGATTCGTGGGAATGTTCCGACCCGAATAGGCAAGCTACTGCAGAATCCTTCGCTCGATGGCCTACTCTTGGCACTGGCAGGATTGAGACGTCTTGGTTATATCAGTGAAGGCGAGACTGAATTTGGATATGAAGGGCAAACAATTTATGTGAGTCCGTTAGCGCCGCCGGACTTCCTTCCAGCATGTGGTCAGGGTGCCATTGCCCTCGAGACTCGGGCTGCGGATGCGGGGACCGATGCCATCCTTGCATTGATCAATGACGCGGATACCTATGTCCGTATCGATGCTGAACGAATGATCCTCGACCGCTTGCAAGCGGGCTGCCACACGCCTGTGGGTGTGGACACGTGGCTTAATGGCGAGGAAATGTCGATTCATCTTCGGGTGTTTGACGAAAACGATTTGACGGCGACTCCTAAAGAAGCGCGCGTTTCAGGATCACGGAGCGATGTGGTGGCGCTGGTGGATCAAGTCATGGACTCTCTCGAATGAAGAAGAACGGTATTTGTTATCTAGTTGGTGCTGGCCCCGGAGATGTCGGTCTAGCCACCTTGCGTGCCAAGGAGTGCATCGAGGAAGCCGATGTTCTCGTTTATGATTATCTTAGTAATCCGGAGATGTTGCGCTGGGCAAAGCGTGATGCCGAACTGATCTATGCGGGTAAGAAAGCCAGGGATCACACCCTGACTCAGGATGAGATCAATGCCTTGCTCGTAGAGAAGGTCAAAGAAGGGAAGGTCGTCACGCGCTTGAAAGGCGGTGATCCCATGATCTTCGGTCGTGGTGGTGAGGAAGCGGAGGATTTGGTCAACGAGGGCCTGGCCTTTGAGATTGTGCCAGGGATTAGTTCGACCATTGGTGGCCCGGCCTACGCGGGTATTCCGGTCACTCACCGAGCATGCAATGCGCAGCTGACCATCTTTACGGGGCATGAAGACCCTACCAAGAAAGAGTCTAGCATAGATTATGCGGCCATTGGAAAAACGCCGGGCACGCGAGTCATGCTCATGGGGGTACAGCGTCTTGGCAAGATCACGGATGCCATGTTGGCAGGTGGAGTTTCACCAGAGGAGCCAGTGGCGCTGATTCGGTGGGCGACAACGGGACAACAGAAGACCTTGGTGGGCACGGTCAGCAACATTGCCGAGAAAGTGTTGGCATCAGGTTTCAAGGCGCCAGCAGTGGCTGTGTTTGGTGAGGTCGTCCGTTATCATGACAAGATCAATTGGTTTGAGAACCGACCGCTCTTTGGTAAACGCATTGTGGTCACGCGTACACGCAAGCAAGCGGGGGAACTCAGTCGTCGCCTGCGATTGTTAGGTGCAGATGTGTATGAATTGCCTACGATCAGGATTGATCCTCCGAAGGATATGTTGGCCTTTGGTGAGCTCGTCAGAGATGCGCATACCTACGATTGGCTTATCTTCACAAGTCCAAATGCAGTGGAGGCCTTCTTCGAAGTCTTTTACAAGGTCTACAAAGATGCGCGCTCGATCGGTGGGGTGCGTATTGCGGTGGTCGGTCCAGGGACGGCCAAGAAGCTGAAAGAATTTCATCTGACGGTGGATCTCATGCCTGAGGTTCATGTTGCTGAAGCGCTCGTAGAGGCTTTCAAGAAAGAGGGTTCCGTCGAGCACCTGAAGATGCTTTGGGTTCGAGCCGAGACGACGCGTGAAGTCGTCGGAGAGGAACTGAGCAAGATGGGGGCGATACTTGATGAGGCCATCGCTTACCGCACTGTGAAAGAAACCGAAGACATTTCAGGAGCACGTGCTCGCTTTGAAGAAGAGGGCGCCGATTTGATCACCTTCACGAGTGCCTCGACTGTTGATTGCTTCATGGATCTCGAACTTCCTATTCCAAAGGATTTGAAAGTTGCTAGTATCGGGCCGATCACGACGGAGTCCGTTGAGCGCAATGGCCTTGAGGTGGACATTGATGCGGAAGTCTACTCCATTCCCGGTCTGATTGATGCGATTCTGGATAGCAAAGAGCTGTTCGGAAAGTAGCTCCAGCATCCTGCCAGAGTTCACGACTTAGATGTCCTTGGTGCCTTAGACTTTAGCTAGAAAGGTTTTTCAGCAATGGCTAGCAACACCTGGAAGTTCGGTTTCTCTTCTTCTTTATGAACGATCGCAACTTCTGGACTGACAAAGTTAGAAGTTTCGAGGAAGCCTAACAATTCTATTTCGGAAAAGCCTAACCAAAGATCCGCATAGAGCTCGCGTGCGTCCTCGAACTGGTGCTTGAGGAGGTCAAGGATGACGATGCGACCGCCTGGTTTGAGAATGCGGTAGGCAGCATCGACAGCCCGTTGTGGCTTGGCTGCATGATGGAGCGCTTGAGAGAAGAAGGCGACATCGACCGTCTCGTCGTCAATTGGTGGGGCCATGAGATCGCCCAATCGATATTCTAAGTTGAGAAAGCCATGCTCCTTGGCAAGGCCAGCTCCGTAATCGACCATCTTCTCCGAGTTGTCGATGGCGATGACGTGCTTGGCCTTCTGCGCGAGGAGTTGAGAGAACGTGCCTTCGCCAGCCCCGAGATCAGCGATGACCATCGGCGGCATGAGTTTGAGGAGCATTTCAGCCAGCCCTTTCCATGATCTTCCAGGACAGTAATGGCGGCCGAACTTGCCAGCGAGTTCATTGAAGTAGAGACGCGCTTTGTCCTGTCTCTTGCTGAGGACGAGTGAAAGCGCTCTGGTGTCGTCGGCAATCTCATCGATTTCTGAAGCCGCAACCGTTACGACGGTCCACAGCTGGTCTGTCTCGATATTCCCAGTCTTCTCCAGGGGCTGAGCGTCATAGATGCTGTGCTTCCCCGAACGCCGATCGGTGACTAAACCGGCTTGTTTGAGCTGGGCTAGCTGCGTGGAAATGCGGCTTTGGCCCATACAGAGAATCTCCTGGAGTTCTACGACTGAAAGCTCTTCCTCTCGGAGGAGCGACAGAATGCGGATCCGGGTGGGATCGGCGATGATTCGCAGCGATTTAACGATTGACGGCATGAGGGCGCTACCTATGTATCAACATATCAAGATTTGTAAATATGTTCTCTGGAAACCGGGGGGCATCTTCTTTTTATCTACATCAATCCCATGGCCAACCGCACCATCTTTAGCTCCGAATCTGTCACTGAGGGTCATCCCGACAAGGTGTCCGACACCATTAGTGACTACGTTGTCGACAAATGTTTTGAGAATGATCCCGCCAGCCGAGTCGCTTGTGAGACCCTGGTCAAGGACAACTTAGTAGTGCTCGCAGGAGAGATCACGACGAAGTCCTATTTCAACTACCACGACGTCGTGGCCGAGGCCATCCGAGAGATCGGTTACACGAATGATGACTGCATGTTCCACGCAGACACCTTCATGTTCGTCAATGCGCTCAGTCAGCAGTCGCCTGACATCGCTCAGGGAGTGGACGCCGCTGCTGCCGATGGCAAAGACACGGCCGAGCAAGGCGCAGGCGACCAGGGACTGATGTTCGGTTATGCTTGCACGGAGACGCCGCAACTCATGCCTGCTCCGATTGTTTATTCCCATCAGTTAGGCCGCGAACTCACACGTCTTCGTAAGGATGGAGAGCTCGAATGGCTTCGTCCCGATTCCAAAACGCAGGTTTCCTGTGAATATGAAGGTGACAAGCTCCTGCGTGTTTCCGCTGTGGTCGTCTCGACACAACATGCGGAGGGAGTCTCCCACGGTGAAATCAAGTCCTCTCTTAGCGAGCAGCTTATCAACAAGGTTCTTCCAGAGGACAAGATTGATTCGAACACCGAGATTCTCATCAACCCGACTGGCAAATTCGTCATCGGTGGCCCTCAGGGTGATTGTGGACTTACGGGGCGGAAGATCATTGTCGATACTTACGGTGGCATGGGCCGCCACGGTGGCGGTGCCTTCTCTGGAAAAGACCCGAGTAAAGTAGACCGTTCGGCGGCCTATATGTGCCGCTGGGTGGCAAAGAATGTCGTGGCCGCTGGTTTGGCGGATCGCTGTGAACTCCAAGTGGCTTATGCGATTGGTTACCCGAATCCAGTTAGCGTGAGTGTGAACACCTTTAGTACGGGTAATGTCTCTGATGAGAAGATTGTCGATGCGGTGAATGCCGTCTTTTCCTTTAAGCCAGCCGAAATCGTGAGCCAACTGAACCTTCTGCGTCCGATCTATCGTGAAACGACGAACTACGGCCATTTCGGTCGGGAGGACAATACGGATGCCCTTACTTGGGAGAAGAAGGACAAGGTTGATGACCTCAAGAAGGCTGCTGGCGTCTAACCGGTCTTACTGCTTTTACCCTAACTAATTTATATATATGAGCGTACCTGAAAACAACGACTACAAAGTCGCTGACCTATCCCTGGCCGATTTCGGTCGTAAAGAGATTGAAATTGCCGAGCAGGAGATGCCTGGCCTCATCGCGATTCGCGAGAAGTATGCGGCAGACAAGCCTCTCCAAGGCGTTCGGATCATGGGCTCATTGCACATGACGATCCAAACGGCCGTTCTCATCGAAACCCTAATGGATCTCGGTGCCGATATCCGCTGGTGTAGCTGTAATATCTTCTCCACCCAAGACCATGCGGCGGCAGCAATCGCCCAAGCGGGCGTGCCTGTCTTCGCTTGGAAAGGCGAGACCCTGGAAGAATACTGGTGGTGCACGGAACGCGCGCTGAGTTTCCCGGGCGGTCTCGGTCCTCAGTTGATCGTCGACGACGGTGGCGATGCTACCTTGCTCATTCACAAAGGCTACGAGCTCGAGAACGGTTCCGACTGGGTCAACGGCAAAGCTGATAGTCACGAGGAGAGTGTCATCAAAGATTTGCTGAAAGAGATTCACGGGGAAACGCCGAAGCGGTGGCACGGTGTGGTCAGCGAGTGGAAAGGCGTTTCTGAAGAGACGACCACGGGCGTTCATCGTCTCTATCAAATGGTCGAAGCGGGCGGCTTGCTCATTCCGGCTATCAACGTGAACGATTCGGTCACCAAATCAAAGTTCGACAATCTCTACGGTTGCCGCGAATCCCTCATCGACGGCATCAAGCGTGCTACTGATGTGATGATCGCTGGCAAGGTGGCGGTCATCTGTGGTTACGGTGATGTTGGCAAAGGCTGTGCTCAAGCCATGGGTGGTATGGGTGCCCAAGTGGTCGTGACCGAGATCGATCCGATCTGCGCGCTGCAAGCTGCTATGGAAGGCTTCCGTGTTATGCCTGTTGAGGACACGCTTGGTTGGGCGGACATCTACGTGACCACCACTGGTAATAAAGACATCATCCGCATCGATCACATGGCGAAGATGAAAGATCAGGCCACAGTGTGTAACATCGGCCACTTCGACAACGAGATTCAGATTGATGCCCTTGAGAAATATGACGGTATTAAGAAGGTCAACATCAAGCCCCAGGTGGATCGTTATGAGTTCCCCGAAGGTCACAGCATCTTCATGCTAGCCGAAGGCCGACTCGTGAACCTCGGTTGTGCCACTGGCCATCCAAGCTTCGTCATGTCGAACAGCTTTGCCAATCAAGTGTTAGCACAGCTCGATCTCTGGAAAAACAAGGACGTCTACGAAAACAAAGTGTATCTCATTGCCAAGAACCTCGACGAAGAGGTTGCACGGCTTCACCTTGAGAAGATTGGTGCCAAGCTCACAGTCCTCACAGACGAACAAGCTGACTACATCGGTGTGTCTTCGGAAGGTCCTTACAAGCCTGAGCATTACCGCTACTAGGCAACGATTTTACCCGAAAGGCTACAGCAACAAAGCCGTCGTGCGACCAGTTCGCGCGGCGGCTTTGTTGCTGCTAGTCTGCGTTGACGGAGACGAGCGAACAAACTAGGCTAGAAGTATGGGTCGTGAACGAAGTCCGTTGAGCTGGCGTTTCTATCTATTGGGGGCGTTGCTAGTTGTTTGTAGCTCGAGCTCTGTGCAGGCTCAGTCGGGTAAACTAGCAGGCTACTGGGAAACACCACGTTTGGCTCGTTTGGACCGGTCATTCTTTATGTCGATATTAGCCTAACAGAGATCAGTCTGAGGCTAGAAACGGAGGGGTCTCAGGATGGCATCCCACCGTTTGAACTGACCGCGCCACTGCGCAACACTGGTGGCTCCGCGAAGATCGCTGGCCATCCAGAACTTGGCAATGTGGACGGCTCGATCACCTTATTGGGCGATATCGATATCAAGCACGACGAAGTGCCCAACGAGCGGATCATGGCAGGGTCGGCCGCGGGTAAATTCGATTTCGAGAAGCTAACGTTAACCTTGGATTATCGAATCCGTTTCAGGACGGGCACCCCTGAGGATCAACTTGTCGAGGGTGTCGATTTCTCACTCGGAACAGTGAGCGCGTCGACAGTCGTTGAGCCAAGGTTCCAATATATCTACCCACGCCCGATGGGAGATGACCTCAAGACACTGACGGTTGGAAAGGATGGAAGTGGTGACGTGCTTGTCATTGCGGGGGGCATACTCTGATCGGACATTCCGACGAGAGCTTTCGAGAAACCACGTTTCCGGCAGAGGTGCGATTGCGATCCTTTCTCGGGGTGGCTTATGACGGTTCTGGATGGGCAGCGTTCGGCGACTGGGGTCAAACCTTTCGGTCAGCCGATGGGATCCGATGGGAGGAGTCTGGACGGTTGCCAGAAGACGCCGATTACCTGGATATCGCGCCGGGAGCCGAGCCTGGCAGGTTCACCTTTGTGGGAATGAAAGGTCGTATCGGCGAGTATGTACTCGGAAGTTGGGGCGATGCACTCACGCCAGCGGTGCAATGGATCGTGCCTGGTGAGCCCGATCTACACCGCGCGATCGCAGCAGGCGGTCACGTCTATGTTGGCGGTACCGCGGGCACGATTGTTCGTTGGCAAGGCAGTGCGGCGAGTGCCGAGGTGGAGATGATCCCTGGCGCCGAGACGGTCGCTGATCTTGCGCTAGGGGAAACGCTGCTGGTGGCAACGACGGTCACCACAGGTACCACCACCGGTCTCACCTACAAGCGCACGCGTGATGGCGGTGCATGGGAACCCGCTGGCGTCGCGAAGAACCTTCTTTCTGTCGTCTACAACACGACGACCTCGAAGTTTCTCCTCGCCGGGCCCGATGGCTTCTATTCTATCCATGGTGACGATTTAGGGGAACCTGAGATAACGCGTTTCACTTTCTGGTCTCAGCTTCGAGCGGTTGCCACAGGTGACTATTTCTATGCCACTGGTTCCAGTGGTAGCTTTGCAAGGATCGCTGCCGACGGAATTGTAACGGAATTTCACGAGCGCCTCTTTGAATGGCCCTTTTATGACATGGCGTGCGTGGCCGATCAGCTCCTTATATTCTCTCGCTTTGGTCGCGTCTTTAGCTCGGCCAATTTCGCGAACAGCTTCAAGGAACAAACAATCTTCACTGGCTTCACCTCTCCGAGTCCGAGAACAAGTGTGAATCTGCCGGACGGAAGGTTGCTGCTGTTCACAGATGAGCGACCTGCGGGCGCCTTAACGAGTGATGGCCTTACTTGGGAAACGATCAATGATGCAGGCCTAATCTTGGCGGTGTCGCTACGACAAGGAGACTCAACGGTGCTGACGACGACGCCGGAGAATCCTCAGGTCTTCGAGTCCTTCGGCCGAGATTTTTTTTAATCCCGTGGTCTCCATCGTGGCGGCACAGGAGCGCTTCCTCTGAGGTGGGAAGAGTTTTCAGACGAGCTTGGATGGCAGGACGTGGACGACCATCCCGGGGAGTGAGACCCAGGGGAATTTCATCACGGTCTACTATGATAAAGTCCGAGGATTCGGCCTCGCTGGCACAAGTACTGGACGTCTCTATCGAAGTGCCTACCCTTTTGATTCGGCGGTCGAAGTCCTCTCCCCGGTGACTTCCGAAATTGTCGACATGACGGCTGCAGGAGACGGGCGCATCGCGCTTCATACTGAGGATGGAAAGATCGCCCTGACCAGTGGCGGCGACTTTCAGCTGTTTGATCAAGTCGATGGCTCCTTTTTTGGTCTCTATTATGATGAAGTCAGTAAAAGCCTCTTTGCCCATGGGGAAGATGGTGTGCTCGCGCGTTATCAGATCGGGCCCTTGAATTTACCGCTGACTGGGTGGGAGAATTGGAGAGCGGAACACTTAAAACACACCTAAATTAACAGAACGATCTGTTTGGTCCATGTCCGCTTTCTTGGGGGAACTCCACTAAGGCACTAAGGGTTGTTGTTCGTTGCAGTTCATCATCACTGATTCCGCTCGCTGGTCGTTCTCTCCTTCCGTGTGGAGTATTTAACAAATTGCCGACGACGATTTAAAGCCAGTATTTGTGCTAACTCATGCTCGGCATGAGGCGGTGCTATTGCCGGTCATGGAGTTCCTTCTGGTGAAGGAAGCGCCACCAATGGGGTACGAGGAAGATAGCGGTGATCATCGTGATGAGGATACCGATGGCGCAGAGTTGGCCTAACTGAGGCAGGCCTCCGTAGCGTGCGGACATGAGTGAGCCGAAACCGACCGCGGTCGTGGTGCCGCAGAGCATGAGCGCCCGACCAATGTTAGCGCGGATGGCGGCGACGTTTCCGTGAGTACGGCGCAGGGCTAGAATGACGTGAATGCTGTAGTCAAGCCCGAGACCCAAGAGCAAGGGGATGGCTCCGATGTTGACGACGTTCCAGTCGAGTTTGATCAGGCGCATGACAGCCATGAGGGCTGCTGCGCTCGAACCTAACAAGATAATTGAGAGGCAGACGCCCTTGATGGAGCGGAAGACGATCGCGAGGAGGACGAGCAGTATGATCACGGTAGGGATCACCACTTGTTTGATGTCATGAAGAAGAACTGGCCGAATCTCTGGGCCGAGAAACTCCCAGCCGATGGGTCGGAATCCCACCTCGTTTAATTCGGCGATGGTCCCGAGCGGTAGGGTGAAGTGTCCTTCTTGCATGCGCACAAACCCAATGGCAAGGCGCTGAGTGGGGGTGGCGACCATGAGCCGGTCCAAGATCCACCGGCTCGAAGGTTCTTCGACTTGGAAGGCTTGGTCGCTTTGAAGGAACGTGCGCCAGGCCCTGAAGGCGCGTTTCGTTAGCGTGAGAGCTTCATCGGTGAACTCTTCGTTCTCTGCCTGAGAGATGACGGAAGGCTCGGCTGCTATGATCTGCTCTAGCATGGCACGATTAGATTCGTGGTAGTCAACATGCGGCCAAAGACGTGCTGGAATCATGACGCTCTCAGCTTCTGGGGACCGCTCAAGAATGGTTCGGCCATTCTTGAAAATTTCTAACATCTCAGCATCGGAGGCGGCGTCCGCCATTAGGGTCAGGGTTCGACCATCCCCACCAAGTCGTTTCGTGATATTGTAATACAGCTCTACGGAGGCCTGGCGCTGGTCCGGGCGGAGCTTTTCAGGGTCTGAATTCAACGGTGGGAATCCTTGAAGTAAGAGGGCTGAAGCTGTGATGGCAAAGAGCGCCAAGGTTCCCCAGCGACCAATGGCAACCGAGCTGAGCCACGGTTTGGTGGGAGATGAAAGGGGGCTGCTAGTGCAGCCGAGTCTCCCCAAGGCACTAGCATAGGGAAAGATCATCATGAAGGCCCCGACGCACACGCCGATAGCGACCATAGTACCTAACTGAGCTGCGCCGGGCATGATGCTGCGATTCAAAGCGAGGAAGACGCAAGCGGTGGTCAAGGCCGCCCAACCAATGCAACGTCCAAACAGCCTGCGCAGAGTCCGGGGATCTTTCCCGGAGCAGCAAGATTCTTGATAGATCACGAAGCCGTAGTCGACAGCAATTCCCATGAGGATGGCGGCGAAGCCGACGGCCATGGCGCTGAGTTCTGGGTAGATCATCTGACCGATCAATAGGGTAACGACGAAGGTGATGTAGAGTGAAACTAGCAGAAGAATTAGGGGGAGAATTCGCCGGTAGAGTATTCCAAAGAGCATGGCGACAAAGGTCAGGGTGATGAGCACGGAAACCATGAGATCTTTCCGCAAGGCGTTGGTGACCTCGGTCATGTAGATCTTGCGTCCAGTGAGTTGAACAACGGTTCCATCCGAGAGATCAGGATACGCGGTCCTCCAATCATCGATGGCACTGAACACCGCTTTTTGCCAGGCAACGACGTCCTCGCCTCCCTTGAGATTGGTTGTAGGTACTGCTAGGATAATGCGCAATTCTCCGTCGTCAGAAACGAATCCTAACTTAGTGGCGTCTTCCAATTGGAAGGTGCTAGCGTCGTCTCCGAAGTCGGACAGGTTGAGAGGGTCATGCGAGACGCGGGTGACGTCTTTCATGTCCATTGAGTTCTCCAGAATGTCGAGGCTGACGGCCAGTTCGCGTTCAACGCCTTTGCCCGTGAGTTTATCGACGAGTGCTTGTAGCTTCTCGGGTGGGCCGTTTGCCCACAAGTAAGCGAGCAGCTCTCCCATCTGCGCAGGATTCTCTTCCCATGGCGGTTTGCTGCTGAGAGAACGGAAGAGATCTTCGCGCTCTTGCAGGAATTTAGCTAGGGAAGCGGTGGCTTCGTCTCCGACAGCAATGTTTGGTTGCGTGACAGCGATGAGAATATCGTTCTGCGAGGCAAAGGCCTTGTCGTAGACACGCAATGCGCCTACCTGCGGTAGGTCCTGCGGCATGAGATTGAGCGGGTCCGCATCGAAATCGATGTGGAAGAATGCCTGCCAAGAAAGCAACCCCAGGGCGACGAGTGCCAGCAGTGCGCCTAGCACAGGTTTTAACATAGGGTGGTCTTTACGGAGTTATTTCTGAAAGAGTTCGTGCTTCTGGTCACCGCCTGAGAGGAGATAGGCTAAGAGATCGAGGATGTCTTCCTCTTTAAGAGTGTCGAGAAGACTCGGCGGCATCATGGAAACCTTGGAGGGCTCCATCGATTTTACTTCAGGCCGTTTCACATTCTGGATCGCGTTTGGATCGAGCATGTTGATGTTCACCATGACCTGATCACCGCTGAGATTCACAATACGCCCCATCGTAGTGCTGCCGTCGTTCATGGTGATGACCGTAGCGTTGTATTGGTCGCTGATTTCTTTGCTAGGCTCGATTATTGATTCTAACAAGTCCTTAGGACTGAACCGTCCAGCAACTCCAGTGAGGTCTGGACCAACGGCCCCGCCTTCGTTTCCGAAACGGTGGCAGGCGAAGCAAGCTGTCGCGCCGAAGAGATTTCGGCCATTGGCGAAGTCGCGGTTTCCTTCCAGGCCAACACCAAGGGAGCCCTCTAGATCGGCGACCGTCCACTGTTTTACATACTCGCGCGCCTTCATTTCGAAATCGGGCCCCTTCACTTTGCCGGGTTTGAGAACGTCCGCGAACTGTTCCTTCTGCGTGTCGCTGAGGTGGGCCACCGCGTCTTTCTTGATCGATTCCACGAACTTGCCGAAGCTAGCACCACCACGGAAGTTCACCGCTTTCTGGAACCAGGCGAAGTAACGGATGCGATCGGCGTCCTCCCAATTGTCCGTGACCAATCTCAGCGACTTGGCATAGGCGATCTGTTCTTCCTGGGTAGGGGCAGATTCGAGTTGATCAACCCCGCGTTTGCCAATGGTAGTATCTTCGAGGGCAACGAGAAGCTGACAGAGTTCGATGTCCAAGTCGCGATCGCCGGTGGGAAAGGGCTTGGTTAGTCGTCGGAGGAGCTTTTTCCGGTCCGAGTCTTTCTCAAAGCCGCCCATCCGTGCAAGGAAGAGGCCAATGGTGCGTGTCCAGATGAGGTGCTGATTGCGACTGAGGTCGTCCCATTTCCACTTCACAAGGTTGATAAGAGCTTCTGCTTTCTGATTGGCTTGACCACAGCGAATCAGGGCCATGGTTCCTTGTAGAGAGGCGGTTGGATCTTTCTCGGCGAGTGCGAGGTGTTTCCAGGCTGTGATGGGTTGGCTCTCAATGGCCACGCGTGCGGCATAGCGGATATTCCGATCTTCGTGTTTCAGATAGGGCCAGGCGACTTCGACGGCAACTGGATCGACCGTGCCATGAAAGGCTTCGAGTCGCCGACGAAGATTGCGATGCTCACGGCCTTTGGCGGTCTCTTCCTGAACAATGGATGCGGTGGATTCTGTGCCTGTGTAAGTAACGCGATAAAGCCCCGACTGGGTGCGGCGCCCGCCGATCGTGAAGTATAGCGCACCGTCGCCTGGGTGGACACAGATGTCGGTGAGCGGCAGTGGTTGAGCGCTGATGAACTCCTCGAAATCCGCGCTGTAGGTGGCGCCGTCTGGCTGCAAATGCACGGCATAGAGTTTTCCGTAGCTCCAATCACAAATGAAGAAGGCGTCTTGATATTTGGCAGGGAACTTAGCGCCATAACCGAAGCACACGCCTGTGGGCGAACCGGGGCCAATGTCAGCGATGCCTGGTAAGCTGTCTTCGTAATAGGCCGGCCACTTGGCCGCACCATTGCGCCAGCCAAACTCTGCGCCACTGACCACGTGATTGACGCGGGTTGGCCGGTACCACGGTGTGTTGACGTCCCATTCCATGTCGGCATCGAAGGTGAAGAGTTCGCCGTCACGTGAGAAGGCGGCGTCGTACTGATTTCGAAATCCTGTGGCCATGAGTTCCCAAGTCTTGCCCTCGGGATCCGTCTTCGCGATAAATCCGCGTGGCGCGAGGGTGCCACGCATGAAGCCTCTACCATAGACACGAGGTAGGACTTGGTCTTCACCCCAGAAAGGAGGCACGCGTGTCTTCTGCATTGGAGGCAAGTCTGTTTGATTCCCCACCACGACATAGAGAGATTGGCCATCAGGGGAGAGTACGACAGAGTGTGGTCCGTGCTCGCCGCCGCCTTTCATCTTCCGAAGTAAGGTCACCTTGTCGAAGGTGTCGTCGCCGTCCGTGTCTTGGATCCGGTACAGTCCGCGACCCTCGAAGGCTTCATTGGCGACAATACAGTAGAGACTGTCAAAAGCATAGAGCAGCCCATGGGCTTGACCGACAGGAAGGTCGATCTTTTCGATGGCAGACGTTTCTAATGCTTGTCCTGCTGCAGGTGGCGTCAGGCGGTAGAGGGAACCATACTGGTCAGAGACGATCAGTCTTCCTTTGGGATCGGTACAGATGCTGACCCAGGATCCCTGATCTTCTTTCGAAACGGAATAGAGCAATTCCACGGCGAATCCCTCTTTGATGTTCAAGTCCGCGATGGGAGTCGCAGTATTTGCTCCCTGGACCAAGTTTGTAAGGAGGGTAAGGAGGGCAAGGAGGCCTAATTTCATAGTAATGATTACAGAAGGTCTGGGAAACCGAACGTTTGTGCGAGAGAAGCGTATGCCTCGGCTGCGGTCAAGATCGACTGGCGCTGTGGCCTTGTGCATTTCTAAAAATCTCGCTTGGCATAGCCGCCGCTCGCGCCTGTGTTGAAGAATGGAAATCATCAAGCACACGGACGCGGATTACGCGGAGAAACGCGCGCGTCTCAATCGCCGGGCTGCCCCGGCCCCTGAAGTTGAGGCGACGGTGGCCGAGATTCTGGAAACGGTCCGAACGCGAGGCGATGCCGGGCTGCTTGAGCTCACCGAAAAGTTTGATGGAGCTACGCTGACCGCGGAGACTCTGCGAGTGACCGAAGCCGTTATGGCCGAAGCCCGGGAATCTGTTTCTGATGAGGTGCGCGAGGCGGTGGCTGCCGCCAAGATCAACGTGAAGACCTTTGCCGAGGAGTCGATGCGTCGGGACTGGTCGCGTACGAATGCGCAGGGTGCTGAAGTTGGAGAACGATTTCAGGCCTTCGAACGTGTGGGTATTTACGTGCCAGGTGGCTCAGCGCCACTGGTGTCCACCGCCATTATGACAGTGACGTTAGCTACGGCTGCGGGGGTGCCACAGATTGTCGTGACCACGCCTTGCGATGCATACGGGAAGGTCAATCCTGCGCTTCTTTATGCGTTAGGAGAAGCTGGTGCTCACGAAGTATACAAGGTAGGTGGGGCGCAGGCGCTCGGTGCCCTGGCCTATGGGACCGCGACAATCAAACCTGTCATTAAAGTATTTGGACCTGGAAATGCCTATGTCATGGAAGCCAAGCGTCAGGTCTTTGGATCCGTGTCTGTGGACCTCTTGCCTGGTCCAAGCGAAGTGCTTGTTTTAGCTGATGAAACAGCCAATCCGGCTTTTATCGCCGCTGATATGTTAGCCCAAGCGGAACATGACCCTGTCAGCCTCGTTGGCTTTGTTACTCCTTCGGCGGCGTTGCTAGAGCGGGTCGTGAAGGAAGTCGAGAAGCAGAAGCCTTTCCTGAGCCGTAGTCCTATCATTGATAAAGTGCTCGCCAACGGAACGTTCCTCCTGCTGGTCGAAGACTTTGCGGAAGGTGTCGCCATCGCTAATGACTATGCCCCGGAGCACCTCAGCCTCGTCTGTGCTGACGAAGATGCCTGGATTCCAAAAATCACCACGTCAGGCGGCATCTTTGTCGGCAACTACTCGCCTGTGGCTGTTGGGGATTTCCTGGCTGGGCCAAGCCATGAATTGCCGACGGGTGGAGCTGGGAAGTCGTTCCCGGGGCTCACGGTGGATCAGTTTCAACGCCGCACGAGCGTGGTGAAGCTCGACCGCGAGGCAATCGCCAAATCTGCGCCCATTGTCAGTACCTTCTGTGCTGTTGAAGGTCTCGACGCCCATGCGCGCTCGGCGACGATTCGCTTGGCTGAGGAGTCGTAGGGTCCCAAGTAGCGGCGCTTTCCAAGCGCTGACTGCGGGCGGTCGGGCGCCTAGAAATCGTCTGTCTATGGTTCGTTATTCAACTCTAAGCGCTCAGAAAGCGGCGATTCGTTCAGCTTGATCACCTCCGTCTCTGGGGCTGAGGCTTGCTTAACCCTATGAAGAAACTCACTTTCATCAGCTACCTTCGCGTTCTCGCCTTTCTTTCGAATGTCATGGCGGATCGGAAGTGCTCGCCTCTTGAGTAGCATGGAAACGCCAAGCGGATCGCTCCTGATGGCAAATTGAAGGACAAAGCAAGTGTTGCCAATCACCCAAGTTGGATGGTGAAGCCACTCGAGCCCGTTTACTTTCGCATGGAGTCTCAAAGTTCAGGCGGCGTTGGCGCCGATGAAGGAAACACTTTGTCCAATGGCCTCTGTCCCTGGAACTGGTTCAAGAAGAAGTAGATCTTCTTTTAAAGCTAAGATTTATCGAGAGGCGAGAGGAGTAATGCCATCGTCTTTTTTCATTTATAGTGAAGCTGCCGGAGCCGCTTGACGCTCCTTCGGCTGGTGCTACGGTTTTGCTATTATGAAGAATCTTTTGTTCGTCTTCTTTGTCTTTGCTGGAATGATCACCTTCTTCACGCAGGCCATGGTATTCGCGTCTCGGGTGAACGGCCTGTACTTCTGGCTCGCTGTCGTTGCGTTCATCGCGGCTATGGTGGTGATCGGATGTTGGAGTCTTAGTGCCAAGGCGACGAATCGAGCGGGATGGCTTTTCATGATCGTCATGGCTGCTTTCTGTATCGGGACGGCGCTCGAGAGTTTCGAAGGCAGTTCTAGTCTCTTGAAGATCGGCTTCTTCGTTGTCTACGCAGGTGTGGGTGCCCTAGCATTCATCCGTGAGAAAGGCGACGAAGGTCACGGACAGGCAACTGCGCATTAAGAGCTAGTTTCCCAGTAAATCGCTGCGAACTGCTGGAACGCGGTCACCAATTGTAAGCAGCAACTGTCGATAAGCTTCTCCAAACTGCTTGTTTGTAAGGGCACCATGTTGCTCAGTCTTCCTCCGTTCGTCTTTATAGACGTAGTGCCTGATTTGGTTGTGGTGCCGGCGCGCGGCGCTTACCATTTCCAAGCTCTCCCAAATCTCGATCACTTCATGAATAGCGCTCTTGTAAGCGCTCCTAGCCATGGGGCTTGCTAGGCACCGGCGAAACAGGATGCTTGAACTAATCGCATGGTTGCCATTGTCTCTACGGTGCATCACATCGAACCTCCTCACTACTCCTTCGACCGCGATAAACTTCAGCATTCGATCGGTGCCGATGTGTTTCCCAATAACTTCCAAATACGTCGCCTTGTCGGTAGCGCTGTGAGTGACGGCGAGCAACTCTGTTAGATTAGAGTTGTCGTTCGTTTCGAGATCAAAGTCCGACTCGGTTCCAAATACCTGTAACCATCCTTTTCGTAGAGGTTGCCACGGTGATCGACGAACCACCGCTTCAGGAACTGCTTATCTTTGGCTTCAACATTCGTCTAAACACCGTAGAACTCGCTGTTCACGTATAGGCGTGCATTGTTGCAGCGAGGCGCTGGGACGCCGACTTCTCGATGGACGGCATAGGCAAGACGCTCCGCCAGAAAGGTTGGATCGTCATAGTTGTTGTTAAGCGTTAGTCGATTCAGCCCCCTAAAGCGTTGATCTTCCACAAATTTATCAAAGTTGATCTTTAAGGCGGGCTTCTTTTCGAAGGACTGGAAGCTCCCCTCGCCCTTGATGCGAATGCCCACACTTCGAACCGCTTTCGCTTTCCCGTCTTTATCGTAAACGAAGTCGCCCGTCACGTAGGTAGCCTTATTCGGATCCGTTTGACTGCGCACGGAATTCAGGGCTTCAACGGATGCTGCCAGAAGCTCCAAATCAAATCGAGGGAACTTATCAGGGGCGTATAGTTCAGCAGAATTCTTAATCCTACAGGGAAGAGAATGGGCCGAGACGGCAAAGAGACCGGAAAAGCCGGTGACGAGAAGGAGTCGATTGACTCCCAATATCACACAAGCATTGCAGAAACGCCCCTCCCTTAATGCAACCAAGGGAAATCGTTGCCACGCTACCGCGTCACCAGGACGAACTGTTCTTTCCCTTGGCGAATGATCCCGAGGACTACGGATTCGCCTTCGATAGACTCTCCCGCCTGTAAGGCTTCTCGAGTTGAAGTGATCGGAGTCCGACCAATCTCGACAATGAGATCGCCTACCTGAAGGCCACGCCGACCAGCAGGACTCAGGGCATCTACTTGGACGACAACGGCTCCTTCATAGGCCTTGTCGAGGCCAAGTTGCTCGCGGATGGAATCATCTAACGTTTGTGTGCTGACGCCTACCAGATAGAAAGGAGTTACCGAGGGGAGTTCATTGTCTTGTTCAATGGCCACCGCTTCGCCTGGCGCCGGTTCGCGGTCCCATCGGTTGCGATTGACATAACTGCCTTCCACAGCGCGCTCGCCCAGGGTGATGGGGACATCGATGACCTCGCCTTCGCGTACGATTCCGAAGAGGACTTGGCTGCCAGGTTCGGTCCGGCTGACATCGAGCCGAAGCTTTGTCCGATCGGTCACGCGTCTACCTTGATAATCGATGATCAAATCATTTGTTTGGAGTCCGGCCTTGGCTGCGGGAGAACCAGGCACCACGGTTGCAACCAGCGCACCGGAGACGTCGCGGCGTCCTAACCGACGCGCCATTGTCGCGTCGAGCGATTCCAATTGAACACCCAAGTAGCCGCGGTTGACGCGTCCTTCGTCAAGGAGACTTTGGACGACGCGGATAGCCATATTAATGGGAATGGCGAAACCGATGCCCGTGCTAGCACCGGTGGTGGAATAGATCATCGAGTTGATCCCAATCACACGACCCGACGAATCCACCAACGCCCCGCCCGAGTTCCCGGGATTGATCGCAGCGTCAGTCTGAATGAAATCGCCGTAGAACTCGCCGCCGGGCCCAACATTGCTGCGTCCTTTTGCGCTGATAATACCGTGAGTGACGGTCTGAGTGAGTTCGAAAGGATTGCCTACGGCTAGGACAACGTCGCCCACATCACAGAGATCGCTGTTCGCTAGTGGCGCTATGGGTAAGTTAGTCCCGTCGATCTTCAATAGAGCAACGTCGGTTGTGGGGTCTGCCGCGATCAGTTCGGCTTGATAACTTTCCTGCGACTTGGGCAGGGTGACAGTGATTTCATTCGCGCCTTGGATCACATGGTTGTTCGTGATGATGAAACCCTCTGGAGTGACCAATACACCTGAACCGAGTCCTTGCTGTTGGCGCTGTGTCCGACGTTGCGGTACGGCGTCCTCACCTAAGTAACGCCGCAAGACCTCATCCCAAACGGGATCGGCTTGGCGCTGAGTCACACGGGCCGAGGAAATGCTGACGACTGCCGGAAGTACGCGCTTGATGACCGGCGCATAGGTATTCGGCATGGAACCGTTACGTTTTATATCGCTGCGTTCTATCGTGAGCCTCTCCGTGAAGACGGCAGAATTCTGGCCATGGAGGAGGCTAGCGGAGCCTAACCAGAGGGCTGCGAGTGCTAGAGCGTTGATCAAAGGGGATGTCTTCATATTCAGTAAACTAAAAGCCGTCGGCGAAGTGGCAATTATTCGGATTCGCCGCGAACGCAGTTGTCCAACCCGCCATCCTTCAGGTCCTTGCGGGTGGCGGCCCGCCATTCGCCTTTTAGAGCAGGGAACGCACCCGAGGAGGGCGTGAATTCGTCGTCATAGACCGCCTGAATGTCGTCCCAGTAGAGTTCACATTCATCGCACAAGGCGACGATGCGTTTCTCATCTGCAGCCATCCAGAAACGGAGCAGGCCATTCTCACAGAAACCGCAGGTGCGAACGTAGGGAAGTAGGGGTGAGGCACTCATAAGAAGTGGCTGGTGATTTAGTTAGGAAAGGCCGTGACGACATTCCTTGTGCCGGTGTCATAGACGAAACGGATCGTCTTCAACGCCGGATTGCGTCGTTGCCCCCCCACTTGACCGCCAAGGTAGCCGATGCGGCGTCCCATGGACACGGTGCAGGTGCTGCGCGAACCTTCATTTCGAGGACGCACCCCTTGCTGCTGCGCGTGTTCCCACGCTTTGTCTAACAACGCAAAGACCTCTGCCTCCGAGTTAGCATCAAAGACGCCGTGCTTCCCTGCGCGGCGCGGCTGATCTTGGGCGTGCAGCATGATGTGCTCGACTCGAGTGAGCCCTTTTGGATCACGACCTTGGTAGGTGAGTCCGATGGGACTTTGCCAGGTGGTCTTGCCTGTCTGCTTCAGCTTGAAAGGGCCAGCAGAAGCTCTGTTCTCAGAGGACGCGATGATTGGTGTGCCACCAATCACCCTAACCTGATCAGGGCCAGTTAATTTGATCTGAGGCTTTCCCTTATAGAGTTCTACCACGCCGGCGACGACGATGCTCTTGCCCTTGTAGAGCGCGGCAGGTCCACCGGCGGGGAACTTCTTTACCAGGTCTGCCAGGCACACGATCTTGAATTCGGAACCTGCGAAATTTAGAAAGTGGGTCCCGCTCGAAGAGACGTTGGCTTTAGCCACACGGCCGGAGACATTGACCGCCTTTCCCATGGCCTCCGCGATCTTGGCCGCACTCGTCGCCGGGATGGCGGCTTCTTTGGGGGCCTCGCTTCGCACGAGTAGGCCGATAATAGCGATGACCAAAGCTGCCAGCCACGGCAGTTTCTTGGGTGGTCTTTTCATAAGCGCCACGAATAGCCAAAGAAGCGCCGGGGGTCAACCGGGAGGCTGAATTCCCACTTTACAATCGTGTCCAAGAAGCTACTTACAAAGTCATGTTCGCTTTCATCGATATTCGCGCCGGGCTCATTCTAGCCATGTGCGCTTGCTTGGTCCTCGTGGGTATCTATCTCCTCTACGCGACCAAAGAGTTTAGGAAGTAAAGCCTTAGTAATTCCACGTGCCGCTATTGTTAGCGGGTGGAGGTGTTTGAGGTGCCTGTTGGGGATACTGATACGGTTGGTTGTAGCCCCCGGAAGTATCGTTGCGGTAACGAGCTTGCCCGGTTTGCGGCACACGGCTGCGCATACGTTCGATGTCTAGTCCCATGCCGTAAAACGTGTGCCCACAGCTAGTCAGGCTGAACAGACAACTGGTGGCCAGAAGAAGACTGAAGATAGAGAGCAGCAAACGGGACATTTGTTCAGATAAATTAATATTACTGAATTCTTAATAACTTTTGATCAGAAATGCAAGAAGGATTGCAGTCATTGGGCGACCTGATGGTCAATAGTGAAAGGGCTGGTTTCCGGAGTGCTTGTTCTCGATAAAGCCATCGACGCCAGACCCGGCAACGGTTGCAACGAAGTAGGTGCGGTGACGGGCGTCGTGACCGAGATCTGATTTTACGAGCTTGTTGATGCGCGCTGAGATCATGGAGGAACGATTGAGTTGGATTTTTGCGGCCATGAAGGGGCCCCTGATTGTCGCCACACAGAGTCCGATGATCCAATAGCCAGTTTGTAGTTCATCGCTGGATGCGAGAATCCAGCGACTCAGAATCGTGAAGGGGGTCTGTTAGGGGCATTAACTGTAAACAAGTGACACTTCATCTCAGCCAGTGCTTGTGAAGCAACGCGGCACCTTGGTCGCGATTGGGTCGCTTTTACCATGAGTTGAGGTATTGGAGTTGAATATTCTTATGCTAGTTACATCTGGTTTGGTGATCTTGCATTGTCTGGTCCAATGCAGCCCATACCAGGAATTGCTTACCTCTCTCTGGTAGCTAATGCCTGGAATCTTTTCTTCAGGTCATGGCTGGAAGGGCGCGCTGTCGAAGATTTCATGGGTGGCTCGATTCTGGTGCTAGCGTTAGTTTGTGTGGCGCTCTGGCTGCCGATTCTGCTCGGAGCGATGCTCTATGTAATCACTTTATTCTATCGTAAGCGGCCCTTGGTGAATGCTGTTCATGCTCTCGTCGTGATCTTGATCACCTTTGCGTTGGCGGGGATACACTATTGTAAGCGGGAAAGGAGGCTCTTTGACAGGTGGCCTCATCTAAGGGTCATAAATGGACGCTGATTTCCGTATGCCTACATCGGAATCGTCGCCGCGTCGCCGATCATGCTATTGCTGATGTCTTCGGTGCCAGCTTCCGTGTTTTCTGTTGGATTGCTGTTAGGCAATTGCTCCATGAGTACTCGTAGGTCGTTTGCGTACTCGCTATCCAGTCCAGTTTTGACGAGTTGGCGGTGTAAGTCGGCCGCTCTAACGAGGTTTGCTTCTTCGGCCGTGGCGATACGTTTGCCTGGGTCTGGGTGAATGAGTCCCTGACAGAGGGAAACCAGATCTTTATTTCGAGCGACGTCGCTTGGTAGCAGCGATTGCAGGCGGTCTGGCAATTGCTGCTTGGCTTCACGAAGGGCGTCTATGGACTCAGCCTCTTTGAAGAGTCGGCAGCCTGCAAGCATTTCGACCAGGACAAAGCCGAGACTGGCCAGGTCGGTTTGAGCAGACTTGGGGGCACCATCAAGAATTTCTACGGCTGCGTAGGCAGGTGTCCAGCTGGTTCGTGCACCCCCCTTCTCCATGTCGACGGCTGAACCTAGGTCGACGAGTTGCACATCCCCTGTCTGATTCACCATCACATTGCTCGGCTTGATGTCGCCGTGGGCCACTCCGACTCGATGCAGCGATGCTAAGCCTGTGAGAGATTCTCGCAGGATCTGAATCGCGATGCCCGGTTTGAGCCGGGAATGATGAAAGCCTTTCGTGATGACGACGTCATTGAGCTGGGCTTTCTGCGAATCGGACAGGTGATCTCCGACCCATGTCAACGTCACTGGGTGGAGGAGATGGCGTAGATCGTATCCGTTGACCCATTCCATAACCATAACACGGATGCCGTCGTCCTCGATGAAATTGTGAACGTTGAGTAACTGATGGCATTGCAATTGGGAGACGTGCATAGCGACTTCTGCCATGCGGCCCATATCTGATATATAGTCTGATGCTGATGCATAGACATTTGGAGAGAACGCTTTGAGAGCAATGGGTATGCGAAAGCCATCGACGCCTGCGCGTTCGCAATGATAGACCACGCCTTGACCACCCTGACCGACATACCGGAGCCCTTCATACTGGGAGTCCCAATGAAGCGCATTTCGAGTCCTTAAGCTTTGAAACTGCTGCATCAGTGTCGCCACTCTTGGATCTTCTTGAGAATGGACTGCAGTCGAAGCGGTTTGCAATGGGCTTGATGGGTTCACCAGTTAATCAGCAACGCCTCAGACAGAACGCAACTGAATCGAAGAACTACTCCGGCGAAGTGCTTGCGCGAAGTCGGATGGACTTTCGTAACGAGATGTTCTGCTCGCATTCGCGGACCATGAGCTCACTAGCGGTATTTTTGAGGGTTTCGAGGGGAACGGCAGACCACGTCTCAAGGTTGTAGGAGATCCCGATGATGGGAAAGATGCCTTCCAAGTCTGCAACTTTGGCGCCCGCGTGATCCGAATCAGCCGGTGTCGCTCCTAGATGACCTCGGTAGTCCGCACATCACACCTGCAAACGATGTTCGATTGCTTGCACTTCTCGGACTATACTAGTGTTTTCAAGCGAGTTCTATTGGGCATGCATCAGGAAATCGTCGCGGCATTGCGCGGTGATAATCCGCCATCGA
>Ga0222717_10000703_pt1 | contig 28618 bp, 35 predicted proteins | sample C33_18DmetaG_FD_165053 | JGI IMG/M metagenome (GOLD analysis project Ga0222717, IMG submission 165053) | Estuarine water microbial communities from San Francisco Bay, California, United States - C33_18D | ecosystem: Environmental > Aquatic > Marine > Unclassified | place: USA: California... | reverse complement strand
GGTACAATTGGTAGCGCTTCCTCTCCTACAGCTATCGGAATTGCTAGTGACGGTATTGTAACGTTTGCTGACGATATCAAGATTAAAGATGCTGGTACAATTGGTAGCGCTTCCTCGCCTACAGCTATCGGAATTGCTAGTGACGGTATTGTAACGTTTGCTGACGATATCAAGATTAAAGATGCTGGTACAATTGGTAGCGCTTCCTCTCCTACAGCCATTGGAATTGCTAGTGACGGTATTGTAACGTTTGCTGACGACATTAAGATTAAAGACGGAGGCACTATTGGGGTAGCCTCTAAAGCCGAGGTAATAACAATAGCTGCTGATGGAGACACTGCAATTGCTGGGGGTCTAGGTATTGCCGGTAACACTGCTCCTGTAGCCGCTGCTATTAGTCTCGGAACCCCCGCTAATGCAGTAATTAGAACACATGCGGCTTCTGGAAAAGCAAATATCATTGTTGGAGATGCGACTGCTACTTCTTCATATAACTTAGATGTTAGGGGTACAGCTAATGTAGGAGCATTTTTAACTCAAGGAGTTGACCCTCTTGCTAACGATCTTGCAACCTTTAATAGGCTAAATGCTAATATTAATGTGGTGCAAGATAATGTTGCTGCTGTTGCAGGAACTACGCTATCTCCTGCTACAAACGTTGTTACTAGTGTGGCAGGAGCAAATGCTTATGGAATTGGAGCAGCTGTATCAGTTATTGGGAGAACACGGGTGTCTTTATCAGGAATAGGACAGCTACCTACTACAGACTATGTTGTACCTGGTTCTGGCGTAATACAGCTCACAGACCCTTCCGCAACAATTCCTGCGGGAATACCTATTCACATTAATTATTGGAACTAACTTGGAAAAAATACGACAACTAACTACTGAATTAACTTTTCGTTGTAACGCAAAATGCCCGGCATGTCACAGATTAAAACCACTTAGAGTTAATTTAAATGACGCTAAATATACAATAACTCTTGAAAATTTTAAAACTTTGTTTTATCCAGAATTATTACAAAACCTAGAATGGTTAATATTTAATGGTAATTTTGGTGATTCAATAATGAATCGTGAGTTTAGAGAGATTATAAGTTATGTAAAATTACATGATACAAAATTATTAATTCATACTAATGGTGGGATACACGATAAAGATTATTGGACAGATGTTGGAAATATTTTAACAAAACAAGACATTATTAATTTTGATTTAGATGGTCTTTCTGATACTCATTCTCTTTATAGAATTAATACTACATATGAAAAAGTGTTAGAAAATGCTAAAACAGTAATTGATTGTAACAGTACGCAAGTTCATTGGAAATATATAGTATTTGATTATAACCAACATCAAGTAGAAGAAGCCAAACAAGTAGCTATAGATTTAGGTTTTACTACTTTTAGTACTGTTACTACTAATAGAGATTTCCATCCCCCAAAAGATGGAATTTATAGACACCACAAGCGAAAAAAAGATTTATCAAAGATTCCTAAAAAAATTATCTGTTCATGGGATGATTGGGGTAAATGGTATATTTCTCCAGAAGGATTAGTGTTTAGATGTTGTTGGACAGGAGGGCACTATTATGATGAAAATAATTCTAAGTTTTATTACATAAAAGATTATGAACACTTATTTAACGGACTTGAGGTTCCCTTAGAAAAAATTTTAAACTATCAATATTGGGGAAAATTACAACAGTTTTTACAAGGGTACGATAGAAGCTTTAGTTTGTGTAAATCTCAATGCGGAAAAATTGTAAGCAGCAGAGAAAAAGTAGAAGAAGACTTAAAGACGGGAGAAATTACCCTTTTTAATTCCTCAAATCAAATTGATAATTAAATAAATAGAGTCAACCCTACTATTCAAATAGATAATCAAATTAAAATTGGCTTTTTAAATTAAGCTGTTTTATAATACTAATATGGAAAATCAAATAACTATTTTAGGAATTACTACTAAAAACTTTGACATTTGCCCTGGGGCAGTCGAAGCGTTTACTGCTATTAGTAACTATGTAGAAGACATGAGTGCTACGGATAAAGGTTATGTTTCTAGCGCTTTGTCAGAGATGGACACTCTTCTTGCATTGGAAAAAGCAGTAGTTGCTAGAGGAACTGTTTCAGAGGAAGAACTATCAGCCGCTTTTGGTTTTTCAAATTCGATCTTATACTTTGTTGGACTCGCTGCGAGACATTTACTAGATAGTATGCAATTTTTGTCTAGTTTTTCTTTTATGGAAATGCATCTTACTCAAATTATGCATCCAACAGATTCTATTAATCCTTTAGTTAATAAAGAAGAGGAAAAAACAATGAAAATTAAAGACGGACACACAGATGTTGCTTCTGCAATGAGACAGTGTAGACAAATTTTAGAAGAAGTTGCGGATATCCAACAAGCGTTACCTTCGGATATGGAAGCTTCTTTACCTAGTTGGTGGACAAATAAATTAGCTGTTTCTTCGGCGTATCTAAACTCACTAAGAGATTATATTGTTTATAGTAATTCAGAAACAACCACACTATCTCAAGGAGAGTGTGAAGTAGAGATTAAGTTAGATGCCACTGAAGAAGGGTAAAAGCCAAAAAACAATATCGGCTAATATAAAAGAATTAAATAAGAAGAGTGTAGGTAAATCTAGAAAAAAATCTATCGCTACACTTTCAAAACGGCGTGGAGTTTCAAAAGCTAAAGCCCAGAAACTGCAAGCTGTCGCGATTGCCTTAAGCAAAGCTGGGAAATCGCGAAAAGGTAAATAACCTATAAAAGGAGAATAAACTAATGGCAAATAAGGCTATTCATAAGGTAAGCCCTGAGCTAACAGATAATGCTCAGTTTAAAAGCGTACACGAAATTCCCACTACAATTTTAGGTTCTGGAGATACTATTCTAGTATATCCCGGAACATATGCCGACCCTCGCACATCTAATGTTGGAGATGTAGCAATTGTAGGTGTTGGTGATAGAGATGAAGTTATTTTTAACGGATTTTCCATCCCTGATGCCACTTCTCAAGGATCAAATGTTGTTATTAAAAATGTAACAATCAATGCTGCAGGACTAATCGTAGGTAACACAGAAGTTACAGTTAAAGTATATGATTCTGTTCTTAACGGCACTGTTGGTAATGCAAGAAGTGCTGCTCTTGCCCTCGCAAATGGTGCGGTTACGGCAGGTGTTACAGACGCTAATGCTGCTGGAGATGCTGGTGTAAGTATGAACGCGGCAATTACTCTTGATCATTGTGAGTTAGGAACTACTGTAGGACCAGGGTACGGTATTGTACAACACTGTTCTGGTACTGTTACCCTAAGACACTGCACGATTGCTAGTGATGCTGGCGCTCTGTCAAACGGTAATATGACTATTGAACACTGTACATTCACGGGAGCTAATAACTATGCTTCTACAATTGCTGCAGGACTCGCACCAACAATTACAGTTCGTGGTTCTCATGCTGCTGCTGCTAACGCAGGTAATCATACGGAGACAGTTGTAGCTGCAATTTCGTAAAAATGATTTCTGATAGTGGGGTGATTATTTCTAAAAAAGAGTTAGTAACTGTACAAGTTTACTACTGGATGCCAGATTATAATAATATTATACAAGAATTTTTATGGCAAACTTTAGATATAACCCCCCACTTTTTCAGAGTTCATAGATTTTTAAACTTCTGGCATAAAAATATTGATGCTATAATAAAAGAAGTTAATGTCGCAAATATGGATGGAAATTCATATAATATTTCAAAAGGAGAAATTTACAATGGCTAGAAAAGTAATCGGATTTGATGTTACTGGTATGGCAGAAAATTATAAGAACGCAGGTTCTGTAGATAAAGCTGCTGCAGGAGGGTCTTCTGCTAAAGGTAACTATAACCAACCAGGTGGTATGGTTAATAAAAACAATCCCATGAAAGCTGCTAAAGGGTATATCGACGCTACAGGGTCGATGGGTGAAAACACACCTTCTGCAGAGATGGGCGGTGCCCCAAGTAAGGGTCGCGGATATAATAAATAAGGAGAACCAATATGGTCGCAAAACCCGGAGGTCTAGGCGATAAAAAGTTAGTTCAAATAGGCGGAAGTAACCAGTACGGCTTTATTGAATATGATGATAAACGCGTAGAAAAAGCAAAACAAAGGTATTTAGAAGGAGATTCTGTTACCTCTACTCTTAAAGCTGTTTATAATGGTGAGGGCGTTAATGTGAGTGATATGCCAAATAGGACTTTGGATTACGGTACTCCCTCAAAAGATAAAAACCCTTAATGTCTTATTTAGCTCCTGATTTTCTAAGAAGAACGTCAGGACGGCTAGTTAAGATTACAAAAAAGGGTAGATATTTAAAAGACGGCGGGTATAAGCCGAGAAAAACTAAGTCTCCTAAAGTAAAAGTTTTTAAAAAAGGAAAGTTTATACCTAAAGAATACTCATACTAAAAAAGCCCTCTTTTACGAGGGCTTTTTTTTATGCTCTATTTTTTACCCACCTATTCTTAGGCTCACAGACATATACAGACGCTTTACTAGTTTGTATGACTCTACTATATATATCATTTCTTTTTTCTATATCCACACTTAAAAAAACTAAATCTTCGTGTCCTAAAAATCCATAATCAAACTCACAGCCGTCTGCATGAATAACTTTAATTCTATCATTAATGTTAGCAGAATCCAATAATAATTGACTTATTCTTATACAGTTTTCATCGTAATCTATCCCAATTAAGTTAATATGTTCATATTGTTTATAAACATCAAATAAACTATAAGGATAAAATCCAGAACCTACTAGAACTATATTTTTACATGATTTAAACTTATATCTTTCTTTTCTGTTTACTAAAGTTTTGATTATCCATGCGTTTTTTTCACAATTAGTAAAACCAAGACTGAAATCCATATGCTCTTTAAATAGCTTAATCCAGTTCCATTCGTTAGCTTTTTGGTCATGTTGCCATCTTACTTTTATTGTTTTAAGTTTATTGGCTGCATCTGTATAAGGTGTTAGCTGTTTCTTTTGCACCATTCAAATTAAACTCACATTTTTTAGGAAATTTATCATACTCATCTAGTATTTCTTGTATTTGTTTTGATATATTATTTAAGTTTTTCACTGAACAAACTTTAAATAAATCATAAGGTTTCATCACATAGCTTCTAACAAATTGTTCTACTTTTCCCCCATCTTCCCTGGGAATAATAATACTAGGTGTTCCACTTGAAATTATTTCCATAGTACTATTATAGCCTCCGTATGTTATAAACATCGTACTAGACTCTATAAGTTTGGCTAAGTTTGGTATGTAATCTACTACCAGTATGTTTTTAGCTTTTCTTTGTCCAATTCTGTCTTTTAGTTTTTTATTTGCTAATAGAACAACAAAATCTAATTCAGGAAAATTTGTTGCTGCTCGTAAAATATGTGCAAAGATAGATAAAGTTTCTTCTTTGTTTAGCCCAACACTTACATAAACTTTATTATTTTTTTTACTATGTTGTCCCTGATTAGGGTTTGTAACATATCCTGTATATTTTATTTTATCTTCTATATCTTTATTGAGCGATGCAGGATCACAAAAAGCTAAAGAATCTGGCAATAAAGGAAGTACTTTTGGGTCACCGTGTATTAATACTTTATCTAAATAATATTTTACTACTAAATTTTGAGTTGTAGCAACCCAATCTTTTAGTCCTTGTTCATGTGGCTCATCCCAAGGAAAATCCCTAATACTACAAACAATTTTTATGTCCCGCTTTTTAGCTGCTTCAAAAAAAGCAAACAATTCAAAAGCCCATTGATGTCTACAAAAAGGAAAACCCTCAGAGACTATTAATTTAATTGGATTATCGTCTAAAAACTGTTTCCACCTATCAATTCTTTTTAGGATTAAGGGTTCTTTCATTAGAGCTTTAAATATATTAGGCTCTGAATGATCATAATCTTTTGGTTGCACTAAAGTAAATTCTTTTTTTATACCTTCTATTTTAAGAGGGGGCTTGAATAAATGATTTACTATGTAACAATCTGTTAGTTTTGCTGTTTCTTCTGCAATATGCTTTATTCTCATACTGTGGCCTAAACCACTATAATACTGTGTTAAAAATAAAATACTCATTTTGTAAAATATCCCATGTATGTTGCCAATTACCTACTTGATAGGTTATACCTTTGTGATTATCTGCAATCGTTTTTTTCAAGGGGTAGTCATTTCCTTCTGGATCGGTTCTATCTCCGAAAAACAGCAATTGATCTTTTTTACTAAAATCTTTAATAATTTGACTTTTGTCATACCCTTTAGGAGATATATCTATACCAGTCTCCCCTCCTACTTTTGCTTCTAAGTCTGGAAACAATAGATTAAAATTACGTGCGAGACAGTCTCTTTCTGCACATGCTTTGTCCCATACAGTATACTTTGCACGTTGTTTATTGTTAGCGTTACGTCCTACTACACTAAAGTTTACCATACCTGGACGATGTTCAAAATGTAGTCCTGCCCGAATATTAAAATTACTTACAATTAATTGTTCACTTAACCAATCCTGCGCATTTTTAGGAATAACCCATTCGTTTGCTCTAATATTTATATCCTTTTCCCAAACATCATTGCCATTGCAGTTATAAACACGCTTACACAAGTTATAAGTAGCTTCACTAATTTGTTCTATTGTTTTAGGTTTGTCGCTACCGGTAACTAGATATACTTCATTAGTTAAACAAAATTTATTAAAGAACTTCTTAAATTTTACATCAATAATACCTCTACTAGGTGTTATCGTCCCGTCTACGTCAAAAATAAACTTATTGCTCACAAACACGTCTCCGAAGGTCGCTTGAACTAAAACGGTGGTCTCTTTTATTAAAATGTAATTCTATATCACGTTTGCGACAAATATCCTTACCAGTAAAGTCTTTGTCTCGATACTCTTCTCCTAATATACGAACATCAATTGGATACATACTGAGTATATCTTCTAAATCTTTTTCTAACCCATAAGGGATAATTTCGTCTACGTACACCACCCCTTTTAGTTGTGTATATCGCTCAACTACTGTCTGTATTGGGGAATTTTTTTCTTTTCTATCTAAACTAGGATCAACTTGTAAACCACATATGAGATAATCACAATGCTCTTTTGCTTCGCGCAACATAATTATGTGCCCTGCATGTAGTAAATCAAATGTTGAACAGGTAAACCCTACAATCATTCGTTAACAAATTCTTTAATCATAGGAAAAATTGGCTCTATAACATTAGCACAAGCACGCGCTACTTCCATATGTTCTTTTTGAGTACCGTGTCCGCTACGGAGTTCAATATAATGAACCCAAGAACGTAAAGATCCGCTCATGTATAAAGTTGTTTTAGTAATTCCTTCCGGTAATACTTTGCGCGCTTGTTCTTTAGCAATACCTTTTTTAATAGCCCAGTCGTATTCTTTCTTAGCCAACTGTGCAATACGCATCTGTGCATGAAGCCAATCAACTTGTAGTTTTTCGTCATCCACTTCTACTGAATTTTGCCTGTTCTTTTCGTCTTGTAAACGTGCCTCACTGAATTCAACCATGTCTCCTTGCGCTTCTGGATTAGCGTATCGTTGGCTAAATTCTTGAAAAGCAAAACTGCGATGTCTTACAATTTGATGCGCAATGTCACGAGTAGTTTGTATCTCTAAACAAGCATTGACCATTTCTAACGGAGACCAGTGACCGTGCTTAATGAGATAACGAATAAGTTTTTCTGATGTTTCTTTATTCATTTGATTTGCGGGATTTGATACTCTAGCACAGTATGCTATTATGTCTTGTAAGTTATCAAATCCTATAAATCCTTCTTCAGGTGGCTGTGAGTATGATATTAATTTTACGTTCATAGTCTTAACCAAGTCCTTAACCTTTTATTTAAATCTCTTATTTCTTTAGTCATATATGTTATAGCAAACAACATTATATTGCCTAATAAGATAAAAAACAACTGTGATAAGGTAATTTTCTCAATATAAAACAAATAAGTTTCTATTAATAAGAATTCTATATTTATTTTAAATAACCAAAATATAGGGTCTTTTAATTTATTTAACACCACTACTACCAAAACCTCCTCTATTAACTACAAGTTGTTCTGTAGCAGCATTATCTAATGAAATGGTATCTTTTTTATTTTTAGTGATACCTCTCTCTTTCATTTTTTCTTCTTGAACCCACCGATTTCCTTGTGATAAAATTACACTAGTCTCAATTGCCTCTACATACTCAAAAGAAACTAAAGGTACAGGTCTAAAACACGCTTGAGCAATTCTATCTCCTTGAGCAACCATAAAAGTTTCTTTACCAGAATTATATAGAATTACTTTAACTTCATTCCTATAAGCAAAATCTACTGTACCAGGACTATTAACAATCATAATTCCATTTTTAAAAGCTAACCCGCTCCTAGGCCTGATTTGTATTTCCCAATAAGGTTCCTCAATTTGAAAATATAATCCTGTTCCTACAATTACTCTTTCATTTGGCTCAATCCAGATATCTTCTTCTTCACAAGCTCTTAGATCGTATCCCGCATCAAAAGGATATTGTTGTTGTAGGTTCCACGTAATTCCAAATTTTTCTTCTAACCGTTTAGCTAGTTCACTTTTTTCAATTTTAACACTAAGCTGTAACACCTTGTAGTTCCTCCCAAGCTTCTTCTCCGTGTTTACCACATTTAATAGACTCTTCGTTGTGGTCTTTCAGAGTAATTAATTTTTGATTCCGTAAAAGTAAATCTTTACTTTGGTTTAGGTTTTTTAAGAATTTTGATTTTGCAGGAGTAATAGGTAAAGCTTTTAATAAGTTTTCTAATGTTTTGTGTTCCCTTGCTAAGGCTTGGGCTCTTTTTGGTCCAATACCCTCTACCCCTATTATATTATCGCTTTTATCCCCCTCAATTATTCTGGAAAGCATATATTCTTCTGGAGTTACTTGATATTCTTCTAGAAGGGTATCTATATTAATTTCTTTTCTTGAGAACATATTAAAAATAGATGTTTTATCGCTAATTAGTTGAAACAAGTCTCGGTCACTTGATACTATCCATGTGTGTTCAAAAGACTCTCCAATATTATTTACAAGATATGCAATAATATCATCAGCCTCTACGCCTCTAAACTTGTAATTTTCAAACGGTATTTGGTCGGGGATACTGTTTAGACAAGAGAAAAATTTATCAAATTTCTCCACAGTTTCTGGATCAGTTGGTTTTTTCCTATTTGCTTTATAGGAATCTAAAAGATCATTTCTATAATAACTTCTCCCGAAGTCAAAACAAACAATTACTCTTTTAGCTTGATAACTTTTTCCTAAACTTTCAATAGTTCTAGTAAAATCCTCAGTAAAGTTATCTACGTTTTTTCTTTGTAGCCATCTAAAGGCTAAATTGTTAGCGTCAATTAATAATAGATTAGTGGCAGCTGCAGAGGCATTCTCTACTTCTACCAAATCATTCCATGTTTTTGTGTTCATTGGTTTTCCTTTCTGTATATAATTTATTATACTACAAAACCTATATACAGTCAAGAAGTATTGTTCTTACTTTGCTTTTCTACTCAAATCCAAAGTCACACAATGAAAACCACCACTAATAATTCTATCATGTCTTAGTTCCAAAGGAATGACCTCAATTTTATGTTTATTTAACTCTTCTATTAACTGTTTTTGTTTTCTATCCACTATTGCTAAATTTGGATTTACGCTCAAAAGATTTAATCCAATCCACTCACTTGCTGCCCAAGGGACATCATATTTTTTAGGAGCAGAATAACATTCATCAATCCAGATTTTATCCCAAGATTTAAATAGTTCTGGTTGATTATCTTCCGTAACTCTACTAGCATTGTATAAAACTAATCCTTCTCTTAGGGGAATAATAGTACTATCTAAATGCGCATAAGAATATAGATCATGTAAAATATGCACCTTATATTCATTACCTAAAATTTCTTGTAACCACTGTCCTCCTAATTCGTTTCCTGTGTTACTAATTTGATAAAGAATATCGTTATTAATTTTCATACAATTTGCAGCTTCAAACATAGGTTCTTTGTTTAAAAGCGTAGGTTTTCTATTTATATCATCTGTTTGATAATTTTCATCTCTAAAGCTCGGTCTTGCTGCCTTTATCCAATCGTATCCTTTTTCTTCATTGTACTTTTTAAATATATATTCATAAGCTTTGTTTTCGTTTTTTCTATTTTCAATAGGACTTGGTGTTTCAATTATTTTATTCCCTATTACTAAGGTCAAATCTCTAGGACAGTGCCAATGCCAATCAAAAAGAGTATTCATACCTATTTCAGGTCTATAAACTTTTACCCCTAGCTGCTCTAAGGTTTGGGCTAGAATTTCTAAATCATCAATTTGCTCTCTTAAAATTTCTGATCGCCAAGTGCCTACTAATGTTTCAATATATTCTTTCTCATATTCGGGGTATACACAACTCATAAGACTCGTTGTTGGAGTAGGTATCTTACTTCCGGTTGCCGCACCTACTATAACTTCTTCTAAATGATCCCACTCATTGTTGCAATTGCTCATTCATTCTCCCATCCCAAACTCTAGAAAAACACAGTCTATTTGTATCATTCCCTCTGCTATAAATTGGATACTGATTTAATTTATCAATGCCAAAGTATACACAAGGTGAAATCTCTACGTTATAATTATTACAATAATAATCTTGTGCGTCTCTATATTTGTCGTAAATATAACTAGCTGAAAATTCTTTCATCATTTTTGCGCCTAAATGTGCGCTCATCAAATTTATATAATTATAATTGTTTTCGTTAATCACATAAAGTTGATCTTCAAACATTTTTCTTTGAAGACGAATACCTATTCGATGATGTTCTACAGGAAATACTTTTGATAAAGATGACACAACATACTCAATACAAGGATGTTCTAAATTTATGGTTAGTCCTTTTGCTAGATTGATATAGGCGAGGTCTACCATAACAGGTACATTTTTCTCATCACAAGCATCTAAAAGATCTTCTAGATAGTCAGGAACAGCTCCTGTATCGGAGAAAGGCACGCTAATCAATACTACATCGCCTTGTTTTATTTCTTCTTCCTCTAACCACGCAAATTTCTCATACCATAGTCCGTGCATCATTTGGTGATAAAAGTATTCCCCTTTAGCAAGCCTTAGTTTCTTATTCCTGTATCGAATATAAAATTGTGCAAAAGACTCTGTTGTGCCTTGTGTAAAACAAGCATGAGTATATTTCTCAATCCCAATTAAATTGTGGGTTGAGGGCATCCACTCCATATAGGTATTAAGAAACTCTTTTCTTATTTCATCAGGGCTCCTCTTTTGCCAAGATAAATCTTTAATAATAGTATTTCTATGCTCTACCGTTTCGGTATCATAGACGCTATATGCACCTCCAAAAGGTTTATCTTTATTGTCTGGTAGATTTGTGTAACGTGTTACCATAATAAAATCCCGACACCTGTAAGGTGTATTTATCTTCAAGGCCCGCATTTGCAGACAAATGTATCACTTGGTTATTAAAAATATAACCTTCATTAGCTTTCCAATGTGTACAAGGTTCTTCATCAAATTCTAGATAGTGTCCAGATTTCCAATCTTCTAGAAATATATTTGCCCTAACCTTCATTTCTTTCCTATCTGGAAACGCTGTAGTAATCTTGTGGAACATGTCTCTATGTTTTGGTATAATATTACCTGGTTCTTGTTTAATTACAGATACAGAAACTACCTCTATGTTTGTTTGTTTACCAAGCTCCTCATAATCAACCTCACCTCTTTCAAAAAACTTTTGATGAATAGCAGTGTTGTCTAACACTAAAGACTTCGGCATATTGTTGTCTGGGTGTAAATCTGCCTGTTCTATTTTTTGGTGTTGAATACAAGAACCCCGATAGTCTTCCCACTTTACATTGAAAAAGACTTCAGTATTTATAGTAATTTTAATAGGTTCTAAAATTCTAAACATCTCTTTATATAGTCTAATCCTTTTTTGGAGTTAAGTAGGAAGTTCTCATCACAGAATAGAACATGTATATCTTTGTCCACACACTGCTCAAATAACTCTATCCTTCTATTTATTGAACTGCTTAATCCATGCATACTTAACAAGGCAATTCCTTCTACCTCTGTCTCAGTGATAAAAAATTCTAGATGAGGATTCCAGTCTGTAAGAGTATATTCGTTATGCCATCCTACTGGTTTTACTCCTAATTTGTCCACATAGTTCTCTATAAAACTTCTTGCTATATAAAATGGCATAGTTCCAAGATAATCTCCAGCAGGGTCATTAAATACAATCCAACGTCTATTGATATCTATCTTTGGAGTTTCAACTATAGTGTTTGGAAATCTGAAATAACTACCAGGCTTACGATAACCATATTTTGTACCCTTATACATCGCTCGTATATCAAGACCAATACGAGTTTTTCCTGTAGTATTGTTTATGTTACCATGCCAGTGATCTTGGTCAAATAACCACGCCTGTCCTTGTTTTATTTCTACAGGATAAGACATTTGATAACATAATTCTTGCATTTTCGCCATTGAAAGTTTTTCTTTAAAAAATACATTTGTGAGATTTTTTGAATCTTCTCTTGAGACTACTTGCATAGAATTAGACCCAAATGCATTTGATACTGGAGTCCATATTGTATGCATACCCTTACTGTAGGCAGTTAAGTCTCCTGTGTGAAATGTTAATAAACTACCTTGTCTTTGTTGATCTGGTAGCACAACGTTTAGAGTAGGCGTTGCCTGTATAAGATAGTCACCGTCCCCAATTATGTCATAGAAGTAATCATCTACCCAACCAGAAAACTCTTTGGTTCTAACGAATTGTTCAATTTTCTTTCTTAGAGGAACAATCTCCGTTCTATCAAAATATTCATGTAGGTTTTCTATATCAGGACAACTTGGTTTTATTTCTTGTATTACAGATAATATTCTATCGTACCAAGGAAATTTATTCAAATCATAATCTACTACATTATGATCCCAATCAATAATTTTCATTTGTTAGTCCTAGCAAATAGTTTTCCATATTTTCAATTCTATTATCAATATGATTATAATTATATTCTAATATATGATCAATTCTACTATTAAACTCTTTTAACTCATCTAAACTTTTATTACATAGTTTTTCTAGTTCTATCATAGCCATTATGAATCTTTTTTGATTATCTGTTTCATCATCATAGCTTTCATCAATAAAGGGATGAAATGTTTCGTATCCTATATCTTGTAAAGCTTTTAAAGTATGGGGTTGTCCAATTAATATAAAAGGTTTTCTCCACATCATAGGGCGAAGAGATTTTTCTGTAACAAGTATTCTTCCTGCAAAAGCTGCATTGTAATATGCTTCTAAGACTAAAGAAAAATAAGAGTTATTTTCTATGTGTTCTGCAAGTTTATCTACCTCTTTTATTTTAATACTTGTATCACTTAAAATATGTTTAAATATATTAGGCATATTATCTGTGATATAATTAATATCTTCACAAGTTTTATGGGTATAATCTGCGTAATCTAATAAATTTTTCTTTTTTAACCCTTTTAATGTAGCTTGTCTAAAATCATAATTTGAATTTTCACTATTATTTAACACACAAAACTTTTTTTCTTTTGCAGCATACCGCTTTTTAATTCTAGGTCGAATAATATCTAATTCGTGATTAACTCCAACTTGTAAATTAAAACTTTCTTCAAATTTTAATTTATTATTAACTATAAATATTATTTTTTCTTTTGGTATATGATAAAATAAACTTTTTATTTGAGAAAAATGTCCTTCATTGACTGGTTCCATATCTATACCAATTAGTATGTATTTTATATTTTCTATAAAATTTTCATCATATATAGTAAAATTTTTAAACCCTTTAGTTGATAAATAATCTAATTGTTCTATAGATTGACCACAATAAAATTGAATTGGGTATATCGCTTTTTGTTCTTTAGTAACTTCTTTTGTATTTATAAACTCTAATTTATTTTGTTGCCACAATCTCATTATTATATAAGGAATTGTACAACCACCCTCGGTTCTTTTACTAAAAATTTTATCTTTATAAAAATTATCAAAAACAATAGAATCATTTAAGTTAGGCAAAGGACCTTTTTCATCAAACCTATCAAAAGCTACTTTTAATTTCTTTAATCCAGTCATTTAAGAGTCCCATTTTAAATTTACAATCAAAAACATTGCATTCTATATAATGTTCTATCTCAACCTCATCGTCCCAACACACATAATCTTTAGAGCGATTCCATCTATAAATAACTAAAGGTTTTTTCTTCATAACTTCTGCTTCTCTTTGTGCTTGACGCCAAAAATTTAACAGGTCAGAAGATGTTGCAGTAAGTAGTCCATTCCAATTAACTTCTTTATAATGTTTACACTCGATACAATAAGGCCACGCAGCGGTATCATGAGGAGTCCAAAGGTCTCCCTTTAAATACTCTAATGACCCACTGAGTGGCATGCGTTTAAATTCTATATTTAATTCTTTAGTAAGTAAATCTCTTATTTTGGCTTCATATGCAGAACCTTTAATCTTACTCTTACTTGACAACTAATTTCTTCTTTCTTATATGATTCCTTGCTCTCTAAGTTCGTTTTTAGCAAGTATGTATGATTTTACTAGATCGCTTCTAACAATATCATCACATGAGAATTCTATATTAGCAAATTGTGGTAAATGATTCAAGATTTTTATGAATTTTTTTAATCCTTGCTTTTCATTTTCTTTGACAAAGTCAGTTTGATAGAAATCACCACAAAATAGTATTTTACAGTCTTTTCCTATTCTAGTAATGACAGAATCTAATTCGTGAAAGTTAAGATTTTGACACTCATCAATAATAATTATTGAATTATCAAAAGTTATTCCTCTAACAAAAGAAGTAGGTAAAAACTCAATTACTCCTTGTTGTTTAAGTTTTTCATAAGCATCTTTACATTCAAATAGCTCTGCACAAATTGACATATAGGGGTCTTCATAAACTTCTATCTTTTCCTGTTTATCTCCAGGTAAATATCCTATATCTCTAGTAGGGACTACACTTCTAATAACGTATAAGTTAGTGTATTGTTTATTTGATTTTTCTAATACTTCTTCTAGTGCAAGATAAATTGATATAAAAGTTTTCCCTGTTCCAGCACTTCCATGAAGTATTAAACTTTTGTTTTCTTTTTTATAAGCGTCAAAAGCATTTTTTTGGTTTGCAGTAAGAGGGCTGACAGTAATTAAATCGTCTAATTTTAGCCAGCGCCCATTACCGTTTCCGTTTTTACTCACTCTTTATTGAACTTTCAGAGCAATTACATTCAGTACATAAAGGTTGTTTGTCTGTATGCTCACACTCCCCACACCAATGATTTTCACAATGGCAATCGTGTTTACAATTATTACATTTTTTCATGTATTTCTCCATTAAGCTGCTGTTTGATATACGCTATCCCAAGACCCTGTTAAGCCAGCAACTTCATATTCTGTTACTCTATTCTCAAAGAAATTGGTGTGATCTGCACCATTTAACACCCACTCTAACCAAGGTAAAGGATTTTCTTTGACTCCAAAATTAGGTTTAAGACCTAATTGTAGTAACCTACGATCTGTTATATATTTAATATATGTTTTTACTTCTTCTGCTGTTAGTCCTTCTATATTCCCCATGTTATATGCTAGGTCAATAAATTTATCTTCTAACTCTACAGCAACTCTAGACATTTCATATATCTCACTTTTAAACTTGTCTCCAACAATTCTAGGAAATTCAATACAGTATTGTCTAAAAAGTTTAGAATTACCCTCAACATGGATTGACTCATCCCTGATTGACCATTCAACTACTTTTCCCATACCCTTCATTTTACCAACTCGTTGAAAATTAAGAAGCATGACAAAAGAAGCAAATAGGGCAACCCCCTCATTAAATACAGATTTAGCTAGAGCTAATCCCAACCCTCTTTGAGAGCTTATACTAGAATCTGTCATAAAATCAATTTTATCAACCATTTCTTTATATTCTAGAAAAGCATGATATTCACTATCAGGCAATCCTAAAGTTTCATTTAGTAAAGCATACGCTCTTTGATGAACACCTTCTCGACCAGCAAAAGAACCAAGCATATTTCTAATTTCATTATTCTTAAATTTAGGTATAAATTGATCATAGTAATTTTGTCCAACAGCTACATCTGATTGAGTGAATAATCTTAGAATATTAGTAACATATTCTTTTTCAATTTTACTCATTTTACCATTTTTCCAATCAGTTACGTCTTCTGATAAATCTAGCTCATCCTCAATCCAATGAACTTTTTCGTGTCTCTTAGTAATTTCTACTGCCCAAGGATATTGAAAGGGTTTAAAAGTTTTAGAGAATTGAGTTAATCCTCCTGCTCTTTTTAATAATAAGGTGTCTGCAAGTTTCATTAATTGATCATATCCACCAATTCTCTCATCATCTATGAAAATTTGTGGCACAGAATTAACTCTTTTTTGTTTAGCGCTACTCTTACCAATAGTTTCTTCTAGATCCTGTAAACTTTGGTAAAAAGCTAAACGATCTTCTTCATTGTCCATGAGCTGTTCTTCATACTCAAAACCATGTTCTGCTAACCATCTTTTTGTCATTAAACAAAAAGGACAATCTGTTTTACTAACTATTCTAATATCCATAATTTTATCCTTCACATGCCACGCAGGAATCATCTTCTGAATCCCCGTAGTCTTTTAGTTGATCTCTTGCAATTTTCATTGAAACATTTTCTGCTCTTTGTGTTGACTCTGTTCTTAAATAATACATTCCTTTACACCCATGCTTCCAAGCAGCAAAATGTGTATTATGTACATAAGCTTTCGAAGCTCCTGCCGGGAAAAACACATTTAATGACTGTCCTTGACATAAGTATTTTTGTCTCTCTCCCGCCTGCTCTACTATTTTTATTTGATCTAATTCAATAGCTGTTTTAAAAATAGATTTTAATTCTTGGCTTAAGAAGTCTAGATGTTGAACTGACCCACCGTTTGTAATAATAGAAGTCCAAACTTCTTGAGTGTTTTTACCTAATTTTTCTAATTCTTCTTCTAGATAACCATTCTTAACTAAGTGGGACCCTGCTCTAGTACGGTGGGTATAAGCATTTGCTTTTAAAGGCTCTATTGAAGGAGATGTGTTTGCAATAATAGAACTATTAGCATTAGGTGCAATTGCTAACATATGAGAATTTCTCCTACCAGTTCCTTGCATGTCCGGGCACTCTCCTAGTTCTTCTGCTAATTTTTTGGTTTCTTCTACTGCTTTAGCTTTTATTAACTTAAACATCTGTTCGTTAAGTTTAAAAGCTTCCGGCGAGTCAAAAGCAACCCTATGTTTATGAAAATAAGAATGTAGACCCATTGCACCTAATCCAAGGGACCTCTCACTTTTGGCCGAATACTTAGCTCTTTCAATTTGAGGAGGAGCGTAATCAATAAAAAATTGTAAAACATTATCTAAAAATCTAATAAGATCGTTGACCATTTGAGAATCTTTCCACTCATCAAATAATTCTAAATTTACTGATGATAAACAACACACTGCGGTACGATTATCATTAGTAGGTAAGTGAATTTCGTTACAAAGGTTTGACCCCCTAAGTTTAAGTCCTTTATCTTTTAAAGTCTGGGGTAATGCTTTGTTAGCAGTATCAATAAAATTGAGATAAGGTTCTCCTGTTCTAAACCTAATTTCCAAAAGAGTTTCCCACAGTTTTCTCGCCCTAACTTGGTCTCTCACGCTATGATCATTAGGATCTAAAAGATACCAATCTTTGTCTTTTTCTACTGCGTCCATAAATTTATCTGTAATATTAACAGCATTATGCAAGTTTAAACATTTACGATTAATATCACCTGTAGGAACCCGCATATTAATAAATTCAATAATGTCAGGGTGGTCAATATCAATATAAGCAGCATAAGAACCTTTACGGGTTTTACCTTGTCTATACGCAGTCATATCAGCATCTACTGTGTGTAAAAAAGGCATAGGTCCGGGAGCTTTATCAGATACGGCCCTAACATCGCTCCAATGTCCTCCAACACCTCCTCCTTTAACAGATAACCAGCGAAGTTCTGAACTGTGAGAAATTAACCCCTCTAAAGAATCAGGAACATAAGTTAAAAAACAAGAAATGGGTAACGCTTTAGTTGCCTCTCCTGGCAAAGGGGCGTTTGATAGGACAGGGGAAGAATACATAAACCAATTATCAGATACATAATTATAAATTCTTTGAGCTAGGTCCATATCCCCACGACAATAAGCAGTTGCTGCACGAGCATAAGCATATTGAGGAGAAGTCTCATCCTCACGACAATAGTACTCCATTAAAAGTTTTCTAGCTTGTTCTGTAAGCTTGTTGTCTTTAGATAAGTCTATTTCTATTCCTAAATGAGAAACTATTGTTTCATTAGGAAATTCTAAAATTTCCGCTGTGTTCTGCATGGTTTATCCTTCTATTTTGCTGATATTATTTTGTTTGGTAATTGAAACTTTTTCAATTAGGGGATGGGTAAAATCGTGGGAGATCAAGAAAACGTTTAAGTCATTTTCTTGTTGTAAAATTTCAACTAATCTCTCTTTGCCCGACTCGTCTAATACTCCTGTCACTTCGTCCAAGAAAAGAAGATTGATATGACTACCGCCAAGGCGAGATAAAAGTTTTCTGATAGATAGTAGAATAGAAGTTTGTATCCTACTAAATTCTCCTCCAGAAACGCTTTCAATTGTTGTTTCTTTACCATGATTGAATATAACTATATTTAGTTTTTCACCCGTAAGTCTAAAGATTAACTGAAACTGCCCGTCTGAAAATTCTGACAGATAATGATTAATTGTTTCTTCTAATTCTTTAGCTAAATTTTCTAATTTAAAAGCAACTATACCTGTAGTGCTAAAGGCTTTTCTTAAAATTGTAAGATTCTGAACCTTTGATTTAAGATTAATTATATCAGAATTGACCACATCTTGTCTATTTAAAAATTGTGCTTTTTGTTCTGTTAGAGTATCTACTTTAGTATTGTGTATTTTAACTTGTTCATTGTGTTCTACTATCTCTTGCCTAGCTTCTTCTTGATCTCTTATTTGAATTTTTAAAGATTTTTCTTTTCTTTCTAGTTTTCCATAGTCAGGGTAATCTTTAGGAAGTGATGTGTCTATTAATTGAGAAAATTGTTCAAACTTTTCAATTGATTTTTGATTATTGTTAAAGACATCAGTTTCTTCTACAAACTTATTTCTTTCTTCTACAAGAACTTTAAGTTCATCATTTAATCTATTTATTGTTTTAGTCGAAGAAAACAAATCTTCTTCTAAATTACCCTTCATTTGCATTGCTTGACTATTGTCTATTGATTGTCCACAAGCGTAACAACTATCTGCAGTATCTATAGCCTTAAGTTGTTTATTTACGTTATCCATATGATTTTTTGTTTTTGCAATATCACTTTGAAGAGTTTCTAACTCTTCAAAAAGCGTTGGATTTACTTCGGGAGATTTTAGTGACATATCGAATTTTAGAGCATCTCTGTCAGAGAGTAATAAATTGTTTTTGTCTATTCGTTTACATTGACTTACGTATTGTTTTAACTCTGCTTGAATAAGACCTAATTCTTCTCTAATGGCTTCGTTGATTGTGGGAATTTCTTTTAATTCTTGCTTTTCTCCAATATTGGCTTCTGCTAAGAATCTATTAATACCATTAAGCTCTCCATCTAGCTTATTTAAATCTTTTTCTACTTCAGAAATTTTTAGCTTTAGGGTATCACCAATAGCAATATATTTTTCTAATCCAAATAGGTTTATTAAAAACTTTTTTCTGTTTGTATCTGTTGCTTTGATAAAATCTAATAAATCTGTGGAACTTTGATAAGTTAGTTGAGAAAATATTTCAAAGTCCATTCCCAAGATTTCAGCAATCTTTTTATATGTATCTAAAACTTTATGCTCAGTTAGGTCTGTTGTCCCATTATAAAAACTAACCTTACCAGAATTTCCGTTCCTAGAAACGGATACCGCATAAGGCTCTTCGTCCACATTAAAAGTTAAAGAACCAGACCAAGATTTACCATTACCATATCTATTAAGAATATCTCCTTTTTTTATTCCTTTGATGTTTTTTCCAAACAAAATTTCTTGAATAATTAAAGCAATAGTAGATTTACCACTACCATTAGACGCTGTTAATTGTGTTATATCAAAAGAATTTAAATCTAATGTATTATCTTCTCCATAACTAAACATATTATTAATTGTTAAATCTTTTAGCGTTATTTTAGCCATTCTGTAACCTTTTCATATAATTATCTATCATAATTTTCCACTTTTCTGCGCCTATATTTTCGAGTATTTTTTTTGGGTTATTTTTAATTAAATTAAAAACTAAGTAATCCCATGTGATAAAAGATTGCCATCTATAATTATTAAATTTAGAATACTCTTCTATTAAATTTTCTTGTATTAATGGCATCTTTTCCCATCCGGTTCTTTTTATTCTTCTTGGCAAATCAGGGTACGACTCATATAAAAAGTCGTTGTTCTTCTCTCCAGGCTGCTTACCGTCCCAGTTCCTAGAATAGTGTAAAAAAATAGGCTCTAAACTAGTAAAAGTAAAGAACTTTTTATTAGTGTTAATTGCATATTTAACTAGATTAGGAGAATCTTCCCACCACCCCCATCCAAAAGTAGGGTGAACGTCTGGATTATGTCCACTAAAAACTAATATAGTATCATCGTCCACAAAATCAAAAAGCCTAGTAAGACATATTTGGCTCATTGAGTGTGTGAATTGTCCTAATTTATGAGCTTTTGTAAATATATCTTCTACTACTCTTTCTTGCGTTAATTTTATGACTCTGTAAGGAATATTTCTATCTTTACAATATTTAGCTGCATACACAATATCAAAATCATTAAGACCGTCAAATAGTCTTAAAGATAATACATCAAAAGGAATTCCTAGTTGATAAAAAGTTTCTGCAGTAACTTCTCCGTCTATTCCACCACTTAAAGCTAAAGTAAATTTATAATTGCTATACTTCTCTGCAAACTTTGTAGCTAAAAGAGTTAAATCTTCTTTTATAGTTTTATGAGATTTATTATAGGGAGAAACATTTGCTCTTACCCCAAGTGTTGGTATATATTCGTCCCCCCAATATCCACGATCAGGGCGCATATGGGTACCGGTTTGTAGATACTCCCAATATACACGATTTAAAGATAAATCAAGATCATACATTTAAATTTAGCTCTAAAAACTCGTCTATTACTTTTTTAGAATTACCAACCTTAATGTGTTCAAGATATAAACTTAATTCTTCAACAATAGTTTTATCTTTTAAATCTAACTTAGAGTCTTCATTGGGTTTATGTGCTATCTTTTTATCTAAAAGTTTAGAGTCTTTTATTTTACTTAGTTCATCTAAATTTCCAGTAACTTCATAAATAGTGTGATGATAGGTATCTTCAACAAGTTTATCATCAACTTCTACAGTTTTTCTAACTAATTTAGGTAAATCTAACACTTTAAAATCTACACTATGATTTTGATGATCTATGAAATCAATAACATTAACTCCATACTTTTTGTTTGCATCCCTATCAAAAGTGACATTCATCGGGCTACCACTATAATAAGCAGGATAATCCAAGTAACGATGATTAAAGTGTATGTCACCGAGAAGTATGAGTTGCCAGGGACGAAGCTTTTCAAAATCGTACTCGGGAGTGATGTGTGGCGGCACTTCTCCCCTAATATGAGCAACCAAAACATCACCTTGTTCATACGTCGGCAGATTGTCTGTTTGCATTTCTCCGTATGGGAAAAAACAAAACCCTTGACCCCTAACCTCTTCACGTTTATTTTCTGTAATAAGTACCACATTTGGATTCGTAATAGCGTGTTGTTCATGAAAATGCTCCAAAAATGTTTTGCCTTTTCTAGTGGCTTCATGGTTTCCCGGAATTATATATGTTGGAATTGTGACTGAGTTTGCAAAACGCAAAAAAAGGCATACCTCATCTGCTTCAGGTTTTCTGTCGAAAACATCACCAGCTAAGATATGCACATCACAGTCTTTTTCTAATTTGTGAATTTCTTCAAAAAATAGTCTAAAACGATTCGCTTGCCACTCATAAGGCACTTTTTTCTTATGTAAATTAATGTGCCAATCAGCACTGTGTAGAATTTTAATCATGCTTTATTTTACCACCTTTTTGTCAATTTGTCTATGTTTATTTTACTTTGTATACTGTTATAAATATATCCTCGTGTATATTGTGTTGCACCCAATTTAACTTTTTTTGTTGAGCAAATTTTAAAATATTTTTATTCATATCTTTAATATGTTTTTGCATACCTTCGTCATTTACATAGTAATCATAATTAGGATATTTTATATTCCACCCACCTGCTTGTTTCCACCAATCAAAACTATCTGCATCATTTCTATAAATTAAGATAACCCAATCATTAGGAAAAAGTTTCGTAATTTCTGGTAGCACATAAGACCATTCATGACTTTTATGTAATTTACACCCAACTCCTGAGTATGGCATATCTAAGAGGTTTGAATCTAAGATAGGACTAAACTCCATCCCGGTGCCATAATAAACACCGAGATGGCCGCTATAGTCATGATGGACATACATTCTTGAAGGATTCCTGTCAGAGATGTCGAACCTGTCATCTTCAAGTTCTTGAGCGATACCGCTCCACCTACTTCCAGGAACTCCTGTAAAGAATATTCTTTCGGGTAAATTACCTTTTAAGAATTGCATTATACCCAAGCACTTCTTTTTGCCAATACACTAAGGTTGTTAAAGTTTTCTTAGTAGTCATAGAGTCTAACTTACTAACTACATCAATCAGCTCTTCCCCCTTCCACCAATCATATTTACCAACACTTTTCTCAATGTCTTTGATGGCTTCTGGATCGTTTAACATGCTTTCTAAAGCGGCTCTTACTTTTGCAGTATTAGGATTATTTTTGTTCATCCAAAGTGCTTTTTGAAGTGTGTCTCTATAAGACTTAACTAGCACATAAGCTCCATAAAGCTTACCTCTGGGTTGTTCCCCCCATTTTTCTACAAATTGTTTGGTAAAAGATTTATTTGGATGATTAGGGTCATCTACAATTTTAAATCCTTGAGCTGAAGTTACTCCATGTGTAAATAATACTTCTCCTGCTTTTTGGGCATGTTTTTTATATGCAGCGGGGTTTTCTCTTGTAATATTCAAATCACCCCTTCTATACGCCATACGTCTTTCCCCGCCTGACATTCCTTTTACAAAAGTAATTTTATCTTCATAACACTTTTTATAAGCCGAGAGAGACTTTAGATTACCACACAGATACAAAGTCAAAGCCATAACATCAGGAACATTACCGCTTCCTCCAGCAAAAACTGCTTTATCTTTTAGGCCTTTGTGTCCCATTACAATAGTTAAGTTCATGCCACCAATAGGATCGTAATCCAAATAGTTATAATCAACTTTTTCTGTTAGAAAAGAGACCCCGTTTCCTCCATGAGAAACCATGATTGTCTTTTCATCAAAACGTAAGTCCTTGTGAAATTTATTAAACCCTGGGATGTCTCTAGCTCCCGGAATATGTTTTAGTACGATTTTTTCTCCCAAATGTTTTTGTAGATGTTTGGAAATAATAGAAGCCCATTGAGACGTACCTGCCCCCGGCTTTTGTGGAATTACCATCGTGTAGTCAGCTTTTGCTACACTAGCTGATAGTAAAATAATCGCAGATGCGAGTAGTAGTTTTTTCATAATATATGCCTTGTTAATAATTGAACTGATAGTAGTTCAAACCTTTCAAATAATATAAAGCCAATAATTATTGCTGGCTTAGAGATTTGTAGTTTGTGTGCTATTATTCCTATTACGGAAAAAATAGCAAACAGCAAGTAGTCTTCCCAACCCCCTGTATATTGTACACAACTCCATACAACTAGAATAAATATTACGGGAAAATAATATTTATAGGGTATATTAGTGATATAACATATTTTATTCAGAAAAAGTAACAATATAACTGCTACTATTATGGTTCCTCCCAAGAAACCAAAAATCATAGAATCAAATAGTTTTTCATCTTCAAATATAGAAGGGTCCCCTAGTTCTATATTTAGATACATTAGTAATGCTAAAACAATAGCAGCAAAAGGGGCACCGGGAATACCAAATAAAACTGTGGTAATCATTGAGGTTGCTTTTTGCGCATTATTAGCACCTTCGCAACCTATAACCCCTCTTATATTCCCTTTGCCAAAAGGAATTGTAGGGTTTTTTACAGAAGCTACTGTGTGTCCATATGCTATCCAGTCTGCTACTGCTCCACCTAATCCCGGTAAAAATCCTATAATTGCACCGAATATGCCACCTTTAAAAGAAATCCACCAATTTTTAAATGTTGCATAAATTCCTAGTTTAACATAGGATTTAGTAGCCTTTTTATATGGTTTTTTGTTACCAACTAGTGCGTCAAATATCTCTGGAATCGCAAAAACTCCAGCAATGACAGGCATTAGTTGTAGTCCATCTTTTAAATATTCCCAATCAAAAGTTAACCTAGATACGTTAGTTACTGGATTAGTTCCCACTAAGGCAAAAAGAATACCTAAACCTAACCCTACAACTCCTAAATACCATTTTTTTCCTAAAACAAAGATAACACACAAAAATGCTATCAAATTAATTATCCACAGTTCAAGTGATCCTACATATAGATAAACGAAATCTAGTTGTCTAATAAAACAAAATACAAGAACTCCCCAAAGAATACCATTTAGAGTAGAGGAAGTTATTGCAGAAGAAAGAGCAAAACTCGCTTTTCCTCGTTGTGCTAGTGGATATCCGTCTTGGATAGTGGCTGCAGAAGAGTTAGCTCCTGGTATCCCTAGTAAGACACTAGAAAACGTATCAGCAGTAGTTGACGCTGCAACTACTGCCATAATAAATATTAACGCTGAATATGGGTCTGGAAATATATATAGAAAACTAAATAGAATTATTAGTCCTGTTGTGGCACCAGCAGTAGGTATTAATCCTACTAACAGCCCGTATAAAACCCCTCCAATTAACTCAATCATTTTTTAAATAGTCAAATTTAAACCTTCCGTTTGCTGCTTCTCTGATGTTAGTAGTTTTTAAGTTAAAAACTTGTCCATAATGTAGAGCAAGAGAGGTTGTCCATTTGTCATACCAAGGTAACATTGTTCCATCAACGTGAGGATACCCTGGGTTAACTTTCATCATTATTTTTCCTTGTGAATCAAGCAGAGAAACTATTTTTCTTAGTCTATCTTCAATCCACTGAATCGAATAAAAATTTATAGAACCATAACAGATAATCAAATCATATTTACTATTTGATTTAAAATCTATAATATCAATAAGTTCGTCTGCTTCTTCACAAACTATATCAATTCCCCAAAAAGTGTTTTTAGCGTGCTCTTTATATTGATTATGCCCACAACCAACATCTAAAACATTATTCGCAATGCTAACCGATTTTACTACATCAGGGTCAATTTCTGTTGTTTTCCAAGTTGTTTTAAAGTATTCTTTCATTCATTTTCACGTTTTTTTAAATTAACAATACTATTTTGCTTATCAATATGATCATATATTTTTTTTCTTTCATTGTAGTATAATATGTAAGCTCTAACAGCTTTTTTTCTTGGATAAGAAAAGTTTAAAAAATTAGATAACTTTTCAAATTCTTGTTCGTACAATGAATAATCTTCTCCAAAAAAATTCTCAATATCAAGATTAAGAATTCTAGAATCTTTGTATGAATTTTCTTTATTAAATAGTTCTTTTTGTTCTTTGTAAACAAGTCTTTTTAAAAAGATATCAGGCAACCGATTAGTTACAATATTTTCGTCTGTTTTTATTACACAATTTACTATTAAATTTATATTCGGATGCGCGTCTAATAACAGTTTTGCAGGAGTATGTGTATTTGACCATGTAAAAGATTTTTTTCCATAAACCACTTTGTTAAAAAAATCTTTCATTGTTTCTGGCTCGGTTTGTTGTAATTTATTTTTTATATCCTCGTTAATCTCTTTTTCAGTTTGCCAAGTAACTTCACCTCCAACTTTTACACTGCCTAATGTGTTAAAAACATTAGGAATATGCGCTGTTGTATAAAAATTACCACCTATAGTTTCTTGATAGTCTTGAGTCTCAGGATACTGTAAAGGACAAGTTATTTTTTCATCATAATCCCATAAATTAAAACGAGGATTCCACCAATAATCTTCCTGATGAGCAGAAATAATTCTTTGTACAGCATTCCCTCCTGACCACATAGGCCAACACACAAAAGTAGCTTTTTCTGTTAATTTTATTCTTAATTCATCTATATGCATTATCAGTTTTCAAAAGAGTAGTCCGAAGACTACTCTTTTAATCTATCATATTTTGTGTAGATTGTCAACTAAAATATTGCTTTAATATCCATTAGGAATAGCTATATAGTGAATGAATAGTACGATTCCGACACTGGCACCCAATCCGATCATCATTTTAAAGAAATCACGAGTTACCAACGGGAACACTTGTTTCATTTTTGTGTTTCTCACTGAGGCGATTGCTAGTTCACGACCAGTTAACAGCCCTACGAATACCCACGTGGTTGACATTGGAATATCGTTTAACTCCTTAAAGAACCATAAACACAACCAATATACTAGGTCAATGATTGTAGCTGAACGAATATATCGAGTGCTTGTTTTTTCTAGAACGATATTTTGAATTTTACCGCCTCGCTCTCTGAACATCCATCCTAGTCCTACAACAAATACTACACTGATTAGAACCATTAAATCCCATGGAATTTGTCTGGGAAGAAACACAGCAATGTTGGCCATATCATGTGATAACCAAGTCCACCACAAAAATCCTGTAGTACACCATTGCGCTACTCGCCAATAAGATTTATATTTTTCATTGACGGGTTCTTTCTCATTCATCACTCTAGATACGATATGCCATATTGCATATGCTGCGACAGCCGCGACTGCATATCCCATCATTGATTTCATTAGCATCTTTTCTAGCACAAATGTTGATGCAAATGCTGATAACACTAAGAATGAAGTTGAAACTGGAACTCCTATTCTAGTTAGTAGCAACAGCAAAGCCGGAGCCGTTGCATGATACCACTGCACTTCTTGCCACGGAATCTTATTTAGCCTGCCATATGAAATGTCTCCGCCATTTACATACCAGCCATACCATAATGCCCATAACAAAACAGACGACGCGGCAAACCACATCGTCTTCCAATTAAATCTCTCGTTATTAGAAGCGATCCATGTGCCGAGAGTTTGCACAGAATCGTTTGCGATGACACTATAGGCAGCTAATAAAAAGCCAATTGTCATCCATATCGTTAGGTCGGTCATATTTTATACCTTTCAGTTGTTGTTATGCAACCCTTTAGGTTACTTTTAGAGTATAGCATAAATATGTTACAGTTTCATTACAATTTCTGCCCCAAAAGAGTAAAGATAAAATCTTATTTTTTAAGTGTTGACGAAGATCAAAAAGTATGCTACTATTGGGGCATAGCTGGTAAACAACTTTAACACAGAGTGTAAAAGCTGTGGAACAAGGCTCGCACATTACACATATTGCTGTCTCGGAGAGACACAACGTAAGAACGTAGTTCTACAACGCTACGCCACCCTTGCGTCTTTCTTATCGGTAAGATTTCTTCTGCCACTTCTTGCGTCTATACCATTCTTTTCTGTCATTTCTCATATCCTCTCTAGTCTCATGCGCTCTTGTTAAAACCCCTTCTTTTAGGTTTGTAATAGAGCTTTTCCATTCTTGTCGTTTAAAAGGGATAACTTGAATCATCGGTGTTCCCATTTTTAGCTCAATTTGGTGACCAACATCTAGCCCTGGAAATACACAAGGTAAGTTTACTGTATTAAAATATTGATCGGTGTCAACAATCCCCGATAACGGAACATAAGGTAATTCTGGTCTATTAAGTGGGGGCACAAACATGCAAGATGTGTTGGGAGAAGTTTCTATAATCCAAGGATTATAAAACTTTATTACTTTAAACTGTGAGAAGGGCGCTCCAGGATATTGAGAAGAGTCGTGGCTTTCTACTATTGTATATTTAGAAAGACGATCTTTTTCTTCTTCACTTTTCCAAAGTAACTGATTACCTGTTGGGGTAATTGCAATGGTTAGATCAAAAGGTAAAGGTATAATATACCCTGCAGTCATCGCGTCTAAAAAAGGAACGCATCTTTTTACTGTTTGATAGTCTTCCCTCTCTGCTTCTGGAGTTAGGTGTTTCATCCAAGAAGGTACACCTTTAGAAGCAGGAAAAGGACTTGGAATATCCAAGTCCTCCCACTCTCTAACTAAATGAAACTTAATGTTCATTCTTATGGCCCGTGAATTGAAATTATGCTATCTACATTACCTTCAAAGGTATATGTTCCAACATGGTTTAATTTAGTTTTAGGGTCTAGCCA